>ERZ1032357.194-NODE-194-length-20527-cov-15.849453_pt1 | contig 20527 bp, 19 predicted proteins | sample MGYA00517100_ERZ1032357 | MGnify/ENA primary metagenome ERZ1032357 (study PRJEB33719, sample SAMN04262589) | wastewater metagenome | biome: periurban shantytown; feature: animal feces; material: feces | host: Canis lupus familiaris | place: Peru: Lima | collected...
ATGTGTCACAGCACATATCATTGTATTTCTTTAATCATCAAGGCCAACTGCAAGGTAAAGCGGACAGAAAAATCAGATAGGTCACAATCTAGTAAATCTTCGAGTTTATGGAGCTTGTAGTTGACGGTATTGCGATGAATATGGAGGGCATCGGCCGTCTTTTGCACACTGCCATTCATTTGCAAGTAAATTGTCAAGACTTCTAAAAGAGAACTGTCATGAAGACGGTCATATTCCTCGGCTTTATTCAAAGTACGCTGACAAAATAGTTTCATGACGGCAGGATCTTTCTGATTGAACAAGAGAGTATACGCTCCCAATTCATCATAGAAGAGCAAGGACTTCCCCTTGCGGCGCTGTAAGCGTAACGCCAACAACGCCTGGTCATAGGCAGTCGATAAAGAAGCCAGCCCCTCAATACTGTCACTAATACTGACCATGCCGACCAATCCATCTGATAACCACTGTTTGGCCAGCTGCTGTATCGTACCGGTATCACAACACGTCGTCAGTAGCCACAAACAGGATTCGCCAAGAAATAAGCCATGCTTTATCCGATTATCCAGAGAAAAACGAACTTTTTCCAGCCAATCAGTCTGAGTCTTCGCTGTTTCCCTTCCCGGACACAGCACCAGCAGGCGGTAAGCCCGGTCCGTCCTAAAGCCGTACTTTGAAAAGACAGCTAAATACGGTTCTGCTGGGACCGGTTTCATGACAGCCATTTTAAAAGCCTGCTGCATATCCCGTTCCAGGCGTTCTCGTTCCGTAATCTCCGTACTGAAGATATGCATCAATTCAGCCATGTGGACATTCCAAGGCACCTGGAAGAGCGGCAAGGCCACATCGTCACAAAAAGTCAGGACCGCTTCGGGAATTTCAGGAATATAAGGGCCCACGTTAAGAACGATGGCTGAAGCCCCGTGATCATAAATAGCCAGAATCAATTCAAACACAGCTTTGACTCCAGGCTGTTTGAGCCCGATTCCCGTGACAAAGGCAATCTCATCGCCTTCCAAAAAAGATGCAATATCTACGCTTTCCACCATATGCAACCAGCGTACGGGGCGGTTCAACCCCTTTTTTCCGGCTACAAGCGCCATTTCTTTATGGCTGACGAGGCCATATAAGTCTTGTAAAACAACGGCCATGTACTTCCCCTCTTTTTAGAATAGCAATAACATCCCCGATAATAATAACAATATATATGATAAATTCATAAATATTTTCTGATTCATTTTATCATGGATACGGGTACCTGCATAGGTTGCTAATACAAGGGGAATCAAGCTGAGACCTGTCAATAAGAGTGTTTGTCCATCATAAAACCCCTGCTGGTAGTCATGGAACATGAGCGGAACATTCAACACAATCCATACCGAAGCAACGGTAGCACGGAAGATGTGTTTGTCCTTAAAAACTGCAACGGCATAGATGACCAGGAGCGCTCCGCCAGATACGAATAAGCCGTGCATGACTCCAGCTCCCAGTAAAATAATCCGGGCTGCTGCCGGCGACAGGCGCAGTTCGTTGGAAGTGCAAAGTCCCTTCAAAGCCACGGCTAAAACGAAAAGGCCATAAAAGGGTAACAGGAAAGATAAGGGTAGGAGCTGATAAAGGTAGACACCAATGGCCATACCAGCGGCCATATAAAGGACAATCCGCAGAAGCTGCCGCCAGGCGACATAAATCAGGGACGAGCTGACGATGAATAGGCTTGAAAGGAAGGCCATGATATTCAAGATGACTTTCGCCTGATCCGGTCCCAATAATAAAATGGATGGCGTCATAGCCAACAATGTCCCGGCGAAACCGGTCACAGCCTGAATCGTATTGGCCAAGAATAACACTAGCAGAAATATTCCTTCATCCCATAAATCCATGACAGCCGCCCCTTTCATAGAAAAAGCCGACAATGAACGAGGCGTCCCTGCCGGCTTACAATATTCTAGGATTAGTATAACAAATCAGACTGGATCTGAATAAGGGCTGAAAAATAAAAATCTATGTGCTTACGCACAGGCGATCTTACTTCCAGAATTCCCACCAGTGGTGATTGACTTTTTCAGCCAGCTGTTGGCGCAGGCTGTCCCGTTCGGCCTGGACGGTAGCCAGGGTTTCCTGGAGCTGTTTGTGTTCGTCTTCGATGAGGCTGCCTTCTTTTTTCAGGCGGTCGACTTCGCTCTGCAGGGCGTCTGCCTGGTCTTTGTTCTGCTGGGCTTCCAGAGCTTTGACTTTGACTTCGGACAATTCGTTCTGTTTGGCAATGAGGTTCTGCTGCAGCGTGATGACCTGCTGCTGGGCCGTGTTGAGGTCCTGCTGGGCTTTGAGCAGTAAAATACGCAGGTTGTGCGATTCTTGCTGGGCATTGGATACTTTTTCGCTTTCAAGTTCGGTAATCGTCGCCTGGTCGTGGAGGCCGCGCAGCTGGTCGAGGATGCGAACGGCTTCGGTGTCGAAGGCCCATTCGCCCTTCTGCATGGTAGCGTGTTCTTCGCCATCATGGTTGATTTCATCCAGATGCTTCTTGACGAACTGGATAATGCCCTGGCGAGTTTTGATATTATAGCGGTCCATTAAGTCTCTTGTCGTGATCACGTGTTTTCTCTCCTTATATTTACTCTATCTGTTTCAGCATTTACTTGGCCCATTTCTCTAACCAAAAAAGGCTCAACCATGCCATCCAGCATAGCAGCAACTCGTATAAATATATTTCCTTTAGTTTACATTATTTCAAAGGATAATGCAACGAAAAGGGGGCTGTCGCATGAAAACAGCTCGCATGCGAGGCCCCATTCCTATGTGCAGTTCCGGATACCGGCTTAGATGGAAAGCTGGACGAAATTCTGGCCGAAGCGCAGGTATTCCCCTTGCGGCAGTTTATAGGCCTTGGAAATGGCGTTAGCTTCTGTCGGCGCTTCCGGTGTCGTTTCTAATTCATAAGCTTTGGCATAGGCGCCAGTCGTATCGCCGGCAGTCAGGCCGGATTTATCGAATTTCAAATCGCTGCCATCGTAAATGCGGATGCCGATGACGATACCGCCCTGGAGGTAGGCATCCATATGATGGCTGTCATAGATCCAGCGGTCCGTCCCCTGGTCTTCTGCAGTGCTGCTCGGCTGGCCATAAGCGGCAGTTAAGTCGGCTTCGGTCATGCCCAGGTATACGCCGCCGATAGATTCATAGCGGTCGGCATTGAGGGAACGGCGCAGAGGCATTTTATTGTCGACGATGAGGTACTGATGGGATTTATGGCCCATGAGATCCATCTTGATGGTCCGGTCGCCAGTCTGTTCATGAATGGTAAAGGTCCCGGTCCGCGGATAGTCATAGGTGCAATCCTTGGGGTCCGTAACGGCACAGCCGTTGATGGTATTGCCTTCGATGGTCATGACCAGGTTGCCCTTGGTGCTGTACCATTCGCCGGCAGCCGGATCGAGCCAGTCGACGACATTATGGTCCGGTGCCGCCTGGGTCGTTACCGTAACCGTAGCCGTAGCCTGCGGTTCAGCAGCCGTCGTCGTTGCCGTCGTATCTTCGGCTAAGCAGACAGCGGACAGGCTCATGGTCATGAGCGCACAAAGTATCATATTTCTTGCTATTTTTTTCATTTTAATTCGCTCCTCTTGAGTTTACTTCTTTTAATTGTCTATTATACACGGATTTGCTCGAGAAAACAACTCCATCGTAAACGAAGAAGGCTCATCTATTTATTTTTGTTTACCTTCTGTTTCTTCGATTTCTTGACCGCTTTTTTATCTTTTTTCTGCTTCTGGCCAGATTGTACGGCTCCTGTATCTTTTACCGCTTCCGTAGTTTTGACGACAGGTGCCTTGGCCGGAACCGATACGGTGTCGATCAGCGTGCCATCATTCTTCAGGGCACTGACACGAAATTCATCCGGTTCGACCTGGAGCGTCAGGTACATCGGCATATCCGTCGGATTGTAATAGACGACATCTGTCGGCTTGCGGACGGAGCCATCCCACGATTCCGTCCCGGAGCGGCCGGTGGCAATATAGACAGTTCCTTCCGTTGCAGCCTGGTCGTTTTTGATGGGAACCGTTCGTTCATAGCAATGTTCATGCGCTGTGAACACTAAGGGGACGTTATATTTATCGAAGAGGGGCATGAAGTATTTCCCGTTTACATCGAGTTGCCCATCGTAAGGACTATCCCAGGGCGGACGATGCATGAGGACGACCACTCGTTTACCCGCTTTCTGGGCAGCTGCCAAGTCCTTATCGAGCCAGGCCGCTTCATCTTCCATCATCGTCGGCCGCCAGCCGTTCAATTCTTCGTAATCCGTGTTGAGAGATACGTAGTGGACGTCGCCATAATCGAAGGAGTAGGCCAGGCGGTTCTGGTCCTTCGGGCCGCCATACGGTACAGCAAAAAGGCCTTTATAGGTATACGGTTCGGCAAACTGCCAATCCATGCTGTAGGCTTCGTGATTCCCCAAGACCGGCGCAAAGGGGATATGGCTGGTCAGGACATCGGCGTTTTCAAACCAGTCACGCCATTGGAAATAGGCCTGGCCGTTGTCGGTAATGTCCCCCATATTGATGAAGAAAGCCGCATCATCGTTCTGCTGCCAGGCAATCTGTGCCGTCTGCCCCCAAACGCTGTAATCGGTAGACTGGGAATCACCGAAAATAAGAACTTTATATTGATTTAAATCTTCTTTGGTCGTCGAAAACGTGATCCAATCCGTTGCGCCGTCGGCATTGACGATACGGTATTCATATGCCGTCGCCGGCGTCAATTTCTGCATATACGCACCGTACGTATAGGGTGCGGGATTATCGGCGTCGTAAATGGGCGGCCGTTTCCCTTCGGTTACATAAGCCAGCTGGACATCCCCCTGGTCCTTATGGCGGTATTCTACGCTGTAGTCATTACGGTTACTGTCCGACTGCCAGGAAATCGTCTTGCCCGTGGCGCTATCCTTGGCGACGATCTGCATCAGATTATCCACTGACATGGCCAGGGCCTGGCTGGAAAATAAAGTAAACGCACTGAGGAGAGCCGCAACGAGATGGCTCTTTTTATACTTCATGTATTTTCACGTCCTTTCTTGTCACAAAATGTATTGTAGCACAATCCCTTGATTTGGCAATCTTTTTGTTGACATCAATTTCCGCATCTCTTATAATGAGTAAATTATATATTTGTTTACATCGCGAGGGGAGAATAAGATGAATACACTCGATTTACTATTATTGGCCGTCGGCCTGTCCATGGATGCTTTTGCCGTTTCCATCTGCAAAGGCTTGTCACTCGGTAAAATCAGCTGGCGCCATATGGTCCTGGCCGGCCTGTGGTTCGGCATCTTCCAGGCCCTGATGCCGGCTATCGGTTACGGTCTGGGCAGTTTTTTTGCCGATATGATCGACGCCTATGACCACTGGGTCACGTTCATCCTGCTCGGCGCCATCGGCCTCAACATGATCAAAGAATCCTTTGAAGACCAAGAGCACTGCGATGCCTCTATGCGGCCTTATACCATGCTCATGCTGGCTATTGCCACCAGTATCGATGCCCTGGCCGTCGGCGTTACCTTTGCCTTTATGGACATCGACCTGCTCCCCTCGGTCACGCTCATTGGGATAACGACCTTCTTATTCTCGGCAGCTGGCGTCAAAGTCGGCAGTCTCTTCGGGACGCGTTATAAAAATAAGGCCGAATGTATCGGCGGCATCGTTCTCATCCTGATTGGCTTGAAGATATTGCTGGAAGGCTTGGGAGTGTTGTAAAAAAAGGCTTGTCGCATGTGCGACAAGCCTTTTTTCTGTAGGGGCGCCACGTGGGGCGCCCGTTCGCGCAAATCGGTTCACGGGCATCTTACATATACCCGCGGCTCGCCACGTGCGAGCCCCTACGAAATATAAATTATTTAACTTCGTGGATCCAGCCTTCGGGGCCTTCGATTTCGCCCATCTGGATGCCACGCAAGGTCTTGTAGAGTTTTGTCAGGACAGGACCCATTTCATCCATACCGCTGGGGATGCAGACTTCTTTGCCGTGGTCGACGACTTTGCCTACCGGGCAGATGACGGCAGCTGTGCCGCAAAGGCCGGCTTCAGCAAATTCGCTGACTTCCGAGAATTTAACCGGACGATGTTCGACTTTCATGCCCAACATATCCGTTGCAATGGTGATGAGGGAACGGCGGGTAATGGAAGGCAGGATGGAGTCCGATTTCGGCGTAACCAAGGTACCGTCTTTCTTGACAAAGAGGAAGTTAGCGCCGCCCGTTTCTTCTACGTACGTGCGCGTAGCCGGGTCGAGGAACATGTTTTCATCGAAACCGTTCTGATGAGCTAAAATGTAAGGATACATGCTCATGGCGTAGTTCAAGCCGGCTTTGATATGGCCTGTACCACGCGGAGCTGCACGGTCGAAGTCAGAAATGCAAATCGTAATCGGTTTTACACCATTTTTGAAGTAAGAGCCAACCGGTGTGCCGAAGAGGCGGAACTGATATTCGTCAGCCGGTTTAACGCCGATGACCGGGTTGGTCCCAAAGATATACGGGCGCAGATAGAGAGCACCACCGCTTTCAAAGGGAGGAATATAATCCTTGTTGGCACGGACGACTTCGTCGACAGCTTCCATGAACATATCTTCAGGAACCGGCGGCATTTCAAGCCGTTTTGCCGAGTCCATCAAGCGTTTTGCATTCTGGTCCGGACGGAAGGTAACGGTACGGCCGTCTTTGGTCTTGTACGCTTTCAGGCCTTCAAAGACTTGCTGGCAGTACTGCAAAATGCCGGCACATTCATTGAGGACGACATTCGGATCATCCGTCAATTCTCCTTTGCCCCATTTGCCGTCTTTATAATTGGCAACATAACGCTTTGCAATCGGCTGATACTCAAAGCCTAATGCCGACCAGTTAATATTAACATTTGACATAACAATTCCTCCATTTCTTTTATGTACAAAATAAATTTCTAAATATTTTGTACTTATAGATTAATCACTTCCATCTCCTTTGTCAATGGGAGATTTTTTGTTTACTTATTGTCAACTTATTTATTTTTATCGAAATTGACAATAAGTAAATTGTCGGGTATAATCCAGATTATCGTAAACTAATTCATGGGTAGATATAGGTTTACATTTTCTTGAAGGAGTGATTTCATGGTTTCTTCTGCCCTCTCATCTCATCGCTGGGATACACGGGACCTCGTCTTATTCGCCCTGTTCACAGCGCTCATCGCCATCGGGGCTTTCATCCGCATCCCCGTTCCCTTCTGTCCCTTCACGCTGCAGTTATTGTTCACGACGCTAGCCGGTCTGCTGCTGGGAAGCCGCCGCGGCGCCGCATCCATCGCGGTCTACGTCTTCTTGGGCCTGATCGGCCTGCCGGTCTTCACCTCTGGCGGCGGCCCGTCATACATCTTCCAGCCGACTTTCGGGTATCTCCTCGGCTTCATCGGCGGCGCCGGCCTGACGGGATATATTGCCCACCAAGTTCCGGTCCCGTCCCTTCGCCGGCTGCTGGCCGCTGATTTCGCCGGCCTCGTCATCGTTTACGCCTGCGGCATGGTCTATTTGGCCTTGATCAACAACGTGTACCTGGGTACGCCGATCAGTTTGTGGACGCTCTTCGTCTACTGCTTCGTCCTGCCCATCCCTGGCGACATCTTCTTGTGTATCGTCGCCGCTTTCCTGGCCCGTCGTGTCCAACGGACCATAGCCGCTTAGAAAGGAGTTCGTTTACTATGAGTAAAGGATTATTCATCACCGGAACGGGGACAGACATCGGCAAGACCTATGTCACAGCCCTGCTCATCAAGACCTTGCGCCAGCATGGCTACGACATTGGCTATTACAAGGCAGCTATCAGCGGCGCCCCGACGGTCGCGGCCAGCGATGCCGGCTATGTAAACGCTACGGCGGGAATCGGTGAAGCGCCGGACCTGCTCTTGTCTTATCTCTACGACCACGCCGTCTCGCCTCATCTGGCAGCCCGCTGGGAACATAAACCTATCGAAAAAGACGTCATCCTCCGGGATTGGCAGCGCGTCACAGCGGCCTACCCGTATGTCACGGTCGAAGGCAGCGGCGGCATCATCTGTCCCCTCCGCGATGACGACCAGGCCTTCTTCCAATTAGAAGATGTCATCTCCTGGCTCCATCTGCCCTCGCTCATCGTCTGTCCGGCCGGTTTGGGGACGATTAACGGCGCCGTATTGACCGCCTTTTATATGAAAGAAAAAGGACTGCCCGTCCAAGGTTTCATCGTCAACCATTATACGGGCAGTCCCATGGAAAAAGATAATATCCGCATGATCGAAAAGCTGAGCCAAAAGCCGGTCTTAGCCGTCGTCGCCGAGGATGACACGTTGCTCCATGCCGATACAGCCTCGCTCATTTCATTGTACCAATAAGGAAAGGGGATTTACATGAGTTTACTTGAAGCCGATTTAAAATACATCTGGCATCCCGCCCAGCAGATGAAAGATGCCGAAGTCTTCCCGCCAGTCGTCATCGACCACGGCAAAGACTGTTATCTCTATGACATAGACGGGAAAGAATACATCGATATCATCAGTTCCTGGTGGTGCAATCTCCTCGGCCACTGCAACGATGAAATCAACGCCGCCATCAAAGACCAGCTCGACAAATTGGAACACGTCATTTTCGCCAACTTTTCCCACCGCCCGGCCATCGAGCTCTGTCAGGAACTCCTGCCCCTGCTGCCGGAAGGATTGAAACATTTCAACTTCACCGACAATGGCTCTTCATCCGTCGAATGTGCTCTGAAGATGGCTTTCCAATACCAATACCAGTCCGGTCATCCCGAACGGCAGCGCTTCATGTGCCTGTCCGAGTCGTATCACGGCGAGACCATCGGCGCCCTGTCCGTCGGCAGCATGGACCTCTACGCCCGCATCTACAAGCCCATGATGATGAACAATATCCATTTCGATGGCCTCGACTGCTACCGCTGTCCCTATGGAAGGACGCGGGAAACGTGCGACTGTGAATGTTTCGTCGGCGCCGAGAAGGCCTTCGCCGCTTACGGCAAAGAAACGGCCGCCCTCATCGTCGAACCGATCCTGCAAGGCGCGGCGGGCATGCGTATCTACCCGCCGGAATACCTGCGCCGCCTGCGCCGGCTCTGCGATGACTACGGCGTCCTCATCATCGACGACGAAGTTGCCGCCGGTTTCGGCCGGACAGGCAAGATGTTCGCCATCGAACACGCTGGCGTCAGCCCGGACATCCTCTGTACATCAAAAGGCCTGACCGGCGGCTACCTGCCCATGTCCCTGACGATTACGACCGAGGCCATCTACCAGGCCTTCTACGACGATTTCAAAACGCATAAAGCCTTCGTCCACAGCCATACCTATGCCGGCAATCCTCTGGCCTGCCGGGCCGCCCTGGCCGTCTTGCACATCATGAAGCGCGATGACATCTTAAAAAAAGCTGCCGAAAAGAGCATCTACCTTCATGAAAAGTTAGACGCTGCTCTCGGCAGCCATAGCCATGTCGGCGAAATCCGCCACATCGGCCTGATCAATGCGATTGAATTAGTAGAAGATAAAAAGAGTAAACGCGCCTTTGATCCGGAAAAACGGATTGGCTGGCACATTTTCCGAAAAGCCATGGACCTGGGTCTGGTCCTGCGCCCCATTGACGACGTCATTTACTTCAATCCGCCCCTCACCATCGACGAGCCTACTATGGATGAAGCCGTCCGCCGTTGCCGAGATGCCGTTCATGCCGTCTTAGGAAATGATTAAGCCTTCAAAGCCGCATCCAGAGCTGCTTTGACATGAGCCTTGATGGCGTCATAAGACTGGCCCGGCTGGGCTTCATAGAGCTTTTCCGTACCGATGAACATGGACGGGACATAGTAGTAAGAATGGCCTTGTACGACTTCGGGATGTTCCGATTCTTCGTACCAGTCGACGGCTACCTGGCGGTATGCCGGATTTTCTTCGATCAGTTCAGCCAAGGCTTCTTTAGCGCCCTTGCAATAGGGGCAGCCATTGAGATAAAAAGCAGTGATATTCTTCAAGGGAATCGTCTCCTTTCGGGGAATAGACAAAGGTTACTGATGACCCCCGCAGCCATGTGTACCACAATGGTGTTCACCATGGTCATGCTGGTGGTCGTGGTGGCTGCAAGCTACGTCAGGATTGAATTTCAGCGTTCCGTTGAGCAATTCTTTGACGGCATCATCAGCACTGCCCGTGACACCGCCATAGAGGTCGATAGAGGCTTCTGCCAGGCCCTGTTTGGCTCCGCCGCCGATACCGCCGGCAATGACAGCATTGACTTCCTGGGCCTGCAGGAATCCGACTAACGCGCCGTGGCCCTGGCCGTTCGTATCGACGACTTCAGCCTTGACGATATTCCCGTCTTCGACATCATAAATCTTGAACTGCGACGAATGACCGAAGTGCTGGAACACATTCCCATTTTCATACGTAACTGCTATTCTCATCATAACAATTTCTCCTCCAATCTGCAATAACCTGACGGGTCTCCATGGCCCGTCTTTTTCGACATATGTCATTAATTTGGTTATAGTATATGACATATGTCATTTTTTGTCAACAAAAAAGAGGCTGTCGCATTAAGACAGCCTCTTTTTACGTTGATCGTAGGTCGTTCATCGTTTGTCGTAGGGGCCCCCACGTGGGGCGCCCGTTCACGCCAATCGGTGCACGAGCATCTTGCATATACCTGACGGGCTAAAAAACCATCGCATCAAACATCAAACGTCAATCATTCCCGCTTCCCGGCGAGATGACGACGGTCGGTGTATTATTGCCTTTTACGGAATACATGTTATAGACGTAGTCCGGCGTCAGTTCGCCTCTGAGATGGAACAGGGAATAGGCATCGACAGCGTTCATGTAAACGACATCGCTCTTAACGTAGCCCGGAGCGATGCCATAGGGACTGGTCAGGATGCCCTGCTGGGAGTTCCATTGCAAGTCCATTTTCAAGGCCGTCGCAACGGCGACAGAAGGCAGATAAATCCGTCCATTTTTGCCCAGGGCCCGTTTCGCCAGTTTATTTCCGTTTACGACCAAGTCGTAGGCTTTGGCAACGTAGGTTACATTGCCGTCGGAAGCGTTTATTTTATCGGAAATATCTTGGAATTCCGCAAAATTTTCTACTCCGTACCCGGCCAAAGCATTCTTGACCTGAGCTACACTCAGAGACTGCCAGCCGTAGCCATCGGGATAGACATAATACGACACAGTATGGTCCGGATCGACATCGATGACTAACCGGTCATAGTAGACCGTGACCGGCGTCCCGACGGACACATACTGATACAGGTCTTCTATATCGGCTTCGTTCATGCGTACACAGCCATTGGATACGTAGCCGCCAATCGATTCAGGGTGATTCGTCCCATGGATCCCGTAGTTGCCAGAAAAGCCGATCCAGCGGTAACCGATGGGGTTACTCGGGCCGGGCCCGATCTGGACGCTCGTATCATCCGGATCGACCCAGGTCGGATTGACTTCCTTGTACTGGACGGCATAGTAACCGGTCGGCGTCGGCGTCGACGTCTTACCGACACCGACGTGATACATCTTGACCTTCGTATCGCCTTCATAGAGCGTCAAGATACGGCTGGCCAGGTTGATGCCAATTTTCTTTTCTGATGCATTTTCCTGCGCCTCCACCGGTTGAGCCGGCGTTTCCTTTTTCGCTGCGGCTGCCGGTTGAACGGGTTTCGTTTCCTCTGGCGGCGCTGCTGTCGGCTTGATTTCTACTTTGACCGAAAAGGGCGCCGGTGCTGTCTTCAATTCCGGTGAATCGGCCCAGGCAGCGCCTGTCGTCAAAGCCAGGGCACAGGCCAAGGCCATCATTCTTTTAAGCAAAAAAATCCCTCTCTTTCTGAATACCTGTACGGCATTTTTATTTATTTACGCGAGTTTAATCTGCGTTTACATCTTGTGCTTCGCCTTTCCCATTCAGAATGAGATTCAGGATAACCGCGGTAATGCTGCCCAAAGTAATGCCACTGTGGAAAATGATGTTTGCCCAAGCCGGGAAACTATGGAAGAAATTCGGAGCCGTCAGGGTAATCATACTGACACCGACACTGACTGCTACGATCATCAGATTATACGTACCATCGAACTTGACTTTACTCAAGGCCCGGATACCACTGGCAATGACCATGCCGAACATGGCTACGCCGGCACCGCCCAAGACAGAATTAGGGATGGAGGCGACGACAGCTGCCATTTTCGGGAACAGGCCCAAGGCGATGAGGATGATGCCGGAAGCTGCGACGACGAAACGGCTCTTGACCCGGGTGACGGCAATCAGGCCGACATTCTGGGCGAAGGCGGTATAAGGAAAGCTGTTGAGGATGCCGCCGATAAAGGTCGATAAGCCATCGGCACGAAGGCAGCGGGCCAGGCGGTTGCTGTCGATTTCCCGTCCTACGATGGAACCGATGGCGATGCAGTCGCCCGTCGTTTCTACCATGACGACGACCATGACGACGATCATGGAAATGATGGAACCGATGTCAAAGGTCGGCAGGCCAAAGGAGAAAGGCGTAACCAGTCCGATCCAATCGGCTTTGCCGACTTCGGCAAAGTTGGTCTGCCCCAAAGCCATGGCGATGATCGTCCCGCCGATGAGTCCGAGAAGGATAGAGATATTGCTGAGGAAGCCCTTACCGCAGCGGTAAATGGCGATGATAATGACCAAGGTAATGAACGCCAGGAACAAGTTCATGGGCGAAGCAAAGTCCGGCGATTTCGGATTGCCGCCGCCCATCCAGTTGACAGCTACGGGCAGCAAGGTGATACCGATGATGGTAATGACCGAACCCGTGACGACGGGCGGGAAAAACCGGATGAACCGGCTAAAGAACGGTGCAATGAGGAAGGTAAACAACCCGGCAATGAGGATAGCCCCATAGATGGCCGTAATGCCATGTTCCGAACCGATGAGGATCATCGGCGTGACAGCGGCAAAGGTAACGCCCTGGATCATAGGGATCCGAGCGCCGACTTTCCAAAAGCCCAACGTCTGTATCAGGGTGGCAATACCACAGGAAAAGAGGTCGGCATTGATCAGATGGACCAATTCGGCCGGCGATAAATGCAAGGCCTGGGCGATGATGATCGGTACGGCTACGGCACCGGCATACATGGCCAGGACATGCTGCAAGCCATAGGCAAAGAGCTTCCCGGCCGGGAGCATTTCGTCGACATGGTTGGTATTGGTAATTCCTTGTTCATTCATTTCCATAAACTCTCCTCATGGGGAAAAGCAGCCCACTCATTGCAAGCCATTCCCATTTTTGCAATGCATACTATAAAAAATAACAATACATAGTCCATTATACCATTGCCTCTAAAAAAATAAAATATGTAGTCAAATTTTACTTGTTTTTTACAGAGTCTTTGCAAAACGCTGATATGCACCCCATATACTGATAGTAATTCACAGAGGAGGAAGTAAAATGTTCAATATCAGCAATAAACATGAAGAGTTCTTCGATTATCTCATGACCAATGCCGAAAATTTCCATCGCGGCGCCATCATCGCCCACGAAGTCATGGAGGACGTTTCGACCATTTCACTGCATCTCAAAGAAATCGTCAAGCTGGAACATACATCAGCCAAGACCAACCAGGAGGTCATCTTCAAATTGTCCCGGGTCTTCATCACGCCCATCGACCGGGAAGATTTCTATAAGCTGACGTGCCAGCTCGAAGCCTGCATCGACTCCCTGCAGGGTGCCCTCATGCGCACCAGCATGTATCACGTCACGGAAGCCCCGAAGGCAGCCGTAGCCATGACGGCACAAATCGTCGCCATAGGAGAAGAACTGAAGAACATTTTCTCCCTTTTAAAGGACATCGACCATAACGAAGCCCGGCTCATGCGCCATGCCGAACGACTGAACCGGATGGAATCAGAAGTAGACCATATTTACCGTCAGGAAATTTCCCGGCTGTTCAGCGGAGATGAGGCGGACCTGCTCAATGTCATCCGCTGGAAAGACATCCTGGGGACCTTGGAAAAAGCGGCGGATCACGTCGAAACCCTGGGAAATACCATCAAAGAGGTGACCATGAAATATGCTTGATACGTCACTCATCGTCATGGTCGTCATCCTGGCCCTGGTCTTCGACTTCATCAATGGCTTCCACGACACGGCCAATGCCATCGCCACCTGCGTATCGACGCGGGCCATCCGCCCTGGTGTCGCCATCGTCGGCACGGCTATCCTCAATTTCCTCGGCGCCATGATTTCGACAGGCGTCGCCAAAACGATTGGCGGCGACATCGTCATCTCGCCGACCTTAGTCAATGAAATGATCATCATCGCCGGCCTCGTCGGGGCTATCATCTGGAACCTCCTGACCTGGTGGGTCGGCATGCCTTCCAGTTCATCGCATGCTCTGATTGGCGGCATGATTGGTGCCATCATCGTATCTGCCGGGGTGGCCGCCCTCAACGGCTGGGGGATCTTGAAAATCGTTTTATCCCTCATCATCTCACCCGTCTCGGCCATCATTACGGGCTTCATCATCATGAAGATCATCTTTGCCGTCTGTCATTCCTTCAAGCCGGCCAAAGTCAACCTGGCTGCCAACAGGCTGCAAGTCGTATCGGCAGCCCTCATGGCCTTTTCCCACGGCTCCAATGACGCCCAGAAATCCATGGGTATCATCACCCTGGCATTGGTATCGGGCGGTTTTATTAACAGCCTGGAAGTACCGGACCTGGTCAAATTCCTCTGTGCCCTATCCATGGCCTTGGGGACCAGCGTCGGCGGCTGGAAAATCATCCGTACCGTCGGAGGCAAAATATTCAAGATGCACCCCGTCCATGGCTTCGCAGCCGACCTCAACTCGGCTGTCATCATCTTCTCGGCTACGCTGCTGCACCTGCCCGTCTCGACGACACACGTCGTTTCCGGCTCCATCATGGGTGTCGGCTCGGCGCAGCGCGTCAAAGCCGTCCATTGGAGCGTCGCCCGGCAAATGGTCACGGCCTGGGTCATGACCATTCCCTGCACGGCCGTCATGGGCGCCTTGTCGTATGTCATATTGACACAAGTGTTCTTTTAACTAAGGAATCAGGCGGGACGCCCTTTGGGCGTCCCCTACGAAAAAAAACGTGTCCCTTGGGACACGTTTTTTTATTTCACTAACTGCTGACTGCTAACCCCTTACTTCACAATCTCGATCTGGTCTTTGAGTTCGTTTTCAAATTTGATGCGGTGAGCTTTGGTGTACAGGCCGGGCATACCGCCGGTGTGCAGGAGGATGACCTGGCGGCCCAGTTTGATTTTCTTTTCTTTGATCATCGACAGGACGCCGGCAAACATCTTGCCCGTGTAGCACGGGTCGAGGAGGATGCCTTCGTGGCGGGCCATGGTGTAAATGGCTTCGCGGACCCGCGGTTCCGGTTCATTGTAGCCCTTGCCGATATAGCCCGTTTCGACGTGGAAGTCGCCGTCAAAATCAAAGCCGTATTCTTCTTTAGCCTGCTGGAAGTACGCCTTCAGTTTTTCCATATCGAAGGGCATGACGGCAATCCCTACCAGCTTCAAGTTCGACTGAATGGCTTTCAGGCCGCAGTATAAGCCGAGATACGTGCCCATGCTGCCGACGGCGACATAGACCGTCGCTCCGTCGATCTGCTGTTCCTTGGCCTGGGCATCGAGTTCGCGGGCACAGTCCATATAGCCCAGCATGCCCGTCGTATCGCTGCCGCCCATGGGAATGAAGTAAACTTGTTCCCCCTTCTTCAATTCGGCAGCCATGACTTTCTTGACCGTTTCTTCGAGCTGGACGTCCTGATCGCGGCCATCATCATGCTTGAGGACGACGCGGGCGCCGAAGATGCCGTCGAGGAGCAGATTGCCGCTCAATTCGCCGTCCGTATCGCCGACGGCGACGATGATGCATTTCAAGCCGAATTTAGCGGCAACGGCAGCGGTCAGGCGGCCATGATTGGTCTGCGGTCCGCCGACGGTGACAATGGTCGTCGCCTGAGAATTGAGGGCTTCGATCATCAAATACTCTAATTTACGCAGTTTATTGCCACCGCCGCCGAAAGGCGTCAGGTCATCACGCTTGATGTAGATTTCACGGAATAATTCCTGCGACAAGCCGGACAGGTACTGAAGCGGCGTCGGATTGGGGTCTAAAATAGAAAGTTTCGGTTTCATCGGGATAATCCTCCTTTAGTTTTCTCCATCCTATCACATTTTACGGGAGAAGAAAAGTAAACGAAGTTTACCAGGCGGCGACGCCGCCATCGGCCCGGGGTTCGGTCCCGCCGATGAGCGTCCCCTGTTCATCACGCCAGATGATCTGCCCCCGGCCGTAGGTCTGGATGTCATCCTTGACGACGACGTCGTGACCGCGGCGGCGCAATTCTTCAACGACAGCGGTTGGGAAGGCCCGTTCCATTTCAATCGTCTTGCCGCCGACCCACTGCCAGCGCGGCGCATCCAGGGCGGCCTGGGGATTGAGGTGATAGTCGATCGTATTCAAGAGGACCTGGAACTGCCCCTGGGGCTGCATGAAAGCCCCCATGACGCCAAAGGGCCCTACAGGGCTGCCGTCTTTCGTCAGGAAGCCGGGAATGATGGTATGGTACGATTTCTTTCGCGGCCCGACGCAGTTAGCACTGGCCAGATCCATGGAGAAGTTGTGTCCCCGGTCGCTGAGGGAAATGCCATACCCCGGCACGATGATACCCGACCCGAAACCATTGTAGTTGCTCTGGATGAAAGAAACCATATTGCCTTCGCCATCGGCGCTGCACAAGTAAACGGTACCGCCACAGTTTACATCGATGGGCTCCGGCAACAAGGCCTCATCGGCAATGAGGGCCCGCCGCCGGTCGGCATATTCAGGGGACAGCCACTCATCGACAGACGTCTTCATGAAGCACGGATCGGCGATATACTGCTTGCCATCGCAAAAAGCCAGCTTCATGGCTTCAATCTGCCGGTGGAGCGCTTCAGCCTCATCGCGTTTACTAAAGATAAACCCGCTGGCAATATCCAGGGCCATGAGGACGACCAGGCCATGGCCGTTGGGCGGCATTTCCCAGACATCATAGCCGCGGTAACTCGTATGAATCGGGTCGACCCACTGCGGCCGGTAGACGGCTAGATCATCTTTGCGAATCAAGCCGCCCGTCTCCTTCGACCAGGCATCAATGGCATCAGCCAATTCTCCGTCATACAGGGCCTGGCAGTGACTGTCCCGCAAAAGTTCCAGGGACTTCGCTAAGTCGGGCAGCTTGAGGATATCGCCGGCTTTGGGCGCCCTGCCGTGCGGGAAAAAGGTATCGAACAATTCCTGGAAAAGCTTCTTCCCCTTATAGGGCACAAAAGCCTTCGCGCTATCAGCCAGCATGGCCGCCAGGTTCGGCATGACGGCATAGCCGTCGCGGGCATAGGCAATGGCCGGTTCAAAGAGGTCTTCAAAGGGCAGGCGGCCAAAACGGCGATGGACTTCGGCCCACGTCGCCGGTGCGCCAGGGACCATGACCGGTTCCCAGCCCCGGAGCGGAACCTGGTCATATCCTCGTTTCAACAATTCGTCCCTCGTCAGTCCGGCTGGCGACCAGCCGCTGCCGTTGATGCCATACAGCTTGCCCTGCGTCCATATCAGGGCAAAGGCATCGCTGCCCAGGCCATTGCTGGTCGGTTCCAGGACAGTCAGACAAATGGCCGTGGCCACGGCGGCGTCGATAGCATTGCCGCCCTTTTTCAGCATATCCAGTCCGGCCTGGGAAGCTAAGGTCTGAGATGTACAGACCATGCCCCTGCGGCCATAGACGACTTCCCGATGAGATCCATAAGGATACACAGATGCATCAAAATTCATTTCATCCTCCCCTTTTCTAAAAATGACAAGGAAACCTTTATAGAAAGAGTTCGACGAAAATCAGAGAAATCCTTGTTTACACCTTCACGAACGACTTTTTTACCGCTATAATAATAATAATCAGTCATTTCAAGGACTAATTTACAAGTAAGGAGTAGAGCAAGTTGAAACGGTGTATGTTAATCGTCAACCCTACAGCAGGGCGTGAACGGGCGAAATATCACAAGGATAATTTAAGGCGACAGCTGGAAACGATGTTCGATGAAGTCGAATTGCGGGAAACGCAGAAAGCCGGCGATGCGACGGAATGGGCCAAAGAAGCCGCCCTGACTGGTTTTGACTCGGTATTTTCCATGGGCGGTGACGGGACGCTGAATGAAACAATCAACGGCCTGGCTCAGGCCCAGGACCACAGCACGATCCATTTCGGCTTCATCCCCTTGGGTACGATCAACGACCTGGCCCGGGCCTTGAACATCCCCCTTCATCCAGAAGCAGCCATCGCCATGCTACAGCATTGCAAGACCGTCAAAGTCGACATTGCCAAGGCCAATGACCGCTACTTCGTAAACACCATTGCTGCCGGTATCATGCCCGATGCCGTCGGCCACGTATCGATTGAACAGAAGACACGTCTCGGTCCGCTGGCTTATTTCCTGACCGGCATCAAGGCCATGCAGGCCCACCAGACATCGTTATTCAAGATTACGACGGCCCAAGGATCGACGGTCCACCGCTCGCCCCTCATCGTCGCCATGCTGACCAGTTCCGTCGGCAGTTTCCGCAATCTGGCCCCGCAGGCCCGCGTCGACGATGGAAAGATATGGCTGGGCATCTTCAAGGATTTCAACTACCTGGACCTCATCAAGGTCATCCCGGAATTTTTAGCCGGCCAGCCCCTGACGTCTGAATTGATGACCTTAAAGACCATGGACCAGGTCCGCATCGAGCTGTTGGATAACACCCATCTTTCCACCAATATGGATGGTGACGAAGGACCGGACTTCCCCTTGGAAATCAAAGTACTGCCCTCATTCCTATCCGTTTACGTACCTGCGTAAACATAAAAAGAAGGTGACGTTTACATGTTCCTTAAAGGAAATTTTCTCTATACGCCGTCGCGGACGGAATTGACGATCCGCGAAAATCAATATGCCCATATCGAAAACGGCATCGTAACGGGCTTCACGACGTCCCTGCCCGAATCGGCGGGGGCGGAAAAAGTCATTGACTACGGCCAGGACATCATCATCCCGGCCTTTGTCGACTTGCACATCCATGCCCCGCAGTATATCAACCGCGGCCTCGGCTTCGATGAAGAACTCCTGCCCTGGCTGGAGCACTACACCTTCCCGGCTGAAGGGAAATTTGCCGACCCTGTCTTTGCCCGCCGCGTTTACACAGCGTTCCTGGAACGGCTCAAAGCCGAAGGGACCTTGTGTTTCTCTGCCTTTGCGACCATCCATAAAGAGGCGACATGGCAGCTCATGGAACTGGCAGAAACCATGGGCTTCAAGGCCTATATCGGCAAAGTAAACATGGACCGCAATGCACCGGATTATCTTTTAGAAGATACAGACCAGTCCCTGGCCGACACGGAAGAATTGACTGTCCGCTGCCAGGAGGAACTGCACCGCGTCCGCTTCATCGCCACGCCGCGCTTCGTCCCGTCGACAACGGAAAAACTGATGACCGGCCTTGGGCGTCTCTGTGAAAAGTACGACTTGCCCGTCCAGTCCCATCTGTCGGAAAATCGGAATGAAGTCGCCTGGGTCAAAGAACTCCATCCGGACCTGCCGTCGTATACTGACGTTTACGACGCTTTCGGCCTCTTGCGGCAAGATAAGACGATCATGGCCCATGCCATCTATCTGTCTGACGAAGAAAAAAGTTTACTTGGCAATAAAGGCGTTTACTTGGCCCATTGCGCTCAGTCCAATGCTAACCTGACCAGCGGCATCATGCCTTTGCGGCGCAACCTGGAACAAGGCTTGACCTGCACCATTGCCAGCGACGTCGCCGCCGGCCATACACCGGCCATGAACAAACAGATTGCCCTGACCATCGAAATATCGAAGCTCCATGCCCTGCAGCACGATACAGAAAAAGCCCTCACCATCGGTGAAGGCCTGTACTTGGCCACCAAAGGACCGGGCCGCTTCTACGGCCGGACAGGCAGCTTTGAAACGGGCTATGCCTTTGACGCCTTGGTCATCCACATGGACGACATGGAAGGCCTGGAACGGACGCCCTTCGAAAAACTCCAGCAATTCATCTACGACGGCGACGACCGCAACATCATCGCCCGCTATGTAGATGGGGAGTTAGTGGCTCGTGATTAGTGGTTCGTGGTTCGTGGTTCGTGGTTCGTGGCTCGTGGTCAGCAGTCAGCTGACAGCTATTCGTAGGGGCCGTCCCAAAGGGCGGCCCGTTGGGCCTTTGTATGATTCGCCTAGCACCCTGACAGGGAAATCGTACATATTCCGGTGCGGGCGCCCCACGTGGCGCCCCTACAAAAAAAGGGACGTCACACGAAGGTTTATACCATAATGCGAGGTCCCTTTTTCTTAAATGTTTGAGGTTTGATGTATGATGTTTGAGGCGATGGCTTTTAAATTTTGTCCCCTCCACATCAAACTTTCAACTTCAAACTTCAAACT
>ERZ1032357.197-NODE-197-length-20430-cov-20.223853_pt1 | contig 20430 bp, 18 predicted proteins | sample MGYA00517100_ERZ1032357 | MGnify/ENA primary metagenome ERZ1032357 (study PRJEB33719, sample SAMN04262589) | wastewater metagenome | biome: periurban shantytown; feature: animal feces; material: feces | host: Canis lupus familiaris | place: Peru: Lima | collected...
ATTATGATTCATTAAAGTACGATTTACTAAATGAACGAGAGAGAGGGGAAGGGCTATGTTCGTCGGCCGCAGGTCTGAGTTAGCTATGATGGAGCGCCGTTATAGACGGCAGGGGTATGAATGTGTTGTCCTTTATGGGCGCCGCCGTGTGGGAAAGACGGCGCTGATCCGGGAGTTCATCCGGGATAAGGAGGCTATTTTCTTTACTGGGATGGAAACGACGGCCCAGGAAAACCTGGACAGTTTCAGCCAGTGTATTTATGATTTCCAAGGCGGCCATGGGACGGCCCCGGTATACCCGGATTTCCAGGCGGCTTTTGACGCGGTTACGGGATTGGCTGAAACGAGGAAGTTGGTCCTGGTCATCGATGAGTTCCCGTATCTGGCTAAATCGTACCCGGGGATTTCTTCACTGCTTCAGGTCCAAATCGATCATGTCTGGAAGGACCGGGATATTTATTTGATTCTTTGTGGTTCTTCCATGAGTTTTATGGAAAAACAGGTCTTGGGTCATCAGAGCCCCCTTTTTGGGCGCCGGACGGCTCAGTTGAAACTGCAGCCGTTCACGATTTTTGAAGCCCAGGAGTTTTTCCCCGATATGGAACCGGAGAAACTGGCCGTCCTCTATGGGTTGACCGGCGGGATTCCGCTCTATCTGGGGCAGATGAGCCGCGATGCGACGATTGATGAAGATGTCATGGAGAATTTCCTGGACCCTATGGCTTATCTCTTCGAGGAACCGTCCAACCTCTTGAAGCAGGAAGTGCGTGAGCCGGCTACGTATAATGCCATTATCCAGGCCGTCGCGACGGGGAGTACGAAAGTCAGTCAGATTGCGACGAAAACGGGGCTGGAAACCAGTGCCTGTGTCGTGTACTTGAAGAATCTCATCGGCCTCGGCATCATCAAGAAAGAGTATCCTTTCGGAGAAAGTCATTCCCGTAAAAGCATCTATTTGTTAAAGGACAGCATGTTCCGCTTTTGGTATCGTTTCGTCCCCACACATTATTCGCAAATCCAAAACGGCATGGCTGAAGTGGCCTGGCAGCGGATCAAGCCGCACCTGCCGGATTTCATGGGCCAGGTCTTCGAAGATATTTGCCTGCAATGGTTATGGCGTGAAAATGCTGGCGGCTGTCTGCCTTTTATTTTTGATGACGCCGGGCGCTGGTGGGGTGGTGACCCGCGGACTCATAAGCAGACAGAACTGGACATCGTTGCTGGCAATGCGGAAGGCGAATTGCTTTTTGGAGAATGTAAATGGCGAAATGAATTGGTAGACCAGGATGTGCTGGAGCTGTTGCTTTATCGGGGCGGGCTTTTCCAAGCGTTACGCAAGGAATACATGATTTTTGCCAAGCGTGGGTTTTCTGAAAGATGCTTACGTGAAGCGGCAGGAAATGAGCATATCCATCTCGTTACGTTTGCCCAGATGATGCATCGCTGAGGGGAATCTGACGGCTGTAAAAACTTTACCTGCCACCGGTGGTACATTGTCGGGAAATGTGGTAAACTAGTATAGTTACAGAATTACGCATAAGGGGAGGTGTCTTACTACTCTATGGAAGATAAATATGGATTGGACCACAAGGAGCCGAAGTCGAAGAAATTCAATGGGCGCAATGTGGCCGACAACATCATGAAAGGGGTCATTGTCCTGATCATGGCGGTCATTTTTGTCATGATTGCCGATCAGCTGATTACGACGCCCTTCATCAGTGCTGAAATCGAAGGGGAATTTTTCCACGGCAGTATTTTCGGGACGACCATCATCACCATCGTGGCCTACATCATCGGGATCCTCGTCGGGGCCCTGGTGGGCTATGGGATTTCACCGTTCGTGCTGCGCCTGATCTGGGCGGCGATTCACCGCATCGAATCGGGCCTGAGTGATTTCGAGAGTCAGGATATCATCGTCGGGACGCTGGGATTGCTTTTTGGACTTATTATTGCGAATTTAATTGGCCTGGCGTTCGCCCGTCTGCCAATCATCGGGGCCTATGGCCCGATTGTCTTCAGCATCGTCTTCGGCTATGCCGGCATGAGCATTGCCACCCGCAAGAAGAGCGAAATCATCGCCCTGGTCAGCAACCTGCGCCTGGGCAAGTCCGGCAAGGAGCACAGCGGCAAGCGCAAGGATATGGACTTTTCCGGCAAGCTCCTCGATACGAGTGCCATCATCGACGGCCGTATCGCCGAAATCTGCAGTACGGGCTTCCTCGAAGGGCCCCTGCTGGTGCCGGTCTTCGTCCTGGAAGAACTGCAGCTCATCGCCGATTCGTCGGATTTGCTGAAGCGCAATAAGGGCCGCCGCGGCCTGGATATCCTGAAGCAGATGCAGGAAGATAATTACGTCGAAGTCCGCATCATCAACGATGATTTCGATGACGTCCAGGGCGTCGATTCCAAGCTCGTCCGCCTGGGCCGCAAGATCAATGCCAAAGTCGTCACCAACGACTATAATTTGAATAAGGTCGCTGCCCTCCAGGGCGTGGCCGTCCTCAATATCAACGACCTGGCCAATGCCCTGAAACCGGCCCGCATCCCTGGGGAACACATGAACGTCCTCATCGTCAAGGCCGGCAAGGAAGAGAACCAGGGCGTGGCCTATCTCGATGACGGCACGATGATCGTCGTCGAAGATGGCCAGAAGTACATCGGTTCTACCGTGCCCGTTACGGTGACGTCAGTCTTGCAGACGTCGGCTGGGCGCATGATATTCGTCAAGATTGCAAATGAGTAGGTGAAATGTGTGAAAGTATCTGTCATCGTCGTAGCGGCCGGCACGGGGAGCCGCTTCGGCTACGAGCGGAACAAGCTCTTCTATCCCTTGTGCGGTGAGCCCGTTCTGGCGCATACCCTGCGGCACATCTTTGCGGCCCGGTCGGTCAGCGAAGTGGTCATCGTCCACTCCCGCGTCGATGAGAAGGAAATCCGCCGCCTTGTCGATGACCTCCATCCCATCCAGCCCGTGCGCTATGCCCTGGGCGGAGCCGAGCGGGAAGATTCGGTCTACAACGGCCTCATGGCCGTCAGCCGCGACATGGACGTGGTCATGGTCCACGACGGCGCCCGGCCCTTTGCCGGTCCCGACTGGTATGACCAGGGCGCGGCCATGATGGAAACGGCTAAGGCTGCCATTTACGGCATTCCCCTCAAGGATACGGTCAAGGTCCGCGGCGACGACGGCCGCCTCCATACACTGAACCGCAGCCGCCTGGTAGCAGCCCAGACGCCGCAGATCTTCCACCGCGACCTGCTCGTGAAAGCGCATGAACATGCCCAGGCTGAAGGCATCCAGGCCACGGATGACGCGTCCTTGGTCGAAGCCCTGGGCGTACCGGTGGTCATCCTCGAGGGAAGCGAGAAGAACCGCAAGGTGACGACGCGCGAAGACATCCCCATCTTGTCCCTGTACATGAAGGGGAAAGAGGTCCAGCGCATCGGTACGGGCTACGACGTCCATCGCCTGAAGGAAGGGCGGCGCCTCGTTCTCGGCGGCGTCGAGATTCCCTTTGAACGGGGCCTCGACGGCCATTCTGATGCCGACGTCGTCATCCACGCCATCATGGACGCCCTGCTGGGAGCCGCCGGGCTCCGCGACATCGGGACGTATTTTCCCGATACGGACCAGGCTTTCAAGGACATTTCCAGTCTGGTCCTCTTGGAAAAGGTCCGTCACCTGCTGCGGGAGAAATGCTGCCGCATCGTCAACCTCGACGTGACCTTACTGGCACAGCGGCCGAAAATAAAGCCCTATGTGCCGCAGATGATTGCAAATATTGCCGAGGCCCTGCGTATACCCAAGGCCGCTGTCTCCGTCAAGGCGACGACGACAGAGAAACTGGGGTTCGTCGGCCGGGAAGAAGGCATGGCAGCCCAGGCGGCGGCCATGGTCCTTAGCTATCAATAATATACATATATAAGTTTTTAGGAGGAATTTTTTATGTCACAGGAAGTACGCGTTCGTTTTGCTCCGAGCCCGACAGGCCCGTTCCACATCGGCGGTGCCCGTTCGGCACTGTTCAACTACCTCGTTGCCAAGCACAACCACGGCAAGTTCGTCGTCCGCATCGAAGATACGGACCGCAAGCGTTCGACGTCGGAATCAGAAGAGAACATCAAGGAAGCCCTGAAATGGCTGGGCATCACCTGGGATGAAGGCATCGACGTCGGCGGCCCCGATGGCCCGTACCGCCAGACGGAACGCCTGGACATCTACAAGAAATATACGGAAAAGCTCTTAGCCGAAGGCAAGGCGTACTACTGCTTCTGCACGCCGGAAGAACTGGAAGCCGAAAAGAAGGCTCAGATGGAAAAAGGAGAAACACCGGTCTACTCCGGCAAATGCGCTGATTTGCCCAAGGAAACGGTCGAACAGTATTTAAAGGAAGGCCGTCCCCACGTCATCCGCATCAAGACGCCGAAGAACGAAACAATCGAACTGGACGACCTCGTCCGCGGCCACGTGTCCTTCGATTCCAACAACGTCGGCGACTTCGTCATCGTCAAATCCGATGGCATCCCGGTCTATAACTACTGTGTCGTCCTCGACGATGCCCTCATGCACATCACCCACGTCATCCGCGCGGAAGAACACTTGTCCAACACGCCGCGCCAGCTCGTCATCTACAAGGCCCTGGGCTTCGAAGCTCCGAAGTTCGCCCACGTATCGCTCATCCTCGGCGCCGACAAGAAGAAGATGAGCAAGCGCCATGGCGCTACGTCGGTCCAGCAGTACCGCGATATGGGGTACCTGCCCGATGCCCTGGTCAACTTCCTGGCCCTCCTCGGCTGGACGCCTGACGGCGATCAGGAAATCTTCAGCCGTGACGAACTCATCGAACAGTTCACCCTCGACCGCGTCGCCAAGAACCCGGCCGTCTTCGACATCGAAAAATTGAACTGGATCAACTTCCATTACATGAAACAGCTCGACGAAGACCAGCTCTATGCCGTCTGCCTGCCGCACCTCCAGAAGGCCGGCTACGCCAGCGAAAATCCGGATGAAACGGAAGCTGCCTGGCTGAAAGCCGTCTGCGCGGCCATGCGCGAACACGTCCAGTACGGCGCCCAGATTGTCGATGCTGCCAAGGTCTTCTTCAGCGATGACTATGCCCCGGAAAATGAAGAAACGGCGGCTGTCCTCAAAGAAGAAACGGCACCGTCCGTCCTTCAAATGTTCCGCGATGAACTGGCTGCCCTCGACGACGTCACGCCCGACACGGTGCAGCCCCTGTTCAAGAAAATCCAGAAGGGTCTCAAGGTCAAAGGCAAGTTCGTCTACATGCCCATCCGCGTCGCCGTCACCGGTGTCATGCACGGTCCGGACCTGAACGTCATCGTCGCCCTCATGGGCCGCGACAAAGTCCTGGCCCGCCTGGATGAAACGCTGGCATAAAAGGCTTGACATGAGCCCGATTATTGGGTACTATATACATACATATTAATTAATAATATGTATCAATAATAATCTGCGATGATCAAAATGAGTTGCAGTGGCATCCGACAGAGAGGAAGGGTCACGGCTGAGAGCCTTTCCAGGTCATAAAACTGCAATGCTGCCTTTGTGAGCAGGCCGGGTGAAAGGAGTAATCCGGTCCGGGTGCGCCCGTTACTGCGCAGTAAAGATTACGGCTGTGCCGTAAAAACAGAGTGGAACCACGGGCCACCGTCTCTGTCATCGGGGATGGTGGCTTTTTTGTTCAAATTTCAGGGAGGTTACCGTATGAGAGAACTGAAAGTATATAATACATTGACCCGCAAGAAAGAAACCTTCGTACCCGTTACGCCGGGCCAGGTCAAGATGTATGTCTGCGGCATCACGCCGTACAACCATTCCCACATGGGCAATGCCCGTCCTTTCGTCACATGGGACGTCATAAAACGCTATCTGGAACACTTGGGCTATGAAGTCACGCACATCCAGAATTTCACCGACGTTGACGACAAGATCATCAACGCCGCCAACGGCGAAGGCGTCACGTGGGATACCATTTCCAATCGCTATATCGCATCGTACTTCGAAGTTATGGACAAGCTCCATATCCGCCGGGCCGACAAATATCCCCGCGTTTCGGAACACATGGATGAAATCATCCACATGGTCCAGACCCTCATCGACAAAGGCTATGCCTATGTCATCGACCACGACGTCTATTACAGCGTCGAAAAATTTAACGACTACGGCGAATTGAGCGGCCGCAGCCTCGACGACATGATGGCCGGCGCCCGCATCGAAGTCGACGACCGCAAGCACAATCCCATGGACTTCGCCCTCTGGAAAGGCGCTAAGCCTGGCGAACCGTCTTGGGACAGCCCTTGGGGCAAAGGCCGTCCGGGCTGGCACATCGAATGTTCGGCTATGAGCAATAAATACCTCGGCGATACCTTCGATTTCCACGGCGGCGGCAGCGACCTCATCTTCCCGCACCATGAAAACGAAATCGCCCAGTCCGAAGCCTTCACCGGCAAGAAACCCATGGTCAAATACTGGCTCCACAACGGCTTCATCACCATCAATTCGGAAAAGATGAGCAAGTCCCTGAACAACTTCTTCCTGGTCAAGGACGTCCTGGAACACTATAGCCCCGATGCCCTGCGCTTCTTCCTCATTTCCAACCACTACCGCAGCCCCTTGGACTTCAGCGATGAACGGCTGGAAGAAATGACGCGCAGCCTCGAACGTCTGGGTACAGCTATCGACAACGTCCTGGAACTCCTGGCTATGCCGGCCGGTGCTAAATCGCCGGAAGCCCAGCAGCTCCTGGAAACGGCTCACAAAGACGAAGAAGCCTTTGAAAACGCCATGTGCGACGATTTCAATACGGCCCTGGCCAGCGCCGCCATGTTCGACTTGGCCAAGAACGTCAACATCTTCAAGAATGCCGTCGTCAACAACGGCGTCCCCGTCGATTCGGCAGCCCTGTCGGAAGTCAAACGCGTCTTCAAGACCTTCACGGACATCCTGGGCATCCTCGAAGACCGCTGGACCGGCAAGAAGGAAGATGCCAGCAGCAAGGATTACGACGACCTCATGCAGGCCATCCTCGACATCCGTCAGGAATGCCGTGCCCAGAAGCAGTACGCCCTGGCCGACGCCATCCGCGATAAACTGGCTGCCCTTGGCATCACTATCGAAGATTCGCCGCAGGGAGCACGCTGGAAAAAGTGAAATTCAAACAACTGCAAGCTTTAAAGAAACGGGCCTATCGGGCCTTTGCCGACGGCAAGCGCCTGGACGTGCCCGACCAGGATGCGGCCCATCTCGACTCGATTAACCTGGCTTTCGTCGGCGATGCCTATTACGCCCTGACCCTGCGCAAGCGCCTGGTGGAAACGGGCATTCCCCACGTCCAGGTCCTGCACACGCTGGCGGCGGAATTTGTATCGGCTAAGGCCCAGGCCTATGTCTACCGCCGCATCCACGACGGCCTGACGGACGAAGAGAAGGCTGTCTGTCAGCGGGCCCGCAATGCCTATACCCTGGCGCCCAAGAGCGCGACTGTCGCCGAATACCACGACAGTACGGCCCTGGAAGCCCTGGTGGGCTACCTGGTCATGGCCGGCCGTCAGGAACGGCTGGACACCGTCATGGGCCAGGTCTATGAAGAAACGAAGGCCTATTGTAACGAGAAACATGGAGGAATGGAATGAGTGAGGCAAATATCATCATCGGCCGCAACAGTGTCACCGAAGCCCTGAAGGCCGGCCGGTCCATCACCAAGCTGTACGTCGCTGCCGGCAACGAATCGCAGCCGCTGCAGCGCATCCGCGACCTGGCAGACCGGAAGGAGATCCTCGTCGAAGACGTGCCCCTGAAGGTCCTCAACCACCTGGCACCGGGCAACCGCCACCAGGGGGTCATCGCCTTTGCCAAGCCCGTGGAATACGCCGATTTGACAGACGTCCTCATCGCTGCCGATGAAAAGGGGAAGGTACCGTTCCTGGTCCTCCTCGACGGCATTGAAGACGTCCACAACATGGGGGCCATCATCCGCACGGCAGAATGTGCCGGCGTCGATGCCGTCCTCCTGCCGAAACGGCGGACGGCGCCCATCAACGAGACCGTCGGCAAGACGTCGGCTGGCGCCGTCGAATACATGCCCCTCGTACAGATCGGCAACATCGCCCAGACGCTGAAGCAGCTCAAGAAGCGCGGCTTCTGGGTCATCGGTGCCGACATGGACGGCGAGACGGACTATTTCCACAGTTCCCTGACGGACCCGGTGGTCCTGGTCATCGGCAGCGAAGGCCGGGGCATTTCGCACCTGGTCAAGGAGACGTGCGACGTCCTGGTCCAGATCCCCATGTTCGGCCACGTCAATTCCCTCAACGCCTCCGTCGCAGCGGCCCTGCTCATGTATGAAGTCGTGCGGCAGCGGCAGGCAGGCGAATAAATCAACATTAGATAAGCGAGGTAACGATTATGCAGGCAGCGTCCCATGCAGAAGAAAGAAATGACCGCTTTGCAGGCATGACCGATGAAGAAATCGTACGCATCGCCCAGGATGAGCATGATGGCAAGGCGGCCGATTATATCGTCAACAAGTATCGCAACTTCGTCAAATCCAAAGCCCGCGCCTACTTCCTGGTCGGCGCCGACCGGGATGACATCATCCAGGAAGGCATGATCGGCCTCTACAAAGCGACGCGGGATTTTCGCGGCGACAAGCTGTCGTCGTTCCGGGCCTTCGCTGAGTTGTGCATTACCCGGCAGATCATTACGGCCATCAAGACGGCGACGCGGCAGAAACACATCCCCCTCAACTCGTATGTGTCCCTCAACAAGCCCGTCTATGAAGACGAATCGGACCGGACCCTGCAGGACATCCTGGCAGGCATCCGCGTCAGCGATCCCGAAGAGCTGGTCATCAGCCGTGAAGAATTCAATGATATCGAACTGAAGATGAATGAGATCCTCAGCGATCTGGAATGGCAGGTCCTGACGGCCTATCTCGACGGCAAGTCTTACAACGAGATGTCCCGCCAGCTTCACCGGCACGTCAAATCCATCGACAACGCCCTGCAGCGGGTCAAACGCAAGCTGGAACATTATCTGGAAACGCGCAATGCCGAAAAGGAAGAAGAACCGGATGAGAAAGGGAAAGAACCTATTGATAGAAACGGCAAATGAGTGTACAATAATACTGTTAGCGTCATTGTGTGAGGAGGATTAGCGTGATCACAGCATTAGAAATCATCGTTGTCATTTTGGCACTGCTCATCATCGGTGTCGTCGTGGCACAGAAGAGCAAGACCCAGGGCATGGGCGCCGGTTTCGGCGGCGGTGCCGAAGACTTGTTCGGGAGCCGGGCCCGCGGCATGGATGCCCTGCTTTCCAAACTGACTATCGTCTTGTCGATAGCATTTGCCATTTGTACATTGCTGTTAGGCAGACTGATGCATACTTTTTAATGAATTATTAGGGGCTGTCGCATATGCGGCGGCTCCTTTTTTCTGACTACTGCGATTTGAGGAGGGGAACTATGGATTTACAGCTGGCTCATGATATAATAAGTATATGTAATGAAGCCAACGGCGGCGCGACGGTCGAGGACTGTGCGGAACAGCTCGGTATCACCGGCGCCCGGCTGGCTGACGTATTTGACACATTTGAAGAATTAGTGAGGAGTGAGAAACTCATGAGAATCGCAGGAGACCGGTATATCTCGGCCAAACAGCCCCAGGAGATAACCGGCATTTATAAAGGCTATACGCCGACGTTCGGCTTCGTCCTTAGCCAGGATTTGACAGAAGACGTGTATATTGCCGAACAGAACCGCCATACGGCCATGAACAACGATAAGGTCACGGTCCGCATCCTGCACAGCGGCGACGGCCGGCACAAACAGGAAGGGGAAATCGTATCCATCGTTGAACGGGCCAACAAGACCATGGTGGGCACGTTCCAGCTGGAAAAGCACAGCGCCTTCGTCACGCCTGACGACGAACGGATCCGCGAAGACATCTACGTGCCCCTCGACAAGACCGGCGGCGCCCGTAGCAGTGCCCGCGTCCTGGTCAAGATCACCAAGTGGCCTGAAGAAGGGCGCAAAGCCGAAGGGGAAGTGACGGAAGTCCTCGGCTATGACGGCGACAAGGACCTGGACATCAAGGTCATCATGGCCCGCCACGGTCTGCCTTTCGATTTCCCGGACGACGTCAAGAAGGAAGCCGCCAAGATTAATACGGCGGTCACCCTGGAAGCAGGGCGCCGCGATTACCGCGACCGCCAGCTCATCACCATCGACAGCGAAGATGCCAAGGACCTGGACGATGCCATCGACGTCGTCCGCCTGCCCAACGGCCATTTTCGCCTGGGCGTCTACATTGCCGACGTCAGCTACTACGTCCACCCGGGCTCGGCCATCGACCAGGAAGCGTATAACCGCGGCACCAGCGTCTATCTCGTCGACCGGGTCATCCCCATGCTGCCGACGGTCCTGTCCAACGGCATCTGCAGCCTCAATGCCAACGAAGACCGTTACTCCATGACCTGCGTCATGGAAATCGATGAGAACGGCAAGGTCCTCAAGGCCGACATCGGTCCGGCTGTCATCCGCGTCAAGCGGCGCTGCAACTACGTCGAAATCCGCAAGGCCCTCCTGGAAGGCATCGTGCCCGACGATTTGCAGCCCTTCATGCCCATGCTCCACGAACTGCGGTCTTTGTCGACGATCCTCAAGAACATGCGCCTCCGCCGCGGGGCCATCGACTTCGATTTTCCGGAATACAAGGTCATCCTCGACCCGGAAGGCGTGCCGCTGCGCCTGGAAAAACGGGAACGGACCATTGCCGAACAGATTGTCGAAGAAAGCATGCTCATCGCCAATGAAACCGTAGCCTGCTATCTCCGGGACAGCGAGAACCCGTCGGTCTACCGTATCCACGAACTGCCCGAACCGGAACGGCTGGAAATGATGCGGACCGTCCTGTCCAGTTTCAACCTGCCCATGCCCGATACGGAAGCCGTCAAGCCGGCAGACTTCCAGAAGCTCCTGGAAATGACCAAGGGGACCGATGAAGCGGCTGTCGTCCAGACCATCGCCCTGCGCTCCATGCAGCAGGCCCGCTATTCGACGACCAATGCCGGCCACTTCGGCCTGGCTTCGGAATGTTATACCCATTTCACGTCGCCTATCCGCCGCTACCCGGACCTCATGGTCCACCGCCTGATCCGCCAGTACCAGCGCAGGGGCAAGCTGACCGAGGAAGAATCGCAGCAGTCCCTGTCGTACCATACCATCGCTTCTGACCAGGCCAGCTCGCGCGAACGCATTGCCGTCGAAGCCGAACGGGAAACGGACGACCTCAAGAAGTGCCAGTACATGCTGCCCTTCATCGGCCAGCCCTTTGAAGCCCACATTACGGGCATTACGTCTTTCGGCCTCTTCGTAGGCCTGGAAAACGGCATCGAAGGCCTGGTCCATATTTCCCTGCTCACCGACGACGATTACGAATTTGATGAAGCGTCGTATACCCTGCGCGGCCAGCACGGCGGCAAGGTCTACCGCTTGGGCGATGCCATGGAAGTCACCCTGGCCCAGGTCAATGTGGAAAAATGCGAAATCGACTTCGTCCCGGGCCGCTATGAATCGCTGGAAGACGTCCAGCAGCTGATGGCAGCCAGTGCCGAACGGCGCCATAAACGGAAGCACAGCGACAAGAAGGACACCGATACCAAGCGCAACTGGTTCGCCGGGGCCATCGGCAAGAAGGGAAAGAAAGACAAGAAGGATAAGAAAGGCCGCAAAGAAAAGAAATCCGGCCGCAAAGCGGCGCGCAAGGGAAAAGGCCGGAAGAGCCGCGGCAAGAAAAAGAAGAAATAGGAGGAATTTGTTTTGGCAACGTCACCGACAAAAGGTGTGAAATATATTTCGGACAACCGCAAGGCCCGTCACGATTATTTTATCCATGAAACGTATGAAGCCGGCATTGCCCTGACGGGGACGGAAGTCAAGTCCCTGCGCCAGGGCAAGGTCAATTTGAAGGACAGCTTCTGCCGCATCGAGAACGGCGAAGTCTTCCTCCTGGGCATGCACATCAGCCCCTATGACCAGGGCAACCGCTTCAACCACGATCCCCTGCGGACGCGCAAGCTCTTGCTCCATAAATATGAAATCATCAAGCTCCTGGGCAAGATCCAGGAAAAAGGCTATACCCTCATCCCGCTCAACCTCTATTTCAAAAAGGGGAAGGTCAAAGTGACCGTCGCCCTGGTGACCGGGAAGAAACTCTACGACAAGCGGCAGGCCCTGGCTGAAAAAGAAGCCAAGCGCGACATTGAACGCCGCATGAAGAGCCGTAACTATTAACAGAAGGAGAATCGTCTATGAATTCAGAAGATCCCAAAATCCTTTCCGATCACGAACGGGACAGTTTCCGCGGCCAGACCATTGACGAAGATGGTACGGTCTACGACCAGAAGTCCCTCTATGAAGAACGGCTGCGCCAGGAACAGGAAGCGCGCCGCCAGCACAGCGGCATCCATATCGTCACGTCCGGCCTCTCGTGGCGCGTCAAACTGGCCCTGGGCTTCATCGTCTTCTGCATCGTCGCCGTCATCATCGGCGCCCTGGGCTTCATCATCATGGCCATGCCCTACCTCTTGGGCATCTTCGTCATCTACTGCATCTACAGCATCGTCAGCTCCCTGCTGCATCGGTGAGAATGTGTTGCAGCAGGCTTCAGACATTATCCATGATCATCACCAGAAAGGGTATCCCATGAAAGAAAATATCGTCATCATCGACGGCAGCAGTCTGCTCTACCGGGCCTTTTATGCCATTCCGCATCTGACCGACGCCCAGGGGCATCCGACCAATGCCGTCTATGGCTTTTTGAACATGTTATTGAAATTATACGGCGAACTGGACCCGCAGTACGTCGCCGTCGCCTTCGACAAGGGCAAGCACACGTTCCGCAACGACTTGTTCGACGGCTACAAGGCTACGCGCAAGCCGGCACCGGACGACCTGCGGCCGCAGTTCGCCTTGATCCGCGAAGTCCTGGCCTGCCTGGGCATCTGCGTCCTCGAACAGGAAGGCTATGAAGGAGACGACATCATCGGTACCCTGGCCCGGCGGACCGCTGCCGATGGCTATGCCGTCGACGTCGTCACCGGTGACCGCGATGCTTTGCAGCTGGTCACAGACGACGTGACGGTCTATCTGACCAAGAAGGGTATCACCGACATGCTGGCCGTCACGCCGGCCGTCATGGAAAGCGAATACGGCTATACGCCGGCCCAGGTCATCGACATGAAGGCCCTCATGGGCGATACGGCCGACAACATCCCCGGCGTCCCCGGCGTCGGCGAAAAGACGGCGCTCAAGCTCATCAGCCAGTTCGGCAGCGTCCACGGCGTCTACGAACACCTGGACGAAGTGAAGGGCAAGAAATTGCAGGAAAAACTGGCCGATAACAAGGACAAGGCCGTCTTGTCCAAGGATTTGGCGACCATCCGCTGCGACGTGCCCCTGGATTATACCATGGACATGTTCCAGCCCCAGCCGCGCCAGGAAGACGTGGCCCAGCTCTTCCGCAGCCTGGGCTTCCGCAATCTCCTGGAACGCTTTGCTGCCTTCGACCGCTTTTCCCATCTGGCCGAAGGGGCGGCCCCGGCTGAAACCGTCCAGGTCATGGCCGCTCCCAAGGCAGCCAGCCTGAAAGGGAAGACCGTCGCCGTCGCCGCCCGCTATGACGACAGCCAGCCCATCCCGGCCGTGACGGCCCTGGCCATGGCTGTCGAGGACGGCGCTTTCGTCGTCCCCGAAAGCAAGTACAACGCCTATCTCGCCGTCCTGCCTGAAGCGGCGGCCGTCGTCACCGATGACGGTAAGAATCTGACCAAGGCCGCATCCCGCGTGGCATCGGGCCGCCTGCCCTTGAAGGACATCGTCCTGGCAGCCTACTTGTTGGACCCGACGCGGACGGCTTACGGCTTGACGTATATTTCCGAGACCTTCGACGTCAGCCTCCAGGAAGGGGCCGAAGACGACGAACAGAAGCTGGCCGGCGATGCCGCCTTTGCCTTCCAGGTCTGGCCCAAAGCGGCAGCTGAATTGGATAAGGCATCCCTGACACAGCTCTACGATACCATCGAAGAACCGCTCATCCATACGCTGGCCGTCATGGAAATGAACGGCTTCACTGTCGATACGGACCGCCTCATGACCATGAAGAGCGAATTGTCCCGCCAGGCTGATGCCCTGGAAGAAGCCATTTACGACGACGCCGGCGAGACCTTCAACATCAATTCGCCGAAACAGCTCGGCGTCATCCTCTTCGAGAAGTTGCAGCTGCCGGTCATCAAGAAGACCAAGACGGGCTATTCGACGGACAGTTCCGTCCTCGACGCCCTGCGCGACAAGCATCCCATGATCGACAAGATCCTGCACTTCCGGGCCTTGAAGAAACTCATTTCCACTTATCTCGATGGCCTGGAACCGCTCATCGTGCCGGAAACGGGGCGCATCTATACCCATTTCAACCAGATGGTCACGTCGACGGGACGCCTGAGCAGTTCCGACCCGAATCTGCAGAATATCCCCATCCGGACCGAACAGGGCCGCAAGATACGCTCCCTCTTCGTGCCCGGCGAAGGCTATGACTACATCGTCTCTGGCGACTATTCGCAGATCGAATTGCGCCTCCTGGCTCACTTGTCCCAGGACCCGACTATGATCGACGGCTTCAAGAAGGGCCAGGACATCCACCGCCGGACGGCGTCGGAAGTCTTCGGCATCCCCCTGGACGAGGTCACGCCGGAAGAACGGTCCCATGCCAAGGCCGTCAACTTCGGCATCATCTATGGCATCAGCGACTTCGGCCTGGCCCGGAATATCTCCATTTCCCGCCCAAAAGCCAAGGAATACATCGATTCGTATTTTGCCCGCTACAACACGGTCCATGACTACATGAACGGCCTCATCGCCTCGGCGAAGGAATCGGGCATGGCCGTCACCATGTTCGGCCGCCGCCGGGCCTTGCCGGAAATCAACAGCAAGAACTTCACGCGCCGGTCCTTTGCCGAACGGACGGCCATGAACACGCCTATCCAGGGCAGTGCTGCCGATATCATCAAGCTGGCCATGAACGCTGTCCAGGACGAACTGGAAAAGCGCCACTTGAAGAGCCAGCTCCTGGTCCAGGTCCATGACGAACTGGTCCTGGAAGTCCCGGCCGGGGAAAAGGACGAAGTGGAACAGCTCCTCAAGGACACGATGGAACACATCGTCGACTTGTCCGTGCCCCTCGTCGTCGACATTCACAGCGGCGTCAACTGGGAAGAAGCGAAGTAGGTGAGACCATGCCAGAATTACCGGAAGTAGAAACGATACGGGCCTTCCTCGACGAGCGTGTCCGGGGAAAGGCCATTATGGCCGTTGAAATAGGCCTGCCCAGGCTCATCAAGAATACGACGGCAGACCGTTTTGCAGCCGCCTTGACCGGCCAGACCCTGGAAGGCGTGGAACGCCGCGGCAAGTACCTCTTTGTCCGCTGCCGCGGTCCCTGGTCCTTTCTGGTCCATCTGCGCATGACAGGCAGCCTGCTCTATGAAGAAAAGCCCGGCCAGTATGCTGGCCGGGCCATTCATCTTATTTTTACGCTCAGCGAAGGGCGCCTCCTCTACCGCGATATCCGCACCCTGGGCTGCCTGTGGCTCGTGCCGTCAGAGGGGGCGACAGGCGTCAAAGGTTACGACAACCTGGGACCGGACGCCATCAGTCCGGACTTCACGACGGACCGGCTCTATGACCTCCTCAAGGGCTGCCACCGGCCGGTGAAGACGCTCCTCCTGGACCAGACGAAAGTGGCCGGCCTGGGCAATATCTACGTCGATGAAGCTCTGTTCCGGGCGGGCATCCGGCCCCTGCGCCACAGCGATACAGTGACCAAGAAAGAAGCGGCCCGCCTCCATGAAGCCATCGTCGCCGTCCTCCAGGAAGGCCTGGAACACGGCGGCACGACGATCCGCAACTTCATCAGCGGCAACGGCAAAGAAGGGCAGAACCAGGACAACCTCCGCGTCTACGGCCGCGAAGGCACGCCGTGCACGGTCTGCGGCACGACCATCGAGTACACTAAATTGAACGGCCGCGGCACCCACTACTGTCCGAAGTGCCAAACGTAGGGGCCGACCGCCGCAGTTCTACCACTGGATCCCGTTGCCGTAGTATTCGCTGGGCGTATCGCTGGTCTGGACATTCATGACGACGGGCATCTTGACCTGGCCTTTGATCCAGTCGTGGAGACGTAGGGCATCGTCGGCGCTCAGCGGCGTCGTGACGGTGACTTCAGCTATGAAGCGATCATAGTTGAAGTCACCGTTTTTTGTATCTTTGTCCTGGTTCAAGGCAGTCAGCGTGCCGCCTCGGACGGACTGTATTTCTGGGAACAATAAGGGGGCCTGGCTGTTGAGGGTTTGGGTGACCTGCTGGTCAGCCGCCGCCCGTTCGTAAGCCGGGTAATATTTGCTGGTCAGCATCTTGTAAGAGGCTTCTTTGTCGGCTTTGCCCTGTTTTTCGATGCGGGCATTGATCAACTGCTACACTTCCTCTGTGTTCAGGTTCCGGTTTCCCTGGATGATGGAGAGGGTTATGCCTTGCAGGCGGTGATAGTGGCTCATGGCTGTTTTCAGCTGCTCGATTTGTTCTTCGGTCAAGACCGCCCCGACGAGGTCGACCGTCAAGGTATCGTCTTTCAGTGCATACGATACGACGCTGGTTTTCTCGAACTGCATGTCCGTCTGGATGAACGACTTGACCTGGACTTCCTGGAGGGCGTCTTTTACCGTCTGATGGGCCAGGTAGATACTGGGGATGGTGATCAAGAGGCCCAGTGTGACCAAGACGAGGCGTTGTTTGCGGAAATGGGCCTCGGCAATATTGCCATGAGGCGGTACTTTCAGGACTTTGAAGACCAGGAACGAGGACAAGGCAATGAAGAAGGCATTGATGAAGAACAGGTACAAGGCACCCAGGAAAAACGTGTGGTTCCCGGAGGCCAGCCCATAGCCGGCCGTACAGAGGGGCGGCATCAGTGCCGTGGCGATGGCGACGCCGGGGATGACATTGCTCTTTTCTTTCCGCGTGTTCCCGACCGCACCGGCAATCCCGCCGCAAAAGGCGACGAGGACATCCCAGATTGTCGGGGTAGTCCGGGCCAGCATTTCATCTGTCGGCGAGGTCAACGGCGAAAGGAGAAAATAAATCGAAGCTGTCAGCACGGCCAGGCCGACCTGGAAAGATAATTTGATGAGGGATTTGCGGATAAAAGGGACGTCATATGTGGCCATACCGTAGCCCGTCGCTACGATACCGCCCATCAGCGGGGAAATGAGCATGGCGCCGATGATGACGGCGACGCTGTTCAAGTTCAGGCCGATGCAGGCGATCATGATGGCCATGACTAAGACGATCAAGTTCGTGCCTTCGATTGTGGCGTCGGATAAGATGCGCTGATTGATGACTTCCATCGGGGCCGAGTCGCCTTTCAAATCGATTAAGTTATTCCAGCGGTTCATGATTTTCCTCCTTGTCCGGGATGTACTTTATCCGTCAGGTATAAGTCGTGTTTGCCGGCTGCCAGCATCTTGACATACCGTTCATATTGACGGAGGACGTCGGTGATCAATTCATCTTTCTGCATGTATTTGATGCTGTATCCGCGCCGGCCGTCGGCAAAATAACAAATGGGTTCATAATTTTCCTCTTCCGTAATGGTCGGGAAGGACAGGGAGCCGACGACGGTATCGGATACGTCGTTGGCCCGGTAGCGGATGCCATAAATGAAATTGCGGAGGCTCCCGCTTTCGACAATCAATTCCCGGCAGGCCGTCTGACTATCATCACTGCCCTGGATGTGGACGGAAATTCCATTCCGCAGAAATTCCTGGCGCAGTTCCTGGAAAGCCGGGTCGACGGTCTGTTTGAGGAATTGCTGGAAATCGTCCAAGGTCCCGACGGATACGATTTTTTTCAGCCGGTCCTGCCAATGGGAGCCATCCCAGTAGACGGTACTTTCTGAAAATTTTCTGCTGAAATAGGCGTTATCGATCGTCAAATTGCCCAGGCATGGATTCCCCAATGGAACAGGGTGTTCAGCATGGCTTCCTTCGTTTGGACCCGTGATGAAGCCGACCCGTGCAAGGGAGCCGATAAGTGGGAAATCGGTTCGGCTACGCCAAAGAACATCAGGCCAATGCCCATACCGGCTGAAAACAGCATGCACAGCCATGAAAAAAGGAAAATTCTGGTTTTTCATCTTCGTTTCCCAAGCGGATGTCACCGGGCTTTCCCAGGCATAAGATGACCAGGAAGAGGAAAAAGAAGGCGACACAAAGAATGTATACCCAGCTGAATGAACTGAATATATATTCTTTTACTATACTTAAAATTGTATCTGTCCGGTCGGGAAAGAAGATACAGCTTATGACGACGATTCCAATGAATAAGATACTGGGCAGGACAATACTTGCCTGCAAGTTGTTTTTTGGAATTTTCAAAGAAAAACCATCTTTCCAAAATAAAAATGAAAGAACGGCCATGGCCAATACGATCGGCGTCGGCAATATCGGCGGCGTGGCGACGGCCATCGTTTCCGGCGGCCCCGGCGCCGTCTTCTGGATGTGGGTCTCGGGATGTCTCGGCATGTCGACGAAGGCCTGCGAAATCATTTTGGGCCAGCGCTTCCGCGTCAAGTATTCTGAATCCATGGATGAATACATGTGCGACCGGTCCTTTGTCATGCGCAACGCCCTGGGCTGGCGGAAAGGGGCTTTCCTGCTGGCCATTGCCTGTTTCACTCTGGGTCCCTGGACGTGCAGCGTCCAGACGGAATCCGTCGTCGGCGCCCTGCGGGAAGCCTTCGGCATCGACCCGCTCTGGTCAGCCGCTTTTCTGGGCCTCACCTGTTTCGTCACCATTTTCGGCGGCTTGCGGCGCATTTCGGCCGTCATGGAACGGGTCGTGCCCATCATGGCCCTGCTCTACATCCTCGGCGGCCTGGCCATCCTCGTCCAGCATCTGCCGCAGGTACCGGAGACGCTGGAATTGATCGTCCGCAGCGCCTTTACGCCCATGGCCGGTGTCTGCGGTTTCGCCGGGGCCACCGTCAAGGACGCCATGCGCTATGGCATTGCCCGCGGCTTTTATTCCAATGACGCCGGTACGGGCTATGGCATCATCGCCCATGCGACGGCCCGGACGGATCATCCTGTCCGCCAGGCTTCCTGGGGCTGGGGCGAAGTGTTCCTCGATACGATCGTCGTCTGCTCAGTCACGGCCTTGTCGCTGCTCCTGACAAATTCCTACATCGATTATCCCGGTGTCGACAGTGCCAGCTTGACGACGGTCGCCTTCTGCATTTCCTTTGGTGACTGGGGCGCCTGGTTCATGGACATCGCCATTACGGTCTTTGCCTGGACGACGATCATCGGCATGTATTACAGCTGCGAAAAGTCGGTCAACTATGCTTTCGGCGATACCCGGCGCAACCGCAGGGCGACCAAGGTCTATATGATCTATTACATGATTCCCTGTGTCGTCCTCTACAATGCCAAAGCCGATGCCCTGTGGGCCATGACCGATATTTTGTCGGCTATTTACGTCATGATCACGATTTTATTCATCGTCACGCAGCGGAAAGAAATCTTCCGCTTGTTCAATGATTTCTGGTTCCGTTTCCTGCCGGCGCAGGAACGAGGGGAAAATCCGCCTGTCGTCGCTTATGGGACGGTGCCTGTGAAAGGGGAAAGAAAATGAAAAGTACATTGAAACAGATTTTGGACCGCGAGGGCATCCTGGTCCTCGACGGCTCCATGGGGACGGCTTTGGAAAATCTCGGGGCCGATTTGAACAACAAACTGTGGACGGCCCGCGTCCTGGCCGACCGGCCGGAACTGGTCAAGGAAGTCCACATCCAGTATTTCCGGGCCGGCGCCGATGCGGGCATTACCTGCAGTTACCAGGCCTCTTTGCCGGGCCTGATGGAAACGGGGTACAGCCGCGAACAGGCAGAAGCCCTCATCACCCGGGCAGTCCAGGTCTTTTTGGACGCCCGCCAGGAATGGTGGGACGCCGAAGGGTCCGAATATAAGGGCCATTACGGCGTCAGTGCCGATACGCTGCGGGACTTCCATCGCCGCCGGGCGGAACTCCTGTGGCAGGCCGGTGCCGACGTCCTGCTCTTTGAAACGGAACCGTCCCTGATGGAAGCGGAAGTCGAAGCGCAGATCGCCGAAGAACTGGGCGCGCCCTATTGGATCAGCTTTTCCTGCTGCGACGGCCGTCACAACTGCGAAGGCCAGCTCCTGGCCGATTGTGCCCGCCAGCTGGCCCGTAACTATCCGCACCTGCAGGCCATCGGTGTCAACTGCACGAAGCCGGAATACATTGCCAGCCTCATCGGCGAATTGAAAGGGGC
>ERZ1032357.198-NODE-198-length-20333-cov-45.558438_pt1 | contig 20333 bp, 12 predicted proteins | sample MGYA00517100_ERZ1032357 | MGnify/ENA primary metagenome ERZ1032357 (study PRJEB33719, sample SAMN04262589) | wastewater metagenome | biome: periurban shantytown; feature: animal feces; material: feces | host: Canis lupus familiaris | place: Peru: Lima | collected...
GGTCCCCGGTGACATCCGCCCCACGAGGACCCCGACGCGGCCGCCGCTACTGCTCCTTGACCAGCGTGTAGGTGTCCTCGAACATGCTGGAAGAGCGATACCCCTTCTTAACGCTCGCCTTGGTGGTGAGCTTCGCCAGGGCGGCGTTGACGTCGTCGCGCGTCCCGAAGCCGAAGGAGATGTGGACCTTGCCAGACGACGTCTCGGGGGCCGTGAAGCTTGCGCCGATGGTCATCGTCTTCATGCCGGCGTAGTTGACACCGATGTTTTCGCTCTCGTTCAACGTGGCCACGAACGGGATCTCGCCGGTGTCGGCGTCGCCCTCGACCGAGTTCGCATCGGTATCGAGGTAGGCGTGGTAGTGCGCGAGCCCCTGAAACGTACCCTCGACCTTGCCGGATTCGTCATCCACAGACGAGATCTTGAGGATGAGCTCCTTGCCCTGGGCGCCGAAGCAGTTGCCCTCGTCCGCGACGGTATCCTTGAACGCGCCCTTCCATGTTCCGACGAGCTTCTCATGCGACACCTTCGCCGCGCCGGCGTTTGCCTTGGCGCTCGCGAGGACCCAGTGACCGTTCTCGAACTTCCACCCCGCGTCGACGACGGCCTTCGCGGTCGAGAAGGAGTCCTCTCGCTTGAAGGTGAGCTGGCCCGAGGCGGTCTGCTCATCCTCGTCGAAAGTGAGGTCCTCGACGCTCGCCTTGCAATCGGCGTACAGCATCGAAAGCTCGTTGCTGCGGTTCGCCGCGTCGACCATGCGCAGGGCCTCGATACCGTTCTTCCCGATCTTCTTCTCATCGGGGGCGGCGGTGGCATGCCAAGTCTCGGACTCGGTATCGGGGTCGGTCAGCGGCTGCCACTCGCCCTCGTGCATCACGAAATTGCAGCTGAGCATTCGATCGAGCTCCACGCTACCGTTCGACGCCTTGACCCGGCAGGCCACCGCGTAGTAGGTGTCGCCGAACTGGGCGGTGAAGAAGGGCTCCATGTCGCGCTTCTCCTTGGACATCACATCCACCGAGTCGATCTTCCAGCTTCCCTCCGCGTCGTAGATGCTGGCATCTGGCAAGGACGCCAGGACGTGCTCCTCGTACTCTCGCTCGACGACGGCATCGCTTAGCCCGCTCGGGAACCAGGCGGAGGCGATGACGGCGACGAGGGCGAATCCCATCGCAAGGGCAGCCAATAGGCCGGCCTTCAACTTGCCGGGCGCCTCCTTGAACTTGCGCAGCGCCTCCTTGGCCTTCTCGAGCAAGTTGTCAATGCTGAATTGCCTGTCGGTGTTCTCGGTTTCCATGTTCGTTCCCTCCCGTTTGAGCACCGGCTATCGGTGCATTTTCCCGTCTCAACACACAGCGATCGCGCCGTTCGGAGGCTCCTTCGCCGCCATATACGATGCCCAGCAGGCTGAAATCGCTTGCCCCATACGCAATTCACATCTCATATCCCTTCCTATCAATGTCGTATTTTGTACTTCCGTTATGTTGGATATTTAACGTACGTCTTGAAAAGAAACATACTCTCCGCTCCTTTTGAAGTCAAGCGGATTTTTTGATTCTTTATTTTCAGATTTTTAATATCCGTTTAGCTATACTTATAGTCGCACGCTCATCGCAACCATGCCACCGCAGTTTGGAGCAGTCATGCGCTACCCAAATTCCCATTACACCGACGAGTCGATCCAGTTGGGACCCAATGGGCAAGCCGAGCTTATCGCACCCATCGTCGCCCATCTATTCGACCCCGTGGACGCTTCTGAACCTCGCAGCTATATCGATTTGTGCGCGAGGGACTATTCGATGCTGCATGCGCTCTCAGAATCATGCCGCGGCGCAGCGTATATCGGAATCGACAAGGACCCCGCCAACGACCCTCGCGAGCTATGGGGCATCGAAGTCGAAGGGGAGCCGCAAGTGCTTCCTTTTCCCATCGGGAACTTCGACGAACGGATGGAGAACCCCGAATGGGGGGACGCTCTTTTACTTGACGTTTTCTCTTCCGATGGAGTATTTGAGCAGATCGATCGCTTGTCCGGCTCCTCACCGCGCCGTGTCTACTGCCGCCCACCCGCGAACGTTCCCCGCACCCGCTTCATGGAATCGGCCGAAGACGCCAAGCGACTCGCTCGAAACGTATTCGGGAGAGACGTTGATTTCTACGCCGCCGAATGGTATTTCATCGCCGCGGTCGTCAAGATAATGGGTGCGCAGGGAAGGGCGGTCGTGCAGATTCCTGCTCGCCTGCTCAACCTGGGGAAATGCGAGAATGACCGGAGACTCTTCGTCCAATCGGGCCTTATCGAGCAGGTCGTCCATCTGCCCGAAGCACTTTCGCAAGGCGAGGGCATGTTGAACGATGCACTGCTGGTACTCAGCCACAATAATCACGCGCGCATCAAGGTCATCGATGCGCGCGACGTCTCCCCCACCTCATCTCCGACCGAATCTGTGCTTGCCCTACTGAGAGAATTCGACCGCGCAAAGAGCGAGCGCAGAACGGCGTCCTGGGTTCTCGAACTCGATATTTCAGACATGGAAGTCACGTCCTACTCTCTTGCACCGCTTTCCCACGCGATCGACGAGGAGGCAGGCTATGCGACCATCGGAGAATGTTTCAACGTGGTCCGCGGCGTGCCCCGCTCTACGATCGTGAACCTGCCCGATGCCGAGGACTTGGGAGATGTCGCCCCCGTAGACTACTACTACGTCACGGCTAACGCACTTGAAGATGGCGCGTGCATCGAATTCGACAAGCTTCCGCACCTCATCAAGAAGAGCGACACGTATGACCTTGGCGACCTGGAGGCATGGGAGACGGCGGGGCGCCCCATGGGACTGAAAAAACTCAAACTCATAGATCCCTTCGCACCGCACGTCTTGATAGCCCGAAGTGGAGCTCCCTTCAAGGTCGCCATGACGAGCCCCGCGAGACAGGAATGGGATGAGGAGATGGGTGGCCACTGGAGCCTGTGGATTCAGGACAGCGTCATTCTGCCCGACAGCATGATCTGTCTCACACCGATAGCCAAACCCTCCAGGGCATGCGATACACCCGAGTACTTCTGCCTGCCAGAATACCTTCTCGCCTATCTCTCAACCGACGAAGGGCAAGCCCTCCTGCGCGAGACCGCCCACGGTGCGACCATTCCCCAGCTGTCGGTAGGCGATGTCAGGAGAATGCGCATTCCCCTGCCCAGCCCAGAGAGACAGCGAGTCGCGGCAGAGCGCTTCACCGACCGTCAGCAACGCTACGAGCAGGCAGCCGAGCACCTCGCGCGAACACTCAAAGAAAAACGGGCGCCCCTGCTGTAAGGAGCGCCCACACAAGATATCGATTCTAACGACGGCTTGGAGAGACGAGGCTTAGTCGCGACGACCCTTGCCCGCCCTACGCCATATCCGCAGCGCGGTTTCGAATGCCTCGCGAGAGTAGAGCAGGGCGACGTATGAGCCGGTTTTACCAGCGCGCCCCTCTTCCCTTACGTCGAGCTCCGCCAACGCCTTCTCCGTGAATCGTCGGGAAGGTTTCGGCGTGATATAGCCCTGTGCCTCCAGTGCGTCATTGATCACCATGGGCCCCTTGCGGGCATCGACGTCCGACGCCTGGAGCGAACCAGCTTCCTCGAAGGCCTTTATCCAGCCGCTCAGGGTCTTATAGTCGCCATCCCGCAGAGGGTGGGAGCGCTGAGGGAAAGCCTCGGTTTCCCGTACGGGTGCGGACGATGCGGACTCGGAAATCACAGCGGCTCCGGAATTTGCACGCGAAGCGCCATCGAAATCAGCGCATCGGCTGCGAGGGCGCTCCAACGAGCCGCTCTCAAACTTAGCGTCACTCTTCTCAGCGAGCTTGTGCACGAGGTGGAAGGCGGTCCCCCGGTCTTTCCAACGCGCCTCCCCGCCAAAGACGATGAACAGGTCCTTCGCACGCGAAACAGCGACATTCATGAGCTCGAGCGTGCCATCGATAAACGGAGCGCTCGGATCATTATCCCCATAGACGCATGAGAATAGCACAATGGGACGCTCGGCGCCCTGCAGCCTGTGCGCCGTTCCCACGACGATCGATTGGCCCGCATTCGAGCCGGCGAGTTTTGACAACTCTCGCGAGATGCACTTCGCTTGGGCAGAAAACGGCGTCACAACGGCGATTATCTCGCCAACGGGCTTACCGTACATGCCGGCGAAGTAAGGTCCGCTGTCGCGAACCCACGCGGCGATCGCCTCCGCCTCCGCAGGGTTCTGCCGGCTGCTGCCAACCATCCGCGATTTCGAGCCCTCAACCCGAACGAATAGGAGGGGATTCGAAAGGACGTCGAGCAACCGATACGCCTTGGAACGTCCCCAATCGTCAACGGCATCGTTCGCAACGGAATTCTCGGGTTCGCCGTCCAGTGGATTGCCCTCCGCGGCCCTACGCGCCAGTTCGTCGATGACGCTCGTGGGCATCGGGCGGCGTGGGCGCAGCATTCCCCCGTAGATGAGCTCGTTGCAGTAATTGATGATGAGCGGATGGCACCGGAAGTGCTCGGCGAGAAATAGACCCGGTAGCACCTCCCCATCTTTTGTAGGTCCGTAACTCCAACGGCCAGCGTGACTTGCCGCTCTCATGACGCTGCTCGGCTTCGAGCACGTCAGGCCTCGCTCCGCCATGATGTCCCATGCCCCGTCGAGCCGCATGCCTTGAGCGTGCTGCTGGTCGACCTCGGGGTCTGTGCCCCATACAGGCGAGAGCTGGTTTTCATCGCCGACGACAAGCGCACGCTTGGAAAGCGAGAACGCCGCCGCCCCCACGCATGTATCCACCTGGCCCGCCTCATCGACGATGAGCAAATCGATACGGCCCAGATCGTAATGGCTCCCGCGCTCTTTGGTATACAGGCTCATCCACTTTGGGATCTGGTATTCCGTCATCACGAAGCATGGCGTAAGGGCAGCCGCATGCCGCCAATACGTCTCCATGGCATCCGGAGCGTTACCCTGCAGATCACGTGGCTCCAGGAAGGAATTGTCCTCATCCAGAGCAATCCATTCCGCCTCGTAGTAATGCACGGCGAACCAGAACTGCACATAGCGAACCGTGATGTCCAGCAGTTTGTCCAGCTCATCCATCGAACCAACCCGATCGGCTCCGTAACCGCCCCCCGACGCCGCGAGGTGCCGGAAGGCGTCCGCCATCTCAACCGCACGGCACTCCGTCATGCCGAGTGCGCCAAGCCCCTTCAATCGTTCGATGCACCTCAGATATGGGGCGCCGTCCCCCTCTCCGCCTAGGTAGATGCGATAGGCGTCGACGAGCTCACGGCATGCGTCATCGATTTTCGTCATTTTTCCGAACAGCGCCTTTCTGACCGCCTCAGCGCTGCGATAGTCCCCATCCAAAGCCCGCGAGGCGAATTCGAGGAAGCGCGGGCGGGCCCGATCCATGTAATCAGGGTCCGAATACCTCCTATAAACCCCCGTCTTGTCCTTAAAACGCTCCAACAGGTAGCCCATTTTGCGAGCTTCGCGCTCCTTCGCCCCCGAAGGGCAGTAGACCGCGAGGGACTCGAGCGGCTTCTCGAGCTCAAAGTCCCCATCAAGATCGTCAGGTGCCTCCATGATCCAACGGTGCTCCAAGATGGCGGGGTCACTTTTCGTCACAGATGCAAACGAACTGATGATGTTGGTCACGGCCTGGTTATTCGTGGACGTCCCGACAATAACCGGGGCGCTCTTTTGAGCCAGGGCGTGATTGACCATCGTTGTCGCCACTATCGCCTGCAGCATCGTCGTCTTGCCCGTACCGGGAGGGCCGGCAACTGCCGTAATGTCACCCTTGCCATCGGCGCAAAAAGCCCGCACGGCGATCCGCTGGCTATCCGTCAGGGAGAACTTGTCGCTCATCGTACCCGTGAAACCCGCGGGAATCGCACCGGCAAGCTCCGTGCTCGCAATCGATCGACGGGATTCAGCGGTTTCGAGGAAGCGGCTGTAGAGATCGGGAAGCCGGTCGACCTCATCAAGATACCTGTATAGCTTCTGGATGCCATATGATGCGATGATCCGCTTCTCCTGCACGACAAGGCAGCGGTCCGTGATGATCGAGATAGGTGCCTGCTCAGCATCGGAGTCGGCATCGGGGTTCAGCGCCGCTTCTTTCTCCCTTGCCCATACATCAAGGCCGCTGCCCGCCACGTACGAGAACAGCCCATTCGCGTATGCAAGCCAATCCTTCCACTCGCGCGCATTGGACTCTAACCGTTTGCCCCCACGGTCGGCAAACGACCAGTAACTCCTCAGAGCATATCTTCCTCCAACCATGAGCTCCTCATCGGGAACGCCCTCACGATGCATGCGCTCGATATTAATCCAGGGCATGTTCTCCGCATCAGGTTCAAGGCTACCATCGCGCTTGAGAACGGCGGGCATGACAAGCAGCGAGGTGTATGCGCCCCTCGTCGCCGACGCGTCATGGAGCGTGGCAAGGGAGATCAGGACTTCGATGCCGCGTTCCCCCGCCTTTGAACGACCGCCTCCATTTCCGCGAGCCCTATCCCGATGCACCCGGTAAAGAGCCTCGGTATCGGCTTCGGACAATCGTCCCGCCTCTATTGACGGCCCCTCATCAACCGAGCGCAGCGGCACCTCGATGAAAGGCCGCGACGCCGCGCCCGTACGAGCGTCCTTGAACTCAGGGGCCTTAAGGTCCGTCTCTTTGAGTGTGCGCAGGAAGTAGCGGGTCATGGCCCGCTTATCAACAGAGCATGACGCCTCTCCGCTAGATGAGGGCCCCCGTCCAACAGTCCCTGCGGCAGCGCATGGCTTTCCAGAGTCGGGCCTACGACCAAATATGAAATCGAACAATGGCATACCTACCCCCGTATCCCGCTTTCTCGCACTGTCTATCCATAACAATACGTCAAGCGAAATGCCAAGCGCTTCACAGCTTCACGGCGCGTCTCAACCGAGAAATCCATGAACTCCTCGAAGCAATCGAGCGCCCTGTCCTGGCCCCTGCGCAAGCCGCCACACTCCGCGGGACGCAAGCCATCGCCATTGCGCACCATATTGCTAGGCTGCCATGACCAACTACCCTCACGCTGGACATCCTCGCCCTGCTCACCTGACGGAATATAGCGACGGCCATTTCTCAGCTGACCGAACAAAAGGTCGAGCGGGCATGTCGGAACGCAATCCCATTCCGCCATGGACAGAAGCGCGCAAAGCCCGTCCACGTTTTGGTCCTCGTGCGGGAACCAATCATGCAAGAGACTCGCCAAGGCGATGAGCAGGGCGATCTCGGCGAGCGTGTAATCTTGCGCCGGCTTTATCTTGCCGCTGGCGTAATCGCGCGCCGTGAGGCACAGCAGGGCGGCGGCGAACGCGATGCCGTCATCAAGAAGCACGGACCAATCATCGGTCTCCTCGACAAACCCATGGGCATCTATATACGTGTGGACGCACCAGAGGAGACCGTACCCCAGGCTGGCGGTCAGCACATCGTCCTCAGATTGGTCGGGCCCCTCGTCAGCGGGCTTACGCACACCATATGCCAAGTCGAATGCGAGCTTTCCATCGCGCGCCGTCAGCGCCACGCCCACCACGTCATCGCGTTGGCCGAGCTGGTAGCGCAATTCCCCGCAGAATACGCCGTTGATCTGCTGGTTGATGAAACGGGCCCCGTAATGAGCGGCAAGGGCGTTGGCGACCAGCAGGTCCTCCGCTGAGTCGTCAATAACGAATGCGGTCCCGCTGGGAAGCATGCGCCGATACTCCACCACCTTGTTCCTGCGCACGATTTCACGCAAGTCATTCTCGCCGAGCGCAGACAGGAACCTCACGGTAGATATACGACCAACCAGCTCACGCGGCGCGCCCCACTTCTCGATATCCTCAAGCGTCAGCTGCGCACGGAGCGCCTCTTCTGTGGCCGGGCCCTCCCCTCCATCTCGCCGAGGGGCCGGGGCAAAGCCCGTCACGGACCGGCTGATCCCTAGCCTCGATGCGATGATCTCCTCAATGCCGGTAAAGGCACCCGCCAGCACAAATACGCAGCGATCGCAATCCAGATAGAACCTGGGTTCCCTCTCGCTTCCATCACCGCCCTCGATAATGCCTCCCTCCAGCGGCTTGAGCAGGTCATATACTGGGCTCACTTCCCTGAACTGGGATGCGGCGAACATCTTGTCCACTTCATCCACAAAGACGATGAGGTTCTTATTGGGATTATCGCCCAACGCGGCGGCGGCACGAACCCACTGCGAGCTGAAGGACGCGCCCTTGTACCCTTCGGCGGTCATGGCGCTCGCGTCGATCTCCATGAAGAGCATGCCCGATTGCTTGGCCACCGTTTTGAGCATATGGGTCTTTCCAGATGCCGTGGGACCCACGATGAGCGCCGACCCTATCCTGGGCATCGACAGCGAATCGACGCGGCGTTCGGAGATGATGCGCGAGCGCGCGCTCGCCGCATCCAGAAAACCGCAAATCCAACGCACCGCCTCGTCTTGCCCGATGACCGTCTTGAGCACATCTTCGACCAAGCGCTCCAGGCTCTTATCGTTTCCTCCGTACATGCGACCTCCCATTTCGATCTCCGGTTCTTCCATACTATGATGTTGACTCTACATTACGATTTCTGTAGAGTCAACATCAATACAATTTTGGTTGGCTGATGCAAATCGCTAAGGAGAGCCCATGTCCTCTACCATCTCCCAGACCGCATCTCACATAGGCGATACGGCCCCGAGCGGTGCCAACGCGGCTCTCATTCGCCACCTTCTCAGGGTGGATGAAGCCGCGCCCGTGCTCCTGATCAGGGCGCTGAGCGATACGGCGACCCTGATAGCGCCGTTTGGGCAGAACCCGGGATCGGGCAAGGTTTTTGAGGGGCACATGCTCACCGCGATGGACTGTCTTGCGCGATTCCCGCCGGCGGAAAAACAACCCGACGTTTTTATAGAGCTATTCGACGGCATCTCAAGTAGCGAGCGCTCCCGCCAAATGAAAAGCTGGGACGACCACCACCGTGCAAGCCAGTGGCCCTTTCCCGAGTCAGAACACCGCTGGGGACCTCTGCTCGCCGCGATATCGGCTCTCGAGATGGGGGCGGAACGAGTGGTCATCCACCTCGCCGCTACCCACCTCACGTCGCGCGACGCCATTCAGGCCCGAAAATCGTTACTGAAGCGGCGCGTCATTGCAGGCGTGGCGTCTGTACGGCTCCCTCTCTCGACCCCCGCAGCCGAACGAGATTGCTACCTCGTCATCGCACGAGGCAGCGAAATTGTCTCCTTTTTCGAAATGCCAAAAGACCCGCTCGCCCATCAGGGGCAAGCCCTCAGGGAAATCGCACGCGTGCACCATCGCGACCTGCTTCAATCGCCCGATGCGGGTCTCAGCCTGTTCGATGCCAAGGTCGCGCAAGAAAGGAGCGGCGGTCGCGAGACGCTCGGCGACATCGCGATGGTGCTCAGCTCCGCAGGCAGCGCCATAAGGCGCAGCGGTGGCCTGAGTGATGACAACACGCTTTCCATGCGATATATTTCCATCGTCGATTTCGACCACGGGACCTTGAAGCCGAACGGGAAATATTTCACCGCCGACGATTCGTTCGATACAGCGAAGTACCAGCTTGCCGCAGGGGATATCCTCATTGCGCGAAACGCCACGGCCGGTGGCATCCAAATCGTCACTTACGATCCAGCCGACCAGGAAAAACCGCTCATAGCGAGCGAGAATGTGCTGGTACTCAGGCTCAAAAAGCGCGTCTTCCATCCGTATGCGCTCTATCTCTACCTCGCGTTCGGAAGGGGCAGCGCCCTCCTCGCCGACTGTCGCGCGGGCACCGCGCTCGGATCCATTTCCCCAAAACGCCTACTCGATATCCCGGCCCCCATCGTTACCGCCGAGGACGACAAGCGGGTCCGCGAGCTCTACTGGAACTATCTTGAGATGATCAGCGACTACGAGGAGATGCTCGATCGGTTCTCCCTCCACGAACGGGATGCCCGAATGACGGCACAATCCATCGACCTGCATGCGGACACGCTGCCCGCCCTTTAAGCGCCGCATCGCCCTGCAGGGTTGGACCGCAGGAGTCGACGGCGTCCGCGAACGATAACCCCGGCAACAAGACAGACGGAGAATTCGATGTAGCCACGCTCGACCCGCGAGATACATGCCCTCGCAAAGATTTGTCCGCACGGAGCCGCATACTCGATATACGGGAGGCCCTCTCATTTTGGGCCCCGCCTTTCCGCTGGAAGACCGAGGCGAAGGGACGGCACCATGGGTTACGGAACGCGCGAGCGCATCGAAGCTGAGCGAGCGCTCTTCGAATGGCTGCAGGATACGGCTGGGCTCCCCGGCGGAAGAGCGCACGGAATCGCGAACGCCCTTTCCAATCGGTCCCAGCTCATTATCAAACGCAAGGCGCTCCTCAACATCCTCAAGGCCCCGGACAAAGGCGCGCGGGCACCTGAGCTTTTCGAGGTCATGCTCGATCGCAAGATCATCGCGCTCGAACGAGGCGACCTACGGCATCCAGGGCCAAATGACATCTTCACCATCCATCCGCCGCGCTTGGATGGAGCGCAAGACGGCGCGCGCCAGCAAGGCGACTCGCACCAGACCCCTCGGCTCAGTGCCTTCCGGCCCGCATCGCAGTTCATCGGCATCCGGATGCATCGACTCGCGGATGCCCCGCTGCAGACCGAGAGAAACATCGACAGGTTGCGCATGCTCGACAGCTGGTTCGCCCGGACGGAAACACATCTCCCGATCGCGGCGACTCTGAACCAGCGGGCTTACGAGATCTTCAACGACGAGAAGGCGCTCTCAGAGCACCTCGACGGCTCGTTCGGCCGCCTGCTCAAGCGGATCGGAGTCGACAACGACGCCCTCCACATCATCAATCTCGACAGGCAACGCCTCGAGGCCTTCATACCGCACGACTCCGCCGCACCCATATTGGTCGTTGAAAACGGCGATACCTATGAGAGCCTGAAGTACGTCTTGGGCGAAGCGGGACGTGGCCGCGTGTTGGGGCAGCAGCTGGGAGGCATCGTCTACGGGGCGGGAGGCGCCGTCTGCACGCCCGGGCTGCTCGACGAGACGCTCGCCGGCGTCAACTACCGCAAAGACCACGTCCTGTACTGGGGCGACATCGACCGTTCGGGCGTCGCCGAGGTCTCGCACGCACGCGAGGTCTGCAACGTCTCCATTCGCTTGGCGAAACCGTTCTACCGCAAGATGGTCCAACTCCAAAAGGAGCGCCTGCGCATGGGATTCGAAATCGAAGCGGCCCCGCGTCAATCGTTCCCCGAGCATCTCGACGAGGTCTCCCGCGAGGTGCCTCTCTTCGCCCGTTGGATGTTCCTGCAGACCATCCGCGAGGGGAAACGCATCCCCCAGGAGATCATCCCGTTGGAGGTGCTGCTGGAATAGGGATGGCAACCAACCCGCAACGACAAATCCATCAATCGGAAAGGACGCTCCCCACTATGCTCCTCTACGACCACTTCTTCGGCGCATACAAGAACATCTACCTCGACTACGACTACCCGCACACCGTAAACGGCCATGATGAGCTGCCCGTGCGGTTCACGCGCATCAACACGCACGGCGACCACGACACGGCCGAGACCATCGCCCCGGCCTGCGACTCGTGGGATGCAAGCGGCTTCACCGATGCGGAACTTGCGAAACTCGAGCGCTTCCTTGCCGACAACATGGCCTCCCTGCTCGCCGAAGCCGAGCAGGCGAGGGGCGATGACGCCCACATGACCGCCATGGACATCGAGTTCACCGAGCGGGAGCTACTGCGCATCTTGCGGGCGAGCTACCTGAGTGGCATGGCGCCCGGGGAATTCATCGTCAATGCCGCAGCCAACTACATAGACGAGCTGGAGCGAGACGCCCTTTGCCAAGCCGGGCCCGAAGCCGATGCGGGAGGAGGCGCCTCCCATGAACAGTAGGCCTCCCATCATGCACGACGGGGCGCAGGGCGAGCCCGCAAGCAACGGATGCGAGTTCTCGCAGCTCCGCCCCCAATTCCTCGAAACGGTGTTCCTCATAGCCGCTGGTCTGCGCAAACGCGAGGAACTCTTTGCGGCCAACCCTCGACGCTACCCCTACTGCAACGAGCTGCGCGATGGCATCCAGCGCTTCGCAGCGCTACATGCGCAACACGCCGGGAGCAATCAAACGCTCCTCGAGCTGCTGGACGGCCTCAGCGAGTCGAGCTTCATCCGCGCGTGGTGCACACGCGACCTGTCAACGTGGATTGAGCAGTGGACTCCTGCCGCGCGCGAGGAACTCGGCAACCTAGAATGCCTCGAGCTCGGACCTTTCGCTGAGGTGGGTGGGGGCTTTTTCAACATCACCGAGGACTGCTTGGAATTCCTCAGGCTCAACGGCAACGGCAGCACCGACGACCTGCACGAGAATCGCGTGTATTCCATGCTCAGGGACGCCGGGCAGGCGGCGTATGTGTTCGGCCGCAAGTTCCTCATCATGCACCCCACGCTCAGCTGGGAGGAACGCGCCGCGGCAGCTCACGCCAACCTTGCCGCGCTCAAGCCCGATCAACTCGACCAAGGGGAAATGGCGCACGTCGACGGCTCATGGGTCCAGGAGCTCATTGACACCGCCTATGAGCGGGCGCCACTCGGCCTAAAAGTCTGCCCCGTCTGCGGGTGGACCATGTCCCTGCACGGCCTGCGACCCATGTGCCTCAACGCGAGATGCACCGCGCACATCGATGCTGCGGAGTACGAGACCCTGCCCGATATCCCGCCGAACTCGCACCGCCTGCGCCGAGGCGTGATGCGCTTTATAGCCAAACCCGGCGCACTCGAGCTCCAGATCGCCCGCAAGGTCCAGGCCCTCGGCCTCTCCTTCGAACTCTGACCGCGCTTGGACACCTGCGACATTCTCATCACCCTGCCAGGTGGCCGCACTATAGCCGTGGACGCAAAGGATCATCGTAATATCGACCAGCTCGTGAGCAGCATCGAGCGCGACGACATGCGCGAGGTCATGGCGGCGAGCGAAGCTATCTACGTCATCCCCGCTGATACGCCCCCGCCCTGCCGGCGGGCCGCGAATCGCCGTCTCGCCCACAAACCCGGCTATTCAATCAAAACGCTGCGCGAACTCACCCAGCACCTCAAGACCGAGATGGGGGATGCGTGATGGGCATGTCAGATGCGAGGAAGAACCTCGAGAAGCTCCGGACCGAGATTGCGATGCGCTTTGATGACCCCAAGGAGGGGCGCCGCGTTGCGCGGACCATCACCGATGTCGAGCAGCTGCTCGTCCTCTCTCGAAGATACGATGGGCCGCATCGCGCCGATAAGGCCAACCTGCTGCTCTGCAACTACCACCTGCTGCAGCCCGAGTCTTTTGGCGAGCGCGAGCACGTGCTCCAGATGGCGCGACGGCACCTCAGGCACCTCTCCTCTGGATACAGTTGGTCAAAAAAGCTCGAGGCTTACATGGAGGATGAGACGCGAGCCTTCCGCATGTTCGACGTGGTTGACGGCGATATCGTCCGCCGCCAAACCGCCTTTGGCGAAGGTCCCAACGAGGGCGAGCGACGTGAGGACCTATACATGGCATGCGTGCTCGAGCCCATCCCTTGCAAGACCCGCGGCCCCCAAGCCAAGGCGGGCGTACGCCACACCTACTGGGCCAAACCCGAGCGCGAGATGCGCGACAACCCCCGGAGCGCGAGCGATACGCCGCCCAGAAGTCCGCGCACGGTCTCGATTCCCCCGGCCATGCTCGAGATGGTCAAGGCAGCGGAATCACGCAAGGTCAATGACATCCCGCACAAGGGCGTGCGCCCCGCCATAACCTTCACGCTCGACGAGCTCATTTCCGCGGCACGAGAGATGGGTGAGCTCACGGGGCAGGCGCACCTCGCCGTCGTGCTCGAGACCGCCCGCGAGCGCGGCCTGTTCAAGCGCCTCGAAGGCGCCACGGCGCTCTCCGCCGAAGGCATCACCATCGAGCGGGCGATCAACATGGTGGGTATCGTGGGATCGGGCAAGTCCGTGTTTGCCGACGTCCTCACCTACGCCTGCGCTAAACGCGGGCTGCGCGTGGCGACGGTGCACAACTCCATCTCCGATGTCATCGAGTCGTTCGAGCTCTTTAAAAGCCTCGGCGTCGAGGCCTCCCCGCTCATCTCCAAGAACCGCCGGCTCGAGCACCTCGATGAGCTCGCATCAAAAACCGGCGGCATGCTGCTGGACAACGCCGTGGCGCGATACCTGGAGGCGCCTTGCCTGCTGGACGGCATGGCCGAACATGCGGACGCTCCAACCGGTTACGGCGACTGCCCCTGCTTTGGCCTCAAGGACCCACGGGGTAACAGGTGCACCTGCCCCTTCTTTGACATATGCCCCGCGCAATCCATGGCCCGCGCGGCGCTCAACTCTCGCGTGGTCATCACCACGACCGCGGGCTTTGCGCTGACCACCGTGAGCGCGGAGCGCCAGCCGTTCTTCGAGCACGCCCTGGCCGATTTCGACCTCGTCATCTTTGATGAGGCGGACCGCGTCCAGTCCCAGCTCGACGCCCATTTTGCCCCCTCCGAGAGCTTTGGGGCATACATCCGCGAATCGGCCGATGCCGTGGCGCGGGCGCTCAAGCGCCCGCCGCGCGAGAAGGTCGACGACCCCAACCTCGAATATCTGCACGACCTGCGCGGCAGTTCAGACTCCATCGCGAAGGCCCTCTCGGCGGAAGCGCGCAAGCCCGCCATCGCCGAGTGGAAAGAGCTCAAGGGCCGCACGTTCACCACGCTATCCCTGCTCGAACTGCTGCGAGGAGCCGATGAGACCCCCGAGGACCAGCGCTTGCCCGGCCCCCTGATCGAGGACCTGCAGCACTGCATCGACACGCGCGGCGATTACCGACGCGAGGACGAGAACATGGGCGACGTGTACCTGCGCAGCGCCATCCACGCGGTGCGCGACGGAGCGAACGATGCGCACTTCAGGCGGGAGTTCGACAGCTATCTCAAGCAGCGCGGGGCGGAGCTCTCTCCCACCCTACACGAGCGTCTCGCCTTCGCCCTCAAGGCCGTGAGCTTTGACGGCCACCTGCACGACCTCGACCATGCATCGGACATGCTCGCGTTCAGGGACGAGTCGATCGAGATGCTCTACGACTTCATCCACGCCTCGACCAGCCGCCAAGTCCCCTACCTGCCCGCCTCCCCCGTGGGCAATCTATGCGGCTTCAAGATCACCGACGAGCACGACATCGAGCTCTATCGTCAATTTGGAGCCGGGCGCGCCTTTATGACCGCGCTCCCGTGGCTCGATACCGATGATCAGGGCAATCCTTGCGGACCGCATGCGCTGATGCTCTCGGGCTCGAGCTATGAGCCGGGCTGTTTGCAGTTCCATATCAACCAGCCCGTCGACTACCTGCTCGACGCGCAGCCCGAGTTCGCCGAGTTTCTCACGCGCTCCACCGTGCGCGACTTGGAGCTGGGCATAGCGGTCTCGGGAAGCGGCCCACAACGCGGCGAGAATCTTCGCCGTGTGCTCAAGGGCGTTGTGGACACCCTGGTTTTCGAGATGGACGATCCGCGCTCGCACAAGGCACTCGTCATCGTCAACAGTTATGAACAGGCAGCCATAGCACGCGACACACTGCAGGGCGAGCTGCGCCGCCGCGGACGCAGCGAAAGGGCGTGCGCGCTTGTCCGCCATCGCGAGGATGCAGTGCCCGACCCGCTCTCCCTGGAAAACGACGATGGCCTCCCGCGCGCCGAGGTGTATCGCTTCGCCCATCACGAAGCGCGCATCCTGGTGGCTCCCGCCATGGCGATCGAGCGCGGATTCAACATCGTGGACGATTGCGGTCACTCCGCCATCGACACGCTCATCTTTGCCGTGCGGCCCATGGGCATCCCACAAGACCTCGTCGTCCGCTTCAAGCGGATGGTCGGCTTGATATACGAGCAGTCGCGACATCTCGACGTCCAATCACCCTCGTTCGAGCGCCAGATTCGCGAGGGCGCATGGCGGTATTGGGTCACGCTCGAGCGAGACGAGGCCCTCCGCCTGAGCGACCACGCAGCACTCAACGACTATCTGACGCGCGACATCATAGCAACGCTCATGGTGCTGCTGGTGCAGATCTTCGGCCGTCTTGCCCGCGTTCGCGACCTGGAGCGCCGGCCGCCGCACATCTACTTCGCCGACTCCGCCTTCACCGGAGGCCAAGACACGACCCGCACGTCATTCCGCACGCTCGAACTGCTCATCAGCTATATGAATGAGCTGATCGGCGGCAGCGGGCAACCCGTCGTGACGCAAGCGCTCTACGGCCCGTTCTTCTCCGCCCTCACGAAGGGAATCCAACCATGACCAACTCAAGCAATCCCGGAGCGCAGGGCAGCGGCACTCAAGATAAAAGCTCGCTGCACCTCATGTCGCTTGTCCCCGACCCCTCGTTCACCGCGATCTACCACCTGCTGGACATGTCCCCCGAGTTGCACGATGCGCTCATCGATCTGGTGGGCGACGCGCACAGGGCGTACAACATCAGCGGCAGAGCGCTCGATGACCAGCTGCTGCAGTACCTCGACCAGCCGGTGCAGGTCAAGCCCGTCTCGCGCTTCCGCAATGACCGCATTCCCGGCTGGCTCACCACGAACGCGCCCATCGACCTGTCTCGACTGTGCGCGATCCTCACCAACTGGGTTGCGAACGTATGCCCCAAAAGCAAGTTCGGAGATGCGGATTACAGCCGTGTCATCAATCTCATCACGCCCAATAAGCTGGCACGGCACATGCGCTCCGAATCCATCGCCCTTTTTGACGAGAACCGCCGCCCCGCCGGCAACCTGACCTTCACGGGGTTCTCACTTTCCATGTCAGACAGGATCGACGGCAAGACCTGCCACCTCTCCTGCGGGCAGGACCTAATCTTCGAGCGCATCATGAGCAACAACGGCTCCCCTTGCGAGCTGCTCTCTCAGATCCTTTGGCACGACGGCTTCGCCTACGCCATCTGCCTCAAGCTGAGCACCCAGACGGTACCGCCTCGCCAAGAGGTGCGCCTCAATGTGAAGGCCTCGATCCGCCGCTTTGCGCAGGGGGCCTGGACTTTTGGGAAGGGCTTCAAGCCGTACCTCCAAAGTGACGTCAACGCGCTCGTCCGCTGGCCCGGCTCGCGTTGGTGCCGCGCTCCCTATGGGTACGACCCGAAGGGAAAGAGCATTGGCTGGAATGGGGCAAGCGCTCGCAACCTCAAGGACTTCGCGGGCGTCGAGCTACCCGATGTGATCGACTACCTGCAGCACATGGACGACTGGGCCCAACCAGGACGCGAGCTCCAGATCCTGTCTCCGCAAGCAGCCGCGGCGACATGGCAGACCTCCCATAAGGTCAAAGCCGGACTGACCATCAATGACAGGGCGGAGCTCTTTGAGTTTGTCACCTCGTGCCTGGAGGGAATCGCAACCCCCTCTCCCGATCCTATATGCGAGCGGCTCAGAAACCTGAGCAAGCTGCCCGACGAGAAGAAGCTCAAAACCGATGACGAGCGCGCCGCATGGGCGCTCGCCAACAGACATCGCCTCGCCGCCGCCACGGGTAGCCAGCACATCGAGCTCGAATTCATTGGCACACAGGCCGATTCCCACGAACTCGATGCCGCGCGCAGGGAGGTCGTCGCGTTCCTCGGGCCCGAGGGCGCGGTCGATGGGGTCAGCATCGGCATGACCACACGCACCCCGGACCAGCTCCTCACCATGCTTCCGTCCAGCTCCATCGCCGATGTGCGCGAGCGAATGAACATGGTGCTCAAGACGCTGGGCACGGTGCATGGAGGCATCCCGACCGCATGCATCGTCATCCTGCCCAACTACTCGCTCGCCCACAAGACAAGCTCGCTTGATCCCAAGCGGGCGCTCCGCATGGGCCTTGCACTGAGCGGGAGGTTGTCACAGTTCCTCGTCCCGAGCGGCAGCGGGAAGGCGCGCCGCGAGGACGGCGAGCCCGTTGCCCATGGCGGCGAGAGCCCTCAGGGCAGCAAGCCAGATGAACAGGCCGACACCTTCGGCTATCGAGTGACGGGCGCCGTGCGCGACCTCATGCGCCAGCTCGGATTCATATACCAGTTCAAAGACGCGCCCGCCCTCAAGCCCTCGACACCCCTCTATGGCATCCACCTCACCTCCCTGCAGAAGACGCAGGATTGGGGAAGGGAGGCGCTCGTCGCCACACGGGTCAACTACAAAAGCGGCAGGACCGATGCGCTTCTTCCGCAAGTCAACATGGACTGGATTCCCTATTGGAAGGCTCAACTGGAGCTTGCGCGCATGACCAGCCCCCTGAACGCCGGCGCTCCCTCTCGCGCCGACGGCTTCATGCTCAAGCGGCTGATTGACAAGTTGGGATACGAAGCGCCCCGGGATGCGCTCTTGCTCGTCCACTCGTACGGCCCCATCCGCACGAAGACCTGGTGGCCGGGCATCTCAGACGGAGGCCTTGCCAAGGGCGCGCTGCGTTATGGTCCCACCCGCACTCCCGACAAGCGCAAGGCGCCCATCCCGGATCACCTGTTCAACTGCGATGGCACGCAGCTGAACATCCTGCGCATTCGGCTTGGCGAAGGGGGCGAGGTGCCCGACTACTACACCGATCTCGCCTCAAAGAACACGGGCGATGGCGCCCGGGCACCCAAGCGGTCCCAAAAGCAGGGCATTTTCAAGGCGGACGGATACCTGCTCGCGCTTGCGCCCAAGCCGGGTGACCCGCAGTACCTCAACGCGATGTGCGGCTCAAGCATCGTGCGCCCCAACATGCTCGTCCATGCAAAGTCCCTGAGCGAATACGTGCTGCTCACAAGCGATGACGAGGACCTCGCGCTCGAATGCGTTCGCCGCGCCGAGGCGAGCCGCGGGAATATGGTGCAGCTGCTCAAGAGCGACATGAAGGTGAACCTTCCCGCGCCGCTTCATCTGGCGGAGAAGATGGAGGAGTATCTCTGGGGTCGTTAACGGCAATCGCGACGAGCCGTCAACAGGGCACCCACCGAACTCCGCATGGCCGCAGGGACGTCATGACTCCGCCGGCGCGCGACCGCCCAGCGCGTTATGCGGCATGACGTTCCATGCGGCCATCCAGACGCCCAGGATCTCGTCGAGGTCTTCCATCGTACTCACGCGCGTCTCTTCCAAATCCCCGAGGGAGCGCTTCATCAGCTCGGTGGGCATGATCTTCCCATCTTCATGGGCAATGTCGAACACAACGCTCTCCCATGTCGCCTTGAGGGCGAAACGGTCCGCGAGCTCGCGGTACCGATCCGCCAGCTGGACGCGGAAATCGGCAAGCTGCTCTGGATCTTCGAAGTCCACATCGGGGAACTGCGCCTCGAGCGATCCACTCACCACGCCCCCACGGGGCCCGTACGTCTGGCGCGCCAGCTCCAGGAACGAGGGGCGCTCGCCGCCTTCTTCCCCGAGGACTTCTTTCATATGGTCAGCCATCACAACCGGGTAAAAGGCGACCACGTTACCCGGGAAGAGCCATGCGCCGCCCGACTTTGTGAGGCGCGCCAAGATGACCCCGCACGGCCCTTCCCCAGCCTCGTAGAAAAGCCCTTCAGAAAGCGAGTAGTCACGCACCCAAAACATCTCGCCCGTGTAAACATCCAGCAACTCGAGACGATGGGCGGCAATATCGACATGCTCGACGGAAAACATACTGCTGAATTGATTATTCACCGCCTCGCGAAGCTGGCTCAAGTAGCCGTTTCCGCGCCGATCGGGATTCTCCTCGCAGTACAGCTCGATGCCCGAGAGCCCGCCCTCCAAGGGCTTGTCGAAAATGGCCCACTCCAACGCCAGCTCATGGAGACGCTCGACATGCTCATATGACAGCTCATCGAAATCAGGCTCGACGCGAGCGATGAACTCCCGGTACGCCGTCTCCGCGAAGCCGGGGTAACGGCGCTTGAGAAAGCTGATCACGCGGCTAAACTCGACACCCGGTGCTTGCGAGGACATATGAGCTCCTAACTGGGCGCATTTCGATGGCACCCAACGCCAAGCCGCAGGCATGCGGGCAAATGGAGGCAGAAGGGCAAGACACCCGCGGAAGGTAAAATACATACCGTGCGGGCGTTATCAGATTCAATTTTTGCAAGCGCCGAGCCCGGTGTCAACGACCTGCGCAGGACGGTTTGCTCGTGACGTGGATATGTCCCGGTATGAGGGCATATCTTCCCAATCCGCTGGCTTATGCCCCCATAATCGTCAGTTAAGACACTTTCCCAGGCACCGAGAAATGGTAGGCAGTTCGCCTATTAATCGTCCAGTGGCTG
>ERZ1032357.199-NODE-199-length-20210-cov-20.803126_pt1 | contig 20210 bp, 17 predicted proteins | sample MGYA00517100_ERZ1032357 | MGnify/ENA primary metagenome ERZ1032357 (study PRJEB33719, sample SAMN04262589) | wastewater metagenome | biome: periurban shantytown; feature: animal feces; material: feces | host: Canis lupus familiaris | place: Peru: Lima | collected...
ATGATCTACATGAGTGTGATCTGCAAGCACCCCGCGCCCAAGGACGAGTAAGAGCACATACAAGTTTGAAAACGCCGCCTGTGAACACCATCACAGGCGGCGTTTTAGTCATTCGGGACGTTCTTAAATGACTAGGTTTATTCCACGGTGCCGTAGATGGCGCCCCAGCCGTGGGCGGCCAAGGCGGAGTTGAGCTGGTCGCAAAGTGACTGGCGGTCGTAATAGCCGGGCGGTAGCAGGTTGACGATTTCCATGAGATCGGGCGCCAGGTCCAAGATTTCGGCCTGTACGATCAGATCCAGGCGGTCGATGGCGTGGCGGTCGTAAAACAGTCCGTCGACCAGGCGCTGCAGGTCGCCGAATTCCTCGGCCTGAAACGATCCGTACTCCATAGTGCCTCCTTGGGCGCTCCACGCCGGCATGCGCGGCGATTCGTAATTCATTGCGATGGACTTAATCTATCACGGCTTCATAACGTTGCGACGGTGGCGGTCTATACTTAGAAGAATTGCAACGTACCGCTTCGTGAAAGGTCGCACCCATGCAGACGATCTACCAGAAGATGGAAACCTCCGAACTCGATGCCGCCATCGAGGCGCTCAAGGCCGAGGTCGCCGAGGTCAAGGCCAAGGGCCTGGCGCTCGACATGGCCCGCGGCAAGCCGTCGCCCTCCCAGGTGGACATCTCGCGCCCCATGCTCGATATCCTCAACGCCGACGCCGATCTGCACGATGGCAACGTCGACTGCTCCAACTACGGCTGCTTCGAGGGCATTCCCTCGGCACGCAAGCTGGCGGGGGAGTTCCTGGGTTGTCCCGCCGAGCAGACACTCGTGCTGGGCTCGTCGAGCCTGCTGATCGAGCACGACATCGCCGGCATGTTCTGGCGCTGCGGCTCGTGCGGCAGCGAGCCCTGGGAGGCTTACGAGGCTGCGCACGACGGCAAGAAGGTCAAGTTCCTGTGCCCCGTTCCCGGCTACGATCGCCACTTTGGCATTACCGCCGACTTGGGTATCGAGAACGTTCCCGTCGCGATGACCGACAACGGCCCCGATATGGACGAAATCGAGCGCCTCGTTGCCGCTGACGATTCCATCAAGGGCATCTGGTGCGTGCCCAAGTATTCCAACCCCACGGGTATCACCTTTAGCGAGGACACCGTGCGTCGCCTGGTCGAGATGCCCACGGCCGCGCCCGATTTCCGCATCTTCTGGGACAACGCCTACTGCGTGCACGACCTGTACGACGAGACCGACGAGCTCGCAAACATCTTTGACCTCGCTCGCACGGCGGGCACCGAGGACCGTGTGGTGGCCTTTGCCTCGACGTCCAAGATCACCTTCCCGGGCGCCGGCATCGGCTTTATTGGTGCGAGCCCCGCGGTTATCGCCGAGTTCTCCAAGTGCCTGAAGGCCGGCCTCATCAGCGCCGACAAGCTCAACCAGCTGCGTCACGTGCGCTTCCTTCCCACCATCGAGGCGGTTAAGGAGCACATGAAAAAGCATGCCGAGTTCCTGCGCCCGCGCTTTGAGGCCGTCGAGCGCAAGCTCACCGAGGGCTTGGGCGACACGGGCTGCGCCACCTGGACGCACCCCCGCGGCGGCTACTTTGTAAGCTTCGATGGTCCCGAGGGTTCGGCCCAAAAGGTCGCCGCGCTTTGCGCCGACCTGGGCGTCAAGCTCACGCCGGCCGGTGCCACCTGGCCCTATGGCAAGGACCCGCGCGACACCAACATCCGCATCGCGCCGAGCTATCCCACGGTCGAGGACCTGGAGGCCGCGCTCGATGTGCTGGTGCTGGCCGTTAAGCTTGTCGCTGCCGAGCTTGCGCGTGCCGAGCGCGCCTAACGCGCTGCTTCCCGTACTATCCGCACTTTCGATACGTAAAGGAGCGTATACATGGATTTGGGTATTTCCACCAACCCCACGCCAGAGCTCTACACCATTAAGGTGACCGGTGAGATCGATATCTCTAACGCCGATAGCCTGCGCAATGCCATCGACCTGGCGCTCGAGCAGCCCACTGAGGCCGTTGAGCTCAATTTTGCCCAGGTGAGCTACATCGATTCGACGGGCATCGGCGTGCTCGTGGGCGCCGCGCACCACGCGGCCGACCACGGCAAGCGCTTTAGCTGCACCAATGTGCAGCCCCCGGTGATGCGCGTGGTTCAGCTGTTGGGTGTCGACCAGGAGATTTCGATCACCGCTGCATAATCTTTGCCCCCAAAAGGGCGTGCCGTTTGGCATATGTTTGTGATGCGCTCGGACGTTTTGGCGTCCGGGCGCTATACTTGACCGAATGAATAGACGAGTTCCGGCCGAATGGCGCGGTGCGGGCTCGACTCACATCGAGCCTTGGAGGTATGTGTGTTTGGTATTGGAGAGGGCGAGCTCGCGATCATCGTGGTCTTCGGCTTTTTGCTGTTTGGCCCGGATAAGCTCCCGCAGATGGGCCGCACGATCGGCCGTGCCATCCGTCAGTTCCGCGAGACGCAGGAAAAGATGACGGCCGTTGTTCAGTCCGAGATTATCGATCCGGTGAGCGAGGCCGCGTCGGCCCCGGTCAAGCCCAAGAAGGCTGCTGCGACCGACGACGATTCCGATGCGGACGAGGATGCCGCCGAGACGGCAGCGCCCGCCAAGAAGGAGACCTTTGCCGAGCGTCGCGCCCGTCTTGCTGCCGAGAAGGCCGCGAGCGAGGCTGCCGCCGAGGGCGAGGGTGCTGCTGAGGAGTCCGAGGCTGAGGGTGCCGAGTCTGCCGCTGTCGCCGCTGCCGCCGTCGAGCCCGAATCTGCTGCAGAGCCGGAGCCCGAGCTCGAGCCGGCAGAGCCCACGACGGCCGACCTCTACGCCCGTCGTCCCCGCAAGCGCAAGGCCGTCGTCGACCAGCTCGCTCGCGAGCTCGAGGCCGAGGACGACGCCGCTGCCGCCGATGCCCCGAAGGGAGGCGATGAGTAATGCCTATCGGACCTGCGCGCATGCCGCTCTTCGATCACTTGGGAGAGCTCCGTCGCCGCCTGACCATCGTGGTCGTGTCGGTGTTTGCCGCCGCTATCGTGCTGTATTTCGCCACGCCCGTGGTGCTCGACATCCTGGAAGACCCCATCCGCTCCTTTGTACCGGACGGTAAGTTCTACATCACTACCACGCTCGGCGGCTTTGGCCTGCGCTTCTCGCTGGCCATCAAGATGGCCGTGGTCATGTGCACGCCCATGATCATCTGGCAGATCCTGGCGTTTTTCCTGCCGGCACTGCGCCCCAACGAGCGCAAGTGGGTCGTTCCCACGGTGCTCGCCTCGACGGTGCTGTTCTTCCTGGGCGCCATCTTCTGCTACTTCATTATCATCCCGGCGGGCTTTGAGTGGCTCATCGGCGAGACCTCGGCCGTCGCAACCGCGCTGCCCGATCTGGAGAACTACGTCAACATGGAGCTACTCTTTATGATCGGCTTTGGTGTGGCGTTTGAGCTGCCGCTCATCATCTTCTACCTGTCCGTCTTCCATATTGTGTCCTATGCGGCCTTCCGCAGTGTCTGGCGTTACGTATACGTTGGCCTGCTTGCGGGCTCGGCTGTGATTACGCCCGACGGCTCGCCCGTTACGCTGGGCCTCATGTATGGCGCCCTGCTCTCGCTCTACGAGATTTCGCTCGCCATCGCTCGCGTGGTCATTACCGCGCGCGAGGGCAAGGAGGGCTTGTTTGTGAGCCGTCTGGACCTGTTTTCGGACGACGAAGAGGACAGCGAGGAGTAAATCGGTATGCACGAGGTTGGCATTGTCAACGGCATACTCGATACAGTGATTCGCGCGGCGCGTGGGGCGGGGGCCTCGCGCGCCGTTTTGGTAACGCTGCGTATCGGGGATATGACCGAGGTCGTGCGCGAGGCGCTCGACTTTGCGTGGGAGACATTTCGCGACGAGGACCCGCTCACGCGAGGCTGCGAGCTTGCTGTGGAGGAGGTTCATCCACAAAGCGAGTGTCTGGACTGCGGCGAGGTTTTCGACCACGATCGTTTCCACTGTCGCTGTCCCCAGTGTGGTGGTGCCAACGTGCGCCTACTGCACGGCCGCGAGCTCGACATCGCAAGTATCGAAATCGAGACCCCCGACGATTAACCTACCAGCCATCTGGGGACGGGGTATAAATGGCAGAAGTAAGGAGTGCCGAATATGGCTGAGAAAACGATTGATATCGCATCGCCGATTCTGTCGCGCAACGAGCGCCTGGCAGATCGGCTGCGTCAGCGATTTAATGAGACAAACACCTATGTGATCAACGTCTTGTCGAGCCCCGGTTCGGGCAAGACCACCACGATCCTGGGCACCAACGAGCGCCTGCGTGACAAGGCCGGCCTGCGCTGTGCCGTCATCGAGGGCGATATTGCCTCGGATGTCGATGCCATCACCATGAAGGAAGCCGGCATGCCCGCCATCCAGATCAACACGGGCGGCCTGTGCCACCTCGAGGGCAACATGATCATGGAGGCCGTTGACGCGTTCGACCAGGCTGTGGGTCTTCAAAACATCGATGTCATCTTTATCGAAAACGTGGGTAACCTGGTTTGCCCGGTCGACTTTGACCTGGGCGAGAACCTGTCCATCATGATTCTCTCGGTGCCCGAGGGCGACGACAAGCCCATCAAGTACCCGGGCATCTTCCAGCACGCCGGCGCACAGCTGCTCAATAAGGTCGACGTGGCCCCGGCTTTCGATTTTGACATGGATAGGTATACTAAGACACTCGATGACCTCAATCCGCAGGCGCCGCGGTTTGCCGTGAGCGCGCGCAAGGGCGAGGGCATGGATGCCTGGTGCGATTGGCTCATCGGGCAGATCGAGCAAGCAAGGGCGTAAATCGGCCGCCACACGGGCGGGCGTAGCCGCAGAGACACGAGATAGGAGCCTCTTTTGAAGCTCATCATCGCCGAGAAAAACGACGCCGCGCGTCAGATCGCCGAGCGTCTGTCCACGGGCAAACCCAAAAAGGACAAGGTGTACAACACCGCCATCTACCGTTTTGAGTGGAAGGGCGAGGAGTGCGTGACGATCGGTCTTGCCGGTCACATCCTTGCGCCCGATTTTTGCGACAGTGTGCTGTTCGATAAAAAGCTGGGCTGGTATTCGGTCACCGAGGACGGCGAGATGCTGCCGGCCGACATGCCCGATGGCCTGGCACGCCCGCCCTATGACACCAAGCGCAAGCCGTTTCTTGCCGACGGTATCTCCATCAAGGGCTGGAAGCTCGAGAGTCTGCCGTATCTCACCTGGGCACCCGTCATTAAGCTGCCGGCCGAGAAGGAGCTCATCCGCTCGCTCAAGAACCTTGCCAAGAAGTCCGACAGTGTCATCATCGCCACGGACTTCGATCGCGAGGGCGAGCTGATCGGTTCGGACGCCCTCAACAAGGTGCGCGAGGTGGCGCCCGACTTGCCGGTCGCCCGCGCCCAGTATTCTTCGTTTACCAAGGCCGAGATCACGCAGGCCTTCGATAACCTCGTCTCGCTCGACCAGAACCTGGCCGACGCCGGCGAGAGCCGTCAGCACATCGACCTCATTTGGGGTGCCGTGCTCACGCGCTACCTGACGCTCGCCAAGTTCGGCGGCTTTGGCAACGTGCGTTCCGCCGGCCGCGTGCAGACGCCGACGCTTGCCCTGGTGGTTGAGCGCGAGCGCGAGCGCATGGCGTTTGTGCCCGAGGACTATTGGCAGATTCGCGGCATGGGTGCCGCTCAGGGCGCTGCCGAGGATGATCGCTTTAAGATCGCTCACAAGACGGCGCGCTTTACCGACAAGGATACTGCCGAGACGGCGTACGGCCATGTCGACGGCGTTACGACGGCAACCGTCGCCGCGGTGACCAAACGCTCGCGCAAGCAGCAGCCGCCCACGCCGTTTGCGACCACCTCGCTGCAGGCCGCCGCCGCGGCCGAGGGCATCTCGCCTGCGCGCACCATGCGCATCGCCGAGTCCCTCTACATGGCGGGTCTTATCAGCTACCCGCGTGTCGACAACACCGTGTACCCCGCGACGCTCGAGCTGGGCGCCGTGGTGAGCGACCTGGCAAAGATCAGCCCGGCGCTGGCGCCCGTATGCAAAAAGGTGCTCGCCGGCCCCATGAGGCCCACGCGCGGCAAAGTCGAGACCACCGACCACCCGCCTATCTACCCTACGGGCGAGGGCGACCCGTCCACGCTCGATGGCGGTCAGCGCAAGCTCTACGACCTCATCGCGCGCCGCTTCCTGGCGACGCTCATGGGGCCCGCGACCATCGAGAACACCAAGCTCGAGCTCGACGTCAACGGCGAGCCGTTCGTGGCCTCGGGCGACGTGCTCGTTACCCCGGGTTTCCGCGAGGCGTACCCGTACGGCCTTAAGCGCGACGAGCAGATGCCGCCGCTGGAGCAGGGCGATACGGTCGACGTGTTCGACATTAAGCTCGAGGCAAAGCAGACCGAGCCGCCCGCGCGCTACAGCCAGGGCAAGCTTGTGCAGGAGATGGAAAAGCGCGGTCTGGGCACCAAGTCCACGCGCGCGAGCATCATCGAGCGCCTGTATGCTGTGCGCTATCTCAAAAACGATCCCGTGGAGCCGAGTCAGCTGGGCATAGCCATCATCGATGCACTGACGCAGTTTGCCCCGCGCATCACGAGCCCCGATATGACCAGCGAGCTCGATGGCGACATGACCCGTGTGGAGCGCGGCGAGGATACCGAAGAGCATGTCGTGACACACTCGCGCGCGCTGCTGGCCGGCGTGCTCGACGAGCTGCTCAAGCACACGCAGGAGCTGGGCGACGCCATCAGCGACGCCGTCACGGCCGATGCGCGCGTGGGCGCCTGCCCCAAGTGCGGCAAGGACCTGGTTATGAAGACGAGCGCCAAGACCCGCGGCAGCTTTATTGGCTGCATGGGCTGGCCCGACTGCGACGTGACCTATCCGGTGCCGAGCGGCGTCAAGGTGAGCCCGCTCGAGGGCGAGGCGGCCGTGTGCCCCGAGTGCGGCGCGCCGCGCATTAAGTGCCAGCCGTTCCGCCAGAAGGCATTCGAGATTTGCGTGAACCCCACGTGCCCCACCAACTACGAGCCTGACCTTAAGGTGGGCGAGTGCAAGGTGTGCGCCGAGGCCGGACGCCATGGCGACCTGATCGCGCACAAGAGCGAGAAGAGCGGCAAGCGCTTTATCCGCTGCACCAACTACGATGACTGCGGTGTGAGCTATCCTCTGCCGGCGCGCGGTAAGCTCGAGGCGACGGGTGAGACCTGCCCCGAGTGCGGCGCCCCCATAGTGGTGGTCAACACGGCGCGCGGACCGTGGCGCATCTGCGTGAACATGGACTGCCCGACCAAGGAGAAGAAGCCCGTCCGCGGCCGCAAGACCACAACCAAGGCGAGCACGGCAAAGAAGACGACGGCTAAGAAAGCCACTGCCGCCAAGAAGACGACCGCGAAGAAGTCGACTGCCAAGAAAGCAGCCGCCGACAAGTAACGGCACAGTCGAAACATTGCCCTAAAAAACGAGCGAGGACCCCGCGATTCTCGCTCGTTTTTTTGACCGGCAGTTAGGGACGTTCCTTTTCTGTCGGCAGTTTAGGAACGTCCCTAACTGCCGGCTCGGGAACGACAAAGCGCTAGTTCACCTCGACAGGCTTGGCGCCGGGATAGCGCTCCTCAAAGTCTAGGCGGTACTTATTGTCATTGGTGCCCGCCACGTTGTCGCGCGACAGCGGCGCCACGATCTCATTCTTGTGGTCCGCAGGCTTGGCGTATTTCAGGCTGATCTCCCAGGCATCACAGATTGTGTCAATGCGGTGATCCAGGTCGTCGTACAGGGCGATGATGTCCTTCCAGGAGCTGCAGTTCTTGGAGCTCGTCGGGACGTCCAGGTTCTCGACGATGTCGTAATACTGCTCGATGGTGTCCTCCGTGCGCTCGGCGACGTCGGCGAGATTTTGACGGGTGGTTCGATCCTCTTCCAGATAGTTGCCGTTGAAGTTCTGCGCGCAGCCACGGACCTGGCTGTCGAGATCTTCGAGCAGGTCGTAGTATTCGCTCAGTCGGCGGTAGAGGTTCTGCTCGGAGAGCGTTGCTTCGCCGCCATCCTCGTCGTCATCGTCATCATCGTCGTACAGGCTGTTGGGATCGCCGAGAGGTTTTAGGTCATCGTCGTCGACGTCATGGTGCAGCTTAGCTACCTCGGCAGTCGTCTGCGTGGCGGCGTTGTCGAACGGTCTGATTGCAAAGAAGATGACCAGAGCGATGATGATCGCCACCAGCACAACGATAACGGCGATAAGCGGCCCGGTGCCGCTCTTTTTGGGAGCGGGGGTCTGTGGCGAAGCGGGCGCGTATGCGGGAGCCGGCTGCTGTTGGGGCGAGCCGCTCGCGACGGGTATGCGCTGCGTGGTCTCGACGGCCGCGGGGCCTGCGGCGGGGTCGGGGCTATAGGCGAGGGGGTCGTCCGCCTTGGCTCGCGGCGTATCAAGGGAGCCGGTCTGCTCAAAAGCGGGCTGGCTATCGCTCGCGGCTGTTTGCTCAACGGGTGCACCGCACGAGGTGCAGAACTTGGCATCATCTGCAAGAAGCTTGCCGCACGAGGCGCAATACCGAGACATTGCCACTCCTTTCGCCACATTTCAATGCAATACGACGATTATACCCAGCATCCAAAAATCCCCATCATACGTTGCGGTGAAATAGGGACTGTTTGGCGGTCTCAGAGCTTCAATCAGTCCCTATTTCACCGCAACTTTGGAAAGGCGCCTTTAGCCATTGGGGACGCGCCGAGCACTGGGGTATCATGGCTTGGTTGATATATCTGCATTTACGCGCCTTGTAGGAAGGGGCTGCGCCCATGGCTTTTGAGCCTACTCAACATAGCTTTATCACGCTCGAGGGCGTTGACGGTGCCGGCAAGTCCACGCAGGCGCGCCTGCTTGCCCGCGCGCTCGAACTCTCCGGCTATCAGGTCGTAACTCTGCGCGAGCCGGGTGGCACTGCCATCAGCGAAAAGATTCGTGCCCTGCTGCTCGACCCCGCCAACACGGCGATGGGCGATACTTGCGAGTTGCTGCTCTACGAGGCGGCGCGCGCCCAGTTGGTGCACGAGGTCATAGCCCCCGCCCTCGCTGCCGGCAAGGTGGTCCTGTGCGATCGCTTCTACGATTCCACGACCTGCTACCAGGCATTTGCCGATGGCCTCGATCGCCAGATGGTGCGCGATGCCAACAGCCTGGCCGTCGCGGGAACGCACCCGGCGCTCACGCTCGTCTACCACATCACGCCCGAGCAGGCGGCGCTGCGCATGGCCGCCCGTGGTGCGGCCGACCGCATGGAGGCCAAGGGCATGGCCTTCCAAGAGCGTGTCTATCAGGGATTTTGCGCCATTGCTGCCGAGGAGCCAAACCGCGTAAAGCTCATCGACGCCACTACGACCGTCGAGGAAGTCTTCGGGAAGACGGTCGAGCAGGTTCGCGCGTACGGTCTCGACATTCCGCGGGAAGCCGTTGCCGCCGCGCTTGCCAAGGAGGCCGAGTAACATGGCCCCCGCTCAGGCAAGCCTACTGGCCAAGCTCGACACTCAGGAACGCGTGCGCGACTTTTTGACCAATGCCGTTGCCAGCGGTCGCGCATCGCACGCCTACCTGTTTTTGGGCGCGCCCGGCGCGGGTAAGCTCGACGCCGCGTGGGCGCTCGCCCAGGCCTTCCTGTGCGAGCAGGACGGCTGCGGCGCATGCGACAGCTGCGTGCGCGTCTCTCGGCATACGCATCCCGACGTGCACTATTGCACGCCCGAGAGCGCCACGGGTTACCTCATCGCCCAGACCCGCGAGCTGCTCGACGACGTGCCGCTGGCGCCCATCCGCGCCAAGGCAAAGGTCTACATCATCGACCGTGCCGAGCAGCTGCGCGCCAACACCGCCAACGCGCTGCTCAAAACGCTCGAGGAGCCGCCCGAGGGCGTCATGTTCATCCTGTTGGGCACCTCGGCCGACGTGATGCTGCCCACTATCGTGAGTCGTTGCCAGTGCGTGCCGTTTCGGCTGGTATCGCCCGCCGTCGCCGCGCAGGCCGTGAGCCGCGCCACCGGTCAGGACCCTGCGCGTTGCCGCATGGCCGTCGCCGTAGCGGGAAGCCCCACGCGTGGCATCGAGTTCCTCAAGAGCGCCGAGCGCCAGGACGCCCGCCGTCAGATGGTTCGCGCCATCGATTCGCTTATCGCCGCCGACGAGGCCGACGTGCTCAGTCGCGCCAAGTCGCTCATCGTCGCCGTTAAGGCGCCGCTCGCCGAGGTCAAGTCCACGCAGGAAAAGGTACTCGAGCAAAACGCCGACTACCTGTCGCGTGGAGCATTGAAGCAGCTTGAGGACCGCAACAAGCGCGAACTCAACGCGCGCGAGCGTTCGGGTATCATGGAAGCGCTGGCGAGCGCGCGGACGCTCATGCGCGACGTGCTGCTGACACTTCAGGACGAGGCAGCCGACGTGGTGAACGAGGATGTGCGCGACACGATCGGTCGGCTTGCCGCCGCGACCAATGTTGCGGGTGCCACCCAGGCGCTCGAGGCGGTCGCGACCGCCGAGCGCAACATCGCCAGAAACGTTACTCCCCAGCTGGCCATCGAGGTCATGCTGTTCGATATCAGGAAGGCACTGAAATGCCGTTAGTCGTACCCGTTAAGTTTACCTACGCCTCGCGCGACCTGTGGTTTGACCCGCAGGACCTGGATATCATCGAGGCCGATTATGCCATTTGCTCCACCGAGCGCGGAACCGAGATCGGCTTGGTTACGGCCGATCCCTTCGAGGTGCCGCAAAACGAGATCGGTCAGCCGCTCAAGCCCGTGCTGCGCGTGGCGAGCGACATCGACCTGCAGCTTGCCGACGATCTTGCCATCCAGGGCGACGAGGCCATGGTCGATTTCCGCCGTCTGGTCAAAGAACTCGACCTCGAGATGAAGCCGGTCGGCGTCGAGTACCTGTTTGGCGGCGAGAAGGCCGTGTTCTACTTTGCGGCCGAGGAGCGCGTCGATTTTCGCCAGCTCGTCAAGGATCTGTCCTCGACGCTGCACATTCGCATCGACATGCGCCAGATCGGCGTGCGCGACGAGACTCGCCTGGTGGGCGGCTATGCCCAGTGCGGCCAGGAGCTCTGTTGCACGCGCTTTGGCGGACAGTTTGAGCCCGTCTCGATCCGCATGGCAAAAGAGCAGGACCTGCCGCTCAATTCCTCCAAGATCAGCGGCGTTTGCGGCCGCCTGATGTGCTGCTTGCGCTATGAGTTCGAAGCGTACAAGGACTTTAAGAGCCGTGCGCCCAAAAAGAAGACGCTCATCGATACGCCGCTCGGCAAGGCGCGTATTCAGGAATATGACACGCCGCGTGAGCAGCTGGTGCTGCGCCTGGAGAACGGCAAGGTCTTTAAGGTCAACCTGGCCGATATGACCTGCTCGGAGGGCTGCAAAAAGAAGGCCGCCGAGCAGGGCTGCAACTGCCGCCCCGACTGCGTGACGCGCGACGTGCTCGAGCGCATCGAGTCGCCCGAGATGCGCCTGGCGCTCATGGAGCTCGACCGCGAGAACGGCGTCGACGTGGGCGATGGCCTGTCGAGCGCCGACCGTCTGGCCGGTACGTCGATGCCCAAGCGCCGTCGTCGCGATGCTGAATCCGACGCTCGCGCCGGTCAGGGGCAGGGCGAGGGTCGTGGCCGCGGAAAGGGCCGTGGCAATGCCGCAGCGCCCGAGGCCGAGGAGGCCGCCGGTGGCCGTCGTCGTCGCAAGCGCGCGGGCTCGGGCGATGTCGGCGAGGCTGCAGCTGCAGGCAAGAACTCCTCCCGCGAGCGCGAGACTCAGCAGCCTCAGCAGCAAAACCGCGGCGGTGGCATGAACCCCACGCGCCGTCGCCGCCGTCACCTGTCGAGCGAGGAGCGCGAGGATGCCTTCCGCGCCGCAGCTGCTCGCGAGGCGGGTGCCGCTTCCAAGGGTCCCTCGGGTTCCGATGCGCCTGCCGACAAGGGCGGCAAGTCACGTGGCGAGGATGAGCGCGCGCCGCGTCCGCGCCGTCGCCATTCCTCGGGCGCGCAACAGAAGCCCTCAGTGCCCTCCGTTGCCGATCAGGTCTCGGATGGCGAGGTCAAGGTCACGCGCCGTCGTCCCGGAGATGGCGGGGGAGCGGCTGCCAAGGCTTCGCGTGGCGCCGCTCGCGACGAGCGCGAGTCGCGCGAAGATCGCGGTGGCGAGGGCTCGGCCGACCAGGGTCAAAAGCGCCGTCGCCGTCGCCGTTCCCGCAAGCCGCGCCAGAATGGTGGCGAGGGCTCGACCCCGTCTTCGGCCGCACCACAACCGCCCGCCGGCGAATAACGCCCGCGAGCGGATTTAACCCGCCTTACCCCAATCGCGTCGGGGTACCATAGCGCTGAATCAACAACCCTCCCTGCGACCGAACGTAGGGAGGGTTGTGTCTTGAAGAGCCATCTGAACAAATTGAGCCGTCTGCAGGGTGCCGGCGCCCTACCGTTTGCGGACGAATTGCTGCCGCTTGCCGAGCGGGCGGCACGCGAGGCACTCGAGGCATTGTCGCCAACACGATGTGCCGGCTGCGAGCGCGCCGGTGCGCTTATTTGCCAAGACTGCCTGGCCGCGCTCGCGCTCATCGACCCACGTCATAGCTGTACCCGATGCGGCGCCCCGTTTGGGGATTTGCTGTGCACTGAGTGTTCGGTCGAGGGCACGTCCTCGGCAATGGCGGAGGCGCTCGACCGCTGCCTGGCGTGCGCCGTCTATGCGCATCCGCTGCCGCGCATCATTAAAGCGTACAAGGACGCGGGCGAGCGACGCCTGGCGCCGTATCTGGCGGAGCTGATCTACGACACCGCCCTGCATGCCCAGGTCGTAGCGCCCGAACGCTTAGGAGATGTGCTGTCCGGTGCGGATGCGGTGGTGTTTGTGCCTGCGACGGCGGCAGCGTTTCGGCGGCGTGGCTTTGATCATATGGAGGCCATTGCGCGCCCATTTTGCGAGCTGTCGGGTGTTCCTCTGCTCGATGCCCTCGTCAAGTACGGGCATGTCGACCAGCGCGAACTCGGTCGCGAGGAGCGTCGCGAGCGTGCCCAAGGCATGTACGAGACGGTTGAGGACGTGCACGGCCGCCGCCTGCTGCTTATCGATGATGTCATTACCACGGGCGCGACCATGGCAGCAGCCTCGGCGGAGCTCAAGCGTGCCGGCGCTGCGGCAGTCGATGGCCTTGCTATCGCACGTGTTTGGTAGGGGTGGTTTTGTGGCAGTGAAGATTGAGCGGCGCAACGAGCCGACAGGCGAACAGCTAGCGGCTTCCGTAATCCTAACAGGCGCTTCAGCGCTGCGCATGATGCGCGCCGAGCGCCGGCAGATGGGCTATATCAGCTGGAAAGACCTTAATCCCGATGAAGAGCGCCGTGTGCTGCGCACGTCGTCGCCCTCGACCGAGGACATCTATCTTCCCGACTTGGTGCGGATTGGGGCCGCAAGCGGCGAGGTGCAAGAAGATTTGTGCTTGCTGGTGGGATCTGCGGCGCAGCGCCGCCGCATGCCTGGCGTGGACTGGTTCGTGTGTTCCGGGTTGCCTGCCGGCTCGATTCTAGAGGTGGAACCGGGGGTGTACAGCCTATCTCCCGAGGCCCTTTGTGTTGCCATCGCCCGCGAGGTCGGCTGTGTTCAGGCGTTTGCCCTGGCCCAGGAACTGTGTTCCAAGATTTCACTGAGCGATCGCGGGAAGTATCTGCCTCCTTACACCTCGCCTGTTGTGAATAGACTTGCAAAGGACAAGGACCAACCGGCAGATGTGGGCTACTTTGAAGTCGAGCCGGTGCTGACGCCCGATCGCCTGGCAGATTACCTTGCGGCATGCAAGGGGAATGTGGCCAAGCAGCTGCTGCGCCTGTGTCCCTACCTGTCAGAGAACCTGCTCTCGCCCATGGAGTGCATCATGCTCGCCCTGTTTTCGCTTCCGTTTTCCTATGGCGGGTTTGCCTGCGGACCTTTTAAGACCGACTACAAGATTGAGTTCGATGACCGTGCGCAGGCAATCTCGGGGATGCCGCATGCAGTTTGCGATGCGTATCAAGAAGCAGCCCGGTTTGACCTGGAATACAACGGTGAGCTGGGCCATTCCTCTCGGAGGGGACGTATCCATGATGAAAAACGCAACACGGGCTTGATTACTATGGGAATCGAGGTCGCAACAGTCAACAACGAGATGCTCTGCGACATGGAAGCGATGGAAGCGCTCGCATGGCGCATGCACCAGCGTATGCGAAAGCGGTACCGGAATCGTGTCGATGCCCGCAGGAAGAAGCAAGAGGCGTTGCTTAACACGCTGCGGGCGTGTTTTGGGCTTAAGCCGGTCTAATTCGCGTCGAAAATAGGGGTTAATCATATGCCCTGGCCAAAATACGGCAAATATGAGTACTGTCACTAAATCAGTAACAGCAAAATCAAGGAATTTAGGACTCGGAGGCGGCGTAAAGTAAGAAGATAATAAACAAATGTAGAATAACTAAGCATCAGGTTGGCGACACTGAGCGCAAAATCTGTCCGAGAGGCCAAAATTGCCTGTTACTAAATTGGTGGCAGTACTCATATTTGCCATATTTTGGCCGGGGCACCCTAAGAAGGACGCCCCGGAGCTCCCCGTAGGGGAGCTCCGGGCTTCATAGGGGCACGAATATCCCACTCCGACCTGCAAAATCTGTGCGTACGATGCGAATGACGCCCTTAACCTTAAACTTTAGCTTGAACTTAGCTATAATGCGCTACGTTCCTACCAGGCTGTGGTTGCGGACGGACGAAATGCCCGTCCTAGTCCAAGACAGACGCGGTCAAAGGGATCCACGTAAGCGACCGCGTGCGCGCGGCGCGATCATGGCGCGTCCTAGATGTAAGCCGCACCGTCCGTTCTACTTTTTTTGGGGCAATACCGCCTCGCGGGCGAGCGGGCCAGTCGTGAAGGTGGCTGCGGCCTCCCGAGCAAACACCCCGGTGCGCAAGTGTGGGGTCAAATACCAGGTCAGCTGGTGGGAACAACCTGATATTCCGCGCAACGCACGGATCGTATACGACACAGAAGGCAGGGTAGTGGACATGGTGAGGGGCAGCTTGATGCACGCGGCTCGGTTAGGTGCTGGGACCGCAGCGGTCATCGCCGTTTTGGGCCTGAGCGGATGCGCGTTCAACCCGCTGTCCACGTTCACGACGCCCACGATCGACCAAATCGAGCGCGAGACCGTCACCCCCACGGTATCGGACGACGCCCTGGTCACGCCGGGAACCCTGACGGTCGCTCTCGATACGTCCGACGCCCCGCAGGCCATGCAGGATGCCGACGGAAACCTTACGGGCTATGCGGTCGATGCTGCTCGTGCCCTTGTATGCCGCATGGGTCTCAAGGTTGCCTTTGTCGATGCGTCCTCGGCCGATTCCGTACTCAGCGATAAAAAGGCCGACATCTTCATTGGCGATGTCAGGTCTACGGACGGCGATATCAGCTCGCTTGGCACCTGTCTGTACGATGCCGCCGCCGTATTCGGCAAGAGCAGTGACGGAGAGTCGCTGAGCGTTTCCACCGAAACGCTTAACACTGCTACCCTGGGCGTTCAGACCTCCTCGGCCTCGCAGGAAGCGCTCGCCAAGCAGGGCATTACGGCCAACCAAAAGACCTTCTCCAATATCAACGAGTGCTTTGAGGCGCTCGAGTCCGGCGAGGTCGACTACGTGATTTGCGACTCTACGGCCGGCGGTTACCTCGCACGCCTGATGAGCCAGATCTCCTATATCGGCACGCTCGAGGCGCCCTCCACGCTTGGCGTCGCAGGCCTTAGCTCTAACGATGAGCTGTGCCGTGCCGTGAGTGATGCCCTCGACGGCATCACGGTCGACGGCACGCTCGAGGCGGTCCACTGCGTCTGGTACGGCCAAATGCCCTATGACCTTACCGCCAAGACTGTTTCGGGGGCCAATGTGCAGGCATCCGACTCCACGTCCAACGAGACCGAGTCCTCCGATGGCGACACCTCCGATAACAACGGCGACAGCCCGTCGTCTAGTCAGGAGGGCACCATCACCGACGATGACATCAACAAGCTCAATAGCTAGTTATTGGTAGGGGTGGCGCCTGCCGTACACCGAACAAGGCGCTTCTTCACGGTTTCAACACGCAGGGCCGGGTCTCCCCAATAGGGGAGCCCGGCTTTTCTATTTTGATAAAACCAGCAGTTCAAGAGCGATTTTCAGGAGAAAAACCAACTCCGCCGACGCCCTCCTATAGCGCACTTTGCCACGGAAAAGTGCGAGACTTCGGTATGCGGTATCAAGCAGTCGTTATTCGGGTCTTTGGGAATTCGCGTGATTAAATGCACGGCAATGGGTACATAGCCAGTACAGTAAGTCCCCGAGGCAGATTGGAGCCACGTATGGATATCAAGGTTTCTGGACGCAAGACGACGGTAACCGATGCTCTGCGTGCGCATGTGGATGAGAAGATCGGCGAGGCGCTCAAGGTTTTCGATATCGAGCCCATGACAGTCGACGTCGTGCTTCGTTATGAGAAGAACCCCTCGAACCCCAACCCGGCAATCGTTGAGGTCACGGTTCGTGCCCGCGGCTCTGTGATTCGCGTTGCCGAGCATGGTGCAGATATGTACGCCGCCATCGATCTCTCCGCCGATAAGGTCACCCGCCAGCTGCGCAAGTTCAAGACCAAGGTCGTGGACAACCGCCAGGGTGGTGCCAGCGCCGCGGATGTCGCACCGGTCGAGCGCGTCGAGGATCTGGCCGACCTGCTGCTGCCCGAGGAGGACGACGACCTGCTCGTCCGCGAGAAGGTCGTCGATGTCACCCCGATGACTGAGGAGCAGGCGCTGGTGCAGACCGATCTGCTGGGCCACGACTTCTACGTCTTCGAGAACGCGACGACCGGCCTCATCAATGTGGTGTATCACCGTAAGAATGGTGGATATGGCATCATCAAGCCCCGCATCGAAACACTTGACGAGTAAAATACGTTAACTTGCATGAGTTAACGGTTGGCGGCCATCCCATGCGGATGGCCGCCTTTTTACGTAAGGAGTCGCTTTGATGGACAAGGCCGCATCCGCCGGTCATTCTGACCGCTGCCGCATCGTCGTCGATACCTGCTGCGACTTTAGCCCCGAGGTCGCCGCGAACCTCGATGTCGATATCCTGGGTTTCCCTTTCATCATCGATGGCGAGGAGCGCACGGACGACATCTGGTCGAGCATGAGCCCTAAGGAGTTCTACGACCGCATGCGCGCCGGCGCCCGCGTGTCCACCTCGGCTGTGTCGCTCGGTCGCTATATCGAGTTCTTTACCGAGTGCGCCAAAGAGGGCACGCCCACGGTCTACCTGTGCTTTACCTCGGCGCTGTCGTCGAGCTACAACTCCGCGTGCCAGGCGGCAGATGCCGTGCGCGCCGAGTATCCCAACTTTGAGCTCTACGTGGTCGACAACGCTCTGCCCTGTGCGACCGGCGCGCTCTTGGCGCTCGAGGCCGTGCGCCAGCGTTCGGCGGGACTGACCGCCAAGCAGCTGGTCGATTGGGCAAACGAGGCAAAGACCTACGTGCACGGCTACTTTACGCTCGAGAGCTTCGACGCACTGGCTGCCGGCGGCCGCATTCCGCCCGCGGCGGCACAGCTCACGGCAAAGCTCGACGTCAAGCCCGAGCTCTCCTACGACCTGGCCGGCTCGCTGTCGCTGATCGGCGTTAACCGCGGCCGCAAGAAGGCACTCAAGTCCATCCTCAAGTCGTTCCGCGAGAACTACGTGCCCGATCGCACCATGCCCATCGCCATCATGACGGCTGATGCTGAGAAAGACGGCGACTGGCTCGAAGCCGCCATCCGCAAGGAGGAGGGCTGCGCCGACGTCACGATCATTCGCAGTTCCGTGGGCCCCACCATCGGCTCGCATGTGGGTCCCGGCATGGTGGCCTGCGCTTTTTGGGGCAAGAACCGCGCCGAGAAAGCCTCGCTTTCCGACCGCATCGCCCGCCGCGTGCGCGGCCAGTAGGCAAGCGCTGCGTCCGTAATCGCCCTCAGGTCACAGCCCAAACGCTGGCACCGAGTATTCAACCTGGTAATAACACCCAACCCAAAAGGAAAGGTTTCATGGCAAACAAGCTCTCTGTCGCATTTATCGGCACCGGAATTATGGGTGCCCCCATCGCCGGTCACATCCTGGACGCCGGTTATCCCGTCACGGTCAACAACCGCACCAAGTCCAAGGCTGTAGCGCTCGTTGAGCGCGGTGCCGTTTGGGCCGATACGCCGGCCGACGCCGTGGCGAACGCCGATGTCGTCTTTACCATGGTGGGCTATCCCTCCGAGGTCGAGGAACTCTACCTGGCGGGCGACGGCCTGCTCGCGTGCACTAAGCCCGGCGCGGTGCTGATCGACCTCACCACGAGCTCGCCCGAGCTCGCCCGTGACATTGCCGAGGCCGCCCAGGTTTCCGGCCGCATGGCGTTTGACTGCCCCGTCACCGGCGGCGAGTCGGGTGCTATCGCCGGCACGCTTACGGCTATCGTGGGCGCCACCGAGAACGACATCGCTCCGGTCCGCGATATCCTTTCCACCTTTGCGGCCAACATCTGCTGCTTCGACGGTGCCGGCAAAGGCCAGGCTGCCAAGCTCGCCAACCAGGTGTCGCTGGGCGCCTGCATGGTCGGCATGGCAGACGCCATGGCATTTGCCGAGCTGAGCGGCCTTGACCTGGAAAAGACCCGCCAGATGATCCTGGGCGGCACCGGCAAGTCTGGCGCCATGGAGAGCCTGGCCCCCAAGGCGCTCGACGGCGACTACAGGCCCGGCTTTATGGTTGAGCATTTCATTAAGGACCTGCGCCTGGCCCTTGCCTACGCCGACGACCGCGAGCTCACGCTGCCCGGAGCCGACGTGGCCTTTACGCTCTACGACATGCTCGACGCCATCGGTGGCGCCAAGCTGGGCACCCAGGCCATCACGGTTCTCTACAAGGAGGAGGCCGACGCCATCGCCGCCGGTCTGGACTGGTCGCAGTATCGTCCCGAGGAGCATGGCGCTCACGAGGAAGGTTGCGGTTGCGGCGAGCACGGCGAGGACCATGAGTGCGGTTGTGGCCATCACCACGGCGAGGACCACGAGTGCTGCGGTGGCCACGGCCGTGACGACGGCCACGAGTGCTGCTGCGGCCACCATCACGGGGAGTAGCGCCTATGAGCTGGACGTTCGTGGTGCTTGCGCTGGTGCTCTTTCTCTTTGCGATCTACATCGGCTTTTTGTGCGGACAGTGGGCCTGCGAAAAGCGCGTGATCACCAAGCGCGACTACTGGATTGCCAACTTTGCGGGTGCGGCGGCAGTCGTCCTGCTGACCTGGGTGTTCTCGCTGTTCCCGCTGGTGCAGTTTGCGCCGATCGGCTGGCTCGGCGGCTTTATCGCCGGCCTTAAGATGAGCTTTGGCGAGTCCGTCGGCCCGTGGCGCAAGCACGACGAGGTCTTTAACGTCAACAAGGCTCACCGCGCCGCCGCCGACGCGGGCGACGCCGAGGAGCGTCGCCGTGCGCGTCACAACGGTGCAGCCGACCGACAGCTCATTTCGGTCACCGATGACAGCAAGGGTGCCGGCAAGCACGCTAAGAAATAGTAAGAAGAGGTAACTATGGCAGAAAACAAGGAAGAACAGCTCACCGACGAGGAACTGGCACAGCTTCAGCTGGCAGAGGAGAACGAGAACGCCGTCGACCGTCTGGTCAAGGAGCTCGGCTGCCCCACGCGCCGCATCCGCCAGTTTGCCGCCCGCGTACTGCATCTGCTGGCCGAGCGCGACCCGCAGCGCGTCGTGCCCTGCGTGCCCGCGCTGATCGAGGCACTCGACCGCCCCGAGGCTCAGACCCGCTGGGAGGCTCTCGATGCCCTGGCGGCGCTCGCCACCACCTGCCCTGAGCAGCTGGGCGATGCCTTTGAGGGTGCTGAGACCGCGCTGTTCGACGAGATTTCCTCCACGCTGCGCTATGCCGCCTTCCGCCTACTGTGCGTGTGGGGCGCCACGAGTGTCGAGCGTTCGCGCGAGGCTTGGCCAATTCTGGACGAGGCCATCCAGTGCTACCACGGCGACCTTGAGTATCGCGATATGCTCGGTTGCCTGTACGAGTTTGGCCAGGGCGAGATCGACGCCGAGGTCGCCG
>ERZ1032357.204-NODE-204-length-19799-cov-12.893081_pt1 | contig 19799 bp, 15 predicted proteins | sample MGYA00517100_ERZ1032357 | MGnify/ENA primary metagenome ERZ1032357 (study PRJEB33719, sample SAMN04262589) | wastewater metagenome | biome: periurban shantytown; feature: animal feces; material: feces | host: Canis lupus familiaris | place: Peru: Lima | collected...
ACGCCGCCCTCTCAAGGCGGAGATCACCAGTTCGAATCTGGTACGGGCTACCAAATGTTTTAGGGCTTCTTTGGAAGCCCTTTTTTCTTTGCCCCACCCTCTCCGTGCGCGTTGATACAGGATGAGCCCTTACACGCCGACACCCAACAACGTGCAAAGGCTCATCAACAGCCCCAATGCGTCACGAAAGCTCATGCACCCGCGTGGCAACCCGCCGCACCAACGCCGGCGAATGCGAAACGAGCACCATGCCAAACGGCTCGCGCCTCTGCAGCTCGAGCATGGCGCGCCAGATCTCCGCCTGGGAAACCGCATCCATCATGGCCGTCACCTCGTCGGCAAGCACGTAGCGGGGACGCACGGAAAACGCGCGCACCAGGCAGATGCGCATCAGCTGGCCGCCGGAAAGCTCGCGCACAAAGCGCGCCTCCCACGTACGGTCGATTCCGAGCAGATCCTGTAAATATCTACGGTAGTCGTCGTCCGAGCACGCCTCGGACAGACTGCGCCCAACACGCACGCGCGGGTCCAGAATCGCCTCGGGATGCTGGGAAATAAGTTGCACGGGATGGGGGCCCCGGCGCCTGGCGTGCACATCGACACCATCCGCCAGGACGACACCGGAATCGGGATGCAGATAGCCGGCAAGGATACGGCACAGTGTCGTTTTTCCGCGACCCGAGGGGGCGACCACCGCGACGCGCTCCCCCGCAGCCACCTCAAGATCGACATGTTCAAAGAGCGCATCGGCGCCGGGATATGAAAACGACAGATCAGAAGCCGCCAGAGTCATTTACATGCCCCCTTACCGCAAAAGTCATGCTCGGGCATCGCATGCCACAGTGCACGGGAAAACGGATGCCGGAGCCTCGCGGGATCTTCAAAAGACTCCACCGAGGTTTCCTCAACAACCGTGCCGTCAGCAAACACCGCCACGCGATCGGCAACGCGCAGGGCCAACTCGATATCGTGCGTAATCAGCATCACGGCGCCGCCTTTGTTGGCAAAACCCCGCAGGTCATCGAGCGCGTGAACGGCGAGATCAAGATCCAGTCCGGGCGTGGGCTCGTCTGCGATGATAAGGCGCGGGTTGTCCATAAGGGCGCACATGAGCAGCACGCGCCGGACCATGCCGCCGGACAGCTCGTACGGATACAGATCCATGACCCCACGGTCCAGGCCATATGACGAGAACAGCGCCTCCATGGCCCGCCGCCGCTTCAAAGAACGCGATCGACCGAGAACCTGCAGCCCCACGGGCATGGTGGGATCGAGATGCTGGGACCCTTGCGGCACAAGCGAGATGCCCCGGCCGCACAGGCGCCGTAACGATGAGGCATCTTGAAGCCGCCCATCGAACCATATCCTGCCGGTCACATATGCGTTGCGGGGAAACGACCCCATGATCGAATCGGCCAGGACCGTTTTACCCGATCCGCTGGCACCCACCACGGCCAAGACCTCGCCCGCATGCACGCTCACCGTCAAGTCCCGCAGCACCTCCTGCCGCACACGAGGAGCCTTGAAGTACGGGGCACCAGGGTCGTACATGTCAAAGGAGACGCTAAGGTCCTCGACCGACAGGAGATGATGGCGCCCGGGGTGATGCGAGGCGGCGGCATGCGTGTGATGATGGTGGTATTCGGCATCAAAATGGTCCATGAGCGCCCCTATTCCTGCACGGTTGCGGCGTCCGTGAGACGGCGGACCAAACCCGCCACCGCATCGAACACCATAACGCACGCCACGAGCGCCAAGCCGGGGAACACGGCAAGCCACCAGCGGCCCGTTGAGAGATAACCCATCGACTCGGACAGGATCGTCCCGATAGCGGGCTTATCGGGCGAAAGGCCGAAACCTAAAAACGTGATGGACGCCTCGTGCAGTATCGCATGGGGAAACATGAGAACCATACCCGCAAACAGCTGTGGCAAAAGAGCAGGGAGCACGTGGCGCATGGCGATGCAAGGCCGACTCACACCCAAATGGTCCAGAGTCTCGATATAGGGCAGCGTCAAAACGGAACGGGCCTCCGAACGCAGCACCACCGCCAAGCTCGGCCAGTGCGTGAGCGCAAGGCCGATCGTCACGCCCCAAAACCCCTTTCCGAGCGCATAGCTGATCAGCAGGAGCAAAACGATATGCGGTATCCCCATGACAAGGTCCACGAGCCACGACACGACCGCATCGGCCGTGCGACCGCCCAAGACCGAAACGCAGGCCAATACCAGGGCGATACAGCTGCTCGCCACAGACGCAACGAGCCCCACCCCGAGCGATACGGCAAGCCCCGCAACGGTGCGGCAGAGCATGTCGCGACCCATCCAATCGGTACCGAAGGGATGCGCGGCATCCGGCGCCAAGTTCTTGATGGAGAAATCTGAAACCATGGCATCGTCGCGCAACATCCAGCCGCATGCCAGAATGGCGCAGAAACAAGCAGCGCATGCAACCACCGCAGCCAGAGTCAGACGCCGATTGCCCACGCGCGATCCGACCGGCTCATGCAGTACGTGAGATTCGGGCACCGTCGCACCTCTTTCCATGTATGCGCGGATCGAGGACACTCTGGAGCGTCCTGCCCACCAAGTTGCCCGCAAAAACCACCAGGGCCGTTGCGAGCGCGATCGCAACCAGCAACGGGGCGTCCCCACCCACGCCGGCGGTAACGGCAGCCTGTCCCAAACCGGGATAGCTGAATACCTGCTCCACCAGGACGGATCCGCCCAGCAGTTCCGAAACCTGGGAAAACTGCAGTGCGATGGCGGGGCCCAGCAGATTCCTCAAGCCGTGATGGAGCACGACCTCCCAAGCGGATTCCCCGCGCAGCCGTGCGAGGCGCGCATAGTCGCTTTCCAGCACATCGATAGCTTTTTCGCGCGTATGGAGCGCAACGTTGGCGACACCGACCACCGATAGCGTAGCCGCCGGCAGAACCATATGATGGATTCGCTGCCCCAACGATACGCTCGCGGCATCCACGCCGATAGGGACCGAGAACCCAAACGGGAACCAACCCAATGCAACCGAAAAGACCATGAGCGCAACAAGGCCGATCCAAAAAGACGGTGTAGCGGAGAGCACGAAGCAATAGCCTCGAACGATCCTGTCGGGCCAGCGGCCGCGACAGGTGGCGGCGATCACGCCGAGCGACACGCCCAGCACGCCCGAGACAACCCAGGCGAACGCCATGAGCATAAGCGTATTGCCCGCCCGCTGCGCCACAACCTCCGCGACGGGCTTGTTATACCGAAGGGACATGCCCAGGTCGCCGTGCAGCGCCCCCTTCGCCCAATGGGCGTAGCGCTCAAGGAACGGCTGGTCGCTGCCCCAGTAGCGCGCAAGCTGCTCGCGCTTCGCCTCCCCCATCTGGCCATACGCCGCCTGCCCGACGTTGGCCCGCACGGGATCAACCGGAGAGGCAGAAACAAGCGCGAACGTGAGCAGGCTGACTCCGACCATAAGGGCTGCGAGACGCACGAGCTCCCGCCCCCAGCGGGGCAAGCGATCGATACGGCCGCCCCGCGCTTCGAGACGCATGGGCTAATCCCAATTCCAGGCATCGACGTTGTTCAGGACCGACCAGCCGTGCCCGTGCGGCTGGAGCTTTTGCTCGGCAACATGCAGCCCCTTGCGAACCCAATACAGATGGTCGACGTTGGCGAGCCACACCCACGTGGCCGCCCCCTGCGGGGCGATGCCCTCCTGGCCGTCCCACTGGGCCTTATGCCAGAACGGATAGGATGCCGCAACTTCGGGCTGCGCCAACGCCTGATCCAAATAGGCATCGGTCGTGTCGCTCGCATAGCATGCGTAGTTCATCGTCCCCTTGGAGTAGTTGATCTCGTACACATCCGAAGGCGAGTTGGAACCCCAGCCCCACATAACCGGATCGGCGAACTGATGCTCGTAGATCTCATCCCAGGACTCACCTGCGGGCGTCACCTTGACGCCTATCTCCTTCATCTGGTTGGCGAACTCGTTGGCCATGGCCTGGCGGGCCGAATCGCCGGCGGTGTAATACAAGGTGAGCTCCGCGCGAACTCCGTCCTTCTGGCGCACGCCGTCGTCGCCGAGTTTCCATCCTGCACGGTCGAGCAGGCTCTTTGCGCCATCGACATCGGTTTTCAACTTCATGTCATCGCTTGCCCACGGCATACTGTCCCCGATGCTGTAGGCCGGCGTTCCATGCCCGTTGAGCACCTGGTCGATGAACGCATCGCGGTCGATGGCCATGTTGATGGCGTGACGCATCTCCAGGCTGCACGTGACGTCGTTACCGGCCGCATATTCCTTGCCCGCGTCCGTCTTGACCGAACCGGCGGGGATAACCGGGAGATTGAGTCCGCGCGAATCGACCGTCTTATATGCCTCCAAGCCGTAATCAGTCACCTTCTGATCGGCATACGTGGGGCTTGTGTAGGCAACGTCCACGCTGCCGCCCTCGACGGCGGCCAGCGCGGCGTCCTCGTCCATGAATACCACGGTGAGCTGCTTGATGTTGGGCTTATCTCCGTAGTACTCGGGATTGGCCTCGAAGATCACCTGCTGGCCACGATCCCACTGCTTCATGAGGTAGCGACCGGAGCCCACGGGCTTCTCGCCGTACTTGGGACCGTACGCATGCTCAGGGACGACGCCCATGACGGCGAGCGTGTACAGCAAGGCGTTATAGGGCTTGGAAAGGTGAATCTCGACGAGCGTATCGGAGGTGGCAACGGCGTCCTTCACCATGGAAAGGTCGGCCTGCGCCTGCTCGCTGGTACGGATGGTGTTGATGGTGAAGGCGACATCGGAGGCGGTGAGGGGCTCACCATCGCTGAACCTTACATCGTCGCGAATCTCAAAGGTCCACACCAGGTTGTCCGCGGAGCAGTCATACGACACGGCCAGATCGTTCTCGAACTCCATATCTTTGTTCGTCACGATGAGCGTGGACTGAACCAGCGGCTCGTGCACGTGCTCGCCGCAGCCCCAATCGATACAGGGGTCGAAACCGGATGCCGGCTCGCTGTCGGGGCTCATGGCCACGGTGACGGCGGACTTGGGGTCAACGGACGCGGAGCCGCCCTGAGGCTGCTCGGTGGATCCGCAGCCGGCAAGAACGGCTGTCCCGGCCGCACCGAGAACGGCACCGCCAACCAGGTTGCGCCGAGAAATCATAAGGGTTTGAGAGTCCATTATCAGCCTCCGTGATGTTACACACTTGGTGTATCGTGTTACCGATATATAAGATGGTAGCACGAAAAACGGCCACGTAGCACAGAGCGACACGTGGCCGTTTAGCAACATATGTACAACATGCAGGCTAATCGCGTAGATAGCCCAAAAGAGCATCGCGATCGTTGGGGACCTTCCCGCAAATGGTGGCCTCGAGCGCTCGGTTGAGGGCTGCGCCAACTTGCGGGCCGGGCTTCATACCGGCGGCGATAAGGTCGCCGCCGGTCAGGTCGAGGGTTTTGATGCTGTACGCCTCGTGGTTGGCCACCAGCTCGCGGACCATTTCGCGCATACGCTCGATCTGCTCAACGTAGTAAAAACAGCTCGGGTCCTTGCCGAGCGTATCGGCGCGGCGAAGGTCGAACAGCTCGCCCATGATTCGCAGGACGTCGACGCCGGAGCGGGACACCGATTGCATAAGGCGCAGCAGGTCCTCGCGTTCGGCGCGCAGCGGCGTATCGTGCAGTCTGATAAGCGTCACGATATCGCGCTCAAGATCGTTGCCCAGCGAGAGCCTGCGGGCGATTGCCCGAGCGATCTGCGCCCCGCGTTCCGGGTGGCCGTAGAAATGACCATTCCCCTGTTCATCGAGGGTGAAGGTCTCCGGCTTGCCAACGTCGTGCAGAAGGGCCGCCCACATAAGGGAAAGCGACGGCGGCGCCGCGGGGTCGCCCCCGTCGATACGGAAGCGCGAAAGCTCCCCCGCCACGGTGAGGACGCGGGCCGTGTGCTCGTACACGGTATAGGCATGGTAGCGGCTGTGCTGATCGAAGCCTCGCTGAACTGCCAGCTCGGGAACGGCTACGCACATGAGCTCGGGATAGCGGATGAGTGCATCGCCGCCGTGGCGCGATATGAGAATGCCGTTGAGCTCGATGCCCACGCGCTCGTAAGCGACCTGATCGAGCAGAGGCGCGCACGTGGCCAATGCGGAGGCGGTTTGCGGCTCGATCACAAAATCCAAGCGGCAAGCAAAACGCACGGCTCGCAGCATGCGAAGGGCATCCTCCTCAAACCGGCGCCGCGGCTCCCCCACCGCACGTATGAGCCGGCACGCAAGGTCACCGCGGCCATCGAACAGATCAAGCAGGCCCCGCTGCGGATGCCACGCCATGGCATTGACCGTGAAGTCGCGGCGCGCAAGGTCGTCTTCAACGCACGCCGCAGTCTGGACGTCCTCGGGATGGCGTCCATCGGTATAAAAGCCGTCAACGCGATAGGATGTGACCTCGAACCGCTCATGACGGCACACGGCGGTAATGCCACCGAACTTGACACCGCTCTCAACGACGCCTATCCCCGCAGCACGAAGAGCCTGCGCGTTGCGCTCCCAAGACCCGCTGCAGCAGATATCGATATCGTGCCCGCAGCTGCCCAGGAGCGCATCGCGCACCCAGCCGCCCACGATCCAGGCCTCGAGCCCATAAGACTCCAGTGCCCGCAGCACGTCCATGCAGGCGGCAGAGGGCGCGGCGCCGTTGAGCGTCGCGCCGCAGTAGGTGGTATCGACAGCAGGGTGCACTAGCATGCAAGAGCACCCATGGGGTCCCACGGAGCAAGCTCGACCGGATCGGACTCATATGCCGCGAGCTCCTCGGGGGTGAGATACTTCTTGTCCACAACGACCTGGTACACGTACTCGTCAAACCAAGCATCGGACGCCACATCGTAGCCATCCTTACCATGGTCCTTGCCCCAGCTGTTCTCGATGCGCCAGCTGGTGGGATTACCGTCGGCGTCCAGGCTCACGCCCTGCAGGGTCATGGCGTGCGTCATGAGGGACTCGCCGTAATCCAAGCGTTCCGCCTTGTTGAGGCCGGCCTCGATGGGCAGGTCGAACAGACCATCCACATCGATGGCGGCGGGATCGAGCACGCCGTCGGCAGACAGGAAGCCCTGATTCACGTCGGAGCCGAACCACACGGGCAGGCCGTCCTTGAGCTGGGCGATGGCCGCGCGCTTGAGGGACTCGATAGGCAGGTTGACATGGCGTACGCCGCCGTCCTCCACCACGTTGCCCAGGAACTTGACGGTATACGACTTGAGATAGGGCTTGTCGGCCGTGGGCGCATTGATCACGGAAACGAAATCATCGAGATTCATATCGACAAACTCGTTGAAAAACTGGACCGGGGTGTAGGTGCCGTTGGCCACAAGCTCATTCTTATCGTTGCGGATACGCACATCGAACGATACGGGCGGCTCTCCCAGGCAGATGGCCAGGAAGCGGTAGCACTCGCTCATGAAGCGCGTCTTGCGCTCGGCAAGCTGGTCGGACGTCTCCCCGGCCGCGATGGCCTCACGAACCTGCTTTGCGGTCACACGCAGGAATCGCGTGAGGTAGGTGTCCAGGTCGCTCGTATTGGAAGAGCAGGCGGTCTCGGGCATTGCCTCCTTGGGTACGACACCGTATTTTTTGACCAGGCTGGCGAACATATCCCACTGCCCGCCATCGCACAGCGGATCGGCAAGCAGGAACGCCATCTCGCGCGTGGTGAGATCCTGGTCCGCATTGGCCGCGACATTCTCAAAGAAGTAGTTGCAGCGCTCGTACTTATCCCAGAACAACGGGTAGCTCTGGGAAAGCTCGAAGGTCTTGATATCGAGCTTCTTCATGATGCGATAGCGCATGGTGTTGAGGCTTGCGAACATCCAGCAACGACCGGAACGCTGCTGGTCACAGATATCCCCTTGCTGAAGCTGCACATCGAATGTGGTGGCAGCCTGGGCGACCGCCTGCGGATCGCGGGCCGCCTTGCGGACGCCGTTACCGGTGACGGCGTTGCGGGCATTGCGGTAGGCGCGTGATGCGATGAAATCGGCATGCTGACGCTGAAGATCCTCTTGAGTCATGGCGACGTTCTCCATGGGCATCTCCTTCTTGGTAGGAATCATTTTTCCTAGCATACCCGAGCGTGCTGGCAAATTTCGCTCAGCAGGCAACGGAAAACCCATTTGGTAACAAAAGCCCCGACCTCCACAAGGAAGATCGGGGCTGAAATAGCACGAGTCAAAGTCTACTTGCGGTCGAGCTTGCGAACCTCGACGCGCTTGCTGTACTCCTCGACATGGGCGAAGTCGCCCAGGCCGACGCTCTCGGCAACGTTGGCGCCCGTAGCCATAGCGAGCTTGAGGGCCTCCTCGACGTTGTCGCGGTCGTTGTACCACTTGTTGAGGAAGGCGGCCAGGGTGCAGTCGCCGGCGCATACGGAGGAAACCAGCGTGATGTTGAACTGGCGCTTGGCGTACCAGATGTCCTCGCCGTTGGAGAAGTACGCATCGCCACGGGAACCGCGGGTCAGCAGGACATTCTGGACACCGGCCTCGTGAGCCATCTTCATGGCAACGCGGACCTCGTCATCGGTATCCACCGGCACGCCGAAGATGGCCTTCATCTCGTGATGGTTGGGCTTGATGAGCAGCGGCTTCTTGTGGGCCAGGTCCTTGAGGTGGTTGCTGGAGAGATCGAGGACGACATCGGCGCCGCGATCCTGAGCATGCGTCATGACCTGATCGAGGAAGTCGGCGGAAGCGCGCGGGGGCACGGAACCGGAAACAACCAGGCAGTCCATATCGCCGGTGGTATCGAGAATGCTGTAGAGCTCCTGCTCATACTGCGGGGTCAGAGGTGCGCCGGGGTTGAGGACGCCGTATTCATGCTGACCATCGTTTACATAGGCGCAGATACGAGTGATGCCATCGATCCAGACCGGGCGGCACAGGCAGCCGTACTTCATGGTCTCGTCCACGATGAACTTACCGGTGAAGCCACCGAAGAAGCCGAGGGCGACGGAGTCGACGCCGAACTTCTTGAGCGCATAGGAAACATCGAGGCCCTTGCCATTGGCGGTGTAGCTGGCGGAGCTGGCGCGGACGTTCTCGTCGGGGACGAGGGACGGGCTGGAGACCGTCATATCGACAGCGGGGTTTGCAGTAAGGGTATAGAACATGTTTGCCTCCAAACAAAATGCCGGCCACGCACACGGCGGGCGCCGGGACGCGGCCGGCACAGATACCGAACTACGAGCAGGTCTTAGCGAGCAGCGGCCTCGAGGAGAGCCTTGACTTCCTCGGCGGTCGAGCAGGCAAGCGCACGCTCGGCAAGCTCATCGCACTCGGCCTTGGACCACTGGGAGATGGTCTTGCGAGCACGCAGGACGCTCGGTGCGGACATTGAGAACTCCTCCAGACCGAAGGAGATCAGCAGCGGCTCAAGCAGCGGATCGGCTGCGGCCTCGCCGCACATACCGACCATGATGCCCGCCTTGGCGCCGGACTCGATCACGTTCTTGATGGAACGCAGAACGGCCGGGTAGTACACGGAGTACAGGTTGGAGATGCGATCGTTGCCGCGGTCGGCGCACATGGTGTAACCGATCAGGTCGTTGGTGCCGATGGAGAAGAAGTCGGCCTCCTCGGCGAGCTTGTCGGCCATGAGGGATGCGGCCGGGGTCTCGACCATGATACCGACCTTGATGTCCTTGTTGAAGTCGACGCCCTCGGCGGCCAGCTCGCTCTTGCACTCATCGACCAGAGCCTTGACCGCACGGACCTCCTCGACGCAGGTTACCAGCGGCACCATGATCCAGATGTCGCCGAAAGCGCTGGCGCGCAGCAGGGCGCGGAGCTGAACCTTGTACTGATCCGGGTTGGCCAGGCAGTAGCGCACGGCGCGGTAACCCATGAACGGGTTCTCTTCCTTCTCCATGTGCAGATAGGGAATCTCCTTGTCGCCGCCCACATCGAGGGTGCGGATGATGACGGGAGCGCCCTTGAGGGCGATGGCGACCTTCTGGTAAGCCTGGAACTGCTCCTCCTCGGAGGGAAGCGCCGGGCTGTCCATGAACAGGAACTCGGAGCGGAACAGGCCGATGGCCTCGGCGTCATGCTCGAGCGCAGCGGGAACGTCGTCGGGAGAGCCGATGTTGCAGGCAACGACCTTCTTGATGCCGTCGGCGGTAACCGTGGGCTTGCCGCGGAATGCCTCAAGAGCAGCCTTCTCCTCGGCAAAGGCCTTGGCCTGAGCCTCGTAGTCGGCCAGGACGTCCTCGGAAGGCTCTGCGACGACGACGCCCTTGGAGCCGTCGACGATGCAGGTCATGCCGTTGGACATGGTGGTGCAGCAATCTGCAACGGAAAGCACGGCGGGAATCTCCAGCGCACGCGCGATGATGGCGGAGTGCGAGGTGCGGCCACCGGTCTCGGTGACGATGCCGGCAACGTTCTTCTTGTCGATGGTGGCCGTCATGGACGGTGTCAGGTCGTGAACGACGATGACGGTGCCAGCAGGAAGGACGGAGAGGTCGACGACCTCCTTGCCCAGAAGCTCGGCCAGAATACCGGTGCGGATGTCGTCGATATCGGTAACGCGCTGACGGATGAGCTCCTCGTCGCTCATGGCGAACATCATGGAGAACATGTCGCAGACCTCGGTCAGGGCCTGCTCGGCGCACATGCCGCCCTTGATGCGGTTGGCGATCTCATCGAGCATGAACGGATCCTTGGCCATGGTGATGTGACCGGCCATGATCTCGGACTCGGCCTCGCCCACGGACTCCTTCATGTGCTCAACCTGCTTCTCGGTCTTAGCGCAGAAGACCTCGAGCGCGGACTCGTAGCGCTGCTGCTCAGCGGCTACATCCTCGACGGTGCGAGCCTCAAACGTCAGATCGGGGTCAACGGCGACGGCAACCTTGCCAATGCCGATACCCTCCGATGCGTTAACTCCCTGGTACATTACAATCCTCTCTCCCCGTTTCCCGACTGCACTCGTACGGGAAACAAAACATAGGCGTCCACGGGTCCGCGGACGCCTATGTCTGCCATCGGTGCGCAGTTCGATTTCGTTACTCGCCGAGACCGCTCTTGATGAGCTCGATAGCGGCAGCAAGGGCCTCGTTCTCGTCAGCGCCATCGCACTTGACCTCAACCTCGGTGCCGCAGGGGATGCCAGCAGCCATGAGCGCCATGGGGCTCTTGCCGTTGACCTCCTTGTCGGGGGCGACAACGGTGACGTCGGAGGCGAACTTGCCCATGGTGGAGGCGAAGAGACCAGCCGGACGCATGTGGAGACCCTGCGGGTTGACGAGGGTAGCCTTCTCAGAAACCATAACCTGACTCCTTTTGAGTAATGCCCGACAGCCATGACTGACGGACACGTAAACACGACGGGAATATTGTAACGCGAACTGGCACTAAATGTGAGTACAACCGCAGAACACGTATGACTCGTGGCGTTTATGCGGCAAAAAGCTCTAACAAGTAGCCGTAAAGTCGCTCCCTCATGCGATCGGCGTCGAAATCGACCGCCAAAACGCGCCTCCAGTCGTCGTCGGACAGGCATCGAGCCGCCGCGGAGACCATGCGCACATGCAGCTCGGGCTGAGCGGACGATGGGAGGACGAGGGCGATGATATGCGTCACCGGACCGTCATCCGCACACCCCCAATCCTTGATTCCACCCGGAACCGTGGCAACGAGCGCGCAGGGACGGGCAACGGCATCGCACTTGGCATGCGGAAGCGCGAAGCCATCGACCAGCCCGGTATCTCCCTCGAGCTCGCGCTCGGTAAACGCGGTACACAGCGCCGTGGCGTCAAACGCGATGCCCCGATCTTGCGCCCGCTCGGATATAGCCCTCAATGCGTCCGCACGACACGTGCAACCCACCAGCTCGCCCGCGGCCACAACCTCAAACGGCAGCTCAGCCTGCTTATCGGGCGCAGAATGCTGCTCGCGCGAGAAACCATCGATGAGGCGACTCGCCAAACCCGTCCTTTCGACAGCCTCGGGGATGAGATCGACCGCGGAAACGAAGTCCAGTCGCATGCCTCGTTCCTTTCTATGGAATAAAGAATGGACGGCGCGCAGATGCACGCCGCCCACAATGTATGAGAGGGTGCGCCATGGGGGATTCGAACCCTCGACCTTGGGATTAGAAGTCCCCTGCTCTATCCAACTGAGCTAATGGCGCGGATGTAGCTCCTAAGTATATACGTAATCACTACTGAACGCGAGAGCCAAAGAACCGGTACTGGATAGTCCGAAGCTCTTCGGACGCGGCGTAGAACGGACTCTCGACGTCATCGAAGCTGTACCAAACACCGTCGGATCCCATGTAGCCGTTTACGTTGACGCATGCGAGCTGTTGCTGCAGCGACAGCAAGGCCTTCTGCTGATCCAGCATGGGCGCACCGATGAGCTGCAACAACTTGGGCCCCAGGGCGTTGAGGCCCATATCCAGCCGCTCCCCCTCCTGAGCACTCCCCTCGATATCATAGTTAGACCAGATAAAGTAGGGGGTACGGTGAACACGTTGGGTGTGGCTCAGCTGATCCTCACCTGGGAACAGCATATCGTTGAGCTCCCCGGTAAATCCGGGCTGGTGGTCCCCGAAGAACACCAGGACAACGGGGCGATCGAGTGCACGCAAGCGATCGATAAACCAATCGAGGTCATCATCGGAGCGCTTGATGCACCCGATGTATTCGTCCACCTGCGAAAGCATGTCATCCCCCATACCATCGAGGGACACCTCGGTGCTATACGGCTCGGGAATGTTGTCGAGAACATAGCCGCCATGGTTGGCCATGGTCAGATCGAAGATGAATTGGGGGTCATCGTCCTCCTCGAGGCGTTCGAGCACGCGCTCGTACGTAGCTTTGTCGGAGACGCCGGCATGGAAGGACTCCGCACCCGCAAAATCACCTATCGTGTGGAACTCGTCGAAACCCATGGCATCATACACCGCGGTTCGATTGTAATTTGCACCGTTATGGGGATGATACGCAACGGTATCGTAGCCGAGCTCCTTGAACTGTGCCGGAAGGGTATTCACGCGCGACAGGTCGTATATCGTATATGCCATTTTTGCAGCACCGTTATACCCCATGCTCGCGCTCGAAAAGAACTCGAACTCGCTGTTGGCCGTGCCTCCACCGGTAACCGAAGGGACAACCGACCCGCATAGCAGGGCATCCGGCAACGCATCGGGGTAACGGGCGCCGTCATACGCACCATTGAATGTGGTGAAAATCGACGTGTCGGAATAGGACTCATCCATGACGGCGACAACAGAGGGCTTTTCCTGAGCGAATTGAGCCGAGGCGCCGGCATTTCCATGGGATGCGGCCTGCGACCTCTCGAACTCATCGGCGCAGCCCTGTATGAGCTCGTCGGCCCGGGCCTCACTGTAATCTTCGGGAATGGGTATCTCGAGATTCTGCGCAAGGGTTACGAACGAGGGGATAAAGCCCTGATACTTGTATATTCCAACCGGATCCCAGCACATGGTATCGGTATCGATCACCTCGGATAGCTTCACGTTGGAAAACAGGCATGAAACGCCCACCGCACCTACGCAGAACAAAGCTATATTGGCGCCGACGGAAGCCAAGCGAGCACGGCCATGCTCCACCAGCCCCGGGAAAAAGGATAACGCGACGGCCAGCAGCGCGGCGGCGCTCAGGCATCCAAACAGTTCTTGCGAAAGGCTGAACTCATATCCCCCAGCGACGGCGGCAGCGGTGCGCAGGGACAGAACATCGCTCGGAACGATGGCCGCGCCCTTGAAGCTCATCACGAAGAACTGAGCGAGGCCGACGCCCATGAATAGCAGCGCGCCGAATGCGATACCGAACGTGGAACGCTGAAAGAGCAGGTATAAAAGAGCAAAAATAATACCGAGGATGACCAATGATGCGCAGGCCATCGTGACCGGCATGGCACCCAGGGCGTCGTTCCAGGGCAATTCCACAAGGACGAAACTCGTAAACACCGCAAAGAGCATCAGCACGAGGTCACGGGCGATGACGAGAAGCCTCATGGCAACTCGAGGCGCCCCGTTATCGAGCTTGCGCTGCAGCAAATACCGGACGGGCGCACACGCGGCACCTAAAGACAGGGCGAGGATCAGCCAAGACACTCCCCTTATCTGGGGCCCGAGAACGCCCGCTGCATGCAAAACGCACACGAGCAGCGCGAGCAGCTCCAAAAACGCCGACCAAGCGCACGCATGGATAACTTCGGATTTGCCCTCGCTCCATTTGCGGCGCGCGAGCAGCACGCACGAGCAAACGGAGAGCAGCAGGCCCATGGCCGTAGATAGATACCGCACCAATATCCTCACCCAAATGCATAACGTAGCCTGAACTCGAAACAGTAGACTACCTTAGCATTTTTACAACAAGCTTGCCGCGAGCTTACAGCCCAAAATAAGCACTGTCCTTATTGAGGTTGGGGTTGGTATACGGATCGCCATCGATAAAGACATCGGGCCATTTTGCCGTAAACAACGCCTGCTCGCGTTTCCAGCGAACGAGCTTTTCCGCATCCGCCACTTCCCTGCCACGCGAGACGAACTCGTGATGGTAGAGCTCGGCGTAGGGCGTATAGACAACGAGATACCCCCGCGCCCTCAGCGCGAAGCAGAAATCGACGTCGTTGAAACCGACGGCAAGCTGCTCGTCATATCCACCGACTTCATCGAACGCGCGACGCGAAACCATCTGGCACGCACCGGTTACAGCGGAGAAATTGCCGGGACGCGCGGACCGGGAGAGATATCCCTCCCATGACCGCGGAAGATCCTGGTTGCAATGGGCAACGGCTCCATGCGGTCCAACGAGAACACCGGCATGCTGGACCAGGCCGTCGGCAAAAAACAACCGGGCACCGACAACGCCCACTTCCGGACGCATGAGATAGCCGAGCATCTCGGGGATGAACCCGTCCGTGATGGCTTCGGTATCGTTGTTGAGCAGCAGCAGATACTCGCCGCGCGCCCGGGCCACGCCCAAGTTGATGAGCTTCGAATAATTGAACCCCGTGACCAGATCGGACGCGTCGAAAACGGAGAAACGGCCCGGGAACTCGGCACCCAACCGCTCATAGCAATCAATCGTCCGCCGATCGGAGCTGTGATTCTCGACTACGAGCACATCGAAGTGCTCATATCCCGCATGCTGGAATACGGAGCGAACGCAGCGTTCCAAAACATCGCTATGATCGCGCGACGGAATGACCACGGTGACCCAGGGGCTCTCCTGCGGAAGACCGTACGAAACACGATAGACGAAAGGGGCATCAAGGGATGTGATCTCGGCAGGGATACCGCGATGATCGAAATGCCGTTCAAGGGCAAGCCGCCCGGCCTCGACAGCATAAGGCTTGCTTTGGGCGTTATCGCCGCTCGTGGATCCCTCGTGCTCGCGCCAGTGATACAAAACACGAGGCACATGCTCGACATGGACCCCGGCGGCAACGGCGCGCAGCGTCAGGTCATAGTCTTGAGCGCCGCAAACCGACTCATCGGAGCAGCCGATCTCATCGATCACCTCTTTGCCCACGCAAAGAAAATGGGTCACGCAGTTATGGCTGTAGAGCAGGTCGAGATTCAAACGGGTTTTGAAGATGGGCTGGCGCCAGGCGCCGTACGCGGTAAAGAGGTCCTCATCGCAGAACAGCAGCGATCGAGCGCCCTCGCGAGCAAAAACTCGCGCATAGCAAAATAGCGCATCCGGCTCGAGGACGTCATCGTGGTCTAGAAACGCGATGAAATCCCCCGTGGCGTGCCGAATGCCCTCATTGGTGTTGCCCACGATCGACGTGGATTCCCCCGCGTCGACCACCCTGATCCGATCGTCATGAAACTCGGCCGCAACGGAACGCACGATGCCATCCTGAGGAGAGCCGTCCACCAAGAGCAGCTCCCAATGCGGGTACGATTGATCCATGACCGAGTGAACGGTTTGCTGCAAGAAGGCTCGATCGGAGCGGTAGCACGGAACGACAACGCTGAAAAGCCCGCGCGGCGCAAGCGACTCGCAGCGCTGTTCGTGCAGAAGGCCGGGCCCGGCAGCATGCTGCGAAATCCACGATGCGTATCGCGCATCGTCGGCGCGAGCATCGCGCATATGGTCCCACGACTCAAACTCGCGGAAATGCCAGAAACGATCGTCGCAGGAACAAAACCCGTTCCCCACGCGACCTTCTTTATCAAACGCCTCCAACGCAAACTCCCTGCAGCCGACGGGAAGCTCGATGGAGTAGAACATGCGATTGATGGCGACCCCATCGGAAGAGACCGTGCCGCGCTGGTCCTCGAATACGTGGACGACAAAGCGGTCCGCCCCAAAAGCGGGCGGCGTGACAAGACGCAGCTCGGGAGACACGGCGCAATCGCCGGCCCAGCTCACGCAAACACGCCAGATCTCGCACCCGTCACCCCGTAGGAACCTATCGAGCGTGGGGCGGAATCGTCCAGCGACCCAATCCTGCTGATAGCCCTTGAGGGCGTTGACGGTCGCGGAATCGAAACGGTATCTATAACTGGATTCCCAGCGCGCCCGCGAACAGCTCACGGAAAACGAATCCTTCTCCGAGTCCCGCTCGAGCGACACCTCGAAAACACATCGAGAAAAGTACGGAAGAACAGCAACATACGCCGCGTTGGTGCCGAAGCGCTCGCTCAAACGGCCGGAGAACGGGAAGATCTCCGCAGGTATGCTTTCGTGCGTGCCCCTCAGGCACGCGGAAATCCGCGGGACCGCTTGTTCGGCTGAAGGGGCATCGCCCAACAGCAGAACGTACAGACGGCCATCGGCGCGAACGGAAGCATGAGGGCGGATGTGCATGATGAATTACCTACCAAGTAAACGAGCGAGGGCGGCCCGCTTGCCATACTGTTGAGCATAGTACGAAAGAGCGAGCCTCTTACGGGCCAGCGGGGATTCGATGCGCGAAAGGCAAGCCTCTTCCAGCATTTGCCCGGTGTACTTGGGCAGCCCCAGCGATGTAAGCTCCTGAGAGCTCCAGCACGTATGAAGCGCATCTTCAACGCCTTGCGCAATTCGCCCATAGTCCTCATTGGAAAACTTGAGTGCACCGTAAAGGGCAAAGTCGAGGGCAAACGCAACGAATTGAGCCGGACACAACGGCGCAGACCCGCTCGCCTTCCATTCGCGACATATCACCGTCAGGATTTTGACATGTTCCCCCATTTTATACACGGGGTCGTTCTTCACCGTCGTCATGAGCGACCCGGCGCGGGAGGCTCGATAGTTGTACAGCTTGTGCGAGGAGAATACCGTCTTGCGGCTACGGGGGTAGACGGCGAAGTGAAACACCTGATCCTCGCCGAAGCGCACGGTTTCATCAAAGCGCAGACCCTCATCGCGCAAAAACGCGGTGCGGCACGCCGTGCGCCAGGCAAAGGGTCGGGACTTCTCCTTGAAGAGTATGTCGGGGTCGAAACCATCGTATACGGCATCGCCTGGCGAAAGAACATCTTCCAGCCAGGGATAGGCGGCCTCGGGGGGCACGATATTGGCACCATAGGTAAACACGTCGTACGACTCCTCGTCGAAACGACGCGCAATCTCTTCGCAGCAGGTGGGAACTATGGTGTCATCGGAGTCCACGAAGCAAAGGACCGGGGACGAGGCGGCTTGTATGCCGGCGTTGCGTGCAGACGAAAGGCCCCCGTTTGGCTTGCTGACCACGCGGATCCTGTCGTCCCTAGAAGCCCAGCCCCGCAGGATGTCGGCAGAGGAGTCCGTGGAGCCATCGTCCACGCAAACGATCTCGATATCGCGCAGCGTCTGACCGGTGATGGAAGCGAGGCACTCATCGAGGTAGTCCTCGACATTGTACACGGGGACGACGACGCTCACGCGACTCATGCGGCACCGCCCTCGCTGTTGAGGCGGCGGACGGAATGCTTGAACGTTTTAAAGGCCAGGACCTTCATGACCAGCGGAATCCCACCAAGACGCAGATAATGCCTGAAGGAATTGAGCTTACCGGGTGCGGTGAACTTTGAACGGTAGCCGTCGAAACCCTCGGGATCGGACATGAGCGCTCGCAGGTCGGCCTCCGCCCACGGCTCGAAAAGCTCGAAATCGATCATACCGAGCTCATCGTCTTTGCGGAACTCCCGAGAGGCGTGCTTCAGGAAGTCCAGCCTAAGGTCCTTGGAGAGACGGTCGTAATTCCACATATAGCTATCGAACTTCATGCGCTCGCAGATACCGCGCAGCGCGGGGTCGCCCGAGCAGCGCTCGTCGATAAACCGTTCCATAGCGGCATACTCATCGCATACGCACAAAGCTTTACCCGCAGAATTGACCGAAGATGCCTCGTTATCCTGTCGATACGACAAGATGGCCTCGCCGAGGAATGTTGCGCGCTCGGCCGAAGCCCAAACCTTGAAATTGAAACCGGCGTCCTGATAGGAAGCGCCAGGCGTCTCAAGGAAACGAATGCCGTTGTGCTGCAAAAACGCACGGCTGTACAAAGCGGACCAAATAGAAGGCTTGCGGAAGAAGATCGCAAGGTCGTCCAGGGGCCTCATCGTGCGACCGATCTCCCGATCGTCAACGATGTGGAACTGACGCCGATGCTCCTCGGGTGTAGACCAATAGAGCCAGAAATCGGCCTTTACGACATCGGAATCGTTCGCAACGGCAGCATCGTGAAGAAGCTCGAGTGCACACGGCTCGTAGAAGTCATCGGGTTCGAGAATCGCCACGTATGATCCAAGGGCGGCATCCAAGCCGATATTCATGGAAGCGCCGTAGCCGGAATTGGATTTATCGATAAGTCGAAACCTGGGATCGCGCTCCATGTAGGAACGAGCGATTTCGACCGAGCCGTCAGTCGAGCCATCATTGATGACCAATACTTCAAAATCGGTAAAAGTCTGAGCGGCGAGCGAGTCGAGCGCCTGCGAAAGATACTTCTCCGTATTGTACGTAGGAACGAGAACAGAGACCTCGGGCTTTGCAACCCGAGGCTCTGAAATCGTCACGTTGTCCAGGACTCCAGTCAATGAGAACACCAACCTGAAAAGCGTGCGTAATTGATTACAGTGACGAGACATACTCCTCGAGCTCGTCCTCCCAGTCGCGCGGCTCGAAGCCGGCGGCGCGGATCTTGGAGAGGTCGAGGTCGGAGTGCTCGGGACGCGGGGCGATCGGCCCCTCGGCGGCGGCGTAGTAGTCGGCGGTCGAGACGTGCTCCACGGCGGCGCCGTTGCCGTTGGCGAGGTCGAACACGCGCTCGGCGATCCCCGCCCAGGACTCCACCGCCCCGGAGCCCGTGAGGTTGTACGTGCCGTGCGGGGCGGGGGCGCTGGGCTCCACGTCGCCGTCGCGGTAGCCGAGCAGGTGCAGGATGCCCTCCGCCATCTGGTCGGTGAAGGTGAGGCGCCCCTGCTGGTCGTCGACGACGGTCACGCGATCGAGGGCGTCTGACGGTTCGGCGACGCGGTCGGAGAGCGCCCTCATCGTCTTGACGAAGTTGCGCCCGTCGCCGATGACCCAGGAGCTGCGGACGACGTAGTGGCGCGGGCAGCCGGCCACGGCCAGGTCGCCCGCGGCCTTGGACTGACCGTAGACGGACAGCGGGCTGAGGGGCTCGTCCTCGGGGTGGTTGCCGACGGTGCCGTCGAAGACGTAGTCGGAGGAGACGTGCACCAGGGTGATGCCGTGCTCGGCGCATGTGCGGGCCATGAGCGCGGGCCCGGTCGCGTTGGCGGCCCAGCAGGCGCGGCGCCCCTCGGGGGTCTCCGCGGCGTCGAC
>ERZ1032357.205-NODE-205-length-19731-cov-15.190384_pt1 | contig 19731 bp, 11 predicted proteins | sample MGYA00517100_ERZ1032357 | MGnify/ENA primary metagenome ERZ1032357 (study PRJEB33719, sample SAMN04262589) | wastewater metagenome | biome: periurban shantytown; feature: animal feces; material: feces | host: Canis lupus familiaris | place: Peru: Lima | collected...
CTAAATAGAAAATTGGGAAGATGCTCTAAATCAACTGTGTGTTGTGACAGAGCTTTATATAAAAATGAACATGTTCATTATGCGTTTGATACAAGTACGGCGGCCGCTTCGTATCTCGGTTTGACGCACGATGCTAAAGCCCGGGCGCCATCTTGCCCCTTTATATCGATTGCGCCGTAAGCCTCTATGATCTTGCGGGCGAAATATCCCGATTCGGCTCCATGTGTCCTCGAGCATTCGCACAATCCGTCTGAAGACTCATATCCCCGTCTGATGAAATCGCGCTGCTGCGCTACAATACTGAAAACTCATAGGCTGCGACCTTTTCCGGCCGCGAATCGATGAAGGAGAGTTATGGCCACGTTTTTCCCTGGTGAGTCCCATACGTTTTCTGAGTACCTGCTTGTTCCCGGCTACTCCTCTTCTGAGTGCATCCCCAACAACGTGTCGCTGAAAACCCCGCTGACGCGCTTCAAGCGCGGCGAGGAGCCGGCCATCACGCTGAATATTCCGATGGTTTCCGCGATCATGCAGTCCGTCTCCGGCGTGGACATGGGCGTTGCCCTGGCCACCGAGGGCGGCATCTCCTTCATCTACGGCTCCCAGACGCCCGAGTCCGAGGCCGCTATGGTCAAGGCCGTCAAGGACCACAAGGCCGGTTTCGTGGAGTCCGACTCCACGCTCACTCCCAACATGACCATGGAAGAGGTCATGGAGCTCAAGAATAAGACCGGTCATTCCACCATGCCCGTCACCGATGACGGCACCCCGCGCGGCAAGCTGCTGGGTATCGTTACTTCTCGTGACTACCGCCCCAGCCGTGATGACCGATCCAAGAAGGTTTCCGAGTTCATGACGCCGCGCGAGCAGCTTATCGTGGGCAACAAGGACATCACCCTCAAAGAGGCCAACGACGTCATCTGGGACAACAAGCTCAACGCCCTCCCCGTTGTCGACGATAACGACCACCTGATCGGCATCGTGTTCCGCAAGGATTACGATTCCCACAAGACCAACCCCAACGAGCTGCTCGATGCCAACAAGCGCTACATGGTGGGTGCCGGCATCAACACCCGTGACTACGCCGAGCGCGTTCCGCTGCTGGTCGAGGCCGGTGCGGACGTCCTGTGCATCGACTCTTCCGAGGGCTACTCCGAGTGGCAGAAGCGCACGATCGAGTGGATCCGCGCCAACTACGGCGATTCCGTCAAGGTGGGTGCTGGCAACGTCGTCGATGCTGACGGCTTCCGTTTCCTGGCCGATTGCGGTGCCGACTTCATCAAGGTCGGTATCGGCGGCGGTTCCATCTGCATTACCCGTGAGACCAAGGGCATCGGCCGCGGCCAGGCCACGTCCCTGATCGACGTGTGCCGCGCCCGCGATGAGTACTACGAGGAGACCGGCGTATACGTCCCGGTCTGCTCCGACGGCGGCATCGTGTACGACTACCACATGACCCTGGCCCTGGCCATGGGCGCCGACTTCCTCATGCTCGGCCGCTACTTCGCGCGTTTCGATGAGAGCCCGACCTCTCGCGTCAACGTCAACGGCCAGTACATGAAGGAGTACTGGGGCGAGGGTTCCGCCCGTGCCCGCAATTGGCAGCGCTACGACCTGGGCGGCGCCCAGAAGCTGTCCTTCGTCGAGGGCGTGGACTCCTACGTTCCGTATGCCGGCTCCCTCAAGGATGGCGTCAACGGCACGCTGTACAAGGTCAAGTCGACCATGTGCAACTGCGGTGCGCTTTCCATCCCCGAGCTGCAGGAGAAGGCCCGTTTGACCCTCGTCTCTGCTACCTCCATCGTCGAGGGCGGTGCGCACGACGTCGTGGTCAAGGATTCCCAGCAAAGCGTGAGCTACAACTAGGCTGTATCCATGCGCCTGGACGAGCGCCATCTATAAGGGCGCTATACGATCTATTCCGAGCGGGTAGTTCGTATGTTTCGAGACGAGGCGGCGCCCATATAAGCGCCACCTCGTCTTTTGTTACTTGGTAGAATCGATACATTCGATTCGATTCACCGGCCCGTTCCGTATAAGGAGAGCATATGTGCGAGAGCTGCGAGCATAATCACGGCGCGCGCCCGGCGGGGGAGATTCCCGCCTACGATGCGCAGTCCATCGAAGCCAAGTGGATGAAGACCTGGGACGACGATAGCCTGTTCGCCGTCGACACCGATCCGTCCAAGCCCAAAAAGTACATCCTTGAGATGTTCCCGTACCCCTCGGGCGACCTGCACATGGGCCATGCGCGCAACTACACCATCGGCGACGCCATGGCGCGCCAGGCCCGCATGCGCGGTTACGACGTGCTGCACCCCATCGGCTTCGACGCCTTCGGCCTGCCCGCTGAGAACGCCGCCATCAAGCACAATACCCAAGCCGCAGCCTGGACCTATAAGAACATGGACCAGGCTCTTGCCACCATGAAGCGCATGGGCTTCTCCTACGATATGGACCGCCTGGTCAAGACCTGCTCGCCCGACTATTACCGCTGGGGCCAGTGGATCTTCGAGAAGCTGTGGGAGCGCGGCCTGGTCTATCGCAAGAAGAACCCGGTCAACTGGTGTCCCAAGTGCGGCACGGTCCTTGCCAACGAGCAGGTGACCGAGGGCCGTTGCTGGCGTTGCGACACCGAGGTCGAGAAGCGCGACCTGGAGCAGTGGTACATCAAGATCACCGCGTACGCTCAGGAATTGCTGGATGACCTCGAGAAGCTTCCCGGCTGGCCCGAGCGCGTGAAGCAGATGCAGGCCAACTGGATCGGCCGCTCCGAGGGCGCTGAGGTCGACTTCACCCTGTGCGATGAGGCCGGCGAGCCCACCGATACCAAGATCTCCGTGTTCACCACGCGCGCCGACACGCTGTTCGGCAACACGTTCTTCCTGCTCGCTCCCGAGTACGAGGGTCTGCGCGAACTCGTGGCCGGCACGGAGTACGAGGCCGCCGTTCTTGAGGTCATCGAGGGGGCCAAGAAGATCACCGCCGTCGAGCGCGCCCAGGGTACCGTTGAGAAGCACGGAGCCTTCACGGGCCGCTACGTGGTCAACCCGCTTTCGGGCGCCAAGGTCCCCGTATGGGTGGCCGACTACGTGGTGTCCGACTACGGCACCGGTGCCGTCATGGCGGTTCCCTGCGGCGACCAGCGCGACTTCGAGTTCGCCCGTAAGTACGAGCTGCCCATCGTTCCGATCATCATGACCGACGAGGAGCGTGCCGAGCTCGAGGCCGGCGGCGGCTCCATCGATACCTACTGTGCCGAGACCGTGGACTGGGATTCCGCCCACACCGATGACGGCACCCTCGTTCAGTCCGGCAAGTACACCGGCATGCGCGGCGGCAAGCACTCCGCCGGCGAGGCCGCAATCGTCGAGGACCTGGAGGCTGCGGGCACCGGCCGCCGCTCCGTGCAGTACCGTCTGCGCGACTGGCTCATCTCCCGGCAGCGCTACTGGGGCAACCCCATCCCGGCTATCCACTGCGAGCGCTGCGGTATCGTTCCGGTGCCCGAGGATCAGCTGCCGGTAACCCTGCCCGAGAACCTCGACCTCACCGCGGGCGAGACGCTTGCCGAGTGCAAGGAGTTCTACGAGACCACCTGCCCGGTGTGCGGCGCCCCCGCCCGTCGCGAGACCGACACCATGGATACGTTTACCTGCTCCAGCTGGTATTACCTGCGATACACCGATCCGCACAACACCGAGCTGCCCTTCTCGCGCGAGGCGGCCAACCACTGGATGCCCGTTGACAACTATGTGGGCGGTATCGAGCACGCCATCCTGCACCTGCTCTACAGCCGTTTCTTCACCAAGGCCATGCGCGATATGGGCCTGCTCGATATCGACGAGCCGTTCACCAATCTGCTGTGCCAGGGCATGGTGAAGGACGAGCACGGCGAGACCATGTCCAAGTCCAAGGGCAACGTCGTTCCGCCCAGCTCCGTCATCGAGCCCTACGGCGCCGACACCATGCGCCTGGCGATCCTGTTCATCGCCCCACCCGAGAAGGATTTCGACTGGGATCCCAACGCCGTCGAGGGCGCCAACCGCTTCATCAAGCGCGCCTGGCGCACCGTGTGGCAGCTCGCCGCAACGGCCGGAGACGCCGCGGCCCTCGATAAGGCCGGACTGGATGCCGAGGCGCTCAAGCTCTATCGCGAGCGCCACCGCACGCTGGCCGCCTGCACCGAGAACTTCGACCGCGGCCAGTTCAACACGGCCATCTCGGCCATGATGGAGCTCGTGAACGCCGCGAGCGCCTACCTCAACGCCGTGCCCGCCGAGGGTCGCGACGCCGTGCTCACCGCGCTGGTCGCCACGGATATCGTGAGCGTCCTGGCTCCGATCTGCCCGTTCATGTGCGAAGAGCTGTGGCACGCTGCGCTCGGCCGCGAGGGGAGCGTCTACACCGCCCCGTGGCCCGAGTTCGATCCCAAAGAGGCTGAGAGCGACGAAGTCGAGCTCGCCGTCCAGGTCCAGGGCAAGATGCGCACCCGCACGCACGTGCCGCGTAACTCCGATCAGGATGTCATGCGCGCGGCCGCCGAGCAGGCTGCTGCCAAGTGGATCGATGGCAAGACGGTTGTCAAGGCCATCTGCATTCCCAACAAGCTCGTCAACCTGATCGTTAAATAGGATCAGGAGATGGAGGCCGGCCCATAGCGGACCGGTCTCCAGTGTGCAATCTTGTAGATACTGTGGTTACGTATGGTGGATGCGTATACCGTGGGAATGTATTGCCTGTTTAAAGCTTGTTTGGTATAGTTATCGAGAACTGAAGCTGTTATGGAGAGGAAGTGGGGCCCACGCCCCGCTTCCTTTTTAGTATGAGGAGGTGTTGTGCATGGTCAAAAGCGCGCTTGAGCAGCAGATCATCGATCTGCTTGAGGGCCAGGCGGCGGACCGCGGTATCGATGTGGTGGATGTCGAGATCGTCGGTGCCACCAAGGCACCGTGCGTCCGTGTTCGCCTGGACAAGCTGGAGGGGGACCCCATCACGCTCGATGAGGTGTCCGCGCAGACCAAGTGGGTTTCCGATGCGATCGATACGCTCGACCCCATCTCGGGCTCGTATACGCTCGAGGTGTCGTCCCCTGGCATGAAGCGCCCGCTGCGCCGTGCAAGCGATTTCGCCCGTTTCGTGGGCTCCGATGTCGAGCTCACCACGACCGCACTCGAGGGCCGCAAGTCCTATAAGGGCACCATCGCCGCGGCCACCGATTCGGACGTCACCATCGCCTGCGAGGGCGAGGACCCTGCGACCATCTCCTATAACGACGTGAAGAAGTGCGTCCTGAAGCCGGTGTACGACTTCAAGGGCTCGAAGGAAGGGAAGTAACCATGGCAGATGAGAATCCGTCCATGATGGAAGCGCTGATGGGCTTGTGTAAAGAGAAGCACATCGATCAGCTGTATCTGATCGACCATCTGGAGCAGACCCTCGCCAAGACCTATGCCGAGCAGATGAAGCTCGACTGGGGTGCCGAGGTCACCATCGACCGCGCCACCGGCAAGATCTACGTGTACGAGCTCGTCCCCGATGATGACTCCATGGACGAGGAGGGCAACTACACCCGCTACGAGAAGATCGACGTCACGCCCAAGAACACCTCCCGCATCGCGGCCATGCACGCTAAGGCCGAGATCAACGCCATCGTTCGCAACGCCGCTCGCGAGCAGATCTACGAGGAGTTCTCCGACCGCGTCGGCGATATGATCAACGGCACCGTGCTGCAGTCCACGCCCGACTTCACCATCGTGAAGATCCGCGAGGGTGTCGAGGCCGAGCTTCCGCACTTCGATCAGCGCCGTTACGAGACCGAGCGCAACGAGCGTCCCATGGGCGAGCGCTACGTCCACAATCAGCGTCTCAAGGCCGTCATCATCGACGTTCGGGACCCCAACTCCACGCTTCCTCCCGTGCGCGGCGAGCATTCCCGTCCGCCGATTGTCATCTCCCGTACCCATCCCGCTCTGATCAAGCGCCTGTTCGAGCAGGAGGTACCGGAGATCTACGAGGGCACCGTCGAAGTCAAGTCCATCGCCCGCGAGCCCGGCCAGCGTTCCAAGGTCGCCGTTCATTCCCTGGATGAGCGCCTGGATCCGGTGGGCGCCTGCGTCGGCCCCAAGGGCAGTCGCGTGCGCGCGGTCGTGTCCGAGCTGCGCGGCGAGCGCGTCGACGTTATCCTGTGGGATGAGGACCCGGCCCAGTACGTTGCCAACGCGTTGTCTCCGGCAAAGGTCACGCGCGTCCTCATCGATGAGGAGAAGAACTACGCCGGCGTCATCGTACCCGACGACCAGCTCTCCCTGGCTATCGGCAAGGAGGGCCAGAATGCCCGTCTCGCCGCCCGCCTGACCGGCTGGCATATCGATATCAAGAGCGAGACGCTCGCGGCCGATATCCTCAAGAACATCTCCGTCGCCCCGGCTCCTGTGGACGACCTGCTCGACGACCAGGCGGATTTTGAGTCCGATGACTCCAGCATCTTTGATGGAGCCGAGGATCTCATCTAACCCGCGCCCCCGCGTCCGGTGTTCATGTGAGGTAAGAATCGCACGCTAATGTGCGCGAGAGGTAGGTGTATGGCATTGGCGAAAGTTCGTATTTCCACGCTCGCCAAGGAATTCGGGATGACTTCCAAGGAGCTCATGGGTCATCTCGAGGAGATGAAGATTCCCGCCAAGTCCGCGTCGTCCACGCTTGAGGACGCGTACGTGGCCATGGTTAAGAAGCAGCTCGCTCCGGTTATCGCCGCGCGCGCGGCCGAGGTCGAGGCCGCCAGGCAGGCCGAGCAGGAGGCTGCCGCAAAGGAGGAGGCTGCCAAGGCCGCCGCAGCCGAGGCCGAGCGTCTGGCCGTGGAGGCCCGTCGCGAGGAAGAGCGTCGTCTGTCCCAGGAGGCCCAGGCTGCCGCCGAGGCCGCCAAGCAGGCCGAGCTCGAGGCGAAGCGCCGTGCAAAGGAGGCCGAGGAGAAGGCTCGCCGCGAGGCCGAGCTCGAGGCCAAACGCCGCGCGGTCCCCGCATCCGATTCCGGCTCCCGTTTCCGCTCCCTGCTCGATCAGATCGCCGAGCAGGAGGTTGTTCTCAAGGAGAAGAAAGCCGAGGAGAGGGCCAAGCCCGCGGAGAGCGGCAGCGGCGGCAAGCGCGGCGAGCGCGGCGGCCGTCGCAACAATCGCAATAACAATAACGAGTCGCACGGCAGCGCCGAGGCTCCCATCCGCCGCCGCCGCAGCTCCTCTGTGCCCAACGTCCCGGCGGGCGATTTTCCGCCTTCGCCCGACAAGGCGGCCAAGGGCGGCAAGAAGCGCAAGGGCGCCGCTCACGATCACGAGCACGATGGCGAGGATCGCTACAGCCGCATGGCGCGTGAGGCTGAGGAGTACAGCCGCGAGAAGGTTCTCGAGGAGGCCCGTGCCGCCGTCGAGGAGGCTTCACGCGAGTCCACCGGCCGCCGCAAGAAGCGTAAGGAGAAGCGCCAGGCCCAGGCCCAGGCCGCTGCCGAGGAGCGCAAGCTCGAGGAGGCCCTGGCCAAGGGCATCAACCCCGAGGACCTCGATGCCGTCCAGGTATCCGAGGGCGTGACCGTGGCCGAGCTGGCCGAGGCTCTCGAGGTGCCGGCCAACGATATCATCAAGCGCCTGTTCCTGCTGGGCACCCCGCTCACCATGACTCAGTCCATGAGCAACGACCTCGTGGAGCTCGTTGCCGACGACCTGGGCCGTCAGGTTCGCGTGGTGAGCCCGGAGGAGGAGAACTCCTTCTCCTTCTACGATGATCCCAAGGACCTCAAGCCGCGCCCGCCGGTGGTCACCGTCATGGGTCACGTCGACCACGGCAAGACTTCGCTTTTGGACGCCATCCGTCACACCAACGTGTGGGACGGCGAGGCCGGCGGCATCACCCAGCACATCGGTGCATCCGAGGTCGAGATCAACGGTCGTCAGATCACCTTCGTCGACACCCCCGGCCACGAGGCCTTTACCGCCATGCGCGCCCGCGGCGCCAAGATCACCGACATCGTCGTGCTGGTCGTTGCAGCCGATGACGGCGTCATGCCGCAGACCATCGAGGCCATCAACCACTCCAAGGCGGCCGACGTGCCGATCATCGTCGCCGTCAACAAGTGCGATAAGCCTGAGGCCAACCCCGACAAGGTGCGCCAGATGCTCACCGAGTACGGCATCATCCCCGAGGAGTGGGGCGGCCAGAACATGTTCGTCAACGTCTCGGCCAAGAAGGGCCAGGGCATCGACGAGCTGCTCGAGACCATCCTGCTCCAGGCCGACGTGCTCGAGCTCAAGGCGAACCCCGACACCTTCGCCTCCGGCAACATCATCGAGGCCAAGCTCGACCGCGGCCGCGGCCCGGTTGCCACGCTGCTCGTCACGCGCGGCACCCTGCACGTGGGCGACACCATCGTCGCCGGCATGAGCTACGGCTCCGTGCGCGCCATGCTCGACCAGCACGGCGAGCACAAGAGCGAGGCGCGTCCCTCCGACGCCGTCGAGATCTTGGGCCTCAACTCCGTGCCGGCCGCCGGTGACGAGTTCCGCGTGTTCGAGGATGCCCGCGATGCCCGTGACCTCGCCGAGCAGCGCGCCCTCAAGGCCCGCATCGAGGAGCAGAACAAGGTCAAGCACGTCACGCTCGAGACCCTGTTCGACGAGATGAGCCAAAACGAGCTCAAGGAGCTCAACCTGGTGGTCAAGGCCGACGCCCAGGGTACCATTGAGGCGCTCGCCGACTCCATCGGCAAGATGGATCAGTCCGAGGTCCGCATCAACATCATCCACTCTGCCGTCGGTGCCATCTCCGAGACCGACGTCACCCTGGCCGCCGCCTCCAACGCCATCATCATCGGCTTCGGCGTGCGCCCGCAGGCCAAGGCCCGCGACATGGCCGAGAAGGAAAACGTCCAGATCAAGACGTACTCCATCATCTACAAGGCCATCGAGGACATCGATGCCGCGCGCATCGGTATGCTCAAGCCCACGGAGGAGGAGGTTCAGACCGGTTCCGCCGAGGTACGCGAGACTTTCCGCGTTCCCAAGGCCGGCCTCATCGCCGGGTGCATGGTCACCGAGGGCGAGATCGACCGCAACGACAAGGTGCGCGTCGTCCGCGACGGCGTGGTCGTGTTCGATGGCGTCTTCGGTTCCATGCGTCGCTTCAAGGACGACGTCAAGACCGTCAAGAGCGGTTACGAGTGCGGCCTTGGCATCGAGAAGTTCCAGGACATCAAGGTGGGCGACATCCTCGAGGCCTATAAGGTCATCGAGGTGGCCCGTACCGAGTAAAGGAGTCTGGTGCAGCTGTGAAACAGACACCCGTTACCCGTCGGCTGGGCGAGCAGCTTCGAGAGAAGCTCGGCTATATCCTGCTGTTCGAGATCAGCGACCCGCGTCTTGAGCTCGTCACGCTGACGGGTGTGGAGGTCTCGCAGGACCGCTCGTTCGCGCGCGTCTTCGTATCGTGCGATGGCGATCGCTACGATGAGGTTCTCGAGGCGCTCAATGCCGCCAAGGGCCGTATCCGCAGCCTTCTGGCCCGTACCCTCGATTGGCGCGTGACGCCCGAGCTCGCCTTCAAGATCGATCGCTCCACCGACGAGGCGGAACGTATCACCAAGGCGCTCGAGAACGTCCCGGCCACCCTCGCCGTCGAGAAGGACGAGTTCGGCTATCCGGTGGAGGATTCCGCTTCTGCCGATGCCGATGCCGTCGAGGCCCCGTCCATCGAGGCGGCCCATGAGTAACACCTCGCTCGTTACCGCTCGCAGCACCACCCCCGATATGTGGGAGGGTGTGATCGAGTGTATCGAAGGAGCTCAGAGCATCGCCATCTCGGGACATACCAATCCCGACGGCGATGCCCTGGGCTCCGGCCTGGGTCTTGGGCGCTCGCTTGCCGAGCAGTTTCCCGACAAGCATGTGACCTGCCTGCTTGCCGATGATTCCGATGTCCCGCGCATCTACCGGTTCCTCGAAGGCTCCGATTCGATGGTGCCCGCCTCTGCGTTCGAGGACGATGTCGACTTGTTCATCTCGGTCGATGTTCCCACCATGGAGCGCCTTAAGGCGTCTGCAGATGTCGCCAAGCGTGCACGCGCCCGCGTGGTCATCGACCATCATCCCACCAAGGCCGAGTTTGGCGATGTGACCGTTCGCGTTACCTCGGCGGCCGCAACCGCCGTGTTGGTGAGCGAACTGATCGAGACCGCGGGGTATCCGCTGACGCCTCGGATCGCCACCTCGCTCATGGCCGGATTGGTGACCGACACGGGTCGTTTCTCCTATCAAAACGCAAACGCATCCGCGTTCTCGTGCGCATCCATGCTTGTCGATGCCGGTGCCGAGCCGGCCAGGATCGCGCTCGAGGTGTACCAGAGCCAGCGTATCCAGTACCTGCAGCTCGAATCCATCGTGATGAGCCGCATCGGTACGAGGGCACAGGGTCGCGTGGCCTTCAGTTATGCCTACGCTTCCGATCTTCAGACGTGCGGCGTCAAGCCCAGCGAATGCGACGGGCTGGTGGACATCGTGCGTCGAGTGGGCGGCACGGAGCTCTGCATGTTCCTGCGTGAGAGCGAGCCCGGTGTCGTGCGCGGCAATCTGCGTTCAAAAGGGGCTATCGATATCTCGGGCGTGGCCGCGGCGCATAATGGCGGCGGACATGCGGCCGCCGCGGGCTTCACGTTCTACGGTTCTATCGATGAGGCGTTGACCGCGATTGTGCCCGAGCTCGAGGCACTTGTTGGGTAGACTCCTTTTAGAAGTATTTGCGCCCCGGGCGGCTTGGCTGCCCGGGGCGCTTGTGGCACCTGGTCGCGTAACAGGGAGGTTTTTGTTTGGCACGACGTACACCCAGCGAGCTCAATCTGCTGCTCGCCATTGATAAGCCCGTGGGCTGCACCTCGCACGATATCGTAGGCCGCGTCCGACGAGCGGTGGGGGAGCGCCGGGTGGGCCATGCCGGCACGCTCGATCCCCTGGCTTCGGGCATCATGATCGTGGGCATAGGGCAGGCAACGCGCTTGCTGGGCATGATCACGCTCGATCGCAAACAATATGTCGCCCGGATCATGTTCGGATCGGAGACGACCACCGATGACGCCGAGGGTGAGGTCACCAGGGCGGTCAAGCCGGTGGCCGATCTTTACGACCCGGGCTGCGCCCGCAGCGCCCTCTCGAGGTTCATCGGGGTCCAAGAGCAGGTCCCGCCGGCCTATTCGGCGATCTCCATCAACGGCGTTCGCTCCTATAAGCTCGCGCGTAGCGGCGAAGAGGTCGAGCTGCCGGCGCGCAGCATCGAGGTGTACGGTGCCGATCTCATCGCGATCGACACGCTCGATGGGGTGCCGGTGTGGACCGTGGCATTCGATGTGAGCAAGGGCACCTACATCCGTTCGCTCGCCCGCGATCTGGGCCGTTCGGTGGGAGGTGCCGCGCATCTTTGCGATCTGCGCCGCACGGCGTCCGGATGCGTCAACGCCTCCATGTGCCTAACGGCCGAAGACCTTACGGTCGAGATTGCTCGCGCGCGTTGCCTCGATCCCGTTCAGGTGCTTGGGCTCAGTTCGCTCGAGATCGCCGACGACCAGCTGGCGGATGTCCTTTGCGGTAGGCTGCTGCGCATGGACTTCCCGGACGATATCGAGCGCTTCGCGCTGTTGAACCGCGGCGAGCTGCGGGCCATCGCGGTCCCGCAAGAGGGCCGTCTGCGCATGACCGATGTTTTTCCGCAGGGAATCGAGGGGGCGCATCTGCATTGATGGACGGTAGGGAGCTGGCCCGGGATTTCCTGTTGGGTCGACAGGTCGGCTCGGTCATATGCCTGGATAACGCGCCCGATCTCGTCGAGCCGCTTCCGTGCGCGGTGGCCATCGGCGCGTTCGATGGGTTTCATCGCGGGCACCAGGAGCTGATAAGGCTTACCTCCGCCTACGCGGCCTCCCACGGCCTGCGCGCGGCGGCCGTCACCTTCGATCCGGACCCCGATGCGGTCGTCGCTCCGCATCCGGCGCTCTCCCTCATGTCGATTGACGATCGGGTGAGATCGCTTGCTCTTGCCGGTATGGATGTCCTGGTCGTCCCCTTTACGCCGGCTGTGGCGGCCATGGGTCATGAGGATTTTTTCGATCGCGTGCTGGCGCCCTTTCTCGATATCAGAGCGGTTCACGTGGGGAGCGATTTCAGGCTCGGAGCTCGCGGGGCCTCTACGGTCGAGGTTATTCGCGCATGGGGGGCCGGCCGGGGCATCGAGGTGTTCGGCCACGATTTGGTCCTCGAAGACGGGCGCGCCATCTCCGCCACGCGTATCCGAGAGCGGATGTCGCAGGGCGGGGTGGAAGAAGCCTGTCGGGAACTCGGGCACAGGCCGATGGTCCGCGGACGCGTTGAGCACGGGCGAGGCGAGGGCACCGACATGGGATTCCCTACGGCCAACATCGCGGTCGACGCCTCCATGCAGCTTCCTGCCGATGGCGTTTACGCCGGTTTTGCCTGCTACGGGTCGCGCGTGTGGCCGGCGGCTATCAACGTGGGCATCCCGCCCATGTTCTCCGACAGCTCGGCCTCGGCGCATCTCGAGGCAAACTTGCTAGGGTACTCGGGCGATCTATACGGTTGCGATGTCGCCGTTTCCTTCGATACGCGCCTGAGGGCTTCGCAGACATTTGATTCCGTGGATGAGTTGATCGATGTCGTGCATTGCGATATCGATCATGTTGCAGCAATGTTCGGCTCGGTTGAGTTGGAGGCGAAACCGTGATTTCTGACGAGGACAAGAACCGCGTGCGCGATGCCACCGATCTGGCCGCACTTGTGGAGGAGACGGTCGAGCTCAAGCCCCGTGGCCACGACCTGTGGGGGTGCTGCCCGTTCCATGGGGAGAAGACGCCGTCGTTTCATGTTATACCCGCCACCCAGGTGTGGCATTGTTTTGGCTGTGGAGAGGGTGGCGACTGCTTCACCTATGTGATGAAGCGCGAAAACCTGAGCTTCCCCGAGTCGATTCGCTTTTTGGCGGACCGCGCCGGCATTGAGCTGGCCGATGACCCGGCTTTCAAGCGCGGCGGCCCCAAGAGGAGCCGTCTGATCGACGTATGCGAGGAGACGGCTTCGTTCTACCATACGCTGCTCATGCGCGGGAAAGACGGTCGCGGCCGCGACTACTGCAAGCAGCGTGACCTCGATGCGGCCACCTGCAACAAATACATGTTGGGCTTTGCCCCGGGCCATGGCACGCTGGTGTCGCATCTTTTGCAAAAGGGGTTCACCCCGCGCGAGATGATCGATGCCAACGTGGCGTTTTCGGGACGCAACGGCGGCCTGGTCGACCGGTTCTTCGATCGTGTGATGTTCCCCATCTTCGATGAGCAGGGGCGCTGCATCGCGTTCGGCGGCCGTGCGCTGGATAAGGAAAAGACCAACGCTAAGTACCTCAATACCTCCGAGACCTCGATTTTCCACAAGGGCAAGAACCTGTACGGGTTCAACTGGGCCAAGGACCATATCATCTCCGCCGGCGAGGTCATCGTGGTGGAAGGTTACATCAGCGCCATGTCGTGCTGGAAGGCCGGTATCGAGAACATCGTTGCCGTGCTGGGCACCGCCCTCACCGAGAACCACGTCAAGACCCTCACGCGCTTCACCAAGAGGATCGTCTACATGTTCGATGGTGATGCGGCGGGACAAAAGGCTGCTCGCCGCGCGATCCAGTTTATCGAGAACGATGACATCGACCTGCGCTGCGTGATCCTGCCTGACGGCATGGACCCCGACGACTTCGTGCATGCGCATGGGGTGGATGCGCTGCGGGACCTCATCGGCAACTCCCAACCGCTTATGGACTTTGTGTTCGGTAAGCTCGAGGCCGAAAGCGACATGTCCACGCCCGGTGGACGCGTCAAGGCGATGCGCGAGGGGCTTGAGCTGATATATCCCCTCCGCTCGAGTTACGTGATCGATAGCTACTATATGCAGATCGCCGACCGCCTGGGGCTGGATGTGGATGTGATCCGGGAGAACGCAGGCAAGGTGTTCAGGGACGTCCAGCAGCGCGAGGATGCCAACAGGCGTCGACAGCAGCAACGCGATCGGGTGCAGGGTCGGCGCGCGGGTGGGGAGGCCCTTCAGGCCCCGGGCGCATTCGGTGCGGATGAGGTCTCGTACGAGGAGGTTCCCTACCATTACATTCCCGCAGGCGAGGGCTTTGACGCGCCCGATGCCGATGCGCGCCTAAATGCGGCCGCGGGAACGGCGGACGGCCTCACCGTGCTCACGGACATGGAGCGCCGGGCATTGCGGGTCGAGCGCGAGCTCCTTACGCTGCTCACGACGTTTCCTGATAGCTTCAGGGCATATGCCGACCGTATCTGCGAGGTCGAATGGGTCGACGAGCGTGATCAGGCTATAGCCTGGGCAGTGCTCGCCACGCCCGAGGGGGCGAGTGCCGCCGACGCGATGAACGCCGCTCGTGCGGTGTGCCCCGAGGCCGCTCAGCTGGTTTCCGCCGGCACCATCTCCACCACGAGCGCGCACCCCACCGAGACGAATGTGACCTTCATCCTCGATACGCTCGAGCTCTATACGGTGAAGCGTCGCATGGCGGCAGCTCGCTCGCGGCTGCGTTCCGATTCCTCGCTTTCGGCTGAAGAGCGTCGCAACCTCGCCATCCAAGCCTCGCAGGACGTGGTACGCGTGCGCCAGCTTGAGCGCGCCGTGGAGGGTGTCGCCGACCCGTTCCGTACAGAGGCGGAGTAATTTGCCTGTTAAGTACCGCTTTGTGAATGATTCCGCTGGTGTTGGGTATAGAAGCGTGGTACAGTAATGGATCCTATGTGCCGAGAAGGGAGAATCTGTGCCAAAAAAGAACATGAGCACGGGCGACGCACTCGATGCAACGATCGAGAAGCTTCTGAGTCTTGGATCGAAGTCGGGTTCCGTCACTGAGGACGACATCCAGGTTGCACTCAAAGATGTCGATGTTACCGATGCACAGCTGACTTCCATTTATCAATTCCTGCGCGATCGCGGAGTCGAGATCATCGCCGCCGATGAGGATGAAGATTCCGAGCTCTCCCATGACGACATGGATGACTCCATGGATGAGGACGACCTCGACGGCGAGGAGAGCGACGAGGATCACGACCTCAAGATGGCCAAGAACGCCGATGCCGAGATGGCGTCGACCAAGTCAAAGAAGAAGTCGCGCGCCCGTACGAGCCGCAGCCGGGCACGCGCACGAGGTATCGACGCCTCCACGGTCATGCTCACCGGCGACCCGGTCCGTATGTACCTCAAGGAGATCGGTAAGGTCGATCTGCTCACCGCTTCGGAAGAGGTCGATCTGGCCATGAAGATCGAGGCCGGCCTCGATGCTTCCGACAAGCTCGAGAAGCATGAGAACGGCGAGCTCGAGCTCACCCGCGCCGAGATGCGCCGCCTTATGCGCGTCGAGCAGGTTGGTCTGGACGCCAAGCAGGCTCTGATTTCGGCCAACCTCCGTCTGGTCGTCTCCATCGCCAAGCGCTATGTTGGTCGTGGCATGCTGTTCCTAGACCTTATCCAGGAGGGAAACCTTGGCCTTATTCGCGCGGTCGAGAAGTTCGACTACGAAAAGGGCTTCAAGTTCTCCACGTATGCTACGTGGTGGATCCGTCAGGCCATCACCCGCGCCATTGCCGATCAGGCACGCACCATCCGTATTCCCGTGCATATGGTCGAGACGATTAACAAGCTCGTTCGCGTGCAGCGTCAGCTGCTGCAGGATCTTGGCCGCGACCCAACCCCCGAGGAGATCGGTGCCGAGATGGACATGAGTGCCGATCGCGTGCGCGAGATCCAAAAGATCAGCCAGGAGCCGGTTTCTCTGGAAACGCCCATCGGCGAGGAAGAGGATTCCCAGCTCGGCGACTTCATCGAGGATTCCCAGGCTGTCGTTCCCGCCGATGCGGCAAGCTTCTCCATGCTACAGGAGCAGCTCGCCCAGGTGCTCGATGGTCTGGCCGATCGTGAGCGCAAGGTTATCGAGCTGCGTTTTGGTTTGGTGAATGGCCATCCGCATACGCTCGAGGAAGTTGGTCGTGAGTTTGGCGTTACGCGTGAGCGCATTCGTCAGATCGAGTCCAAGACGCTGGCAAAGTTGCGTCATCCGAGCCGTTCGAGCAAGCTCAAGGACTACATCGAGAGCTAAGCTTTCATAGTGTCTGGTCAAGGACCGCGCGTTTGCACGCGCGGTCCTTTTTTGGCGGTGCGGCCTGGGTTTGTTTTCAAGGTGGTCGGCATTGCTTCATATAGAAGTGCCGTAACTCCAAGAGGCTGCCTTTGCTGTCGTCTGAATGTGTTGACAGCTTGAGGTTTCTGATTGGTGCAAGTTTTTGTCATATTTCGGTCTTTACGGCTGCTTAAAGCCTGATCTTAAATTCGCGTATTCAGAGATCTGCATCTATACATACTTAAATACGGTTGTAGGTATCCTGAATAGGAGAGGGGGCTGTATGCTCAAGCTAAAAGACCGAAATATGACAAAAACTGGCATCGACTATCTTGGCTGGCGCCCCTATGGGGGTCGTCTGCGGCGAAGATCGATTAAGGCGGATGTGCAGTCGCAACCTTCGGCGTTTATGAGAATGTAGGCGGGGCGGCTTTGATCTACCAGCCTGACGCTCAGGCACTTTAGCTACAACAAAACTTTTTTCAAAAAGTTGTTGCACAAAGAAGAGAAGTCCCTATAATAAATCTTGTTGCAAGCGAGCAACCAACCAATTCCTCGGTAGCTCAATGGTAGAGCACGCGGCTGTTAACCGCGCTGTTGTAGGTTCGAGTCCTACCCGGGGAGCCAGTTACTTCAAGACCCGCTACGGCGGGTCTTTTGCTATTTCGAGAAGTTGGACAGCGTGCAGTTCGCGTTCAACTATGCGCAGCCGTTCATCCTATGAACCCGACCGTTTGCCGAATACCTATAGGCAATAAGGGTAGCAAAACGCACAATCCAGGCCACGAGTAAATCGCCGAGCGTACGGCTCGTGCATGGTGCGTCTTGTTGTTCGGATATCGGGGGTGCGACCATATGAAACGAATTGCCATGGTCGTCGCGGTGCTTGCCGCCGCGTTTGGCATGGTCTGTGCGGTTCCGACTGCTCACGCTGAGCCCGTGAGCGCTGCGGCTGCAGGCGCTGCCGTGGCGAGCGGTGCGGGTCGAGCAGATGGAGCCGTCAATGATCTTAGGCTGTGGTACACCCAGCCTGGATCGCCCGATGCGTGGGAGAGTACCTCGCTTGTCATCGGCAATGGCACCACGGGTGCCATTCTGTTCGGTCAGCCCGAACGGGAGCAAATCCATTTCAACGACAAGACCCTCTGGAATGGCGGGCCATCAGCGTCGCGTCGTGGCTACGATGGCGGTAATCGGGATGAGGCGGTCACGCCGGCACAGCTCGAGGCGCTGCGCACCAGGATCGATGACCATACGAGTTCCATTTTCCCGCTGGGCACCAATGTGCCGCAAGAGGTGTGGGGCGACGGGCTGGGTATGGGCTCATACCAGGATTTCGGCGACATACTGCTTGATTTTTCGCCGAGTGGCGCCCCGCTTGGCCAGTCTGAGGGCTATGTGCGCGATTTGGATCTCACGACGGGCATCGCATCGGTCAATTTCCGTGCCGGTGGTGTTAGCTACACGCGCCGTTACTTCGCGAGCCATCCCGATGGCGTCGTGGTGGTGCGCCTTGAGGCATCGCGCGCGGGTATGTACTCGTTTGACCTTTCCGCGCGTGCGGCTGAAGGGCTGACGTGCGCCACGAGCGCCGAAGGCCAGGCGCTGACGCTCAGTGGCACGGTGGCCGACAATGGCATGCGCTGTGAGATGCAGGCGCGTGTGTTGGCCGAGGGCGGCACGGTGCAGGCGGACCCTGCTGGTCGCTTGTCGGTCCGCGGGGCCGATGCCGTCACGATTTTGTATACGACGGGCACTGACTACCAAAATGCCTATCCTGCGTATCGCAGCGGACAGAGTAGTGAGGCGCTGCACGCCGAGGTGACCGGGCGCCTGGACAAGGCCGCGGCGCGCTCCTTCGATGAGTTGCGCCAAGTGCACGTCGATGATTATGCCGCCCTCTTCTCGCGAGTCCATCTCGATTTGGGCGGCACGATGCCGAACATCCCCACCGATCAGCTCATGACGAACTACCGAGCGGGTGCGACCACCCGTGCGGCCGAGGAGCTCATCTACCAGTTCGGCCGTTATCTCACCATCGCTTCGTCGCGGGCGGGCGATGAGTTGCCCAGCAACCTGTGCGGTATCTGGATGATGGGCAGCGCGAACCGCTATTGGGGCGCGGACTTTCATTTCAATGTGAACGTTCAGATGAACTATTGGCCGGCCTATCAAACCAATCTCACCGAGTGCGGCACGGTTTTCACCGATTACCTCGAATCGCTCGTGGTGCCGGGCCGCATCACGGCGGAGCGCTCGGCAGGCATGAAGACGATGGATGCCGCAGCCACGCCCATAGGGGAGGGCCGGGGCTTTTTGGTCAACACGCAAAACAACCCCTTTGGCTGCACGGCCCCCTTCGGTGGCCAGGAGTACGGCTGGAACGTAACGGGGTCGTCGTGGGCGTTGCAGAATGCCTACGACGAGTACCGCTTCACGCGTGATGAGCGGGTGCTGCGCGAGCGCATCTACCCGATGCTGCGCGAGATGGCGGTGTTTTGGGACGGCTTTTTGTGGCGGAGTCCCTATCAGGATCGCCTGGTGGTGGCGCCGTCGTTTTCCGCGGAGCAGGGACCCATCGTGAATGGCTCGACTTACGACCAGTCGTTGGTGTGGGAGCTGTACACCATGGCGATCGAGGCGTCCGAGCACCTGGGCGTCGATGAGGATTTGCGCGCGGGCTGGATCGAGCGCCGTGATGCGCTCAAGCCGATCATGATCGGTCCGGAGGGCCAGGTGAAGGAGTGGTTCGAGGAGACCACGACCGGGCGCGCACAGGCGGGAAGCTTGGCCGAGGCGGCGATCCCGAACTTCGGCGCGGGCGGCTCGGCAAACCAGGGCGCGTTGCACCGCCACACCTCGCAGCTCATCGGCCTGTATCCGGGCACCCTCATCAACAAGGACAATGCGGCGTGGATGGAGGCGGCCAAGACCACCTTGAAGATCCGCGGCATGGGCGGTACCGGCTGGTCTAAGGCGCACAAGATCAATATGTGGGCACGTACCGGCGATGCCGAGGTCACCTATGAGCTCATCCGCGCCATGATTGCGGGCAACACGAACGGCATCCTCGACAATCTGCTCGATTCGCATCCGCCGTTTCAGATTGATGGCAATTTCGGGCTAACGGCCGGCATGAACGAATGTTTGTTGCAAAGCCAGCTGGGTTACACGCAGTTTTTGCCGACCCTGCCTGCGGCGTGGGCGACCGGTGAGGTGAGCGGCATCGTGGCGCGCGGCAACTTCGTGATTGACATGGCTTGGCACGACGGAGCCGCCGACCGCTTTGCGGTGACGTCGCGTTCCGGTGGCGTTTTTTGCGGCGAATACGCGGGGATTGGCGACGTTGCGGTGACGACGGAAGACGGCGCGCCCGTGGCGGTCGATCGCATCTCGGCCGACCGAATCTCCTTTGAAACGACGGCCGATACGCGCTACATCATCGATTTTACCGCCTCGACGCCGCAGCCCGATCCGAGCCCGAACCCCGAGCCGCAGCCCGATCCGAGCCCGAAC
>ERZ1032357.206-NODE-206-length-19700-cov-91.577399_pt1 | contig 19700 bp, 15 predicted proteins | sample MGYA00517100_ERZ1032357 | MGnify/ENA primary metagenome ERZ1032357 (study PRJEB33719, sample SAMN04262589) | wastewater metagenome | biome: periurban shantytown; feature: animal feces; material: feces | host: Canis lupus familiaris | place: Peru: Lima | collected...
GGAAGATTGCGGGAGAGAAGAAAGAACGGGAGAAGTCATGATGTGCTCCTATGCACTATTGAATGGTAGCGGTGAGTGCGGCTGAGCTTGCCGTGAGAGGTGCCGAAACGGGGTGCTGCGCCAGTTGTGCTCGCAGCTGGGTCTCATCCACGGTATCGAGCCAGCGCAATTCCGCTTCAGTGATGAAAATGTGGTGGTCGAGTACTAGACGTGTGGCGAGTTCGGTGGGCGGTGTTTGCCGGCGCAGTCGGGTGATGTCGTGCAGCAGTTGCTGCAAAGCGTGGCGTTGGTGTTGGATGAGTTCGGAAACATCAAGGCCGGGTATTTCCACGGCGACGGCCAGCTTCATCACCAGTTCGTCGCGTCCGCGTTGTTCCGGGGTAATAGGGGAGCGCCACCATCGGTCAAGCTCTTGGGCGCCGGAATTGGTCAATCGCCATAATGGTGCGGCCGCTGCGGTGCCGACATCATTGGATCCGCTAGTAGTCGGCGCGGTCTCTTCAATAAGCCCGTCGCGGTTCAACCGCTGCAGCGTAGTGGAAACTTGCCCCATATTGAGCGGCCAAGTCAGACCGATGGTGCGGTCGAAGTCCTTCTTAAGCTGATAGGCGCTGGCCGGGCCTCGCTCCAACAGTGCTAATAGCGCTTCTCTGATTGCCATACCGCATCCCCTTTGCATAGACGGTTTGCCTTGGGCGAAGGTTACTGAGTAACTATCGTTGGATATCAGGTTACTCAGTAACTACCCATGACGGTGCTGTACTCAGGGATGATTCAGGGGATACACTTGGCGCCCCTCAGTTGCCCACGGCGACAGCTCCCCTCAGGGAGGGGAGTCGAGAGTGTGGAATACAAAAAGTCTCGCAAGCCAGATGACATGTGACTAATTCTCAGAAAGCCGGGCCCGTTGTGTGTCAAGGTGTGCCAGTAACATCGTGACGGTTTGTGTGTAGGTACAGGTTGATATCCAAGAGCAAGTACTCGAGAACGCAAGTACCGAACGATTACGCAAGAAAATCAGTATTAAGAGAGGTTTCGATGGCGGTTCGTGGAGATATCCGTAATGTGGCGATTGTGGCTCACGTCGATCACGGCAAGACCACCCTGGTCAATGCCATGCTTCAGCAGTCGCACGTGTTTTCCGAACGTGAGGAAGTGCCGGATCGTGTAATGGATTCCAACGATCTGGAACGCGAGAAGGGTATCACCATCCTCGCCAAGAACACGGCCGTGGAATACACCGGTCCGCTGGCCGCCAAGTACGGCCACCCGGAGGGCATCACCCTCAACATCATCGACACCCCCGGCCACGCCGATTTCGGCGGCGAGGTCGAGCGCGGCATCTCCATGGTTGACGGCGTCGTGCTGCTCGTGGATGCCTCCGAAGGCCCGCTGCCGCAGACCCGCTTCGTGCTGCGCAAGGCCCTCGAAGCCAAGCTGCCGGTCATCCTGTGCGTGAACAAGGTCGACCGCCCCGACGCCCGTATCGAAGAGGTCGTCGGCGAAACCTCCGACCTGCTGCTCGGCCTGGCCGACGATGTGCAGCACGAGGGCATCGACCTGAACCTTGACCAGCTGCTTGAAATGCCGGTCATCTACTGCGCCGCCAAGGCCGGCTACGCCTCCGTGAACCAGCCCGCCGACGGTGGCCTGCCGGACAACGACAACCTCGAGCCGCTGTTCGAAGCCATCATCTCCACCATTCCGGCCCCCGAATACGAGGAAGGCGCCCCGCTGCAGGCTCACGTGGCCAACATCGACTCCTCCGACTTCCTCGGCCGACTCGGTCTGGTCCGTATCTACAACGGCACCCTTGAGAAAGGCAAGACCTACGGCCTGTCCCGTGTGGACGGCTCCCTCGAGAACTTCCGCGTCTCCGAACTGCTGCGCACCCAGGGTCTTGATCGTATCCCGGTCGAGTCCGCAGGCCCCGGTGACATCGTGGCCGTCGCCGGCGTCAACGACATCATGATCGGCGAGACCATCGTCGACCCCAACGATCCGAAGCCGCTGCCGCTCATCCATGTGGACGATCCGGCCATCTCCATGACCTTCGGCACCAACGATTCTCCGCTGGCCGGCACCGAAGGCAAGGACCACAAGCTCACCGCCCGCATGATCAAGGATCGTCTGGACCGCGAGCTCATCGGTAACGTGTCCATCAAGGTGCTGCCCACCGACCGCCCCGACGCTTGGGAAGTCCAGGGCCGTGGCGAGCTGGCGCTGGCCGTGCTCGCCGAGCAGATGCGCCGCGAAGGCTACGAGCTGACCGTCGGCCGCCCGCAGGTGGTCACCAAGAAGATCGACGGTGTGGTCAACGAGCCGATGGAAAATACCACCATCGACGTGCCGGAAGAGTACATGGGTACTGTCACCCAGCTCATGGCCGACCGTAAGGGCCGTATGGACGGCATGACCAACCACGGCTCCGGCTGGGTTCGTCTGCAGTTCACCGTGCCGTCCCGTGGTCTGATCGGCTTCCGCACTGCTCTGCTGTCCGCCACTCGCGGCACCGGCATTTCCTCCTCCATCTCCGCTGGCTATGCTCCGTGGGCTGGTGCCATCACCATTCGTCAGAACGGTTCCATGGTTTCCGATCGTCAGGGTGTGGCCACTCCGTATGCCATGCAGCGTCTGCAGGCCCGTGGCAACTTCTTCGTCGAACCGCAGTCCCCGGTGTACGAGGGTCAGGTCGTGGGTGTGAACAACAAGCCCGACGAGCTGGATGTGAACATCACGCTGGCCAAGCACATGACCAACATGCGTTCCTCCACCGCTGACGTGCTCGAAACCCTGACCCCGCCGATCAAGATGAGCCTTGAGGAGTCCCTGGACTTCGCCAACGAGGACGAGTGCGTGGAAGTCACCCCGGAGTCCATCCGCGTGCGCAAGATCATCCTCGGCCGTGAGGACTGGTACAAGTGGCGCGCCAAGCAGCGCCGCCAGAACGCCGCCCAGCAGGGTAAGTGATCTGGTGCGACTGTAGCCGACCATTCTCTCTGGCTCCCCTTTCTGAGGGGAGCCAAGTTTATTCCTCGCCAAGTCATATCCCCACCTATACTGAAACGCATGACTGTGAAGAGCACTACTGAACTGCGTCCGTGGTCGTATCGCCAGAACGCGCTGGTCAAATCGTTGATCACGATTGCGGCGGGCGTGGCTTCCGCCTTTGTGGGCACGTTCGCCCACCGTATGGGTGCAGAACTGAGTATTCCGTATGGTCTGGTGCTGGCATTTCTGCTGATCGGCCTATCGACATGGTGCGCCCGTTCGCGCATGGGCGCGGTCGGACTGGCCTTGCACCTCATCGCCTCCTCGCTGACCGCATGGGGCATGGCACTGACCACCACATCCGGCAAAGCGCTCATCGTCGCCGGATTCCAAGGCGACATGCCGTTCTTCTCCCAGCATGCCGGCTACATCTGGCTGTACGGCCTGATACTGGTCCAAGTCGTCCTGCTCATTCTTCCCGCCCGCTGGTTCGTTATTCCCACTCATTCTGAATCGCGCGCGTAACTATATATGGCGGCACATTTCCGGGAATGCGTCGCGTATCGGCGGGCGTAGGGGATTACGGCCGCTACCATAGAACCTTATGGCACGCATGAAACTGTTTTACTTGGGCCCGGAAGGCACCTTCACCCATCAGGCGGCAATGACGGCCGCCGACCAGTTCGCCACACTCGGCGACTTCGACCTCACCGCCCTGCCCGACGTGCCCGCGATCATGCAGGCCGTACAGTCGCGCCAAGGCTGGGGCGTCATCGCATGGGAAAACAACGTCGAAGGCTATGTGGTCCCGAATCTCGACGCGCTGATCGACGCCCCCGACGCGGCCGGCTTCGCCCGGATCAGTGTGGACGTGGCCTTCAACGCCTTCACCGTGCGCGGCCACAGCATCTGCGACTGCACCGGCAACCCCGTCAGCGCCCACCCGCACGGCCTGGCCCAATGCACCCGGTTCATCGCCGAACACCATTTGCAGCCCGAACCCGCATCCTCCAACGCCGCCGCCTGCCGCGACCTGAAGCCCGGCCGCGTGGCGCTCGGCCCCAGCATCTGCGGCGAACTCTACGATCTCGACACCCTCGCCGAACATGTGCAGGATTTCGATGGCGCGCACACCGAATTCCTTGTCATCGCCCCGCGTGATGTGGTCCAGGAATTCAACGCCCGCGCCCACCGCAATGACGCCGGCGACTTCGAAACCATCATCACCTTCATCCCGCTGGTCACCGGCCCCGGCGTGCTCGCCGACCTGCTGGACGTCCTGCGTGATGCGGGGCTGAACATGACCAGCTTCATCTCGCGCCCGATCAAAGGCCACGACGGAACCTACAGCTTCATCGCCACCCTTGACGCCGCCCCCTGGGAGCCAAGATTCCGCACCGCACTGGAAGAGATCGCCGGACACGGCGACTGGGCAAAAACCCTGGCCGTCTACCCACGCCGCGAACGCCCGAACCCGCCGGTCGACGCCTGGATGCTGCCCGAGGGCGGCGTCCACATCACCAATCGCGCGTCGGAAGGCTGGCAGTACGCCGAGGGAGCAAGGAAGGAACTGCTGTGGTAGACACAGTCGGAATCGTCGGACTCGGATTGATTGGCGGCTCGCTCGCACGCCGCCTGACCGAGCGCGGCGTACGCGTCATCGCGTGGAACCATCGCTCGCACCCCTACGCCCAGGCCGAAGCCGATGGCATTTTCTGCAAGAGCACGCTCTCCGAACTCATGGATGCCGAGCCGGATGTGGTCGTGCTGTGCAATCCGCTCAAGGCGATGCCCTCAATCCTCGCCGCCCTAGCCCCGCTTATGGGCGACCATCCGAACACCACGCTCACCGACGTGGGCTCAGTCAAGGGCATGGTCCGCGATCAGGTCAAGGCTGCCGCGCTGGGGAAGTGCTACGTCGGCGCCCATCCGATGGCCGGCAACGAACTGTCCGGCTGGCAGGCCGCCGACCCGCATCTGTACGACGGTGCCCTATGGGCCATCACCGTGGACGAGTCCACGGACTACCGCCGCTTCCTCGACGTCGCCGCGATGATCACCAAGGACGTCGGCAACCGCGTCATCGTCGTGGACGACGAAACGCATGACAAGGCCGCGGCGATGATCTCCCACATGCCGCATGTGGTGTCCACCGCGCTGATCAACGAACTGGTCGCCAACCCAGACCGCAACATCGCCGCCGCGCTGGCTGCCGGCTGCTGGAGGGACATGACCCGCGTGTCCCTGACCGACCCGGACCGCACGCGCGCGATGGTCGAGGAAGACTCGCTGAACGTCGAAGTGCTGCTGCGCCGCATGGCGGCACGTCTGATCGATATGGCCGACCAACTGCACGCTGGTGCCGACGGCGAGCAGGATGTGATGGGATTCTTCGCCGAAGGTGACCCCTTCCGCCGGTACAAGGCCGCCGTGACGCGAGCCGGCATCACCGCTGCACAAGCTGGTACGGCCATCGCGCAGCAAGCCGGCACAACTGCCGCCGGATTCCCGGAACGCGAGCTCGCCGTCCCCGAAGCCGGCTGGCAGCAGACCTTGCTGTTCTCCGCACGCCGGGGAGAAGCCATCACCGGTTTCATCCATCCGCGTCAGGCCATCGTCCAACTGCGCCCCGCCATGTAACTGCGCCCCGCCATGTAGCCCGTGTGCAGGTTCCCCACGCCGCCCGTCACGAAGAAGGCTGCGCGAGGGGGATGAAGTTCCCGTTTGTTTTCGTGAGAAGACCGTGTGGCTCCGCTGTTCGAAAGACCCAAAGGAGTAAGGTAGTCTGTACCGTTTTTCGGGAAACGCATCGAAGTTGATGCGGCGGATGGTTAAGGGGATGATGACGTATGACGTTACCAAGGCAGATTCCGGCCGGTGCCCGTGTGGTGGTGCGCATCACCGACGGCATTGACCCGGTCGACCACCGTATGAAGTTCCGCGACTATGTGGGGCATGTGGTTTCCTGGGATGGATACACGTTGGAGATGGTGCGTGACGCCGCCGCCAATGGTTCGCGCCCGGCCCAGAACGTGACCATCCATCAGGAACAGATTGCCACATTGAAACCCGTGCCGGAGCGGCGCAACACGCCACCCCGGCCGTAACCCAAGGCCATAAAGAATTCGGAGGAGAACGAGAGTGTCATCTACGCAGTTCGACGGCGATATTGACTCCTTCGTCTCCTATCTGAAGTCCAACCGCGGCCTGTCAGCGAATACGCTCAAAGCGTATCGCGCGGATCTCACGGCATGCCTGCACCTGTTCGAGCTGCGCGACGTGACCGATCTGAACGAGATCACGCTGGATGATCTGCGCAGCTGGATGGCGGTGGAATCGCGCGATCACGCCCGCAGCAGCATGGCCCGCAAAACCGTGGCCGTGCGCGGGTTCTTCGCGTGGGCCTATGAGCATGGGCTGACCACCACCGACCCGGCCGCCACACTGATGACTCCCTCGATTCCCAGCACGCTGCCTGCGGTGCTCACCGAATCCCAGGCCGAGCAATTATTGGATGTCGCTGAACATGCCGTTGCAACAAACCAGTACAAGGACGATGGGGGAGCGGTAGCCGCGTCCGGCAGCGGCAAGGCAGCTGGCAAGACAGCTGATAAGTCGGCCGATACCGTACACCGCAGTGAGGCACCCGCCCGTGCAGACAAGCGCGACAACGCCCGAGTCACCGCCGAATCGCAGCGCAACGCCGCGATTCTCGAACTGCTGTATGCCACCGGCATCCGTGTCGCCGAACTGGTGTCGATGGATATCGCCGACATCGACTTCTCCACTCGCACCATCAAAGTCACCGGCAAAGGCAACAAGCAACGCGTGGTGCCGTTCGGACTACCCGCCCAGCGTGCGCTGGAGACTTGGTTGGAGCAGGGGCGGCCGGTACTGGCCCGTACGGCAACGGATGCAGTCAAGTCCCGTGCTGCCAACGCCCTGTTCCTCGGCGCACGAGGCGGCCGTATCGACCAACGCATAGCCCGTGACATCGTGCACAGAGCGGCCCGAGAGGCCGGCGTGCCGGACATCAGCCCCCATGCGTTGCGTCATTCCGCCGCCACGCACATACTGGACGGCGGTGCCGATTTGAGGGAGGTGCAGGAGATGCTCGGGCATTCCTCCTTGAAAACTACACAACGCTATACGCACGTCTCCATCGAGCAGCTCAAGAACCGTTACGGACAGGCCTTTCCGCGGGCATGACCACTATGTGGACATTGGTTAACAAACTCAGCAAAGACTGAACCTAGCCGGCAAGAACCCCTGAATTTTACATGGGTGTAACAAAAAAATACACTGCTTGTCTCCCAAGTGCGCAAAAATGACAGGTAATCAGCAACGGGGTTGGATTGTTCGAGACATCGTGAGATGCAAGTCTCACGGTGACGGGGAATCCAGCCCCGTTCGCATGAGGCGGGGCCGAGACGTCCTGCAACCTAATGAATAGGAGAAATCATATGAAGAAGAAAGCTCTTGCTTTCGCTGCCATGGCTTGCTCCGTGGCCATGCTGCTGAGCGCCTGCGGCGGCTCCAACAGCAACGCTGCCTCCGGTGACACCGCTGGCTCCAACATCATCACTGCGTACAACTCCGAACCGCAGAATCCGCTGATCCCGGGCAACACCAACGAAACCGGCGGCGGCAAGCTGGTCGGTCTGCTGTTCTCCCGTCTGGTCTCCTTCGACAAGGACGGCAAGGCTTCCAACGAAGTGGCCGAGTCCATCACCCCGAACGATGACGCCACCCAGTACACCATCAAGATCAAGTCCGGCTGGAAGTTCACCGACGGCACTCCGGTGACCGCTGAGTCCTTCACCAAGGCCTGGTCCTACGTGGCCAACGCCAAGAACGCCCAGAAGTGCTCCTCCTTCTTCTCCACCATCGCCGGCTATGACGATCTGCAGAAGGATGGCCTCAAAGGTGACGAGCAGCTCTCCGGCCTCAAGGTCGTGGACGACACCACCTTCACCGTTGACCTGAACCAGTCCGACTCCGTGTTCCCGATCAAGGTCGGCTACCCGGCCTTCGCCCCGCTGCCGGAATCCTTCTACAAGGATCCGAAGGCCTTCGGCGAGGCTCCTGTGGGCAACGGCCCGTACAAGTTCTCCAAGTGGGACCACAACAAGGAAATCGCCCTTGTCAAGAACCCTGACTACAAGGGCAACGAGGACGTCAAGAACGATGGCGTGACCTTCAAGGTCTACACCGACGACTCCGCCGCCTACCGCGACATTCAGGCCGGCAACCTCGACGTGATGGAGGGCGTCCCGGCCGCCTTCACCAAGACCTTCAAGACCGACAAGAAGGTCCAGGCTTACTCCGAGGCCGGCTCCGTCATCCAGACCTTCACCATCCCGTCCTCCCTTGACCACTTCAAGAACGACGAGGAAGGCCAGCTGCGTCGTCAGGCCATCTCCATGGCCATCAACCGTGACCAGCTCATCGACAAGGTGCTCAACGGCAACGCCACCGCCGCCACCGAGTTCACCTCCCCGAAGACCCCGGGCTACTCCGACTCCCTCAAGGGTGCCGACAACCTGAAGTTCAACGCCTCCAAGGCCAAGGAACTGTGGGCCAAGGCTGACGCCATCTCCAAGTACGACGGCCAGCTCACCTTCTCCTACAACGCCGATGGTGGTGCCAAGCCGATTTTCGACGCCGTCGTGAACCAGCTCAAGAACAACTTGGGCATCGACGTGGCCACCAACCCGATCCCGACCTTCCAGGAATTCCGTGACGCGGTCACCAACCGTCAGATGAAGGGCGCCTTCCGTACCGGCTGGCAGCCTGACTACCCGTCCGCCGAGAACTACCTGTGGCAGCTGTACTCCACCGCTGCTGCTGACGGCAACGGCTCCAACGACGGTGACTACAAGAACCCGGCCTTCGACGACATGTGCAAGCAGGCTGCTGCCGCTTCCAGCACCGATGACGCCAACAAGCTGTACCAGCAGGCTGAGGAAATCCTCCTCAACGACCTTCCGGCCATCCCGCTGTACTACTCCAACGCCAACGGTGTGGCTTCCCTCAACGTGAAGTCCGGCTACGCCTTCGATTGGCAGAACCTCCCGACCTACACCGAGATGTCCAAGAAGTGAGTCTGACTCACTGAACGGATACCGTTAGGTAGTTCGGAAATAAAGGGCGAGGATCGCAAGATCCCCGCCCTTTTTGTTGTGTGAGGGGTGCTTGCTCACGCCATCGGGAACCAAGTTAAAGTATCCACTATCCGACCGCAACCATGGACATATCCACCAACATTGCCCAATCTCAAACCTTGCGTTAACGCAAATTTACATATCACAGTCCGGGCATGCGGTAAACTGTCGGAGTATTTATCGACCGGAAGGGGTCTTGTTATACCCTTTCTGGCCGGTCTAGGAAATAAGGAGCAACCGTATGGGTAAGTATCTTCTGCGACGCATTCTGCAGATGATCCCCGTGGTTCTTGGTACGACTCTTCTGGTATATGCCCTTGTATTCGCCCTGCCGGGCGACCCCGTCAAGGCCATGTTCGGAGACAAGCCTGTCAATGAGGCCGTCGCAGCCCAGATCCGCGCAGAATACCATCTCGACCAGCCGTTCATCGTTCAGTACTTTATCTACCTGAAGAATGCACTGACCCTGAACTTCGGCGATACCTTCGCCGGCCAGCCCGTTCTCGACGAAATCACCCGCGCCTTCCCGGTCACCATCAGGCTCGGCTTGATGGCGTTCGTGTTCGAGGCGATTTTCGGTGTGGTCTTCGGCATCATCTCGGGCCTCAAGAAGGGCAAGTGGTACGACACCGTCATCCTGATCGTCTCTCTGCTGCTTATTTCCGTGCCGACCTTCGTCACCGGCTTCGTCATGCAATATGTCTTTGGTATTCAGTGGGCGATATTGCCGGTGACGGCAGGCTCCGACCCCGGCTTCCTTGATCTGCTCATGCCGGCCATGGTGCTCGGTTCGGTGTCGATGGCCTATATCATCCGACTGACCCGCTCCGAAATCTCCTCCAACATCGCCGAGGATTACGTGCGCACCGCACGCGCCAAGGGCATGTCGAACGGTCAGGTCATGCTGCGCCACGTGCTGCGCAACTCCCTGATTCCAGTCGTCACTTACCTGGGCCAGGACATCGGCGCCCTGATGGGTGGTGCCATGATCACCGAGCAGATCTTCAACATCCACGGCATCGGCTTCCTCACCTACCAGTCCATTCTGAAGGGCGAGGCAAACCTGGTGGTGTCCATCGTCACGTTGCTCATGCTGATTTTCGTAGTGTGCAACCTCGTTGTCGACATGCTGTACGCGGCCCTCGATCCGCGTATCCGTTACGCGTGATAGGGAGGAGTGAGTCACATGGCAAACGAAACCACTGAAAACGAGCTCAACCAGACCGGCGAGCCAGGAACCGAATACTTCATGGAAACCCTGCCCGGTCAGGACCGTTACGTAGCTCCTCTCGACGAGACCCCGTTGCAGGACGTCGATTCCGTCGACGAATCCGCACCGGCCACCAGCATGTGGGCCGACGCATGGCGAACCCTGCGCCGCAACCCGCTGTTCATCATCTCCGGCTTGCTGATCCTGTTCATCATCGTGGTGGCCATCGCTCCCGGTCTGTTCACCAAGCAGGATCCGAACGCCTGCGATCTGGGCAACTCCTTGAGCCCCGCCTCCGCCGGACACCCCTTCGGCTACGACCTGCAGGGCTGCGACGTGTACACCCGCGTGGTCTACGGCACCCGTACCTCACTGTCTGTCGGCGTGCTCTCCACGCTACTAGTCGTGATTGTCGGCACCCTGATCGGTGCCGTCGCCGGCTTCTTCGGCGGTTGGGTCGACGCAGTGCTGAGCCGTATCACCGACATCTTCTTCGCGCTGCCTATGCTGCTTGGCGCCATCGTGGTGCTTCAGATGTTCAAGACCTCCAAGTCCATCTGGAAGATCGTGCTGGTGCTGACGCTCTTCGGCTGGGTCGGTGTATGCCGCATCGCCCGAAGCGCCGTGCTGGAATCGAAGAACCTCGAATTCAACACCGCTTCCACGGCCCTCGGCTCCACGCCTGCCAGAAACCTGTTCCGCCACATCCTGCCGAACTCCCTGGCCCCGATCATCGTCATCGCCACCACCTCGCTGGCCTCCTACATCGTGGCCGAAGCCACGCTGAGCTTCCTCGGCGTCGGCCTGCCCACCACCACGGTGAGCTGGGGCGGCGACATCTCCAGCGCGCAGACCAACCTGCAGACCGATCCGATGGTGCTGTTCTACCCGTCCGCCGCACTGGCCATCACCGTGCTTGCGTTCATCATGATGGGCGACGCCGTCAAGGACGCCCTCGATCCGAAGAGCCGTACGGCCTGAGCGAGGGGAGTGGAGAAACATTATGACTGACAATACCAACGCCACGATGCTGGCCATGCAGAAAGAACATGGTCCGCTGCTGGAAGTCCGGAACCTGGCCATCGACTTCACCACCGACACCGGCAAGCCGGTGCATGCGGTGCGCGATGCCAACTTCACCGTCTATCCCGGCCAGTGGGTGGCCATCGTGGGTGAATCCGGATCCGGCAAATCCACCTCCGCCATGGCTGTGCTGGGTCTGCTGCCCGGCACCGGTCACGTGGTCAACGGCTCCATCAAGCTCGACGGCGAGGAAATCGCCGGCGCCAAGCAGAGCGAGTTCGACAAGCTGCGCGGCACCAAGATGGGTCTCGTGCCTCAGGACCCGATGAGCAACCTCAACCCGGTGTGGCGTATCGGCTCCCAGGTCAAGGAAGCACTGAAGGCCAACAACATGGACGTGGCCCACGAGAAGCGCTCCGCCCTCGCCAAGGCCCTGGCCGGCGACGAGGTCGAAGTCAAGGGCAACGACGACGAGACCTTCCTCGGCGCCAAGGAACTGCCCGAGCTCATGACCGAGGCCAAGAAGGCTTTGACCGAAGCCGGCGTGTCCGGCGAGGCCTTCGACAAGGCCGTCGCCCGCTTCACCAACGAATGGGTTCCGGGCTCCGAAACCCGTTGGCGCGTGGCCGACGACCTCATCAAGGCCGGCGTGGCCGACGAGCAGGCTTGGTATCTGGCCAAGAAGTACGTCACCGGCTCCACAATGGATGACCGTATCGCGGGTCTGCTGTCCGAGGCCGGACTGCCCGACGCCGCTACCCGTGCCCGTCAGTTCCCGCACGAGTTCTCCGGTGGTATGCGCCAGCGTGCGCTCATCGCCATCGGTCTGGCCTGCCGCCCTGACCTGCTGATCGCCGACGAGCCGACCTCCGCCCTGGACGTGACCGTGCAGAAGCGCATCCTCGACCACCTGCACATGCTCACCGACTCGTTGGGCACCGCCGTGCTGTTCATCACCCACGATCTGGGCCTTGCTGCCGAGCGCGCCCAGCACATTGTCGTGATGTACAAGGGTCAGGTCGTCGAATCCGGACCGTCCCTGGAAGTGCTCCAGCACCCGCAGCACCCGTACACCAAGCGACTCGTGGCCGCCGCCCCGTCGCTGGCCTCCCAGCGCATCATCTCCGCCAAGGAGCGCGGTGAGAACGCGGACGCCCTGCTCGATCACCACATCGCCGGCGAAAGCACGCTTGAGAAGAGCGAGCACATCATCACCGTCGACCACCTGACCAAGGAATTCAAGCTGCCACGCAAGAAGGAGATGTTCAAGGCCGTCGACGACGTGTCCTTCTCCGTCAAGCGCGGCACCACCCTGGCCATCGTGGGCGAGTCCGGTTCCGGCAAGTCCACCGTGGCGAACATGGTGCTTCACCTCCTGAAGCCCACTTCCGGCAAGGTGTTCTACGAAGGCCGCGACACCTCCACGTTCAAGGCCAAGGATCTGCTCGGTTTCCGCCGCCACGTGCAGCCGGTGTTCCAGAACCCCTACGGTTCGCTCGACCCGATGTACTCCATCTTCCGTTCCATCGAGGAGCCGCTGCGTATCCACAAGATCGGCGATTCCAAGTGGCGAGCCAACCGTGTCAAGGAACTGCTGGACATGGTCGAGATGCCGGCTTCCGTGATGGGCCGTTACCCGAACGAGCTTTCCGGCGGCCAGCGTCAGCGCATCGCCATCGCGCGAGCCATGGCCCTGGACCCGGACGTGATCGTGTGCGATGAGGCCGTGTCCGCCCTCGATGTGCTGGTGCAGGATCAGGTGCTGCGCCTGCTCAACGACCTGCAGGCCGAGAAGGGCCTGAGCTACCTGTTCATCACCCACGATCTGGCCGTGGTCCGCCAGATCGCCGACGAGGTTGTGGTGATGCAGCACGGCAAGCTCGTGGAGCACGCCACCACCGACGAGGTCTTCGACCACCCGCAGAAGCAGTACACCCGAGACCTGCTCGACGCCATCCCCGGCGGCAAGCTCCAACTCGGTCTGGACTGATAATCTGCGTTTGAGCGCATTGTATTGGGTTCTTTCCATCCGTGGAAAGAACCCAATATTCGTATGTGCAGGTTTGCATGATGGTTCGCGTGGGACGAAAGGCAAAAATTGGTGTTTTCCCGATGTTGTCCCACAAATTGTGGGACAACATCAACATCAATCGATGGACATGAGTGTTGTCCCACAGCAGATTTCTCACGAAGCCCGGAATTACGCCATTCTTAGTGTGGTCGATAATTACTCATGCTGTGGGGCGTGGGACGGCCCGCGAAAATCGTCGATTTTCGGATGTTGTCCCACGGAATATGTCATACCTCGTATGTGATCGTGAGTGGGGCGTGATCGGACCAGCGTTTGTCATACGTGGGAGCCTTGTCGATGACGAATCCGCGTGCGGTCTCCGCCAACTCGGGCGTGGCGAACTGGTAGTCGATTCTCCAGCCGACATTGTTGTCGAAAGCGCGCCCTCGCTGGCTCCACCAGGTGTATGGCCCCTGAATGTCGCCGGCCAACGAACGCATCACATCCACGAACTCGTATTCGTCCAGCCATTTGTCCACGTAGGCACGTTCTTCGGGCAGAAATCCGGCGTGCTTCTCATTGGCCTTGGCGTTCTTGATATCAAGCGGCGTGTGCGCGATGTTGAAATCGCCGCAGAGCACGGCCTGTTTGCCGCCATGCGCAGCCTCGTCCCGCAACGCGCCCATGCGCTTCAGCATCGTGTCCAGAAAACGGTACTTCTGTTCCATTTTGGTCGGATAATCGGTGTTGCCAGCATGCACATATACGGATGCCACGGTGATCGCGTAGCCCTCAGGCGTTTTGACATCGGTTTCGATCCAACGCCCCGAATCCACATCCTCGCTCAGACCTGGCAGACCATATCGCTTGTCAAGCACTTCCAAGTCGGTGAGCAGCCCGACTCCCGCGCGGCCTTTCACCCGGCAGACCTCGTTCATGGCATGGAGGTTGGCCGGTGCCTCGATCTTGCCGGCGGTGGCGTATTCGAAACCAAATTCATCGAAAATAGAATCGACATCGTCCTGAGGCGCGCGAACCTCCTGTATGCACCAGACATCCGGCGCATGCTTGCCGGCCCAATCCTCGATGCCCTTGCGCTTGGCCGCACGAATGCCGTTGACGTTAGACGTGGTAATGGTGATGGTCATGCGGCCATACTATTTTGGCCTCCCTACGAATCGAACCGGACACCGGCGGCCGCGATGCTCAGCTTTCTCTAAGCCTGAGTGCTAGTGTTAGCAAGGTTGCAACCGTTACATGAAACGAGGAATTATGGGACTGTTCGGATTCGGCAAGAAGAAGAGCAAGAAGGAAGCCAAGCCGGCCGTTGAGCCTGTCGATGAGGACAAGGTGGCCGCCGCAGAAGCGAACGCTGCCGCAAAGGCCGAGAGCGCGGAGACCGTGCTCGCCGAGCCGGCCAGCGAATACCAGGGCCGCGGCGAAGAGCGAGGCCCGTGGGATGTCAACGATGAGGACGTGCCCGATTATGACGATTATCTGGATCTCGGCGCCTACTACCTGCCCTTCCTCCAGGGCATCCAGCTGCGCATCAAGGCCAACCGCGCCACCCAGCAAGTGCTTGGTTCCACCATCACCTTCGGCTCCTCCAGCCTGGAGATCGAAGCCTTTGCCGCACCCAAGACCCTGGGACTGTGGGATGACGTTCGCGGTGACCTGCTTGAAGCCAACAAGGCCGCTTCTGAAGTGGACGGTGTGTTCGGCACCGAACTGAAGCTGCCGGTCAATGTCAAGGGCGGCAAAACCGTGAACACGCGCATCGTTGGTGTGGACGGCCCGCGCTGGATGCTGCGTGGCATCTTCTCCGGCAAGGCTGCTATCGATCCGGACAGCCCGGAGACCGAGGCGCTGAACAAGTTCTTCGCCGACATCGTCGTCGAGCGTGGCGAGGAGCCTTTGGCGCCGCGCGATCTGATCCCGATGCATCCGCCGGTCGCCCCCGCTGAGCGTAAGGCCGCCAAGGCCGCGGCCGAAGCCGGCGAGGAGAACGGCAAGGAACACTTCAAGGACATTCCGGACAACAAGCCGAAGGGTCCGCTGAGCCAGGACCAGCAGACCGAAGTGAAGACCACGCTGTCTCGCGGCCCGATGTTCTCCGAAGTTCGCTGATTTATAGGAAGAGACTTGGCAGACAACAAACGCACCGGCCTGTCCGCTCTAGCCGACGCCGGCAATGAAGGCGAGGATTTCTCCGTCATCGACGCCATCGGTGGCCCGCGTGGCGTCATCGAATCCATGCTGCCTGGCGTGGTGTTCGTCGTACTGTTCGTGGCCACGAGCAATCTGAATCTCACCATTGCGGTTTCGGCCGTGTTGGCGGTATTGCAGGTTATTGTGCGACTGATTCAGCGCCAGTCGGTAATGGGCGCGGTCTCTGGTCTGGTGGCGGTGGGCATCTGCCTGATTTGGGCATGGCAGACTCATGAGGCCCGCAATTACTACATCTTCGGATTCATTACCAATGCTGGCTATGCCGCGTTGCTTGCCGTGTCGCTGATTGCGCGCGTGCCCGGACTGGGTTTGGTCGTCGAATTCATCCGTAGCCTGCCCACCGAGCATTTCAAGGCATGGTTCCATGACTGGATGGACGACAAGGCCCTGAAACGCGCCTATATGATTGTCACCGGCCTGTGGGTCGGTCTGTTCCTGCTGCGGCTGGTGGTGCAGGTGCCGCTGTATCTGACCAACCATGTAGCTGCACTCGGCGTGACCCGCCTGCTCATGGGCATTCCGTTCTGGGCATTGGCGATTTGGGTGAGTTACCTCATTATTGCCACGCCGATGCACCGGCATAAGGTCGCGGCTAGGAAGATACAGACTGAAGTCGCTGTTGATGCCGAACTCGAACCGAGCGCAACCGGAAAGGACGATGATGCAAGCTGAAGTTCGTATCGAACGATACGCCGACCAAGGCCGCTGCGTGGCCCATATCGACGGTCGTGTGGTGTTCGTCCGCTTCGCCTTGCCCGACGAACTCGTGCGAGTCGAACTTGACGAGCCCCACGACCGGGACGACCGGTTCTGGACCGGCGAAGTCGTCGAGGTTCTCGAGCCGTCCGAAGACCGAGTCACCCCGGCATGGCCACTTGCCGGTCCCTTGGCGATGGGCGGGGGAGTGGGCGGCGCGGATCTCGTGCACGTCTCTTTGCCCGGCCAGCTCAAGTGGAAGGCCATCACCGTCTCCGAACAGATGAGCCGACTCGGCCATATCGACGTGGCCGTTCCCATCGAGCGCATGCCCGGCGACAAGGCAGCCGGCGGCCTCAATTGGCGTACCCGCATCGAAATGATTGCCGACGACAACGGCATGCCATCCATGCGCCGGCGCGGCACACACAACCGCGTGGCCATCGACACCATGCCGCTTGCCACGCGCACGCTGCTGGACGTCGCCAAGCGCGAACACGTGTGGGAAGGCGGCTTTGAACCCGGCTCCCAGATTCGTCTTTCCGTGCCCGAACCGCGCGGCGAGATCGTCGATACCGCGGCAGCAGACGACAATTACGCCGTACTTGTGGACGGCGAACTGCGCGCCGGCTCCCAGCTGCTCACCGAACAGGTGACCATCAACGGCACGACCTTCGACTATCAGGTTGACGCCAACGGTTTCTGGCAAGTGCATCGCCAAGCGCCGATCGCCCTCGGTACGCACGTGATCAACCTGGTCAACGGGCAGCTGCAGTCAGCGGCGGACGCCGTAATCTGGGATCTGTATTCCGGTTCCGGCCTGTTCACCCTGCCGCTGGCCACAATGACCGGTGAACGCACCCGCATGCTCAGCGTTGAAGGCGCGCGTGTGGCCGTCAAGAACGCCCAGCGCAATCTGCGCGCCATGAACCTGAACGACGTGGACGCCCACGCGGGTGACGTCTCGCGCACGCTGGACCATGTGCCGGCGCATCTGGCCAAGCCGAATGTCGTAGTGCTTGATCCGCCGCGTGCCGGTGCTCGTGCCAAGGTCTGCCGCCAGATTGCCGCGGCCGGCGCATCCAGCGTGGTCTACATCGCCTGTGATCCCACCAGTCTCGCACGCGACACCGCGACACTCATCGGCGAAGGCTACGAGCTCAAAGACATCCGTGCCTTCGATATCTACCCGATGACCCACCATGTTGAGACGGTGGCCCTGTTTACCCGCTGACAGGTGAGCATATGACACGACGAATTCTCGGATTGCTGGCCTGCATGGCGGCTGTGTTGTCCCTGGCCGCCTGCACGCCGGCCGGTAGGGCGGTCGGCGATACCCAAGACAGCATGCCGGAAGTCGCCCACGATTCCACACATCCCACGGATGTCACAGTCGGCTTTGTGGGGTCGACTGACACCGCCGCAGACAAGTTCGTCATCAATGCGCTGTCTGATGACAAACTCAATGTCTACTATGCCTCGCTCGAAACATCCGCAAGCTCGGCAAACGCAACTGATGGTGTATCCGGTGAAACCGAATCTTCTGACGCCGGCACTACCAGCGAAAACGGTGCCGATAGTATGGATGCTCATACTGGCGTCGACAAGAATGCGGCCACCGCACAGCAGGGTGTTGCCGATTTCGTAGCTCGCGCGGTCAAAATCGTGGTTATCAGCGGCATCGACGTTACCGACGCCAACCGGGAGAGCTGGAACCAGACGTTGACCAATGCGCGTGAAGCCGGTATTCCAGTCGCTCTCATTGATCCAAAGCATGCGCCCGAAGATGAACTGCTGTACGCCGTCATCCTTCACCTCAACACCAACAGTGCCGATTCTGGCGACACTGCCGATACCAAGCCAATGACTATTACTGACGCCGTGCTCACCATCACGCGCGACGAACCTCACGAACGCGAGATCAAAGTCACCGTTTCCTGAGCCGAATCAGGCCCTTGAAGCTGAGAAAGCACCCTGAATCATCCCTGAGCCTTAGCGGATTGCGAAACAAGACGCGGTAGGCTGGGGAATATGAGTGCAACAACAGCCGTGGAAATGCCTGAGATCGGAGCAACCGGTCTTACCCCCAAAGAAGTGGTGCAGCGTATCGAAAGTGGCCAATCGAATGCGGCGAAAACCTCCACCTCGCGTTCGGTTCAAGATATCGTGCGAGCCAACGTATTCACGCTGTTCAACGGCATCATCTTCGCCGCGATGGTACTGGTGCTGATCACCGGTTCCTGGAGGGACGCGGTGTTCGGTTTCGTCATCATCATCAACACGGGCATCGGCATCGTCACCGAACTCAGGGCCAAGCGCACGTTGGATAAGCTTTCCATCCTTGTGGCCTCCGAATTCCTCGTGCGTCGTGACGGCAGGGACGTGGAGGTGCCCCACAACGAGATCGTGCTCGACGACCTGCTGTGGATTCGTGCCGGCGAACAGGTGCCGGCCGACGGGCAGATCATCCAGACCTGGGGACTGGAACTCGACGAGTCCATGCTCACCGGCGAATCGCGTACCGTGCGCCACAAGGCGGGGGAGCAGGTGTATTCCGGCGCCACCGCGGTCTCCGGCATGGCATTGGTCAAGGTCAATGCGGTCGGCAGCCATTCCTACGCCGCCACGCTCACCGCGCAGGCCAAGGTATACAAGAAAACCGTGTCCGACCTGAACAAGGGCATCAACACGATTCTGAAATTCATGACCTTCCTCGTGGTACCGCTGTGCATTCTGCTGATTCTTTCGCAGATTCATACGGTCGGCGGTTGGGGCACGGCACTCTCCACCGGCGAATGGCGGCAAGCCGTGGTTTCCGCGGTCGCCGGCGTAGTAGGCATGATTCCCGAAGGCTTGGTGCTGCTGACTTCGCTGAACTTCGCGGTGGCCGCCATGCGTCTCGCCCGTCACAATACGCTGGTGCAGGAGCTTGAATCCGTGGAGACACTGGCTCGCGTGGACGCGCTGAACCTCGATAAAACCGGCACGATCACCGATGGCGGTATCGCCTTCAACCGGCTCGTGATGCTCGATTCCGCCAATGCGGCTGCGGAACAGACAGCCACGCAGGCCCTCTACGACTGCTGCAACGAAGAGCAGCCCAACGGCACCGGCCAAGCCGTACTCGCCGGGCTCAAGGCCCAAGGATATGGGGCAGGTGCGGTTGAGTCTCGTGTCCCGTTCTCTTCGGCGCGCAAATGGAGTGCGGTGCGTAAATCCGGCGAGACCTGGTACATGGGAGCGCCGGAGGTGATTATTTCTGCGCTTGAGGGTGACTATTCGTCGGTGTTGCAGCGGGTTAACGAGTATGCCAATGACGGCAACCGTGTGTTGCTGGTTGCGCGGTCTACAGCTCCCCTCAGTCCGCTTCGCGGAC
>ERZ1032357.207-NODE-207-length-19502-cov-54.493084_pt1 | contig 19502 bp, 15 predicted proteins | sample MGYA00517100_ERZ1032357 | MGnify/ENA primary metagenome ERZ1032357 (study PRJEB33719, sample SAMN04262589) | wastewater metagenome | biome: periurban shantytown; feature: animal feces; material: feces | host: Canis lupus familiaris | place: Peru: Lima | collected...
AACCGGTGCCCTCCAGTGAATTTCTAGCCAAAGTGCGCAACGGCCAAGTGCCCTTGGGGCTGCGGACGTTTTCTTGGAGACTGAGCGAAAGGTTTCTCGTATGTTCAGTCTTGAGGAGCGTTCGAGGGCGGTGGAGCTATACCCCACAACGCCGATGACCACCGCGCAGGTGGTGGAGTGCCTGGGCTATCCGACCAGACAGTGCCTGGAACGCTGGCTGGCGATGGATCCCCGGTATGCTGGCCGTATGGCCAAACCCATAATTCCTCTGGAGACAAGACGGAAGGCGATCGAACTGGTGCTGGGCGGCATGCAGCAGAAGCAGGCCGCCAAACAGCTTGGCGTGAGCGTTGGTGCGGTGCACAACTGGGTCAGGGCGTACCGCAGGGGCGGCATGGCCGCGTTGCAGCCCCGGAACCAGAATGCCGCCCAGGGCGGGAAATCGGCGTCCGTCCGTCCTCGGGGCGGGGCGGATGCCGGGGCGGCGATGACGTGGAGGCGTTGCGCCGTAGGGTCGAGGAGCTGGAGTTGGAGAACGCGTTGATGCGGGAGGTGGTGGAGGCTCGCAGAAAAAGACCCAGGCGCCGACCTGCGGCGCCTGTCGAACAGGGAGAAGACGATGCCGGTCGACCGGCTGAGGCCGAGGTATTCGCTGAGGTCGATGGCCTGCTTGCTGCGCATAGCGCCGAGCAGCTACCACTACCACCATGCCGGGATCGGCGTTGACAAGTACGCCGGGCTGCGCGCCCGCGTGGCGCGGGCGTTCGCCGACTCCAAGGGCAGGTACGGGTACCGTCGCGTCAAGGCCGCGCTCGGGACGGGCGTCTCGGAGAAGGTGATCCGCAGGCTCATGGCCGAGGGCGGGCTCTCGGCGCATGTTCCCAAACGGCGGCGTTACAGCTCCTACGAGGGGGAGACCACGCCCGCTCCCGGTAATCTCGTCAACCGGGACTTCACCGCCGAACGGCCCAATGAGAAGTGGCTCACGGACATCACCGAGATCAAGGCCAGCGACGGGAAGGTGTGCCTCTCGCCGATGATCGACTGCCATGACGGCAAGATCGTCGCCTACACGGCCGGCTTCCATCCCAACGCGGAGCTCGACAACCGGATGCTCGCCGAGGCGGCGGAGACGCTGCCCGACAACGCCCGTCCCGTGGTCCATTCCGACCGGGGATGCCACTACCGGTGGCCCGGATGGCTGGAGCTCATGGAACGCTACGGGCTGACGCGCTCAATGAGCGCGAAGGGCTGCAGCCCCGACAACGCCGCCGCGGAGGGATTCTTCGGTCGCATGAAGACGGAGTCCGTCTATCCCGAGCATTGGGAGAAACGCACCCGCGACGAGGTGCTTGTCCTGATCGACGAGTACATCCACTGGTACAACCACGAGCGCATCAAACAGTCGCTGGGCTGGATGAGTCCGGTACAATATCGTCAAAGCCAAGGAATGGCTGCATGACTATCTCCAAGAAAATGTTCGCAGCCCCCGTTGGGTGGCGCGGCCGTTGTGTGAGAAATGATTTGCCACGAACATGGTGCCGTCGTGCGCCAAGCCCTCGTCGAGCATGCGCCGGCGCATTGCGACGTTCTGGTCGAGGTTCATGTGGGTCCCCCACGAGGGATTATCGATCAGGCCGTGCGTGCAGTCCATCGACACATAGTCGAAGACCAGACCGGATTCCTTGAGCATCCGCCAGGTGCGGTCGTAAGGGAAACCGGTGTCGTGCGCGTACAGCATGGTGCGGCCGTCGTGGCTGACCGCATAGATCAGGCAGTCGCCGAATTCGTGGCCGTGGCGGGCCTCGAAGACGTGGCATTCGTAACCGTCGTCGGTGGTGAACGCGTCGCCGGGGCCACGGTGACAAACCGCAGATGCTCGTCGTCATAGCGCTGCTCCAGGAAGAAGGCGCGGTCGTAGAAGCCGCGTACCGTGGCTGATCCATAGACCGTGAGCGGGGTCGGGTTGTCGAGCGCGTATCCGTCCATGCGGTAGGCGAGGTCCTCACCGTAGAAGTGGTCGGAGTGCCAGTGCGTGACCAGCAGTGTGGAGACGGCGGGCAGGTCGAGCTCGCCGTGCAGCGCGTGCAGGTAGGTGTCGACGGGGAAATCGAGCAGCACGTGGCCGTCGATCACGGCCTGGGTTTGCGTGCGGATGTCCTTGCCTCCGGTTTCGGCGGCGCGTCGGCAGAGGGCGCAGCGGCAGAACAGGCCGGGGATTCGTTCGGCGGCTGCGGTGCCGAGTTGGGTGATGCGCATGGGATGCTCCTTCGCTTGAGATGGGATGGATGATGATCAGCTTACGTCCACCGCGATGGGTGCCGGCCAGCCGGTGTCCCGCCGCCGGCGCACGATGAGCCGATGGCTGGCGAGGCTGAACACCGCCTCGGCTGCGCAGGACGCGACGACCAGGGCGAAGACGGTGCGCTGCGCCGCGATGCCGCCGCCGCTGGCATCGATGATGGCGCCGAACAACGGGTAGGCGAAGAACGACGGCAGGTAGCCGAGGAACGACGCCACTGACATGACGGTGGCCGAGTGTCGCGGGTCTGTGCCGTATTCACCGATCGGCACAAAGTACACAGCGCGGATGCCATAGCAGCTCAGCGCCAGCAGTGCTGTGACGACGATGACCGGCACGGGGGATCCCCCTGCAGGCATCACCATGATGACAACGCCGAGGAATGTGGCGATGACGAAGAGCGCAGCCATCCAGCACGGGCTTGTCGGGAACCGGCGCGCGACCAGCCCCGAGGCCAGCGCGGAGACGACGGGGAACACGCCGGTGTTCACCATGCCGAGCACTGCCACGAGCTGGCTGGGCATGCCGTAGGTGTCCTGGAACAGTGGCAGCGCGTAGGTGGTCGCCGCGATGTACACCACGTAACAGGTCATCGCTGCCATGCCGGTGGTCCACACGATGGGGGAGCGCACCGCCGCTGCCACTGAGCGCAGACCCTCGCCGGCGGTGGGGCGCTGTGCATCGCCTCCGGATGTGCGGAGGAAATCCGCAGGCGTGTTCCTCAGGACGATGATCGCAAGCACGATCATGATGAGCGGGTAACAGGCCATTGCTGCTCGTACGCCGATGATGCGCGAGCCCCCGGCGAGGAATAGTGTGAGCGTGACGAAGTTCGCTGCCAACCCCATCGCGCCGCGCAGCGCCTCCTGTGTGCTGAACAACGCGGCCTGATGGGCGGGGCCAGACAGTCCGCGTGTCGCCTTCTGGATGGTGGGCTAGTACAGGGCCTCGCCGAACAGACCGAAGCCGGCGAACACGCAGCACAGCCACCAGAACGGCAGGTCGGGCAGGACCGCGAGCGTGAGCGCCAGCAGGGCGTAGGCTACGAGGTCGACGGCGATGACCTTGCGAATCTGCAGCGAATCCTGTAGCCAGCCCAATGCCACATAGCCGAACACCTGCACGAAGCCCGTGATGCTGAGCAGTACGCCCAGCTGCGTGTTCGTGACGTCGAGCGCCTGCCGGAACGGTTCGTACACCACGGTTTTGATGGACAGGAACCAATATACGCAGGCGGACAGCGAGATGGTCAGGAAGATGCGCACTCCCTTGCGGTCCGTGCCGAGATAGTGCGCCAGGGCACCGGTCATGGTTGGTTCCTCCCGGATGACGACGTTGTGCGGGGTGACGATGAGAATGATCGGCCTTTGAAGGCCATGAAGCAGTTTAGTGGGGTCGCAGACAATGCGGTGTTCTTGGCGCGCGTCGCTCGGTGGGCTCCGAAGTTGGCTGCGGGACCGCCCTTGCGCATGGGCGGGACAAAGACGGGAGCGCGGGCGCTTGAGGCAACGTCTGGAGGGATGGCGCTCATGACGGTTCCTTCCTCGCAACGACGGACGCCAGTGGGGGGCAGCTCCTCCAGAGGAACTAAAGCAATTAAGCTTATAGGGTCACCCATGTACATCGGCCGGCGATGAGAGGTCCCGGCGGCGCGCTGATCGAGCCTGGGCTGCCGCGGGCGCGGAGTCACTGTTGCCTCCGTGTGGGTCTGTGCCGGTGCTCGAAATATGCCGGATGGGAGTCGGGAGCAAAGAAATCCCTCGGTTTCCAACGAAGTCGAGGTATGTGACCCGGTGTGTCGTGGAGGTGTTGTTGCGAGAAATAGGAGGCCTTGATTCCAAGGATTCTCCCGGTGTTCCGGGCGGATACTCGGGATGGGAGTGTCGTTTTGACAAGTTCGGAACGAGGTGTTATTTTATGAACTAAACCGCTTTAGGAATCAGGTCGAAAACCTGTTTCCCGGAGAGGAGCAAGCGCATATCTCAGCGTGGAGATGCTTGGGCAGGAGGTGCTGCCCATGTGTCGATGCCAACGAGTGCGGCTTCCGTCCTGGCTCAGGAGACGGGACGGAAAAAAGGAAACAGAAAGGAAAGCAGATGCAATCTGTGAAGAAGGCCATTGCCCTCACTGGCGCCGCCGTCATGATGCTGTCTATGGCGGCCTGCGGCTCGTCATCCACCGCCGGGTCTGACAAGGAAGTCTCTTTCCAGACCTGGAATCTGAAGAACGATACGTACACCCCGTACTTCGAGAGCCTTATCAAGGAGTTCGAGAAGGACAACCCCGGTGTCACGGTCAAGTGGATTGACCAGCCCGCCGACGGCTACAGCGACAAGATCAACGCCGATGCCGCAGCCGGCACGCTGCCCGATGTCGTCGACATGAGCCCGAACGGCGCTTACAGCTTGGCCAAAGCCGGCGTTATTGCGAACCTGTCCAAGGATGACCCCAAGGGTGCCGACCAGTTTACCGACTCCTCCTGGGGTGCCGTGACCTTCAAGGGCGACGATCTCGAGGAAGGCGCCTACGCCTATCCGTGGTACCTCAACTCAGGCGTGCAGTATTACAACACTGCGGTTCTCCAGCAGTGCGGCGTCACCGACGTCCCGACCACAATGGATGACTTCTTCACTGCGGCGAGCACCATCGGCAAGAACTGCCCCGGCACCAACATGGTCGCCGCTGTGCCCACTCTCGAGTCCCTGGGCCAGTACGGCTCCCAGCTGATGAACGAGGACCAGACGGAGTTCACCTTCAACGATGAGAAGGGTGTGGAGCTCGTCCAGCACTACATCGACATGTACAAGGAGAAGTCGCTGTCCGCTGACGCGCTGAACAACCAGTGGACCGGCGAGGGCGATGCCTTCAAGGAAGGCAATGTCGCCTCGCTGTCCGGCTCCGCGTACTCCGTGTCCGATTTCGAGGAGAACGCTCCGAAGGTGTACGAGAACCTCGCCATTGTCGAGCGTCTGATCGGCGAGGGCGGCAAGCAGAACGTCGCCATGGAGACGCTGGTCGTCAGCAATACCGCCAAGAATAAGGATCTGGCGATGAAGTTCGCCCGCTTCGTGACGAACAAGAAGAACCAGACCGAATTCTGCACCAAGTCCCACACCTTCCCGTCCGTCAAGGACGCCATCGACGACCCGGCATTCTCCCCGACCGGCGACTCCATGCAGGACAAGGCCGTCGCTCTGGCCTCCAAGGCCGTGAAGGACGACAACTGGTTCGCTTCCCCGTCTCCGTTCTCCGAGAATGCCAAGACCGCCTTGCGTGAGCAGATCGCCCTGGCCATCCAGGGGGAGCAGACCGCCAAGGAGGCGCTGGACAAGGTCGTCAAGATCGCGAATGAGGATATGAAGTAATGACCTCCGGCACCGTTTCCAGCGGCGCCAAGCGCACCGCGCGCAAGAACCACGGTTCTGCGCGCGGTGCGCGTAATTCCCGCGCCAATTCTCCCGACTACGTTGACGAGCAGCATCACATCCGCGAGGGCAGGGGCTTCTCCGGCTGGCTGTTCGTCCTCCCCGCCATCCTTGTGGCGTTGACCTTCGTCATTATCCCCTTCATAAACACCATCCGCCTGTCCTTCACCGACGCGACGTTCTCCAACCCCGGCCAATTCGTCGGCCTTGAGCAGTATCGCAAGATGCTTGCCGACGATGCGGTTCACACCGGCCTCATCAACTCCTCGTTGTATGTGGTGTGCGTGGTGCCCTGCATGGTGATCCTACCGCTCATCCTGGCATCGCTGGTGGCCGGCAACTCCAAGGTCCTTGCCTTCTTCCGTGCCTCGTTCTACCTGCCCGTCGTGGTCTCGACGGTTATCGTCGGCCTGGTGTGGACGAACCTGCTCGACACCCGCGGCCTGGTGAACTCCATCCTCGAGAGCGCCGGCTGGATCAAACAGGCGGTGCCGTTCCTGACCGACCGGTGGCTGCTGCTGTTCAGCGCTATGGCCATCACGATCTGGACTGGCCTCGGCTACTACATGATCATCTACCTCTCCGCCCTGGCTAACATCGACCCCTCCCTGTACGAGGCCGCTGCCCTCGACGGAGCCGGCGTGGTCCGACGTTTCCTGCATGTCACCGTGCCCGGATGCCGTTCCACGATGGTACTTATCATGCTGCTGTCCTCCGCCGCGGCGTTCCGAGTCTTCAACGAGATCTACGTCCTCACCGGTGGCACTGGCGGCGTGGGCGGCCGCGACGTGACGATGACGATGCTGATCAAGAACTACGGTACCGGCTTGAACGCCAAGTACGGCTATGCGGGCGCCATCAGCATGCTGGTGTTCCTCATCGTCGGCAGCCTGATCGCCATCGAATTCTTCGTCCAGCGAAAGGTGGACCGCGATGCATAGGAAAAATACGGGCAAGGTAGTGCAGTACGCGTTGCTGGTGCTGTTCTTCGTCATTCTCATCGGCCCGTTGCTGTGGCAGCTGACCTTGGCCTTCAAGGGCAAGGGAGACGACATCTACGCCGTGCCGCCCTATGTGTTCCCGAAGGACCCGACCTTCGACAACTTCATCGAGGCTTTCAACCGTATCCCGGTGCTCAAATATTTCGGCAACTCGCTGATCGTCGCCGCCATCTCCGTGTGCGGCAATGTGGTCGGTTCCACGCTCGCCGGATATGCCTTGGCCCGTCTCAAGTTCTGGGGCAAGCGCATCGTCGTGCTCATGATTTTCAGTGCCATGCTGATCCCGGGCGAGACGCTGCTCATCTCCCAGTTCATCATTGTGAAGAACTTCGGCCTGCAGAATACGCTGCTCGGCGCCGCACTGCCGGGCCTGTGCTCCGCGATGAATGTGCTACTCATGATGAATGCTTTCTCCGCCATCCCGATGGAGCTTGAGGAAGCAGCCAAAGTCGACGGCGCGAACGTGTGGCAGCGGTTCTTCAACGTGTGTCTGCCCCAGGTCAAGGGTACGATGACCGTCGTTACGATCTTCGCCTTTGTTGGCGCCTGGAACGACTTCCTGTGGCCGTTGATCATCCTGGGTGACGACTCGGTCTACACCCTGACTGTCGGGCTGAACCGACTGAAGAACCAGTTCGTGTCCGATCCGCGGCTCATTGCGGCCGGCACGGTGATCGCTCTGGTGCCGATCGTCATCTTCTTCCTCATCTTCCAGCGCTACTTCTTCAAGGGCGTGGAAGAAGGCGGAATCAAGGGCTGAGCGCATCAGGACTGACAAGGAGTGAATGTAATGAGATTCGGCGTGAACTACACCCCGTCTCACGGATGGTTCTACGCATGGCTCGACCAGGATTGGAAGAGCATCGACCACGATTTCGAGCAGATCGCCGCGCTGGGCATGGACCATGTGCGCGTCTTCCCCCTGTGGCCGGTGCTCCAGCCGAACCGCACGTGGATCAACCGCAAGGGGGTCGAGGATGTGCGCCACATGGTGCATCTTGCTGGCGAGCATGGCCTGGACGTCTTTGTGGATGTGTTTCAGGGGCACCTGTCGAGCTTCGACTTCCTGCCCAGCTGGCTCGTCACCTGGCACACCGGCAATATGTTCACGGATCCCGATGCCGTGTCCGCAGAGTGCGAGCTCATCCGAGTTCTTGGCGGCGAGCTCGCGAAGGAACCGGCGTTCAAGGGTATCACGGTCGGCAATGAGGTCAATCAGCTGTCCGACCGCCCGCATCCCACAAAGATGACGGCCACCCCCGATCAGATTGACGGCTGGCTCGACGCCACGCTCGAAGCCGCTGCGACCTCGGGCGGCAAGGCACTGTACAGTGTCAATGACGGTGTCTGGTTCCTGGACGGCCACCCCTTCACGCCGGTGCAGTCCGGCAACAAGGGCGACATGACCGCTGTCCACGCATGGGTGTTCAACGGCGTAGCCCAGGGGTACGGCGCGATGAGTGAGGAATGTACTTCCTACGCTCTGTATCTGGCTGAGCTCTCCCGCGCCTTCTCCCGTGACTCGGGCCGCAAGGTCTGGCTGCAGGAGGTCGGTGCTCCGGAGAACGTGCTGGAGACCTCTGATACCCCGGAGTTCTGCCGTCGCACCGTTCTCTCCGCACTCGACTGCCCGGACCTGTGGGGCGTGACTTGGTGGTGTTCGCACGACGTGCCCGCCGTGATGAGCGATTTCCCGCCCTTTGAACATGCCCTCGGTCTGTTCGACGAGCGAGGCCAGCTCAAACCTATCGGTGAGGTGTTCGGGCAGCTTGCCCGCGGTCATCGCGATGATGTTGCATCCACCCGTTCCACGGCCGTCGTCGTGGATGTCAACTCGGACGGCGAGCCCGCGCTGAGGAGTGAATGCGGTCCTGGAGGCTCGCTGTTTGATACCTGGATGCGCGAGCAGAAGGCCGGGAATCGTCCCACCGTCATCGCCTCCGACCTCGCGGCGGACCCCGCGGTGCTTGAGGCCCGTGGTATCACACGCCTCGTGCGCTGCGAGGAACATACGGGCGCCCGTTTCTACACAGCCGTCTCCGACCCCGCGTTCGACGAGGTCGAGGCCGCCTGACGCCGGGCTGCGGGTCTGAGGTCCGTCCGGTCAGCATAGCCCCGGTCTCCGTAAGGAGCCGGGGCAGTGCCCATTGGAGGGCCCGGGGGACCTGCGGACCCCATCATATGACAACGACGGGCGGCGATACCGCCGTCTGGATGGGAGGAACCACATGACAAGCGTCACTGACGGTGGCCGCGCTGTCGACATCGCTTTGTTGCCGGAGCCCAAGTCCGTCTGCTTCACCGGTGGAACGGTCCTGCTGCCGGTTCATGGTCTTGTTGCACAAACTGACGCCGTTGCGGCTGTGGACAAAGACAGCTTAGTCGCGCGTACCCTGTTGCGTGTTCTGGAGAAACGCGCCGGTCTCGTCTGGGACTTGCGCAGGTCGGATGCCACGGACTGCCTCATCGACCTCGGCATCGATGCCGAAGCAGCTCCGCAGTCCTATGTCCTTGCGGTCAGTGAGGGCGACGATGGCCCGATGGTCCGTATCACGGGCGGCGACCTCGATGGCCTGCGCTATGGCGTCGCCACCTTGGCGCAGCTCCTCGGGACTGTCGGGGCGGCGCTGCCCGTGGGGGTCATCGAGGACGCTCCGGCTTTCCCCGTGCGCGGCTATTACCTCGACCTGACCCGCGGGCGTGTCCCCGACCTCACCCATCTCAAGGCCTGGGTGGACCGTCTCGCCGCCTGCAAATACAATCAGCTGCATCTTTATGTGGAGCACGTCTTCGCGTTCCGGGGCCTCGCCCAAGCCTGGCGCGGCAGCGGCGCGCTAAGTGCCGACGAGATCATGGAACTCGACGGTTACTGCGCGGACCGTGGCATTGAACTGGTGCCTTCCATTTCTACTTTCGGCCACCAGTACATGACATTGCGCACCGATGCCTATCGGGATCTCGGCGAGTTCCCCGAGGACGCAGACCGGCCGTTCAGCTTCGTGGAACGCATGGAGCACCACACCTTCAACCCGCTGGAGCCCGGTGCCCTCGGACTGGTGGAACGGATGATCGACGAATACGCGCCGTTGTTCCGATCCCGCCGGTTCAACCTGTGCGCGGACGAGACCTTCGACCTGGGACGGGGCCGCTCCCGGGCCAAGACCGGGGAGATCGGCGTCGGTACGTTGTACGCGGACTACCTTGAGTCGCTGTGCGAGCACCTCGTCGACAAAGGCCTGCAGCCGATGATGTGGGCCGATATCGCCGTTAACCATCCCGAGGCGCTCGGGCGGCTCGCCGGACGAGGGATCCTGCTCAACTGGCAGTATGAGCCCGACGTGACGGAAGACCGGACCGCGCAGATCGCCGAAAGCGGAGCCACGCAATACGTGTGTCCGGCGGTGCACTGCTGGAATTCCCTGGCCCCCAGGCTTGACGATGCCTGGGAGAACATCACCCGCATGGCGCGGTACGGACTCACCAACCATGCCGAGGGGTTGCTGATCACCGATTGGGGCGACTTCGGACACATCAACGACCTGCTGATGAGCGTGCCCGGCATGTGCTATGGCGCGCAGTGCGGGTGGAACGGCGGCGACGTGGACCGAGATGCCACCGAGCGGGCCATCGACCGGATTATGTACGGGGGGACCGATGGATTCGTCCATGACCTCGCCGCGTTGGAACCGTGCACGACATTCGGCTGGCCCGACGCCGTGCGATATGTCGAGCTCGCCGCCGATGCGTCCCGCCGTCATGATGCGAACGGTCCGCTTAATGTCGATCTCGCCGTGTCCAGTGACTACTGGGCCGCTACCGCGGACCAGGGAGCAGCCCGCATCGCCGACGCAGCCGACGCCGGCGAGGGACGTCGTCGCTACCTTGACGCGATCGCTGACCGGGTGCTTGGCACTGGCCGCTGTGACGCAATTGCGGAGACGGGGCGACGCCTGTCCGTCGATCTGGCCGCGATGCATGGCGCATTCGGGGGTGACGACTCTACGTCCGGACATGGCTCCGGTCTGGCGCGGACCGTCATGCTTGCCGTTGAAGGCATCAGACTGTTCGACCTGGCTGGTCTATATCTGCTTGCCGCCTATGGCATCAGGGCGGACGAGACCGTCCGAGCCCTGGCCGAGGCTGGTTGCGGTGACGCGTTCGAGACTGCGGAGGCCCTCGACTGTTGGTTCGAGGCCTACGCACGTCGGTGGCGAGAGACCAGCCATGAAGCCGAGCTTCGCCGCATTGCCGATGTCGTGTGGACGCTGGCCGATGTTCTGCGAAAGCACGGCGGTCTGGCACCGGCATGACCCCCCCAGACTGTTTCGAGCCACCCCAAGTCTACGGCAAGGCCATGCGCTTCGGGCGCGTGACCAGAAGTACAACGTGACCAGAAGTACCAGGAGATGAATCCGACCATGACTGACCAACGACCGAACATCCTGTTCTTCCTGACGGACGACCATGCGGCGCCCGCCATCAGCTGCTACGGCGGCGGGCTCAACCGCACGCCGAATATCGATCGGATCGCCGAGGAGGGCGTCCGCTTCGAGCGGGCTCTGGTGACCAACTCGCTGTGCGCGCCTTCCCGGGCCACGATCCTGACTGGCACGTACAGCCACGTCAACGGTGTGACCACCCTGGACACCCCGATCGACGCGAGTCAGCCGACTTTCGCCTCCGTGCTGCACGAGGCCGGGTATGCCACCGCGTTCTTCGGCAAGTGGCACATGGGCCATGGTGGTATCCATGACCCGCAGGGTTTTGACTACTGGGAGGCGTTTGACGACCAGGGCACGTACATTGACCCTCTGCTGCACACCGCCAACGGTGACGTGCAGACCGAGGGCTATGCCACCGACCTGCTCACCGACCGCGCCCTCGCCTGGCTCGACGAGCAGGAGGAGGGCAAGCCCTGGTGCCTGCTTATCTGGCATAAGGCGCCGCACCGCCCGTGGATCCCTGCCCCTCGGCATATGAACCTGTTTACGGACCCGATCCCCGTGCCGGAGACCTTCTGGGATGACTACTCGGGCCGCGGAACACCCGCTCACAAGGCCACGATGCGTGTGGCTGACGACCTGGCTGATGTGGACCTCAAGCAGGACCCGCCGGAAGGCCTGGACTATGACCAGATGGCGCTGTGGAAGTACCAGCGCTATCTGCAGGATTACCTGCGTACGATCGCCGCAGTCGACGAGAACGTCGGTCGGGCGTGCGGTCGGGTGGTCGAACGGGGTGAGCATGGGAACACGATCACTATTTATGGTTCTGACCAGGGTTTCTTCCTCGGTGAGCATGGCTGGTTTGATAAGCGCTTCATGTACGAGGAGTCGCTGCGCATGCCGCTGGTCATGTCGTGGTCGGACCGTGTGCCGAAGGGCCAGGTCGTGCGCAACCTCGTGTCGAACGTGGATATCGCCCAGACGCTGCTCGACGCGGCCGGTGCCCCGGTGCCCGAGCGCATGCAGGGTATGAGCCTGCTTCCGCAGATCACCGGCGTGCCCGACGCTGAGGTGCGCGACGCGTTCTATTACCGGTACTGGGAGCACGACGACCGCATGCACCATGTGTGGGCGCACTATGGTCTGGTGACCGACCGCTATAAGCTCATCTACTATTACGCCGACGGTCTGGGGCTGGCGAATGCCGGCGACGTGACCTACCCGCCCGAATGGGAGCTGTTCGATACGAAGGAGGACCCCCACGAGCTCACGTCGGTGTACAATGACCCGCGGTATCTGACGGTTCGCGAGCAGCTCAAGGCGCGCATGCTGGAACTGCAGCGCGAGCTGGGCGACAAGCCGTACGAGCGGCCGACACCCGCTGAAAGGGCGCGCATCATCGGCAAGCGCTGACGATGCGGCATCGTTCCCTATCCCCTCCGCCACGGGTCCGGCTTCGTCGCTGCGGCCTGTGGCGTTTCCCTTCGGGCGGATCGGTTCCGCCCTCCGGCCGAAAGCAGGTGAGACTGTGCTCGACGATAGGTTCTCCGTGCTCGCCAAGCCCACCGGTGCCGTGTGCAACCTCGAATGCGAGTATTGCTTCTTCCTGTCCAAGGACCAGGTGCTTGACGGCGCTGATGCGATGGACGAGGCGACAATGGAACTTCACCTGCGCCGCTACCTCGATGAACAGCCCGACGGCGAAGTCACCGTGGCCTGGCAGGGGGGCGAGCCCACAATGCGCGGCCGGGGGTTCTTCGCCAAGGCCTTCGATCTGGCCGAACGCCTTGCCAGGCCGCGGCAACACGTGAACCATGTGCTGCAGACTAACGGCACATTCCTCGACGACGAATGGGCGGCCCTGCTCGCCGACCACCAGGTGCTGGTTGGCGTCAGCATGGACGGACCGGCGTCGATGCACGACGCCTACCGCGTGAACAGGGCCGGTCGCGGCAGCCACGCCCAGGTGCTGCGCGGGTGGCGTGCACTGGAGCGACACGACGTGCCGCGCAACATTCTGTGCACCGTGCACCGCGCCAACCAGGACCACCCACTCGAGGTGTATCGGTATTTCCGTGATGAGCTCGGTGCACGGCACATCCAGTTCATCCCGATCGTGGAGCGCGTGCACGCCTCGCAGCTGGCCGTTGCTGAGAATGGCTGGCGCAAGGCCGATGGCACCCGGCTGCTCTACGTGCAGGAGGGCCATCACGTGACTTCCCGTTCGGTTGATCCGGCCGCGTGGGGTGCATTCCTGACCGCCGTGTTCGACGAATGGGTCACACGCGATGTGGGTTCCTGCTTCGTACAGCTGTTCGACGTGATGCTCGGCAACCTGTTCGGCATGTACAGCCTGTGTGTCCATTCGCCCGAATGCGGCAATGCGCTCGTGCTTGCGCACAACGGCGACGTGTACTCCTGCGACCATTTCGTGGAGCCTCGCCACCGGCTGGGCAGTATCCGCGAGTCGTCGTACCGGGAGCTCGTCAACACCAGCCGACACCGCGAGTTTGGTGCCCTCAAAAGCGCGCTGCCCTCCGACTGCCGTCGGTGTCCGGTGCGCTGGGCATGCCAGGGGGGTTGCCCCAAGGACCGCATCGCCCCCGATGCAGATGGCGGCCGGCACCTCAACTATCTGTGCCCCGGGTATCGCGCTTTCTTCACGCACGCCGCGGGAGCGATGATGGCGATGGCCGAGCTTGTGGCCAATGGTGAGCCCGCCTCGCGCATCATGGATGAGCCGCCCGCGGACGAGCCCACATCGTGGGACGCGGGGGGCGGGATGCTGGGGACGGACGACTACCCTGAGGACTACAGGCATCTCCGCGGCGTCGACACCTGGAGGACGACGGATTGACGAGGACGCGTACCATGCAGGAACAGGAACGCACAGGCAAGAGCCCTCGCGCTCAGTCCAGGGTAGGGTTGCGTGACATCGCTGAGGCGCTGGGCATCTCACAGACGGCGGTGTCGTTCGCCATTAATGACAAACCCGGGGTCTCCGACGAAACCAAGCGCAACGTCAAGGAGATGGCGCGCAAGCTCGGATGGACCCCAACCTATGCCGCTCAGGCGCTGGGATCCTCCCGGACAATGACGGTGGGGTTCGCGCCGTCGCGCTCCGCTGACGATTACCAGACCGAATCTTTCATGCTGCATTTCATGGCCGGGGCGCAGCTGGCGCTGAGCCGCAAGGGCTACGGCCTGCTGTTCAGTCCCTGCACCTCACTCGACGAGGAGATACAGGTGTACCGGGACTGGGCCAAGCGCAAGCGCGTGGATGCGGTGGTTCTCGTCGACCTGCGCAGCAATGACCCCCGGCCGAGGCTGCTGCGGGAGCTGGGTATGCCTGCGGTGCTGGCGGGCGGCCCGGATCCGGACGACATCGTTCCTTCGCTGTCCATCGACGACTCCCGTACGATGGAGTCGGTGCTCGTGCACCTGAGCCTGCTCGGCCACCAGCGTATCGCCTACTTGTCTGGCGACTCGCATCTCGATTACTGCATGGAACGGACGAAGGCTTTCGAATCCTTCACCTCCACCCGTGGCCTGGGACCGCTGTGGGTGGAATTCACCGACTTCGACGTGAACAAGGCCGTGGACATCACGCAGCGGCTGCTGGTCGAGGAGGAGCCGCCCACGGCGTTCATCTTCGAAAGTGAGACGCTGGCGGCGGCCAGCATCCGCGTGATCACCGAGGTCTGCGTCCGGCAGTCGGAACTCTCCGGGAAGGACGGGGGACGCCGGTATCCGTACAACATGCCGGCCACCGTGAGCTTCGAGGACAGCTTCATCTGCAGGAGCCTGTACCCGTCGGTGACCGCCGTGCACCGCGACGCGGGGGAGTACGGCACGCTCGTCGCCAAGCTGCTGCTCAAGAGCCTGTCGGGACGCCCCGTGTCGGGCAACCGCAAGGTGCTCACCCCGCAGCTGATCATCCGCGAGAGCACGCGACTGGCCGCGGCGGACTAGGCGCGGCGTCCCCCTCCGTCTTCCGGCGTCCTTCCGTCCCTTTCCTCCCTCCCTAGCGCCCGCTCCGGGCGTGTCCCGTTTGAGGGAAGGGATGGAATCGACTACGCTGAGCTAAAGCGATTTAGTTCCGGTGGGCATCGGCGCCCGACGACGGCGTCCGGCGCCGGGACGTCGCCGGGAGGGACCCCTCCCCCGGTCGATGACGGGGACGAACCCGCATCGAAGGACACAACAGCAAGGAGAACAAGAAGTATGGCCATTGCCAAGCGTTCCATGTCGCGCCGTGCGGCATCGATTGCCGCGGGCATTGCGGCGGCCGCCCTGGCGGCGACGTGCGCATTCGCACCGGCGGCGAACGCGCAGACCCCCGCCCCCTCGGCGCAGGAGACCACGCAGTCGACCGACCGTCACTTCATGGTGTACTACCGTGCCTGGCGCGACGTCACGATGAAGGGCGTCAACACCGACCTGCCGGACGACAACTGGATCTCGATGTACGACATCCCCTACGGCGTGGACGTGGTGAACGTCTTCAGCTACGTGCCGCAGGGCCAGGAGGAGCAGGCTCAGCCGTTCTACGACAAGCTCAAGGCCGACTACGCGCCGTACCTGCACTCGCGCGGCATCAAGCTCGTGCGCGGCATCGACTATTCCGGCGTTGCGGTCAACGGCTTCCGCACCTTCATCAAGGGGCAGGGCAAGACCGTGGACCAGGCCACCGAGGCCGACTACGATGCCTATGCCAAGCAGGTCATCGACGAGTACATGGTCTCCGTCGGCCTGGATGGTCTGGACGTCGACATGGAGAACTATCCGAGCGCCGCGGACGTGGAGATCTCCGACAACGTGATCCGCGCGCTGTCCAAGCACATCGGCCCCAAGTCCGACGACCCGGACGGCACGATGTTCCTCTATGACACGAACGGCTCCAATCTCGCCCCGTTCAAGAACGTGGCGGACTGCTTCGACTACGTGGCCTACCAGCAGTACGGCTCCTCCTCCGACCGCACCGCCCGTGCCGCCGCCGACTATGAGCCCTACATCGGCAATGAGTTCGTGCCGGGTCTGACCTTCCCCGAGGAAGGCGACATGAACAACCGCTGGCACGATGCCTCCGAACCGTACGAGGAGAGCCATTTCTATCAGGTGGCGTCGTACGTGAACGAGCACGATCTGGGCGGCATGTTCGTCTACGCGCTCGACCGCGACGGCCGTAACTACGACGAGGACCTGCACCGCATCGTGCCGTCCAACCTGCTGTGGACCAAGACCGCCATCACCGAGTCCCAGGGCATGAAGCTCGAGACGGCGAAGGCGGCCGCGAACCACTATCTCGACCGCATGGCGCTGCGTCAGGCGACCGTGCGCGACAACGGCGTGTCCGTCGACGAGGCCCGCACCGCGGTGGAGAAGGCCGCCAACCTGTACGAGGCCAACAAGGCGGTGCTTGGCGGCGACTACGGCGAAGGCTTCTCCGACACCTACGACCCGACGCTGGAGGCCGGCCTGCTGGACATCGACACCTCCGTGCTGATGCAGCAGATCGACAAGGCCACCGAGGCGATCAACGCCGACGCGACGGCCGCCGATGCGAAGATCGACCTGCGCACGGCCCGCGACGCCGCCATCGACGGCCTGACCAGCAGGATCTACACGGCGGACCAGGTGGCCGCGTGGTCGGCTGCCCTGAAGACGGCGCTCGACGCCACCACGCCGACTCCGACGCCGGATCCCGACGAGGACAACGACCATGAGAACGATGGCCAGGAGAACGACGCCGATACGGAGACCACGCCCGACACGGACAAGGACGCGAACGCCGGGAACAAGTCCCAGGCCCAGCCGGAGCAGCTCAGCTCGACCGGCGCCTCGGTGAACGCCATCGTCGCCGCAGGCGTGGCGCTCGCCGCCGCGGGTGCGGCCCTGGCCCTGTCCCGCAGGCGTGCCTGAGACCCTCGTGGGGATGCCGGTGGAGGAACCGGCGTCCCCACCTCGGCGCCCTTTCCGTGACGCTGACGCATTCCGGGTCCTCTCCCCGTGACGCTGACACATCGTGACCGTGACACATCATCCCGTATCGTTGGAATTCCAAGGATCGTGGATGTGACCTCCTGGCTCGGATGTGTCAGCGTCACGGGGAGGGACCGTGGAATGCGTCAGCGTCACGGTCGATTCATGGGGGAGGGGATTCCGCCCGGGAGAGGGATTCCGGACATGGGGTATCGTCATGGGGACGACACTCGTGACACGCCGCAGTGGGGGTGCGCGGAGGGGGACGAGCGGCTATAATATGCGCTAAAGCGGTTTAGTAAGTCTCGGTCGGATAGTCGGACGGCGTGGTCCTCGGGCTTCCGTCCGGGAGCCGTTCCGGTCCACGAATAATGCAAGGGGAACGCATGTTCCTGAAAATCGACCAGCAACTGGAGTGCTGCACCCGCGTCATCCGCCAGCGCGTCCGCCCCCGCATCCACCCCTCGATCGGCACCCTGACGGTGGAGGCCTTCGACATCCCCGGCGAGCCGATGCCGGTGCCGGAGTTCTTCGCCCGCCTCGGCCGCGGCGAGATTGCGTTCGAGCCGTTCGAACTCGGCTCGAAATGGGGCACCACCTGGGGCACCACCTGGTTCCGCCTGACCGGCCGCGTGCCCGCCGGCTACCCGAAGGGCCGCGCGCTGGAGCTGTTCCTCGACCTGGGCTGGTACGACCACTCGGTCGGCGGCCACATCGAGGGCATGGTGTACCGCCCGGACGGCACCGTCATCAAGGCCGTGCATCCGCGCAACCACTGGGTGCCCTTCCTCGACGCCGACGGCACCCCTCACACCGACATCGCCGCCGACGGTACCTTCACCGTGTACCTGGAGGCCGCCTGCAACCCGCTGCTGCTCGGTGTCATCCCGTTCATCGAGACCGAGCTGGGCGAATGCGCCACCGGCAAGCCGGAGGAGCAGTACGTGTTCCGCCGCGCCGACCTGACCGAATACGACGAGCGCTTTGAGGACTACTGGCTGGACCTCGACACCGTCCAGGGACTCATGAACGACATGCCGGACAAGCAGTCCGCCCGCTACTTCCAGCTGGCCAAGGCCCTTCAGCGCTCCCTCAACGCCTTCGACGAGCAGCATCCCGACACCGTGGAGCAGGCGCGCGCCGAACTCGCCGGCGTGCTCGCCAGGCCGGCCAACGCCTCGGCCATGCGCATCAGCGCCATCGGCCACGCGCACATCGACTCCGCATGGCTGTGGCCGGTGCGCGAGACCCGCCGTAAGGTGGCCCGCACCATCTCCAACGCCCTCGCCCTCATGGACGAGAATCCGGAGTTCAAGTACGCGATGAGCTCCGCCCAGCAGTACGCCTGGCTGGAGCAGGACCGCCCCGAGCTTTTCGCGCGCATGAAGGAGCGCATCGCCGAGGGCCGCTTCATCCCCGTCGGCGGCATGTGGGTCGAGTCGGACGGCAACCTGCCCGACGGCGAGTCCCTGATCCGCCAGATCTCCTACGGCCGCCGCTACTTCAAGGAGAAGCTCGGCGTCGAACCGCGCGGCATCTGGCTGCCGGACAGCTTCGGCTACACCGGCGCCTGGCCGCAGATCGCCCGCCGCGCCGGCTACGACTGGTTCCTCACGCAGAAGATCTCCTGGAACGACACGACCAAGTTCCCCCACCACTCCTTCCTGTGGGAGGGGCTCGACGGCACGCGCATCCTCACGCACTTCCCGCCTTCCGACACGTACGCGGCGTGGGTCACCACCAAGGAGATGACCTACACCGAGCACAACTTCCAGGACAAGGACCTCTCCGACCGCGCCCTCATGCTCTTCGGCTACGGCGACGGCGGCGGCCCCACGCGCGAGATGCTCGGCAGCCTGCGCCGCTTCCGCGACGTGGAGGGCTTGCCGAAGGTGGAGATCGAATCCCCGGACGTCTTCTTCGACGCCGCCCGCCGCCAGATCGTGGACGAGGCCGGCGAGGAGGCGCCCGTCTGGCACGGCGAGCTGTACCTGGAGCTCCACCGCGGCACGCTCACCGCGCAGCAGGAGATGAAGCGCGGCTGCCGCGAGGAGGAATCCCTCCTGCGCGCCGTCGAATACCTGTGCGCCGCCGCCACGATCGCCGCACCGGGCGCGTACGCGTACCCGGCGCAGGAGCTCGACCGCATCTGGACGACGCTGCTGCTCAACCAGTTCCACGACATCCTGCCCGGTTCCGCCATCGCCTGGGTGCACCGCGAGACCAGCGCCGACTACGCCCGCGACCTCAAGCGACTCAAGGAGATCGCCCAGGAGGCGTGCGCCGCCCTGCGCGCCGCCGACCCGACGGCCGACCTGCTGCCGGAGGCCGCCATCGCCCAGTACCG
>ERZ1032357.208-NODE-208-length-19488-cov-40.008491_pt1 | contig 19488 bp, 15 predicted proteins | sample MGYA00517100_ERZ1032357 | MGnify/ENA primary metagenome ERZ1032357 (study PRJEB33719, sample SAMN04262589) | wastewater metagenome | biome: periurban shantytown; feature: animal feces; material: feces | host: Canis lupus familiaris | place: Peru: Lima | collected...
TTTCGAGCCACTGCGGTCCCACCGCCTTCGGTGCGGTGCTCACGCTCAAGGCGTAAGGGCCGTTTGAAAGGCCGTTTGCGGAACAACCGGAGGCGCATGTGCTGCAAGAATCCCTTGCGGCACATATGCTTAGTCATTAGCAGTATTAACGGGCTCTTGTGAGCAAGGTTTGCCCAGTTGGCAGATACCCCTGCCTCTCCATAATATGCTGTATGAGATATAGCATTTTGCTGTAAGGGATTTTTGCAGCACTTTGAGTACGACTTCGAGTCCAACTAGGCTGATTGCCAAGTCAGTCCTATGACAATTACAAAGTCATGTTTATGATAATTACTAAGTCGTAGCTATGACAATTATAAAGTGAAGGATATGATAATTATAAAGTCATCAAGAACTGCACAGGTAATGCGAGTAATTGGTATTAGGCAGAAGGTGGTTTCTCGTGATTTCACGCGATATGAAGCGGAAGTTGACGCAGTTGGCGACAAAGTTCCCCGTCGTTTCTGTTACAGGACCTCGTCAGAGCGGTAAATCCACGCTTATTAAAAGCACGTTCCCCTCGCATGACTATCTGTCGTTCGAGGACCCTGCAACGCGTGAATTATTCCAAGCAGATCCAAATGAGTTTCTCAACCGCCATGCCCATTGCGTGATTTTTGATGAGGCTCAGCGAGTGCCCGAGCTATTTTCATATTTGCAAGGCATGGTTGACAAGCGTGACGAGCCCGGCTCGTTCATCATTTCTGGTTCACAGAACTTTTTGCTCTCGAAAAACATTTCTCAATCGCTTGCGGGGCGCGTTGGAATCCTGCGTCTGCTTCCGCTTTCTTATCGGGAGATATCGCAGGGCTCGTCGCGCCCTGAAGGTGCTTGGAGTTGGATATATCGCGGAGGATATCCGCGTGTTATCGCATCGGATATCGATCCGCTTGATTTCTATCCCTCGTACATTGAGACGTACTTGGAGCGTGATGTTCGCCAAGAGCTCGGTGTGGCGAAGATTGAGGAGTTCTCGCGCTTCATCCGGCTTTGCGCCCTTCGGTCCGGCGAGCTTCTCAATGTGGCGAGTTTGGCGAGCGATTGTGGCATCTCGAACGTAACCGCGAACAACTGGATATCGATTTTGTCCTCCAGTTATGTGATTCATCTGCTGAGACCTTATGCAGCCAATCGGGGGAAACGGCTTATCAAAACGCCCAAGCTTTATTTTCACGACAGCGGGTTGCTGTGTAACCTGCTTGGTATAGAAGATGCCGATGAGCTTTCTGTGCACCCTCAGAGGGGAGCTGTTTTTGAAACTGCAGTCGTATCGGAACTTATGAAGGAGTATTTCAATCGTGGAAGGGTGCCGAATCTTTCCTTTTGGCGCGACTCCAACAAAAACGAGATCGATGTCGTTATTGAAAAAGGCCCTTGCCCATTCGCTGCTGTTGAGATTAAATCTTCCACGACGTTCCGGAGCAAATATTTTGACGTGCTCGAGCGGATCGCTTCCCAAGAGCTTGATTTGGATGCCGACCATCGTTGTGTCGTGTATGCCGGAGAAGACGAGCTCTCGACTCGGCGTGGCGGGCTTGTCCCCTATACGGATATTCCAAGCGTTTTGGGCTTCGAGTGATGCGAGACGGTCGGTGCTATCGCGGGCGCTGCTCGGCTATACGCTCTCGAGGAATGATATTGATTTTCCATGTGCCGGCTTGAGTATTCGACAGGCGCTCGGGAGGTCAGAGTGATGACAAGGGGCGTGCGAAAGGCATGCTCTTTGGACGTTTGAGCAATGAGGGGCTGCCTCATTGGGGAACATGGACGCAAGGTTTTGTGGCGGAAATTGAGCGTGCTTTGAAGGACGAGTTATTGCCAAGAGCCTGATGCTTTTCTTGGTCGTTGGTGCTTATGCGCCATAAAAATCAGGTCAACTCTTGTGCGCGAGAGTCATTGTTCCAAATCATTAGAGGACAGACTGTGCTGCCGTGGAAGGGTAATTTAATATTCGAGAAGCGCGCAATTGTCGAGTTGTCGAGTCACCGAGGGGCGGTATCGTGACCAGCGGATTGGCATGACGCCTATACTTGTGGGTATATCAAATCAATATGGGAAATTCGCGGCGTGGGGGCACGGCATGGCCTATATCGAGTTCAGCGACGTCATGAAGATTTACGGGTCGGGCGGATCGGAGGTGCATGCCCTCGGCGGCGCGAGTTTCGAGGTCGAGCGCGGCGAGCTCGCCGTGATCTTGGGCGCCTCGGGCGCGGGCAAGACCACGGCCCTCAACATCTTGGGCGGCATGGACACCGCCACGAGCGGGCGCGTGATCGTGGACGGTCGCGATGTGAGCCAGGCCAGCGAGGACGACCTGGTGGAATACCGCCGCGCGGACGTGGGCTTTGTCTTCCAGTTCTACAACTTGGTGCCCAACCTCACGGCGCTCGAGAACGTCGAGCTCGCCTCGCAGATTTGCCCCGATTCCCTCGATGCCGCTGAGTGCCTGCGCAAAGTGGGCTTAGGTGAGCGCATGGCGAACTTCCCGGCGCAGCTTTCGGGCGGCGAGCAGCAGCGCGTGTCCATCGCCCGCGCCATCGCCAAGAACCCCAAGCTGCTGTTGTGCGACGAGCCCACCGGCGCGCTCGACTACCAGACCGGCAAGCAGGTGCTGCAACTGCTGCAGGACACGTGTCGCCGCGACGGCATCACGGTGCTCATCATCACGCACAACTCCGCGCTCGCGCCCATGGCCGATCGCCTTATCCGCTTCAACAGCGGCCGTGTGACCGATATGCAGGTGAACGCCAACCCCACCCCGATTGCGGACATCGAGTGGTAGGGGACGCGTGTGAGTAAGCGGAGAAGCAAACAGGAGCGCCCGAGCGCCAAGGGGCGCGTTCGCGTTGAGCGCGCGCCCCGCGGAGGCCGCAGCGTGATGCCGACGGCCTTTTCCACGGATATCCGGCGCACCATCACGGGGAATCTCAAGAAGTTCGTGTCGCTCGCGGTCATCACGGCGCTGGGCGTCACTTTGTTCGTGGGCCTCAAGGCGGCCTGCGACGACCTGCGTTTTACGGCGGACAGCTACTATGACGACCAGCGGCTGTTCGACGTCTCCATCCAGTCGACACTCGGCTTGGACAGCGCCGATGTCAAGGCGCTCGGCAAGCTCGACGGCGTGGATGTCGCCGAGGGCGGCTACTCCGAGACGGCCTACACCACGGTGGACGGCGCGAGCCAGAAAGTGGACGTCAAGGCGCTTTCCCCGGCCGGCCTGAACGAGCCTCAGGTGCTCGAGGGCCGCTTGCCGCGTGATGTGAACGAGGTCGCCGTCACGCAGAAGTACCTCGATGCGAGCGGCAAGAAGATCGGCGACAAGGTCACGTTCGAGGGTTTGGATGAGGACGAGAACACGGTGACCGAGGACGCCGCGGCCGAAGATGCGGCGGACGAGGATTCTGCGGGCGAGAGCGCCAAGGGTGAAGGCGCTGTTGCCGCCGGCGAGGACGCCACAGGTGAAGGCGCCGCGACCGGGGGCGCCGCGAACGAGGGCGTTGCGGACGAGAGCGCCGCGGGTGAAGGCATTGCTCTCGAAGGTGCCGCGGGCGAGGATTCCGCTTCGACGTCTTCCGAGTCGACCCCCATCTTCAAACGCGGCCCCTATACCATCACGGGCGCGGTGCTCGATCCCATGGACGTGAACGCCGGCAGCCAGAGCATGTCGTTTCGCAGCACGGGCGGCGCGCAGTACGCGTTCTTCCTCACGCCCGGCGCGGTACTGGACCGCGATACGTTCACGGTTGCCTACCTCGCCGTGACGGGCGCGTCCGACCTCATGACCTATTCCGACGAGTACAAGGCCCTCGTCGACGATGTAAAGCAGCGTGCCGAGGGTATTCGCGAGGAGCGCGAGGACGCGCGCACCGACGGCGTCAAGGCCAGCGCGAATGAGGAGATTGACGAGCAGCAAGACGCGGCGAACGAGCAGCTCGCGAGCGCGCAAGAGCAGATCGACGCTGCGCTGGCGCAGGTCGCAGCCGGTTCCGCGCAGCTTTCGGAGCAGGGCGACCAGGCTCGCGAACAGCTCGATGCGGCCCAAAAGCAGCTCGATGCCACGCGCGCTCAGATCGATACGGCCATGGCGGGGGCAAACACGCTCGCCTCGATGATGGGCTCCGCATGGCCGGCGGACGAATGGCAGCGGCTGCAAAACGGCGACGCCTCGGCCAAAGCGCCGTTCACGCAGGCGATTGACGCCTATGCCGACGCCATCGCCGAACGCGCCCGCGCAGGCGCTGCGCTGTGCGACGAGTTGAGCGACGCCGTGGAAAAGCTGCCTGCGGGCGACCCCGCGGCAAAGGACCGTGTCCACCAGCTGCTCGACGCGCTCGTGGAGCAGGGCCACCTGAGCTCCGATGACGCCGCACGCCTGGGGGCCCTCGTCGACGCCTATCCAGAAAACGAGGCGCAAATCGAGCAGCTGCAGCGCGAGATCGCCCAGATCAAGACGGGTATTCTGAGCTTGAGCGAACAGCTGCCCGTCCTCGCGAGCCAGGCGGGCATGCTTGCCGATGCCGCCTTGAGCGCGCCGCAGCTTTCGGCCGCCCAGGCCGAGCTCGACCGCAAGCGCGCCGATGCCGAACGTCAGCTCGCCAGCGGCCAGGCCCAGCTCGACGCGGGTGCCGCGCAGGCAGCTCAGGGCCAGGCCGAGCTCGACGAGCAAAAGGCGGATGTCGAGGCGGCCTTTGCAAGCGCGCGCACCGAGGTGGACGGCATCGAGCGTGCCACCTGGTACATCCAGGACCGCACCTCGCTGCCCAGTTACGCCAGCGTGGAGTCGGACGCGAGCTCGATCGAATCCATCGCCACGGTGTTCCCGCTCATCTTCTTCACGGTGGCGGTGCTCATCAGCCTCACCACGGTGACGCGCATGGTGGAGGAGGACCGAGGGCTCATCGGCGTGTACAAAGCGCTCGGGTACAGCCGTGCGCAGATTATGGCGAAGTACCTGGCCTATGCGTTCTCGGCGTGCCTGACCGGCGGACTGGTGGGTGACGCCTTGGGCTTCATCGTGTTGCCGGAGGTCATCTTCACCATTTTCCGCACCATGTACGCGCTTCCCGCGTTCCAGCTGCATTACAACCCCACCACGGCGGTGCTCGGCATGGCGCTGTTCGCCGTCGGCATCGTGGGGGCAACGTTCCTCGCGTGCCGCCACGTGCTCAAGGAAACGCCCGCCTCGCTCATGCGCCCCAAGGCCCCGCGTGCCGGCAAGCGCATCCTGCTCGAGCGCATCACGCCCCTGTGGCGCCGCCTCTCCTTCCTCAACAAGGTGAGCGCGCGCAACCTGTTCCGCTACAAGAAGCGCTTCCTCATGACGGTGTTCGGTATCGCGGGATGCACGGCGCTCATGATCTGCGGCCTGGGCATTCGCGACACGGTGATCTCGCTCAAGCCGCGCCAGTACGGCAGCGAGGGCGTCGTGCGCTACGACCTGCTCGCCGTGACCACCGATGACGACTTCGCCCAGGGCGAGCGCGAGCTGCGCGCCACCGGCCAGGTGGACACCATGCTCGAGGCGCGCGTGGACTCGGTGACGGTCGAGCTCGACGGCGTCAAGGAGAGCGTCCAGCTGGTGGTGGTTCCCAACGGTGCGGACCTTTCCGCCTACATGCGCACCGAGGACGGCTCCAACACCACGTTCCTGCAGCCCGCAATCGGCGGCGAGGACCTGGAGCTGCCGCGCGAGGGCGCCGGCGCGCTGGTGACCAAGAACATCGAGCAAGTCTTGGGCTTGGAGATAGGCGACGAGCTCAAGGTGCAGGACACCACGCTGCGCACGGGCACGGTTCGCGCCGAGGGCATCACGGTGAGCTTCTTGGGCAACTTCATCTACATGACGGAGGACGCCTACGAGCAGGCCTTTGGCGAGCCGTGCGTGCCGAATGCCCTCTTTGCGAACCTCGACGGTTCGAACGCCGAAAAGATCGAGCTTGCCGACGAGCTTGCCGCGGGCGATACCTTTGTGAGCGTGTCGAGCTCCGCCAAGATCGCCGACAGTTTTGGCGAGAGCTTCAAGATCATCGACGTGGTGGTCTACGTGGTCACGGTCATGGCCGGCGCCCTGGCGTTCGCCGTGGTGTTCACGCTGTCCAACACGAACATCTCCGAGCGCGAGCGCGAGCTCGCCACCATCAAGGTGCTGGGGTTCCGGCGGCGCGAGGTGTACCGCTACATCAACAAGGAGACGATCATCCTCACGCTCATCGGCATCGTGGCCGGCTGGCCGCTGGGGTACGTGATCACGCGCTTCCTCACCTATGTGCTGCGCATGCCGTCGCTGTTCTTCGACACGATCGTGGAGCCGCGGACGTACGTGTTCGCATCGGTGATGTCGCTCGTGTTCACGCTCATAATCAACCGCTTTACCAACCGTAGCCTCGACAAGATCGACATGGTGGGCGCCCTTAAGAGCGCCGAGTAACCGAGCGGCCCCGCAGCCCGAGTGCCCAAATGTCTGAGTGGCCTTGCGATCCGAGTGTCGCCGTGGCCCGAGCGCCCTAGTGTTCTGAGTGGCCTTGCAACCCGAGGGCCCTGCGATTTGAGTGGCGCCGCAGCCCGAGTGACCCTGCGGCCCGAGTGACGCCGCAGCCCGAGTGACCTGGCGGTCTGAGCGCTCTGCAGCCCGAGGGACTCTGCAATCGGGACGGGCCTGTGAGTCGAGCGCCCGTGCGATCAGAGCGACCTGCGACCCGGATGGTTCTGCGTTGACCGGCGACCCGAGTAACCCTGCTGTGTGCAAAAGGGGACGGGTCCCTTTTGCACACAGCCTCGTCGCGCGCGGTACAATGGGCTGGTTAGACGAGAGGGGCCGTTCGCATGATAATCACCACCTATCACTCGCCGTTGGGCGACATAACGCTTGCCGCCGACGCGCAGGGGCTCACCGGGTTGTGGTTTGTGGGCCAATCTCATTACGGCGCCACACTCACGGGCGATGAGCGCTCGTTCGACATGCAGAAAGGCGCGTTTTCTGCGGTGGAGACCGATGCGGCTGTTTGTGATTCGCCCGTGGTTGCCGACGAGGTAATTGAGGGCTGCGATGCGACCTCCGGGGGCAACCCCATGAGTGTGAGCGACCCTCAGAACACGGCTGCCGTGAGCGTGCTCGAGCGTGCATGGGCGTGGCTGAATGCGTACTTTGCCGGTCAGGCGCCGCGTTGGACGCCCCCTCTGCACGTTGAGGGCACTGAGTTCCAGCATGCCGTGTGGGTTGCGTTGCTTGAGGTTCCGTATGGTCAGACGGTCACGTACGGCGAGCTTGCACGCAAGATCGGTGGCAGACGAGCGCTTGCGTCTTCTTGTGGTCGGGGTTTCTCCAACGCATCGGCTGGTTTAGGGAGCTCGGGCGCGGCCAGTGGGGAGCGGAATGCGGCCAGTGGGGAGCGGAATGCAGCCGGCGGGAAGCCGGACGCGGCCGATGGGGAGCCGGATGTTGCCGGTGCTTCCACTGCCCACGGAAAGCGGGGCTTGTCCATAGCCGCCCATGGGACTCAAGCCTCGTCCGATGCGGTGCTGGCCGGGTACGAGGCCTCCGATGCCGCAACCTCGGCACGGGCAATCGGTGCCGCCGTCGCGCGCAACCCCGTTTCCATCATCATTCCGTGTCATCGCGTGGTGGGCGCCGACGGTGCGCTCACGGGATATGCCGGGGGACTCGATCGCAAGCGCGCCCTCCTCGAGCTCGAGTCGGCTCGATAGTCTGATCGGCCCCACTCGAAAGCCTGCCCGCGCCCGCATGGTGCGCTTTCTACGCGCCTTGCTTCCTTTGTTTTACAGGACGTCCAATCTCCTCTCCGAGAGTTAACTCTCGGAGAGGAGATATGCGTTGCGCGTCCTTTTTGACCATCGAGAGGTAACTTTCGCGGCAGGTTTATGCCTCTGCCCGCGATGCCCTTGGTTTTGCGATGAAGTGACAATATCTGCATGGAGGTCCGTGGCGCCTCATGGTAAAAATAGCCACAACGAACCGACGCGGGTTCCCAGCTCAAGCTGCTATGAGGTGGGAGCCCGCTCTTTTTGTGGGAAAGTTTTGTGGGAAGGAAGCGCGTGAATCACCCGACCGATGCCGTCAAGACACCGAGCAAGTGGGCCATTTTGTTCACGGTCCTTATCATGACGTTCATGGCGACGCTCGATTCGAGCATCGTCAACGTGGCGCTGCCCGTCATGCAAAAAGCCCTGAACGCCGGGCTCGACCAGATCCAGTGGGTCTCCTCGGTGTACCTGCTCACCATGTGTGCGTTCCTGCTCGTGTTCGGCCGCCTGGGCGACCTGCATGGCAAGGTGCGCTACTTTGAGGTGGGCGTGGTGATCTTCAGCATCGGCTCGCTCATGTGCGGCCTCTCCACCACGCTGCCCGCGCTTGTGATCTCGCGCGCGGTCCAGGGCATCGGCGGCGCGTCGGCCATGGCCAACAACATGGGCATCATCACCGAGGCGTTCCCGGCGCGCGAGCGCGGCCGCGCCCTTGGGCTGCTGGCGAGCTTCGTGGCGCTCGGCATGATGTGCGGGCCCGTACTCGGCGGCTTTATCGTGGCGGTGCTGCCCTGGGAGTACATCTTCCTCATCAACGTTCCCGTAGGCCTCATCTCGCTGGTCATTGGTCACTTTACCCTGCCTCGCACCATGCACGACCACAAGCCCGGCAAGATGGATGTCGTGGGCAGCCTCATGCTCATTCCGGGCATGCTCCTTACGTTCCTCTCCATCACCATGCTGCAGAGCAATGCCGGTCCGCTCGTGGTCGCCGCGCTGGTGGCGGGTCTCGTGCTGCTCGCGCTGTTTGTGCGCCACGAGCGCGCTTGCGCCGAGCCGCTCATCAACCTCGACCTCTTCCGCGACAAGCACTTCATGGTGAACCTCGCGTGCCTGTTCATCAGCTTTGTCGCCATTGGCGTCTATGAGCTCATGACCCCGTTTTACCTGCAGGATGCCCGCGGCTTCGACCCGGGCCTCTCGGGTTTGATCTTCTGCATCATCCCGCTGGTCAACGCGGTGGCGGGCCCCATCTCGGGTGCGATCTCCGACCGCGTGGGTTGCGAGCCGCTCACGTGTCTTGGCCTGGCCACGTTTGCCACGGGCCTCTTCCTCATCGGAACGCTCGGCATGGGCGAGGGCATTCCGCAGATCCTGTTGTTCTTGGGCCTCGCATCGCTGGGCACCTCGATTTTCCAGGCGCCGAACAACTCGCTCATCATGGGGTCGGTGCCCGTCGAGATGCTTGGATTTGCGGGCAGTGCGAGCGCGCTGGCGCGTTACCTGGGCATGGCCGTGGGCATTTCCGGTTCCACATCGCTGCTGTACGGTCAGATGAGCGTGGCGGCGGGCCGTCCGGTCACGGCGTTTGTCGAGGGCAGGCCGGACATCTTCCTGTACGGGCACCGCTTCGTCTACGTGGTGACCGCGGCGCTCGTTGCGGTGGGCTTTGCGCTCACGCTGGCGCGCATGGTGCAAAAGCGCCGCACGCACCGCGCATAGTGTAAAAACACCGCACGCCGTTCACGCCGCAGGTCAGGCGCATCCGGGCCTGCGCGCACGGGGGACGACCGCGCATGTGCACGCTCCGCGCATAGGGAGCATCGCGGCAGATATGTGTAAAAGAAAGCCGTCCCTACGGGTGGATGGGGCGCGGGATTCTCTCGCGCCCCATTCATCCGACGCCCCATAACTTCAACACCGGAGTGTGCGAAACTGGTACTCTTACGGTAAGAGACAGCCATCTATCGGCACACAAGGAGGTCCGTCGCTCGCATGCTGCTGGAACGCATTTCATCGCCGCAGGACGTGAAGCGCCTCGAGCCCGAGACATTGCCCGAGCTGTGCGCCGAGATCCGCCGTGCCATCTTGACGAGTTCCGCCTCGGTGGGCGGTCATATCGGTTCCAACCTGGGGGTTGTCGAGCTGACCGTGGCGCTGCACCGCGTGTTCGACTCGCCCACGGACAAGCTCATCTTTGACGTGTCGCACCAGACGTACGCGCACAAGATGCTTACCGGTCGCGCCTCGAATTACCTCGATCCCGCGGAGTTCGGCGGCCTATCCGGTTTTACCAACCCCGACGAATCCGAACACGACCTCTTTTCCATGGGTCACACCTCCACCTCGGTGAGCCTTGCCTGCGGCATGGCAAAGGCGCGCGATCTGGCGGGGGAGCGCTATAACGTGGTTGCCGTGATTGGCGACGGGTCGCTCTCGGGCGGATTGGCGTTTGAGGGCTTGGACAATCTTGCCGAGCTCGGCACCGGTGTGATCGTGATCGTCAACGACAACGGCTGGTCCATCGCCGAGAATCATGGCGGTTTGTACCGTAATCTCGCCGAGCTGCGCGAGAGCGAGGGCAATGCCCCGTGCAACCTGTTCCGTGCGCTGGGCTTGGACTACCGCTTCTTGGCCGAGGGCAACGACGAAGCCGCCGTCGAGCGCGTGCTCGCCGAGCTTCGTGGCATCGACCATCCGGTTGTTTTGCACCTGTGCACTACCAAGGGCGCCGGCTACGAGCCCGCCGCGGCCGACTCCGAGAACTGGCACCATGTGGGCCCCTTTGACATCGAGTCGGGCGCGTACGACGTGTTTCCGCGCAATCGCTGCGAGGACACCGAGACCTACGCCGGCATCACGGGCGCCTACCTGCTCAACCGCATGCAGGCGGATCGCCGTGTGGTGGCGATCTCTGCCGCCACGCCCTACATCATGGGCTTCACGCCCCTGCGCCGCGCTCGCGCGGGCAAGCAGTTCGTGGACGTGGGCATTGCCGAGGAGCATGCGGTCACCTACGCGGCGGGCCTCGCGCGCGCCGGCGCCAAGCCCGTGTTGGGGCTCTACGGCGTGTTTATGCAGCGCGCATACGATGAATTCTGGCACGATTTGTGCCTCAACAGCCTGCCCGCAGTCATTTTGGACTTCGGTTCGTCGGTGTTCGGCACCGCCGATGCCACGCACCTGAGCTTTTTCGACCTTGCCCTGCAGGGAGCGCTGCCCAATCTGCGCTGCCTGGCGCCGGTGTGTCGCGAGGAGTACGAGGCCATGCTGGATTGGGCGCTTGCGCAAAACGAGCACCCCGTGGTGATTCGCGTTCCCGGCAACGGCGTGGTCTCGCGTCCGGAGTTGCTGGATAACGGAGTTGTCGACGCCGGCGTCGCCCCGTGCTCCGCGAAAGTGGGTTGCACTGTTGGCGAGCAGGTCCTTCACGAGGAGGCAGGCGAGACGGTCGCACGAGGCGGCGAGGCGCGCGACGCCGCGTACGCCGATTGCGCGGGGCTTCCTGTGAGCTTTGACGAGCCGCGCTACCAGACGGTCCGCGCTGGCGGTGATGTCGCGGTGCTGGCGCTTGGCAGCTTCTTTGGCCTGGGCGAGCGCGTGTGCGACGCACTCACCGAGCAAGATGTAACTCCCACCTTGGTGAATCCGCGTTTTGCCACCGAGCTGGATGAACGCGCTTTGGATAGCCTCGCGACTTCGCATCGCGTGCTCGTGACGCTCGAGGACGGCGTGCTCGAGGGCGGTTGGGGTGAGAAAATCGCCCGGTACCTGGGCCCATCCGCCGTCCGCGTGCTTTGCTATGGCGTGCATAAGGGTTTTCCTGACCGTTTCGACGCCGAAGAGCTGCTCGCTCAAAATGGCACAACCGTCGAGGCGATCGTCGCCGATATCCGCTCCGCGCTTCGCGATTTTTAGGCTTCGCGCTCATTTGGGCATACAAACTTTCGGTATTGGGAAGCTCTTTCGCCTCTCATCGAGTAGACCGACATTTCTGCTCTCTGCCAACTGGGGTTTTGTTGGAATTTGCCGCGGTCTACTCGAGCGATGGCCATTAAGCTTCCCAATACCGAAAGTTCCTGACATGTCGGGCCTCGCGGTGTGGCGCCATGGAGTTTCCTCGCCCGACGAGTTGCGTGTTGTTACAAGTTTCTGTCTGCGGGTAAAAGACACCATACTTGTCGCAAAAATGTGACAAAATAACGCAATCACTTCGGCAAACTAAAGTGATGCCGATGAAAAGGGAGAGGAATCTCATGAGCAACAGCACTCGTTCGTTCATGTTCAACCGCCGTCAGGTGCTCGGCGCCGCTGCCGCTGGCGTTGCCGCCTTGGGCCTCACCGCGTGCGGCGGCGAGCCCGCCCCCGCGCCCGCCGGTTCGGACGATGCAAGCGCATCCGAGGACCAGGAGCCCGCGGCCCTCGATGCAGAGGCATATGACAAGCTGATTGCCTCCGGTGCCGTGGCTGACGACGCCACCATCGCCGCGAGCACGTGGGCGCAAAAGATCAAGGACGCCGGGACCATGCGCCTGGGCGTGGTCCAGACCTCCATGCTCTTTAGCTTGCTCAACGAGAAGGACGGCAAGCTCCGCGGCTTCGACGCCGGTCTGTCCCAGCTGCTCGTGCGCTACATCTTGGGCGACGAGTCCAAGTTCGAGTCCACGCAGGTGACCTCCGACACGCGCGAGTCCGTCCTGCAAAACGACCAGGTTGACGCCGTGTTCGCCACCTATTCCATCACCGAGGACCGCAAGAAGCTCATCTCCTTCGCCGGTCCGTACTACAGTACGCAGCAGTCCATCTTGGTGCTCGCCGACAACGACAGCATCGAGGGTCTCGAGGACCTGGCTGGCAAGAACGTCGCCGCGCAATCCGGCTCCACCGGCCCGAGCATCATGGAGGAGCTCTGCCCCGATGCCAAGCTGCAGGAGTTCAAGACCGACGAAGAGGCCCGTTCGGCCCTCGCCCAAAAGCGCGTCGACGCTTACGTGATCGACCGCAATATGCTGTTCTCCGACATGATGAAGCAGCCGGGCAAGTACAAGATGGCCGGCGAGCCCTTTGGTCCGGAGGACCTGTACGGCATCGGTATGCCGCTCGACTCCGACGGCGTGGCGTTCGTGAACGACTTCCTTGCCAAGATCGAGGAGGACGGCACGTGGGAGGAGCTGTGGAAGCTCTGCATCGGTGACCGCGCCGAGATTGACGAGGTCCCGCAGCCGCCCACCATCGGCGAACTGTAAGGTCTCACCGCGCGGTCCGCACATGCGGCGGGCTTTATGCGAGGGATGATTGGGCGGGGGCACTCGCGTTTGCTCGACGCATCTCGTGCGGGCAGGCGGGTGCCTCCGCTATTATTTTCGCAGGTAACGATTGATTTGGGGGAAGGAGAGGCGCGTGAGCTTATCCGAGCTGCTGTCCACGTACGGGCAAAACTACGTGGACGCCCTGCTTTCGACATGGGGAATGACCGCGTTGTGCTTCGCGCTGGTCATGGTGCTCGCCGTCGGCATCACGGTACTGCGCGTGTGCCCGTTCAAGCCGCTGCGCTGGCTGGGCGACGGCTACGTGCAAGTGTTTCGCAACATCCCGGGCGTGTCGCTGCTTATCATCATCGTGTACGCCCTGCCCAGCTTGAACCTGGTGCTGCCGTACCGCACCTGCGTGATTCTCACCGTCGTGCTCGTGGCCTCCGCGTTCGGGTCGGAGAACTTCATGAGCGGCATCAACACCATCGGCGTGGGGCAGATCGAGGCCGCGCGTTCGCTGGGGCTCTCCTTTGGGCAGATGTTGCGCCGCATCGTGATCCCGCAGGCCCTGCGCACCACGGTGTTGCCCATGACCAACCTGCTCATCGCCGTGATGCTCACCACCTCGTTGGGCTCGCAGGTGCCGCTCGACCCGGCGGAGCTCACGGGCGTCGTGTCCTATATCAACACACGTGCCACGGGCGGCATCTTGGCGTTCGCCGTCTCCGCTGCCGGATACGCGCTCACGGCGGTTGCCATCGCGTTCGTGGGCAACCGCATCGATAGGAAAGTGAGGATCGCGCGATGAGTGCACAGACCAAGGCGGGCGCACGCGCCGCAGCGCCACTCAGCATCCGCGATGCCCTCTACGAGGCCCCGGGACCCAAGATGCGCATGAAGATCCGCATCGGCACGGCCGTCTCGGCGGTGCTGGTGGCGGTGCTGTTGGGCTTTGTGGTGTATCAGTTTTGGGCGACCGGTCAGCTCGATCCGCGCTACTGGGAGTTCTTTACCTGGGGGAGCACCTGGGCGTACCTGATGGCTGGCCTGCGCGGCACCCTCACGGTGGCGCTCACCGCCGGCGCCATCGCGCTGGTACTGGGCCTCGCCCTCATGCTGGGACGGACGAGCGGGATACGCTGGCTTGCGGCCCTGTGCCGTGTGGTCACGGACTTTTTCCGCGGCGTGCCCAGCCTGCTGCTCATCTACTTCTTCTTTTTGGTGGTGCCGCAGTACGGCATCCGGATGTCGTCGTTTTGGATGATCACCCTGCCCGTGGCGCTCGCGGCCTCCGGCGTGCTCGCCGAGGTGTTTCGCGCCGGCATGAACGCCGTGCCGCGCGGGCAGACCGAGGCCGCCTTGGCGCTGGGCATGCGGCCGTTTCGCGTCAAGCTCAAGATCGTGCTGCCCCAGGCCATCCGCTACGTGATCCCCTCGCTCATCTCCCAGCTGGTCGTGGTGGTCAAGGACACCACCGTGGCGTACGTGGTGAGCTACCCGGACATGCTGCAGAACGCGCGCGTGCTCATCACCAACTACGATGCGCTGGTGAGCACCTATTTGGTGGTGGCCGTGATCTACATTCTGCTGAACTACGCCATCAACCAGCTGTCCGTGTACGTCGCGCGCCGCAGCGGCACCCGCGTGGTGAGCCGCTACAGCACCAACCCCGCGTAGTGTTAGCTTGCCCGCAGGGCACCGCGTGAGAGTACGGCCTACGGTGCCTTTGTGCAGCGGTCCCCGCCCTGCGAGCCTCCCCTTCCTTCGAGAGAACGGATTTCGATATGACCTCAAACGTAGAAACCTCAGCCGATCGCGCCGCTCAGGCTACCCCCATCATCGAGCTGCGCCATGTGGATAAGCACTTCGGCGACCTGCACGTGCTCAAGGACGTGAACCTTTCCGTAGGCAAGGGCGAGGTCGTGGTGGTGATCGGCCCGTCGGGTTCGGGCAAGTCGACGCTCTGCCGCGCCATCAATCGCCTGGAGACGATCGATTCCGGCGAAATCCTCATCGAGGGACAACCTCTGCCCCAGGAGGGCAAGGAGCTCGCGGCCATGCGCGCCGAGCTGGGCATGGTGTTCCAGAGTTTCAACCTGTTCGCGCACATGAGCATCCTGCAAAACGTGACGCTCGGCCCCACCGAGGTGCTGGGTCTGCCTAAGGCCGAGGCGGAGGCTCGCGCCATGGAGCTGCTCGAGCGCGTGGGCGTGGCCTCGCAGGCGCACAAGGTGCCGGCGCAGCTTTCCGGCGGCCAGCAGCAGCGCGTGGCAATCGCCCGTTCGCTCGCCATGCACCCCAAGGCGATGCTGTTCGACGAGCCGACCTCGGCGCTCGACCCCGAGATGATCAACGAGGTGCTCGACGTCATGGTCGACCTGGCGCGCCAGGGCATGACCATGATCGTGGTCACGCACGAGATGAACTTCGCCCGCCGCGTGGCCGACCGCGTGGTGTTCATGGCGGACGGCGCCATTGTGGAGGAGGGCGCCCCCGACGAGTTCTTCGACCACCCCACGTCTGAGCGTGCCCGCGACTTCCTGAATTCGATTAAGGGGCATTAACCATGACGGCAGCACAGAACCGACCAATCATCCTCGTCGCCCCGCGTCTTGAGCAATGCCAGCCCTGCCTGAAAATGCCCGAGCGTCTGGCGCCCGAGGAGACGGGTGCAACGGTGTTTCTCGATGCGATCCTTGCCGCGGGCGGCGTGCCGCTCATCATGTCGCTCACCGACGACGATGACGTGCTGGCGCGTTATATCGACATGGCCGACGGCGTTGCCATTCCCGGGGGCCAGGACGTCGATCCGGCGTTATGGGGCGAGGAAGAGCCTTATGACGAGCGGTTGCTATGCCACGAGCGCGATGCCTTTGAGCTGCGGTTGATCAGCGCCGCGCTCGCCGCAGGCAAGCCGATCTTCGCCACGTGCCGCGGCATGCAGATCCTTAACGTGGCATTGGGCGGCACCCTGTGCATGGACGTGCCGAGCCTGCCCGTTCCCGAGGGCATGGTGCACTGGCGCCATTTGCCCATTTTGCACGACCCCGCGCACCCCATTGTCGTGGAGGACGGCTCGCTGTTGTCGCGCGTGCTCGATTGGCGCGGCGAGGTCCAAGTGAACTCGAGCCACCATTGCTGCGTGGACAAGCTCGGTGAGGGCGTGCGCCTCACCGCCGTCGCGACCGACGGCGTGCCCGAGGCCATCGAGGTCGAGGGCCAGCGCTTCTGCCTGGGTGTGCAGTGGCACCCCGAGTACACCTGGCGCACGCTCGAGACGGACTTCAAGCTGTGGCGCGCGTTCGTCGACGCCGCCCGCGGGTAGAGCGGTCGCAATCGCCCGCGTGCAGGGTGCCGCGACCGTGCGCTTGCAGGTCTTCTTGCGATCAGGGTTGACGCAACCGCCTTGTGCTTTCATGAGTACGGGGCGCAGAGTGGGCCGCCCCGTTGTTCATGCGCCCACTCATCTCAGGGTGCTACTCAGGGTGCTATTTTGATCGAGGGCAGCACCCGCTTGGCGAGAGACGGTGCCTACCCGGTTGGAGGCGGCGCCTACCCGGTTGGGGGCGGCGCCTGCTCGTTTGGAGGTGGCGTCGAGGCGTTGAGGGGCGGCATCCGCCCAGTTAGGGGCGACATCCATCCAACTGAGGGCGGATGTCGCCCCCCTCTGCCCGTCTAGCGAATGAAGTTCGTGAACTCCATGTCCGGGTCCATCGCCGGCGGCTCGATGCCTGCGGCGCGACCGGCCTCGATGCAGCGGAGCATCCATGTCATGTTGCGCGCGAGCATGCGCATGGTGGCGAGCCCCTCTTTATCTTGCTCGACCTCTTCGGCGGTGTTGCCGTGGATGTTGTTCCAGTACCGGGAGCTCACCACGGGCATCTGCGAGATGGTGAAGAACTTGTTGATGTCGTCAAAGGACGCCGTAGTGCCGGCGCGGCGGGCGCTGAGCACAGCGGCGGCGGGCTTGTGGGCGAACACGTTCGGCTGCCCCGCGCGCCCGTTGGCGTAGAACAGGCGGTCCATAAAGCCGAGCAGGCTGCCGGCGGCATGCGCGTAATGGACCGGAGCGCCAAACACAAAGCCATCGGCGTGCGCGGCGAGCTGGCGGAACTCGTTTACCTGGTCGTTGAACACGCAGCGACCGAGCTTGTTGCAGCCTCCGCACGCCACGCACCCTCCGATCGGCTTGGCGCCAATCCAGAAGATCTCCGCGTCCACGTCCTGCTCGGCAAGCGTGCGCGCAACTTCCTCAAGGGCGCGGTTGGTGCAGCCGTGCTTATGCGGGCTTCCGTTGACGAGCGATACCTTCATGAGCGTGATTCCTTTCTTGTTTGGGCTCGCAGTTGTCAAAGACGTTTGGGTTCGCGCATGCCAGAGACGGTGAGCGAGTGCTATGTGGCCTGCCGTGTGGCTGCGTGCAGGCGGCGACAGATGCTACTTTGCGTCGCATGCTCCCGCCGCGCTGCAGCTTCCGCGCCCGGCGAGCAGCTCGTCGTAGTGGGCAATTTTGTAATCCAGCCGATCGAGCCCCTCTTGAACGCGCGCGAGGCGCTCGCGTGCGGCCTCGCGCTGCTCGATGAGAATCTGCTTGCGCGCCTCGAGCGTCGCGTCGCCCTCGTCGAGGAGCTGCATGTACTCGATGAGGGCCTCGATCGAGACATTTGCCCCGCGCATGCATTTGACGAACCCGATGCGCATGCAATCGTCCTCGCTGTAGTCACGCACGCCGCCCGTGTTGCGTCGCACGGGACGCAACAGGCCGATGCGTTCGTAGTACCGCAAGGTATCGGCGCTGATGTCGTACTTCTCCGCAACTTCCGCAATGCGCATGAGGGATCCCTTCATCGTCTTTGACGCGTCTGGGGTCATCTTAGTATCTGGAGCGAGCTTTAGGGCAAGAAGCTATTCTTTGAGTTGCCCAAATACGGCGCGTGCGGTGTGGCATTGACGGAAAGGTATGGAAAACCGCCAACGTCAAGGCGGTGCGTCTGCTCACTGGGCGCATAGATGACGTGGTTCCAATGCTTTGTCTCCGCTTTGAACGCAAAAGGTATCGTTTTGTTGCAGTCAAAGAGGGAGATATCAAGTAAGCATAATACTGCCAAAGCGCTGACCTCGTCTTTTGCTGAGCAAGATCAAGGCGATACTTGTGAGGGAGACATTTGACTGCAACAAATCGTTGAATTCTTGCTCGAGTGTGTTGTCACTGCCCAAGCAGAGGGGGATTCCACGCGTGGCATATTCCTCCGTTGGCGGAAAGGCATGGTTAATCCGTCAAAGCCGGGGTAGGAAGAACCATATCAATCGAGCGCCGATTGCCGGTGCGGGCCACGTCGAAAGGAGCGGTCATGTCTGTCAACCTGATGTTCTTTGTACTGCTGCTGGTGGTGTGCGCGCTGGCGGGTTGGATCGCCATTCCGCGCATCATGCGTTCGTGGACCGTTGCGACCAAGCCCACCGACGAACGCTTGGAATACGTCTCCCATATGGGCAAGGAGATGGATTGCGGCCCATCTGAGGCCGCCCCCGCGGAGCACGAGCACGCCGCCCATCGAGACCTTGAGGGAACCCCGATCCGCCAGCTGTGAGCCAGCTGTGAACATTCCGGCTTGCGCATGGAGCGGTGCCAACTGTCACGACGTAACGTGGGAGGCGACAGCCCATAGAGCTGCCGCCTCCCGTTTTTTATGCTGTGTGCTGGATCGCGGGCAAGCTACGCCTCGATGACGACCTCGCGGTGGCCATTCGTGACGAGGTCCTTGACCGCGATGGTGGCGCCCAGGTGCTGCTCAACCAGGGAGGCGAGCTCGTCCGTCGCGGCGCGGCAGTCCTCCAGGCGGTCGGGGTCGACGCACTCGACAATCAGGAAGGCGTTGCGCGTGTCGTCCGTCAACGCGGTGCGCACGCCATCGCGCCAGTTCCAGCAGCGGCAAACCGCGCCGGCGTCATCGAGGTAGGCGAGCTCGCCGGGCAGCGTGGGGTCGTCCTCGGCGCCCTCGCCGAGCGGCAGGAAGGCGTCGCCGCCTTGCGTGATGGTCAGGCGCAGGTCGCCCTCGAACGCATCGATGTCCTCGCCGCCCAGGGGCAACGCGTAGGTGAGGCTCACGGCGTTGTAGATGTCGACGGAGGGCGAGATGGAGCCCACGGGATTGCCCTTGAGCACGCGCTTGAGCAGGTTCTCGATGGAGCAGCGGGCACCGCGCTTGGTCTTGAATTGCTGGTAGGCTTGGCGCCACACGCGCACGGCGGGGTTTTCGGAAAGCGTGGGCGACTCGAGGTGGCGCTCGGCGCGCGTGTTCGCCTGTGCGAGCAGGGCGCGGATCGCGGCGAGCGCCTCGTCATCGACTTTCGCGGCGGGCTTCATGCCCTGGGCGACCGACGACGCCAAACGACGCGCCGGGGAACAGCTCCCAAAACGAGTCTTCGGTCACAA
>ERZ1032357.220-NODE-220-length-18963-cov-45.667442_pt1 | contig 18963 bp, 23 predicted proteins | sample MGYA00517100_ERZ1032357 | MGnify/ENA primary metagenome ERZ1032357 (study PRJEB33719, sample SAMN04262589) | wastewater metagenome | biome: periurban shantytown; feature: animal feces; material: feces | host: Canis lupus familiaris | place: Peru: Lima | collected...
CCCTAGGACCCGACTCGGCAAAAAACGCCACGGAATCTGCTCTAGGACCAGACAATGGCATTCCCGATACCCGCAATGTGTGAGAGAATACAAGAATACAGTAGACCTTTGGGAGTTTATTGAGAAGAGGAAGCACCCTATGGCATCGTCGCATCGTCACACGCCCGCCGGACCGTCCATGATGCCGGCACCGCCGCGCATGGCACCACACGTTCCGGCGCCAACGCCCGTACCTTCGATTGCGATGGGAGTGCCAGCCAATCAGCCCTCGCCTTCCGCGTCATCCCCGCGCGTGGCCATCACTGTGGTGTATGGCAAACGCTCCGCGAAACTCAATGTTCCGTCGACACTTCCGGTAGCTGAACTGCTGCCTGATATCGCCAAGAAACTAGGTGTGTTCGATCCGACTCTGGTGTATGCCGGCTACCGACTGACCCGTGACGACGAATAGTTGCTTTACCAGCAGCAAGCGGAAAAGGCAAGAGAACAGTCGCACCCACATCTGCTATACGTATCGCAGCAGATGAAACAGCATCAAGCTGGTTCCCCGGCAATGACTCCCTTTGCTTCCTCACATACTCAAGAGCATCATTGGCTTTATCAATGATGCTCTGCATCACTTCAATTTGACTGGATAGGCCATCCGCATAATTTACGGCAAGCAGATCTTCTCCATGCCGTTTTGCACTAAGCGCAGTTTGACCAGAGAAAACATCAGTATCAGATACACGTTCAACCACATGTTTCACTGTTTGTTCTGCTTGTTCAGCATTATCAACAGACAGAATATTTCCCTGTAACTCCCAGTTCGGGCTCTTGGCAATCTCATTGAGACGCTGCTCAATGGGACCTATATTGGAATCAGAACTTGTTATCACTGAATCAAGCAATTGCTCGACAACATTCTTGTCTTTATCCTTGTCGGACATCGATGTCTCCTTTCCCTTCCTAATACTCTCTATGGTTTACCGTGCATGCCGGCCCTGGCCGGGCTTATTCCGACCATCGGATTGTGGCGGATACTGTTGTGGGGAATAACCCTGTTCCTGACCATAGCCGCCTGCGACATCGGGAACCTGACTGGCGGGAGGCTGAGGATAGGGTTGGGCCGGCTGAACCGGATTCTGCGGAACCGGATTCGCCTGCTGCTGAGGCTGAGCATACCGAGGAGATACCGGACCGACATTCCGCCGGTACTGCGACGGCACCTGAGCCGGGCCCGGAGCCTGGTACTGCGGCACAGGCCGGGACCCGGGACCGCCATACTGCGGCGAATACGGTCGGTTCGGATACGCCATACCCGGCACAGGCTGACGCGGACCCGCATACGGCGACGGGCCAGCGGCAGCGGCATCCGGCAACGGACGACGACTCTGCTTTCCGCGCTTCGACAACACCACCGCCAACACGATGCCACCAGCCACCACGGCGATGCCCACGCCACCGGTTGCCAGCCACACCCACACCGGCACACCGGACGACTTCACGCCATCCTTCCCGTCACCGGTACCCGGCAGCACGGTCCTGCCGTCAGACTTGCCATCAGACTTGCCTTCAGTCTCGTCCGCGGTCGCGGTGGCGGAATACCTCATGCAATCCGAACCACCATCCGCCTTGCACTGCTCCACCTTCTTCCACGCGGCTTTCTGACGCTCATACTCCCTGCCGATCTCACCGGCCTGGCAAGGAACGGGAAGCGAGTCATCGAGTATGTCGCCGACGCCGTCGGGGTTCTTGGAGCAATCCTGCGCATACCACTTCGAACGATCATCCGACAGCTTCGACGCCGTGGTCACCTGCGCCTCCAAAATCGGATTCACATCCGGATACTGCGTCGGATCCACCGTCAGAAGCTTGCCTGGATCGACCTGGCCATAACCCCTCTTATGCTCTGGGTCCAGCTTCGCCTCACCCGAATCATTGCCTTTCGTGTTACGCACCAACGACTGCAGAATCTGATTGCCCGTCGCGTCCGGCCACTTCTGCACAGTCAACGCCAAATACCCAGACAACACAGCCGCACCAGTCGACGTACCTCCCGAACGCACCAAAATGCGTTTCGAATTAATGAACGGAACAAGCACCTGATCACCCGGGGAAAGGATGTTCACGTTCGCATCAGCCACATCCGAAATGCCGGCGATCTGCCCGTCGGGACCGACCTCGTTGTTGCGGATCGCACCTGGGAATGAACTCCAATCTATGGGGTTGCCGGTCATCACATCCGTGCTGCTGCCATCGACAATAGCGTCAGTATTCTTGTCATTCGAACGGCCCGAAACAAGGATCACGCCATGGCGTAGCGCCTTGAGCATCCCATCATAACCATAATCTAAGCCACCGCTATTTGACATGTTGATGATGCGTGCGCCCCAGTCGACCGCGGTGCTAACTTCCTTGTCGATATCCGGCTTAACAGCCCCATCATCACAAGGAAGGTTCATGTTGACGCCGTCCGCAATATCTTCTCCTATCGGGAGAAACAGAACATCGGACTTCGGCACCAAACCCGTCACCCCTTGGCCGGCATCCCAACTCTTGCCATTGCCCACCAGCCATGTGAGCATGAAAGTGCCATGCGACGAATAGATATTCCCTTCTTCGGAAGTGGTTGTCGTCTGAAGCGGTACACCTTTTATCAGACACTCATCCGGTTCGTCGGTAGTCGCATTGACGAACGACCCCGACCGGTATTCGATGTTCGTCGCGTCCGACAACCCTGGATAATCCGAAACAACACGAGTGTCCAGCACACCGATCTTCACCCCGGAACCATCCAGACCAGCCTCATGCGCCGAGACAACCGCACTGTCCTTCACCGGCCACAGGCCACCCATATCATCCGCATACGCGGACGGCGACAACACCAACAACAAAGAAGCCGCCAATACCCCCGAACACACGGAGAAGACAGGTCTATCTGTGGTCATTACTCCTCTTTTCACAGCGCTGCACAACGTCAAGATAACAGCAACTATTTAAATCTCATGTACTTCAAATGACTCAATCTCATTTTGCTTGTTTTGCAATTGAGTCTGAAAGCTTTCTTCGAATCTCGAGGTATGGGCAGTAGCATCCGCCAAACGCTTACCATAGTCAGCCATATTCTGCGAATAGCGCGTCCGGTCTTCACGAATTACTGCGACGATGCGGGCCAATAACTCATTGATTCGCTTGGTGCGTGGATCTTTCCATCCTCCAGTCACCTTCACGCCATAAGTCTCACTCGCGGAATCGTTGACTGACTCCGATGCTGTTTCCAAGCGTGCCGCCAGTCGATTGGCCTCATCGGCATCGTAACGAATCTCTTCCGCCATGGTTCTCCCCCGTCCACTCACATCAACGCATTCACCGCATATACACGCGTTTGCCGTCCCACACCAACACCGCAATGGAACGGCAAACACAGCACATCAAAGAATCGGCTCAATCAGCCGAAGAAACCGGCGGCCTTGTGGTCGCTGGCGGCGTAGCCACTCGAAATCTCAGCAGTGGCCGAAGCGATCTGCGCAAGAATGTTGCGCACATCGTTCAAATCGGCGTTCCACTTGCTCTGCGCCTGAGCATACGCCTGCTGCGCGGAACCATCCCAGTTCCGCTTCAGCTGGCTGACCTTGGCGTCCAGATCATCCAGCTTCTGCTGAATGCCGTTAGCACCATTACGAATGCTCTCGGACAGGGCCTGCACCTGAGCCGGATTCACGGCAAAAGACCCTGTCTGACCATGCCCCGATATCACAGTCGAGCCGAACGAGCAGCCGACCTGCTCCAGTCGCGTCGTTCCACAGTGGATTCCGTTGCCAAGCAGACCGGACTGCCCGTTGACATCGTCCGACAGATCAATGCTCCCATCGCCAAGAAACGAGCGGAACAGGATGCCGTGGATTCAGCGGAACGAAGTATGAGGCAAGCCGAGGTGAAGATACTTCGAGAACAGTATCCATGCCCACTCTGCACGACAGGACATGCGGAACCACATGACTGCGACACGTTCCTCCCCATCGGATTCATACACGGAGGCGAACACGACGGACAAATGGACGGCTTCTGGTGCCACCCGTACTTCTGCTCCTGTTCGAACCAACGCTGTATCGCCTGCAACGTTTTTCCCAGCGGAAGCAGAGAGGAAGCCGTCGAACGGTTCTGTGCCGGAGACTTTGCCTATGAAGGCGAATTCGTCGAACTGAAAACCGGCAAACGTTACCACTATTCGCAATACGGCATCGAACAGCAGATCCTCCGGTACCTAGCACATTGGAGCGCGGAGCAGGTCAAAAGGCTCGGCTTCGACCCGAAGCTCGTGGACACGTTGGCCATGCAACGCACATTGGATCGTATGGGCAGCAAATACGTTGACGTGTTCGACACGACGCTGCTCTGCCCCAACTGCGGAATGAAAGGCGAATACCGGAAAGCCATCAGCCCAATCACCCACACAAAAACATGGTGGCGGGTCGGCTGCCCATACTGCAAAACCCGCACCAGATACTCGTTTCCCTCTCAGAGAGAAGCTGCGGAAAAATTCGAATCCGCCCAACTGGATACCAAACCATCAATCCTTAACGAAAAGAGCAAATTGTAATGGCAAGCAACTTCTACAAGGCGGGTGCGGCCGCCATGACCTCGAACAAGGACGATTGGGAGACCCCGCAATCCTTGTTCGACCAGCTGGATGAGGAATTCCACTTCACTCTCGACGCGGCATCCAGCGACCAGAACGCAAAATGCGAACACCACTACACAGTCGAAAACAGTGGCCTAGAACACTCATGGGAGGGAGAGACGGTTTTCTGCAATCCTCCCTACGGGCGGAACATCGGTGATTGGATACGCAAAGCCTGATTTGCAGTTGTTGTGTTTGCGGTCGAATGCGGCTATAATTTATTTTACATATTATGATTGGAGGTGTTTGGTATGCGCACGTATCTTCGGAGGGCCGAGGCGGCGAACCGTCTGCACATATCGACCACCGCGTTCAAAACGCTCGTAGCCGAGGGGAAAATCAAATACGAGCTGTCGCCCGGCGGGCAGAAGGTGTATGACCCGAAGGAAATCGACCGTTTCGCCGCCCGCGTTCAGGGTAGGGAGCCGGCGGAAGGCGTTCTCGTGTTCTACGTGCGGGACAGCGAGGGCAACACGACGCGAATGAGAAATCAGGAGGAGCGGCTAGAGAAGGCGTATGGCGCTCCGTCAAAAGTGTACCGCGACCGCGCCTCCGGATTGAATGAGAACCGCAAGGGACTGGCACGACTGCTCGACGACGCGGAGGAGGGACGTTTTGACCGGGTGGCCGTCACCGCCAAAGACAGGCTGAGCAGGTTCGGCGCATCTTATCTGCAACGGCATCTCGCGTTCCTCGGCATCGACCTGATTGTGTTGGACGGGGAACGGGAGAAGGGGATGATGGACGAACTCATGGACGACTTCATGGCTTTGCTCGCCTCGTTCTCCGGACGGTTCTACAAGCTGCGCAGCATCGAACATGAGAAACTGCTGCTCGACCGGGCGCGCGAAAGACTGGAGGAGCGTGGAGCATGAAAACCGGTGAAATCGCCTGCGCTGTTCCAGACCTGCACGACTACCGTCTATACGACCACAGGACAGGCGAACCGTTGGACCCGGTGGAGGCCGAAACGCTGCTCTGGCTGCACTTGGACCATTGCCGGCAATGCCAGAACCGGATGATTCACGACCCGAGGAACCGGAATCTCAAACGGGGCGGAAATGCTGGGAGAGGCAACGAATGGGCGAGGAAGAACGTCGCCTGCACAAGCCTGCCCTCCAAGTTCAGAAACCTCTCCCATCAGAACCGCGTCAATCAGACCGAGGCCGCCCGACTGCTCCTCGCATGGCGGGAACGCGAGGACATCGCCACCGCAATCGACGCCATTGGCTGGGAGAAGGCCACCTACGGGAACGTGCAGAAACGCTTGAGCCGGGACATCGACCGTGAACTGTTCACGAACGTGCTCAACAGCGGCGGTCATCCAAGCCTGCCCACCGTGGAGCGCACGCAGTTCCCCTACGCGTACTCGAACAACAACTCCTGCGGCATGTACGTCATCGACCAGCCCGCCGGGGTCATCCGATACGAGCGGATGGCCGTCTACGACAGGTTCGTGGACGTTGAGATATACGCGCCGCACATCATGCACCTGCATCCGAACCTGACGAAGGTGTCCCGGCCCACGCTACGGTGGAACAGGGACTGCGTGACATGGGATGTCATCGTCTTCGAACCAAAACCCCGCAAAGAGGATGTGAACAAGGTGAGCCACGTCGTCGGCTTCGACCTGAACGCCGACTGGCATGGTGGCATCAGCGGGGCGCGACTCTCCTACAACGGGATGGTAAGCCGAGAACTCGTAGCCGGCATCGACACACGCCGCCAGCAAACCGTGTTGGAGGAGCTGTATGTCCAATACCAGCGGTGTTTGAAGAAGCTCGACCGGCTCATGCCATGGCAGCGGCCACACGACCCGGACGACCCGCAGCAAGTGGCAGCCCACCCCGAATGGCGGCGACTCTACGAACAGTCGCTCAACCTCCGGGATAAGATGTACCGCATCAAAACCCTGTTGGACTGGCGGTACGCGCACGACATCACCGACCATGCCAAACCCGGCGAACTCATCGCCGTGGAGAAACTTTCCCCGTTCGATGCGGCAGGACGCGTCGAGTTCCGGCACGGCAGCCAACTGGAAAAACTGGAACACGTCGCCTCCAAGACCGGACAGCGCGTGGTGCAGGTCAACCCGGCGCACACGTCCGCCACCTGCCCGTGGTGCGATACCGTCAACAAGGTCGGCAAAGCCAGACAATACCGGTGCGCAGGATGCAGACGTGACATCCCCCGCGACTACGGGTCTGGCGTCAACATCGCCAAACGCGGCGCACGCTATCTCGGACACAAAACCGTCCGACCTACCCCGCCGAAGGGACACGCCACACCCAAACGTCCACCGGTCAGACACAAACGACCGGACGAAAAAACACGAGAACTTCTCACACAGATAACGTCAGGAACCGGCAAGGGGCCGGAATCCTTATGGGCCAAGACCACTCCACTGGAATGGCACATCCCATCGACGGCGACTATTGAGAATACAAGGAACCGACTAGCCCTCGCAAACCAGCGAGACCGGGCAGCAACGGAGTTACGGCAGAAACCGCAACCACCCCATTCTCGATAACCCTCACAGGAAGCCAGCAAACCTGACACTCTCGTAGTCCTATTGGTTCCCGCACGCACTGACACCCGCTGGTTCCAGAACCATATCCTGCACCGTGTGGAAGTCCGGTTTCTGCCCGGACGTTTGAAGTATGAGGTGAATGGGCAGGCCGGTGAAGCGGCGCCATTCCCCAGCATGATCGTGGTCATGAGAACAGGAGAACGTTAGTCGATGCGCTCCACCGCCGACCTGGTGAACATATCAGGCTTCAGCTGGCTGTATAGTCAGTCGAAGCCCCATTGAAGCCAGTACTTTAGAGATGGTTTGGAACGAGGGATTACCCTCGGCACTGAGGCTTCGGTACAGGCTTTCTCTGGACACGTTCGCCTCTTTGGCAATGCTGGACATTCCTCGTGCTTTTGCTACTTTTCCGAGTGCGGTTTGGAACATTTCAGGATCATTGTATTCTGCTACGGCATTGAGGTAGCGGGCGATGTCGTCTTCGGTTTCAAGGAATTCGCTGGTGTCGTAGTCTTGGTATTTCTTTGTCATTTTTTTCTCTTCCTATTCGGAGTATTCCCTGAATAGTTTCTTGGCTTTTTTGATATCTGCCTGTTGTTTTCTTTTATCTCCGCCGATGAGCAGCAGATAGATTTCTGATCCGCTTCTTGCGTAGTAGATTCGGTATCCGGGTCCGAAGTGAAAGCGCATCTCGTATATGGAGTCTCCTACGGGTTTGGTATCTCCCAGAAGGGAGCCTTTTAGCTCGCAGTAGTCAAGGTGTGCTTCGATTTTGGCTTTTGCGTCTCTGTCTTTTAGTTTGCGTAGCCATTCAAGGAATTCGCTCGTCCTCTTGAATCTCAACATACCAATACTGTAGCCTACAGACTACAGTTCGTCAAATCAACAAGAAAAAAGAAGGAAGACGCCCCGCCGTGGGGAGCGTCAACTCAATGGCATGCAGCCATGCTTGACCTCCTGATTAGGCGTTGAGCGGTGTGCCACAGTTGGGGCAGAAGTTGGTTTGTCCGTTCAATGGCTGACCGCATTTGGGGCAGTTGTTCGTTATTGCCGGCTGGGGGATAGGGGCTGGAACGGGTGAGGTCACAGGCATCGGCACAGTGTTCGTCACCGGCGCTGCTGGCGCAGGAGCCTGTTGTTTGACTGCCGAGGTGAACAGTCTGACGACACGTGGCGGAATATTGTCCACCGGCAGCAGGCTCAGGGATTGGATTTCCGCAACCAACTGTCCAGGCGTCACGACACGAACATTGCCCGGCCAGACGGCTTCGCTGACATCCGGGTTGCCGTTATGTCCGCCCGGTACCATGCAGACCATCCATTGGGCTGCCACGTGATAGGTTTCGAGCGTGGACGCCCAATTATCGCGTTGGGTTGCCATGTTCTCGCTCATCTTGACCACGGGTGTTCCGTCCGAGCCTTTGATGAGGGCTCGACGGCTGATGCTCATGCGCACCAGGTTTCGTGGATCCAGGTTCACGTATTTGGTGTCGCTGCCGCCCTTGTAGTTCTTCGCGTCCACGAACCAGGCATGCACCTGCTGTTGCGGGTCTATGCCGACCAGCACGCAGTCGATGTCCGCGTTGATGGGCTGGCGGTTCTCGTTGAGCCCGTACAGGGACCAGAAGGAGATGACGTTGAGCCGCATGTAGGCGATGATTCTGGCCAATGCGGATTCGCCCTGCTGGCCGGCCTGTACGGCCGTGTTTCCGAAAGCGGAATAGTCCAAGCCGGAACCCGGATCGCCGTACAGTTTCCCGAGCTGGCGTTCCTGTTGCAGGTTCGCGTTGAGACTGGCCTCATACAACGGGTCGGGGGAGCCGCCGTTGTCGTGGTCTATCACGAACCAGCCATAATAGGAGTCCTCGTTGCTCATGGCGGCCACCAGCCCGTATCGGGGTGCAAGACGGTTCAGCTCCGTCTGCGTGTCCATAATGAGGGAATTGCTTGTCGGCTGTGGTTCGCCATCGTCAAGACTCAGGATGCCGCGCAAAACGGCACCTCCGATAAGCGCGATAACCACACCTATCATGAGCTGGACGAACCCCAGTCCATTCGTCGCAGTCGATTCACCAGTACCGGCGAATGGCCGTATCGCATAATCAATACCCAGCGACATGACGATCGCGGATATTAATCCCCCCACGCCCGTATAGATTCTGTCCCGCATGGTCTTGCAGAAAACCACGCGGACTATCACTGCACTGATGCCTACCATCATGGCGATGATTCCGATACCATTGAGGTCTTGCAGGAACGGGTCCAGATGTCCCATGATTTATCTCTCCTCAGCTATGCAATGGCTGGCTATATTCCAAAATCCGACGGTAGTCCTCCAAAAGGAATACCGTGACATCCATCTCACAGGACATCTGATAGATCTCGCCATCATATTCCCGTTCGGCCTGCACATAGTCCGCAGGGTCGATCAGAAACATGGCGGTTTCACGGCGCACACGCCATTCGGCATGGCTTTTCCCGTATTCCGCATGCGAATCATCGGCGTGCAGCCAGTGGAACAATTCATGGGTGAGAGAGCATCGTTTTTGCACGTCGGTCATGTGCTCGTCGATGATTATGGTCTGGATAGCCTCACAGTAGAGGCCTGAAGTGTCATCGTCAAGCGTGGCTTCGATGACGTGGACTGGCTGGGTTTCCACGGCATCGAGCATCTGTTCATAGGTCATGCCACGGTTGATGGGCATGTGGCGGTCGAATGGTGCGGCCGTCAGCACGGTTGAATATCCTCCTATCGAATCGGTTCGAGAAGAGGATACTCTGACAGAACGGGGGCAAGCAGTCGTCACTAGCGGCCGTCACCGCCTTCCATTTCCGCGAGCTTATGCGGATCCTTGTTCGCCGCTAGGGACACGTCGCCCCTACGTAGTTTCTCCAAAACGATCCGCTTACGCTCTTCATCGGATAGAGACGAGGGTTTAACCGAACGTGCACGAGGAACAGGACCCGTGCCTCTCTTATCGGAGGTAACGCCCGTATCGACTGATGTGTCATGGGGAAGTCCGGAGACCGGAATGGAAGAGGATGGCCCATCAATAATCTGAACGACGTTGTCCCCATCCATGATGGCTACGAACTGACGGGCAAGCAGCCCGGGCCCGTTTTCCTCGGCAGCTCGTTTTCGGGCTAGGTTTCCGATCAATTCGATGGCATTGTCAAAATCAATGAGAGGTGCAATGGCATCAAGGTCATCCATCGTCCATGCAGCTTTTCCGCGCAATCGGACGGATACGTAGGATTGGCTCGTCTTCTCGCCCAAGGCCGAAGCAATCTGCTTTTGGGTCAGACTCTTTGCCCGCCGACGTTCTTCAACGAACTCCGCTATGAGCTTGGTGCTTTCCCCGGTCTTCTTAAGTCTGTCATTCCGTACCATGTTGTCATTCTATCTCTTGAGAGAACTTTTTTCATGCTATAAAACACGCCGTATCTCCATAGAGATTGACACCATTCCAATCAACCACTAATATCTCCCATGAGATACGAAAGGTTTTTTATCGCATGTCATCAAACGAAATCATCTCCCAAGCGATTCTTGCTCGCATGGCTTGCCGGGTATGGGCGCGGAGCGTGGAACGATCGGCATGAAGAGGAACGTAAGAAGTATGCGCGCTCCTACTATGATTCACCGGAGATTAGTGCGATTGATTTCACTGGGAAGGCAAGCGACGATTCCAGTGGTTCCGACAATGTCGTTCAAGCTTCCTGCTCATCCGACGACGATGGTGATGGAGGCAGTGCCGTCGTAGGTTCTGTGGGCGGGGCTCCTATAGGCAAAACCCGTAATTTTGGCTGGCTGTGCGATACGGATGCAAAAGTGTGTCACGACGGGGACTACGGGCCATTCACTTCCTTCGCCAGCGGCGGACATTACCAGTGCTACTGGTATGCACTTGTCAGACTATGGGTGATTCACCATCATGACGTGGCAAACTGGAACACCCCCGTGGGTGGTGATGTCCATGTGCATCTCGCCTCCGACCCTGCATACACAGTCGATTCCAGTCCACACCCGGGGGATGGCGTCAGTCAGTTCGGCGGTGCTTTGGGAGGTGATATGAGCTCCGGGCATATCTCCGTGGTCGAAGAAGTCAAGCAGGACGCAAACGGATGGAGAATCCGAATCAGCGAGGGAAACTACGGCACGGACGGAAGCGGCCCATGGGAGGGGTACAACAGTCGCTGGCTCACGCAAAAGCAGTTCGATGGTGCCGGCAACGTGTTCTTCCGGAAGAAAAGCTGGAAGAACTAGCCGCAGTATCCCGGATTCTGGCAGCCTCCCCCAACCGATGCCATGGGAATGCTATCCCAAAGATGCCAGTCAACCTTGCCATCCAAGTCCGACTGCGTGACAGGTCCCTTAAGGATGGGCGTCATGCTGGAATGGGCGAGGCCCATCTCGGGGTCGCCTTTCACTGGGATGGCTATTCTGGTCCCCTCGCTCAGATCGTCGGCCATGTTATTGTCCCAGCGTGTCAGCCAAGGATTAATCCACCAAGGGTTGTCGCCGTTGATGTTCATGCCGCTGATTTTCCCGTTTGCGATGGTGAGTTCATCGTTGATGTCATAGTCTCTCCAAGCTGGAGTCAATGCCCAGATGCTCCCATTGTTAAAGGAATCACCGTCCTGCAAAAGTATGGATTCGACCTTTCCTGTGACCGTGACCGTTCGGTCTTCGTTGACCGTCACGTGAGGTCCGTCCGTCCACCGGCTGCCGGTCGCCAACGCCTCACTGTTCCACCATGCTTTCATTGTCGGATACGCTTTACAAGCGTTTTCATATTCCTCTTCGCATGGATAGCTGACGGCATCAGGCCCATCGTTCTTATCCGCGGGGATAGCGCTCAGAGCGGGTAGAGGATTGCTTCCGATGTCCGGTGTCCGCAACTGGTCGATTACCTGTTAAGCATCATGTTGGCTGAGTGAGTCCAAATTGATTGTGGGGTCACTCCCCCAGTTGCGGGCTGCCTGTTCGAATTTGATGGCGAGATCCGTGTACTGTTGTTTCTCCTCATCGGTCAGCTGATTTGCGGCAGCCTCAGCGGCTTTCTTGCGTTCCTCCGACTGCTGTTTTTTTCAACTGTTGGGCTTGCGCCCGCTGGTGTTCCGCGGCAGTGACTTTTTTACGCCACGTACTCCAAGCCAGGATGCCAGCGACGAGAACCGCCACTGTAATAACACTGGCGAGTATTTTCATAGGCCTGCTGAATGTTCCGTGCATCCTCGACTCCTAATCCAAAAAACGTGTGGTTCCAGCGTATCCTTCCCAGGAAAGCGAATGCCTCCGATTATCCGAATCGGAGGCATTCTGTCCACTGAGAGAAAGGTTTTTCGGGCGAAGGATCAATCAACCTTCGAGTTCTTGTTTTCCTTGATCTCCTCAAGTTTGATGTACACGTTCGAACCCAGGTCGTACACGGCCGGCAATGCGAAGATAAGAACACATAGGACACCAGCCCAACGATACTCCAAGCCCCAAGCCATGAAGAAGAACGTAGGAATCGGGATGAAAACAATCAGTTCGATGATCATTTGGACGATCAGCGGGAGCGCAGAATCCAACATCCTCTCGGTGACGAAGAACCAGATAACGGCTTGTACCGCGAAAGCCGCAAACAGGATGATGAGCATGACCCCAACGGTCACCAGATCAGCGATCCCAGTGGAAGTCGCATAGTTGAACACGTTCACGAATATGCCGCCCATGTCGCTGCTGAAGAACATTCCCATCAACAGGACTATCACCAATCCAAGAACGAGAAGAAAAAGTCCAATCATTGCCAGCAAGGTAAGCATTGCGACCACCTCCAATCCATGCTCAGCGTTCTGTTATATGCAGTTGCATTGCTTCGTTTGCCTGACCTTATTCTGTGACAGAATTCACCGACAAGCAAATCAACACCAGCAGTGGCCGCATTGTCCTATCTGGATGGTTTGCGCCGCCAATAGTCATGCACCGGATGCCCATCGCGATCATGGGAGACGACATGCACCATGCCGTTGTCGGGCAGGATGAAGCGTTGCGGGCTTGGCATGTCACTGTTCGCGACACGAATCTTGTCTAGCAATTTGTCTCGTAGTTCCGGCTCCAGATCCATATAGGCAGTACGCGCATTCAACCGGACCAAGTCGCTGATGCGGATAGCCTCGTCTCGTGCGGCATCAGGATCGAATCCACAATAATCGGCCAACCTCGCATAATGGTCCGGCGTCACTTCACTGGCATGCTCCGCGCCAGAGAACGGCATCGCGAGCTTGTCCGTCAATCCCGGCCATACCGTCGTGGTCATCACATCATATGCGGGACTCAACTTCCAGGATTCACCGTCAGGCGAAGTGGGCATGACAGAATAGTTACGGGCATGCGCATCGCAATTATCGACAGCCACGTTGAAGGCCAATCGTCGCAGCCACTCCTCCCCCAGTCTGCCGGACGAATCCATCTTCCGTAGGGTGGTCAGCGTATCGACGGCACTCACCTTGTACTTCTCGGATGATGGTAGGCCCAATGCCTGCACCATATCCTCCATCGGCAGACGAACCGGCATACCATTTTCGATACGACGATCGAACCGTTCCACGATATAGGTCTGCTGGCCGTTGAATTCCTGGATATCCGACTCCGGGGTTTCGATGCCGACCATCTTGGAAAGCATCATGGTCGCATGTTCTACTTCATCAGCGTCATAAATGCCGGCCGGTTTAAGAATATGAGTCGACGGAACGGCGCCATTGGGCCACACCCATTCATCGCCTACACGGGACAAGGAGAATTTGCCTTGAGCTCCTGCCAAGGAAAATCTGGCACCTTTGTTCCTGACGAACCATGAATCAGGCGTCCGTTTGACGGCAGCAATACGTGTCGCGATTTCGTCATCGGTTGCTTCCGCAGGAGGCACACTGGCAATAGTCGGCATCTCATCGTTCCGAGAGAACACCAGCGCACCAGCTGAATCCACGTTTTCCAGCAAGTCGAAGGATTCCTGAGATTTCGCGCCGACTGCCTGCATCATGGCATACTTGGCGGCACCTGATTCCGGGAGTAAATTTTCTAGAAAATTCTCCGGTGCATCCTCGCGCCACTCTCCATCTTTCGGGAGGCTGAAACTTATCCGTGGAGCATTCCAATCATACTCAAACGCGACTCCTCGTTTGAGAGAAGTGAACACGCCAACGTGGGAGCCGTTCATCCAGACGTTTAGCCGATCACCTTTTCTCATGCCGCCACGCATTCCGCAGGCAAGGCAGTGGCATCCACTCCAAGAACCTTCATTATCCGTCGAGTCGGAAGATATGGTGCAACGCCGGTGTCAATCAGCCGTTGCACCACGCTTGAATCGACTCGTGCTTTCTCGGCCACTTCATCGACGGTACGGTGCTGCATGAACTCGGCCATGACCCTGCGCATACGTTCCGGTGATTCGATGAATCTCACGTTGCTGGCGGTTTTCGGCATGGCCTGCTTGATGCGCTGACGGTACTCGTCGCTAACCTGCCATTTCTCGTATATCATTTTTTGCCTATGCATTAGTAAGGTGTCTGCGAATGTATTCGCTACGACTGATGTGGTACCGCTTCGCGGCGGCAGTGACCTGTTCGAGCTGGCTTTCGGGCATCTTTATGGTGACGGTGACCATGCGCTCGTCCCGTTTCGGCAGCATGTGGAGACCGTAGTAGATAGGGCCGGTGATACCGTGGCCGGCGTCCTCGCTTTCCATTCGTTCCACGTCACTGCTGACCTGCTCCTCGGTCATTCCGAATTTCTCCAGCAGTTCCTTGTCTCGTTCGTTGAAATCGCTCATCGTTCACCTCTTTTGCCTTCCAGCTGATTAATTTCCTTTAGTGTTTTCTTCGTCGGAGGTGTCATCGCGTGGTAGATCAGTACGCTGTCGTTCAACTGCTTGTAGACCATCTCCACGTCACGGCCATGTCCGTCAAGACCTATTGCCACCCAAGTGCCATCCGCCCTACGCGCGTCTTTCATGACACTTCGAAAGGCCGTCAGCACGTCCTCTGATGTCAGCTCCGGATACCGTTCATGCACGCGCGACAGCACGTAGATTTTCAAAAAACAACCTCCACTCCTCTTGACGAAACTATTATAACACGCAGGTAATACCAATAGAATACCGCAGAAATGATACATGCCAGCAGAAGCCACAAAAAAAAACCGAGCCACCTAATCAGCCCAACAAAACCCGCGACACCGCCTCCTCATCAGGCAACCCGGAATCCAACAATTCAGCCAAACGCGACGCAACACGATCGGCATCAACACCGGTGAACATGCCACCCATCCATTCGGACATCAGCGTCCGGACATGCTCGCAGTCGGCGGAATGCACGTGACGTGCGGGACCTTTGCTCTCATCCACTACTTCAGCCTCAAGGGGAATATCAGCCGACTCGCTCTGCGCAGTCTGTCACGTTGGAGCATCGGTGCGAGGATAATACTTGATCCCATGTTTGAACGGTTCGGCCTTCAACTGCGGGGCGGCCTCCAACACGTTCGACAACGCCTGTTTGAACCTGCGCCGGAAGTCCTTCATCGGCAGGCCGGTGCCCTCGAACTGGTCATACAGTTGACGCCATGAAACGTAGGCGACGTGGTCGAGCCGGTATGTGCGGTACGTCAACCATATATAGACATCCAACGCCCGCGCCGATTTGCCCAGACGCGAGATGACATCCATGCTGAGCGGGACGCTTGGCTTCGACAGCTCGGCCCACATCTCGTCCGTGAACTGGATTGATGCAATGATGTCCTGTTCCGGCCTGAACTGTGTACGGCCTTTTCTGGCGACGGTGAACGGCGTGCATTCGCCCTTGTTCTCGCGATTCTCGTCGGTGTTCATGATGGAGATCGATGTTCGCGCCAAGTTCATCAGCATGTCCTCCGTCTCCTTCTGACAGCCGGAATGGTTCGAGATTCCGGTGTTGTCGCAGAATTCCTGGAAGCTGCCACGAAAGACAACAGTGTGGGTGTCCTGATCCACGTCGGGATTGTTCTTCATGCGAATCATGGACTGCACGTAGAGGAAGATTAGTCGCGGGGTTTTCCCGTAGACCCATTCTTCGGGGCGACTGGGGGTTATGCGCACGGTTTCTCGCCCGTTTGTTCTCTTCCCGGCTCACGCCGTCATTGGTCAATTACGCCGAGGAGCTTCAATAAAAGAACCCCCCTACAAGAAACTAAGCATACTCCCACATTCTGTTCAGCCAAAGCCCCTGTCATTGTCAAGAAAGGGAACAAGGACGAGCAGCAGATGCCCAGGCCCGGCAAACCAGATACCGGACCGGACATGACGAGGCCCCCAACGATGCCGTACAGACTGTACAGATGGCGTGCGGCATACTAAACCGGCGGCGTCCAGCCCAGCTGCTCGCGCCAGCCATCAGGCGGGAACGGGTCCGTGTTCCACGCGCCAGTGCCCGGAACATCATTGAGCAGTATCCCCCGATCCGGGCCGAACAGCCAATCCGCAAGCCCCGCACGGCAACGGGCCGCGCGAAACCCGACATAATCCATCGCAGACGGATCCAACCCCGCCACACCACCGCGCACCCGGTCGAACAGCATATCGCGATGTTCCTGCAATAACGGCACATACTTGGGGTTCGCGGCATCGGACGCACGGAACACGGACTGGCAGAACGTACGATTGCGATCCGATATGCTGGAGCTGATCATCGATTCGGCCCACCCATGCAGACCGACCGTGAACCACTGGTCCAGCAGCCAGAAAGCACCCAGATCACGCGCGATCCCATCCAACGGCGTGGCGCAGGGCAACTTCCGCTCCCACTTCAGCAATGACCTGTACGTGCGCCGGGCACCCACCGGCATCAACAGCGAATCCGGCCGATCGTAACAATAAATACGAGATGGACCATACTTGAAAATATGACGCGTGGGCCCTGACGGCCTCTCAAAGAACGGCATGACACCACCATACGACCAGCATCGCCGCGTACGCAATACACATCACACGCGGCCGGCAAGAAGACCGCACAACTCGCTGCCCAACGGCAGCATCTGCGACTCCAAACCGGGGTTCATGAAACGGTCGCAGATATTCCACCTATCGCACAGGGACACCCACAGATACGCCCGCCCCGAAGCAACAATCACATTGGGGCGCAACGGATGAGCGGACAATACCTGCAACACATTCTGCGGCGGCCCCACCAACTGTGGCCGAACCGCATGCCCCAACAAATCGCTTACCGAGCACCACGCATACCCCCTGCGAACGAGCCGGCACAGGCAACACCACCACCTGCATATACCGCATGGCGTAATTACTCAAAAAGCCATTATTGTCATACACATTCAGCGTGAACGTCAGCCACGGTCCCTTGCTGTAGAACCTGTTCACCCGCATATTACGCACGGCTTCGCCACGAAGCACCACCGTGCTTCCAGCATCGACGGTCCGTTTGGCCTGCCAATCACGCGCATGGACCGAATACGTGACCGAAGAAACTCCGGGAGCCGGCTCATAACGGATCTCAACCAGCACAGGAACCCCGAAACCACGGAAAAAGCCCAACACATCATCGCAATGCAAACGCACGCCACCACGAACACGCACCAGACAACAATGCCGTACCGGAAAACCCTACCCACCCAGAAAGGAAAACCAGATTTATCAGCATTCAGCAGCCACAGCACGCCGACGAACACCACGGCCTCCAGCATGTACCACGGCCAATCCAACTGCCGACGAACAACCGCACCGGCAACAGCATCCACACGATCCCACATCATCAACCTTCTCTCATCAAAAACCGCTTCGTAAGGCAACCATACAGTCAGCAGTACGGACAACAAGCCGGCTATCACACGTACCAGCACAGCTCCTGTGCCACACAAGCAGCATCTGCGACTCCAGCGCCAGGGGCCATGTACCGCGAATCATTGTCGCACACATTGATCGGCGTCCACAGGCAAGCCAGGCCATTCGTCACCTTCATGCTGTCATGATTTCCGTGGAAGGCCGGGGTGAGCGCTGCAGAAGCGCAGACGATGGCCAGTGGGGTCTGTTCGTCCGTCCGCCATGGACAGTGGCCGGCCGAATACAGCCTCATGCCTGTGGGACGGCACGCGGATTTGGCCGGTTTCCGCGCGGCGTCCCGCAGGAACGTGGGATGGTAGAGAAATCAATCGTTTGACGTTCGTGGCGTTCCACACTATCAACCGCCAGAACCGCGCAATCACGCCAATCCCCGTTACGGACCATAATCATCCCCCGGGCTCTCTGCGGGACGGCAGACGAAAAACCGCGAAATCCGCGCGTCGTCCCGCACTTCGCCCGGTCCACGAACAGGACAAGCATCACCGATAGACCGAACACACATCTACAGCCGCGACAAGAACCCCAACAGCTAGCCGCCCGCCCCGGATATCGCCGTCCAATAGTAAATCGAGCCCAAAACGCAAACCCAAAGCACTGACTCAGATAATAAAACTCGGATTTTCCACCACAGACAGCGAGAAACTCTCCCCTATACCAAGTATCGTACGTGCCACCTTGCTCGATAGACGAACAATGAGAAGTATCGGTTAACGGGCATGCCGGGCAGGTCGATGGGCTCTGGCGCGGGAACGAAGACGGCGTACCAGCACGAATGGGCCGGCAAACGTGATCGTATACAACACGACGGCGAGGAACACGCTGAGCCATGCGGTGAACATGCCCAACGGCATCTCCTCTACCGGAGTGGTCTCGGCTATGCATGCAACGATCTATCA
>ERZ1032357.221-NODE-221-length-18905-cov-12.015013_pt1 | contig 18905 bp, 19 predicted proteins | sample MGYA00517100_ERZ1032357 | MGnify/ENA primary metagenome ERZ1032357 (study PRJEB33719, sample SAMN04262589) | wastewater metagenome | biome: periurban shantytown; feature: animal feces; material: feces | host: Canis lupus familiaris | place: Peru: Lima | collected...
ATCCTTCACACGGATGGGGTCACAAGTTCAAATCTTGTATCGCCCACCAGAATTTAATTGGGGAGCCGGGTAACCGGCTCCCTTTTTTGTTATCGAGGGGTGCTTTGCATGATTCTCCAAGTTGACAAAATTGAAAAGAGTTTCGGCAGTCGCGTTTTGTTCACAGGCGCCTCGCTACAGATCAATGCGGGGGAGCGTTATGCGCTCGTAGGCCCCAACGGCGCGGGCAAGACTACGCTGCTTAAAATCATCATGGGCATCGATTCCCCCGATACCGGTTCCGTCACCTTCGCCAAAGACGCCAACGTAGGCTATCTTGAGCAGGAGACCAAGCTTGCCTCGGATACATCCATACTTCAAGAAGTCATGGATGCCGCGGTGGAAATCAAAACCCTGGGGGAGCGATCCCAGGAGCTTCAGCTAGTCATTGCCGAGCAGGGTGCGCAAGGCGACGTCGATCAATCCATTCTCGAGGAATACGGCCATGTCCAGGATCGCTTTGAGCGCCTCGGCGGCTATGAGCTCGAGGCCAACGCCCGACAGATCCTTGCTGGCCTGGGTTTCAAGCCTTCAGATTTCGACCAGCCCTGTTCGGAGTTTTCGGGCGGCTGGCAGATGCGCATCGCGCTCGCCAAGCTGTTCCTTCGCCACCCCGACGTCCTGCTGCTCGATGAGCCCACCAACCATCTCGACCTTGAGAGCGTGCAGTGGCTTCGCGGGTTCATCTCGGCGTATGACGGCGCCGTACTCATCGTTTCCCACGACCGCGCATTCATGGATTCATGCGTCGACCACGTGGCCGCGCTCGAAAACCGTCGTATCACAACCTATACCGGCAACTACAGCTCCTATCTCAAACAGCGCGAGGACAATCTTGAGCAGATGCGCGCAAAGCGGGCCGCTCAGGAACGCGAAATCGCCCATATGCAGGTTTTTGTGGATAAGTTCCGCTATAAACCCACCAAAGCCGCGCAGGCGCAGGAGCGCATGCGCCGTATCGAGCAGATCAAGAGCGAACTCGTGATCCTCCCCGAGGGACACAAGCACGTGAACTTCCATTTCCCCGATCCCCCGCGCTCCGGCGATATGGTCATCAAGCTCGAGGACTTTTCCAAGCGCTTTGGGACCAAGACGCTGTACGAGCATGCGAACCTCACCCTGTATCGAGGCGATCGAGTTGCCCTCGTAGGCCCCAACGGCGCGGGCAAGTCCACACTACTCAAGCTTTTGCTAGGCAAGGAGAAGCCCACCGAGGGTACGCGCACGCTCGGCACGAACGTCGGCGTTGCGTACTATGCGCAGCACCAGCTCGAAGGCATGAAGGAATCCAATACCGTCCTGCAGGAGATCGACTCTGTGGCCCCTACGTGGACGGTCCCCCAGCAGCGAAGCCTCCTCGGCGCCTTCCTCTTCAATGGTGACGCCGTTGACAAGCGCGTTGGCGTGCTTTCCGGCGGTGAGCGGGCGCGTTTGGCCCTGGCCAAGATGCTCGTGGCCCCCGAAGCCCTCCTTTGCCTCGACGAGCCTACCAACCACCTGGATATCGATTCGGTGGATATGCTCGAGAACGCCCTGAAAAACTTCCCCGGCACCATCGTGCTTATCTCCCATGACGAGCATCTCGTCCGCTCCATCGCCAACCGCGTGGTCGATATCCGCGACGGCAAGATGACCGTTTATGACGGCGACTACGACTACTACCTGTTTAAACGTGAGGATCTTGCCGCTCGCGCGGCGATGGAGGACCAGGGCGCGAGCCCCGTCTCACCCGTAAAGCCTGCCGCATCGAGCGTCCAGGCCGCTCCCGCCCCCGATAAACCGCGCGAGGGCAAAAAGACCAAGGAGCAGAAGCGTGCAGAGGCCCAGGCCCGTGCAGAGCTCAACCGTCGCCTCAAGGATGTGAAAGCCCGCCTCAAAAAAGTCGAGACCGAGCTTGAGGTCAAGCGCGCCCGTTATGACGAGCTCATGGAATTGATGGCTTCTGAGGAGCTTTATGCCGATCAGGATGCATTCAGCAGCGCGCTTGCGGAATATAACGAGTTGAAGCAGCAGATCCCGCCGCTTGAGGACGAGTGGCTTGAGCTGTCTACCACTATCGAAGAGGAGACCACGCGTGAACTTTCGTAACGCAGGGGCCATCGCACTCAGATTGCTCTCCCTTGCCTGCCGTATCTTAGGTATCCTGCTCTGTACGTTGACCATAATACTGTGCTTTAACGGGATGTCGGCCCGCCTGGGGCTCGTGGACCTCGTCATCGACTTGTCCCGCTCGCTTCCGTCCAGCATCGCGGGCTACGGCTTGGTCCCCTCGCCGTTCGGCGGTGTTTTCAGACTGGACTTTGCGGTTATCTGCGCCGTGTTATTTCTGCTTGATTATCTGTTCGACCATGTCTCTCGCTCGATCCGTTAGGAATCCCGCATGATCAAGATCGCATCGCTTCTGGCCAGCGCCCTCGCGGTTATCGTGGGCATCGTTGTGCACGAAAGCGCTCATGCGCTGGCGGCCTATCTTTTGGGAGACAAGACGGCACAATCCCGTGGGCGCATCTCGCTCAACCCGCTCAACCATATCGACCCGTTCGGAACCATCATCCTGCCGATCCTCATGATTCTGGCGGGAGGCCCCGTCTTCGCTTTCGCAAAGCCCGTCCCCGTGTATCTCAACAACCTCAAGCACCCCAAGCGCGATGAGGTCCTGGTTTCTCTGGCAGGCCCCGCATCCAATATCATCCTAGCCTGCCTGGGTGCCGTTATGATGAGGCTCTTGGGCAACGTTGCGGCCTCGAGCGCGTTCCTCTGGGGCGGGACGCTCGCCGTGCTCGTCAACTTTGTCGTTACGTTTATTTCGGTCAACCTCTCGCTTGCCTTTTTCAACCTCATCCCGCTGCCGCCCCTTGACGGATCGAGCGTCCTCGTGCCGTTCCTCAAGGGCAAGGCGCTCGGCACCTACTATCGGATCCAACAGTACGCGATGCCCATTCTCATCATCGTTCTGTACCTGCTGCCCATGGTGCTCCATATCGATCTCGTGGGGATGTATTTCAGCGTTACCGTGGACCCCCTGTTCAGCATGCTCATCGAATTCGGTCTGGGCTTGTAGTGCGCTACACTTACAGAAATACGCAGTCCGTATCGACTCATTTTAGAAAAGAGGTCCACCCGTGTCGTATCGCGTGACTACGCAAATGTATAGCGGCCCGTTTGACCTGCTTCTTCAGTTGGTGAGTCGTCAAAAGGTCGATATCGGGTCGATCTCGATCTCGGAGGTCGCAGAGCAGTATCTTGCCGAGGTGGAGCGGCTTGAGGCCTTGGACCTCGATGTCGCCTCGGATTTTTTGCTCGTGGCGGCAACGCTGCTCGAGATCAAGGCCGCCTCGCTCGTTCCCGACGAAAAGCCCAAGAAGCAGGAGGAAGACGAGGAGGACCTGGAGGAGCTTGCCGGTCTGGACGGCGAGTCGCTCCGCGAGGTCCTCATCCAGCGCCTGCTCGCCTATAAGCAGTTTAAAGGCGCCGCGGCGGCACTTGGTGCACGCATGGAGGCCGAGGCGCGCATGCACCCTCGCGTAGCCGGGCCCGATCCGGAGTTCGTGGGGCTCATGCCCGATTATCTGTCGGGCATCACCTTGCGCGGCCTGGCCGTTATCTGCGCCGATCTTGACGGCAAGCGGCAGACGTTTTTGCTCGAAGCCGAGCATGTGGCCCCGCATAGGATCCCGTTGGAGCTCACCGTGGCCTCGGTGGACCGCGTAACCATGGCGCATCCAAAAACAACGTTCCGCAAGCTCTTGGACGGCGACGCCACGACCGAGCAGATCGTCGCCACGTTCTTGGCCATGCTCGAGCTCACTAAGCGCGGCTCGCTCACCCTCACGCAAGATGAGAATTTCGGAACCATCACGATCGAGCGGGTGCCCGGCGCTGAGGCGTACCATCCGGGCGAGGGCACCCTTTTTGAGGAGGAAGAATAATGGGAGACCTGGAAACGCTTGAACCCGATACCCTTAAGGGTGCCCTCGAGGCCCTCCTGCTCGTATCGAGCGACCCCGTCAGCGCGGCCCAGCTCTCCGCGGTGCTGGGGGCAACTCCCGGGGAGATCGCGTCGTTGCTCGCGGAGCTCAAGACCGAATATGAAGAGGCCAACCGCGGCTTCCAGCTCCGTGAGGTCGCGGGCGGGTGGCGCCTGTTCACCCATCCGGCCTTCCATGAGCAGGTGGAGGCGTTCGTGCTCTCCTGGGACACGCAAAAACTCTCGCAAGCGGCCCTGGAGGCGCTTGCCGTTATCGCATACCATCAGCCCGTCACGCGGGAAATGGTCAAGGGCATTCGCGGCGTGAACTCCGACGGTGTCATTTCGTCGCTGGTCGACAAGGGCCTCGTGCGCGAGCTTGGGCGCGATGCCGCGCATGGGCAGGCGATTCTGTACGGCACCACCAACGCGTTCCTCGAGAAATTTGGCCTGCGCTCAACCAAGGACCTTCCGGATCTCGAGCAGTTCGCCCCCGACGAACAGGCTCGTCGATTCATTCGTGAGCGCCTCTCGGGTCGCTCCATCCAGTCGACCCTCGATGAGGTCGATCAGGATCTCGAGGAGGAGCGCGATCTTTTGGAAGATGACTTGGAAGGGGAGGAGAACCTTGACTGAACCCCGCGTACATGAGGGCGACGCCATGCTCGTTCCCATGCGCCTGCAGCGTTTCCTGGCCCGTGCGGGCGTAGCCAGCCGCCGTGGGTCGGAGACGCTCATGACGAGCGGGCGCGTCAGCGTGAACGGCGTTGTCAAAACCGAGCTGGGAACCAAGGTCGACCCCTCCTGCGACGAGGTCGCCGTCGACGGTATCCCGGTCGTACTCGGCGTGGGCGCGGCATATATCATGCTCAACAAGCCCGCAGGCTACCTCACCACCATGAGCGACCCGCACGGACGCAAATGCGTGGCGGAGCTGGCTCCGGTTCGCAAGTATCCGGGCCTGTTCCCGGTGGGCCGCCTCGACATGGACACCACAGGCCTGCTGCTGTTCACCACGGACGGAGATTTGGGGCAGAAGCTCCTGCACCCCTCAACACATGTATGGAAGACGTACGAGGCACTGGTCGATGGTTTCTGCAGCGATAAGGAGCTCGAGGAGCTGCGCCGAGGCATCATGCTCGATGATGGCCCCTGCCAGCCCGCACGCTGCCGCGTGCTTTCGCGTAACGAGGCCCGCCGCATCTGGGGCGATAACCTGCCGCGTTATTCTTCTGCCGTCGAAGTCAAAATCCACGAGGGCCGCAAGAACCAAGTCAAGCGCATGCTTTCCCGTATCCATCACCCCGTGATCGCACTCAACCGCTCAAAGTTCGGTAACCTCGAGCTCACGGACGTTCAGCCGGGACACTGGCGCGAGCTGACCGCAGATGAACGTGACGGGCTCTCCGCCTGTCTTGTGCACTAGGAAGGAATCATCATGATCGTTGCCATCGACGGCCCCGCCGGCTCTGGTAAATCCACCATCGCACGCGAGATCGCCCGCACCAAGGGCTTCTCCAAGCTCGACACCGGCGCCATGTACCGCACCGTTGCCGTGGCCGCACTCGAGCGCGGTATCGCTATCGAGGATGAGCCCGCAGTGAGCAAGCTCGCCGGCTCCATCTCCATCACGTTTGGATCCGAGCGGGACGGCAATGTCACCGTCTTTTGCGACGGCGCGGACGTGAGCGCCACCATCCGCACCCCCAGGATCGACCGATGCGTATCCGCCGTCGCCTCCTATGCAGAGGTACGACGCGCGATGCTCGTTCCCCAGCGCACGTTTGCGGAAGGGCGCGATGTTGTAGCCGAGGGCCGCGACATCGGATCCGTGGTGTTCCCCGCGGCCGACGTCAAGATCTTCCTCACGGCCGACCCACGTGAACGCGCCCGTCGCCGCGTTCTGCAGCGCCACGAAGGCGAGGAGGTCTCGCAAGAGATGCTTCAAGCGGAGGTCGAGCAGACGCTGGCAGACATCGAGCGCCGGGACCGGCTGGATTCCCAGCGCGAGGCCGCGCCGCTGGTATGCCCCGACGATGCCGTGCGCATCGATTCAACCTCCCACACTATCGAGGAAATCGTCTCGATGATTACGGATATCATCGATGCCCGACGCTAAGGAGACCCATGCATCTGTTCACCTCGACCGTCGACGACTACTGTAACCACCCCATAAGCGAGTTCCCAACTCCCATCAGGGCGTTTCGCTCCCTGGTCATCGGGGTTCTCTGGGTATTCGGCAAAGTTATGTGGCGCTGCGATTTCGAGCGCAAGGAACTCATTGCAGGCCAAGGCGGCGGCACCGGCTCAGTCATCATCTGCAACCATACCTCCATGGCCGAAGTCGTGGTCATCTACACCGAGCTCAAGCGCATGGGCCGCAGCGTTCGCCCCATCGCCAAGTCAGAGTTCTATAAAAACAAGCTCATAGCCTGGGCCTTCTCTCGTGTGGGGGCCATTTCGGTCGAGCGCGGCACGGCCGACATCAAAAGTCTTCGTGCCGCCCAGCATGCCCTTAAGCGCGGCGAGGATATCCTCATATTCCCCGAGGGCACCCGCGTTCGCTCCGATGATCAGCCTGCGCCCATCCATGGTGGCTTTGCCCTCATCGCCCAAATGGCCAAGGCCCCCATTGCTCCTATGGCCGTATGCGGCTTTAGGGATGTCACTCCCAACGGTAAGCACGTTATGCGCCCCGTGAAATGCTGGATGCGCGCGGGAGAACCCGTTTCGGCCTCCGATGCGCCCGCCGATCTCAAGCGCACCGCGAAAAACCAGTGGGTCGAGGACGAGGCCGTCCGCCGCATGTTCGAGATCCGCGACGATCTTCGCCGCGAGCACCCGGGGAGGTTCTAGCATGACCGAGCCCACTATCGCCATCGCCCGCCACGCGGGCGTGTGTTACGGGGTCGAACGCGCGCTGTCGCTCGCCCTTGAGGCATCGGAGCAGGCGGAGGGCCCTGTATCCACACTCGGGCCGCTCATCCATAACCCGCTTGTCGTCAAAGACCTAGACGAACGCGGCGTCACCGCCGTCGATAGCGTCGACAACGCGGTGAGCGGCACCCTCATTATCCGCGCCCACGGCGTTACCCCGCAGGTGATAGAAGAGGCGCAAAGCCGCGGTCTCTCCGTGATCGATGCAACCTGCCCCTATGTAAAGAAGGTGCACCTTGCCGCCGAGCGTTTGGTTTCCGAGGGCTACCAGCTCATCGTGGTGGGGGAGAGCGGGCACCCCGAGGTCGAGGGCATCATGGGGCATGCCGGCGAAAACGGCCATGTTGTAAGCGGCGTGCAGGATCTGGCAGAGCTTGAGCTTGCAAAAAAGGTCGGCCTTGTTGTCCAGACCACGCAGACCGCGCAAGCCCTCGCCGAAATCGTAGCCGAGCTGGTGCCTCGTGTGATAGAGCTCAGGGTCATGAACACCATCTGCCGGGCGACGCAGGAGCGGCAGGAAAGCGCCGCGGAACTTGCCACTCGAGCGGATGTGATGATCGTGATCGGCGGCAAGAACTCGGGCAATACCCGCCGGCTTGCCCAGATCTGCACGCGCGCTTGCGCGAGAATGCACCACATCGAGGATGCGGTCGAGATTCAGAAGGCCTGGTTGGAGGGCGCCACGCTGATCGGCGTCACGGCAGGGGCGTCCACGCCCGCCGATCACATTGAACGGGCTGTCGAGCGCATGCACGAACTAGTTGAAGCCTAGGGGAGCAACATGACCAAACCGGTTGTACCTTCATATGCCAGCACCGTGGCGCCATACGCGTTGACCCGCGAGCCGAGCCGCGAAGGCGCAACCGTGATTCGCGTCATACCGGAGTCTCCGGCAGACGACCTGGGTATCGAGCCGGGGATGAAGGTGCTCACGGTTGGGGGCAAGCCCCTCACGGACATGATAGTATGGATGTGGGAGGCCGATGGCGATGAGGTCGACATCGAGGTCTTCGACCCCCGCGACAGCACCGTCTGCCCGGCAACGCTCGAGCGGTTCCCGGGTGAGGACTGGGGCCTGGAATTCGACGGCGCGGTGTTTGACGGCATGCGCACGTGCGTCAACGCCTGCGTGTTCTGCTTTATGGGGATGCTGCCCAAGGAATCGCGCAAATCCCTCTCCATCCGCGATGACGACTATCGCCTGAGCTTTTTGCAGGGCAACTTCGTCACCCTCACCAACATGAAGGACGACGAGGTCGAAGATGCCATCGACAAGATGCTCTCGCCCATGAATGTATCGCTGCACGCCATCACGCCCGAGGTCCGACGCAAGCTCATAGGCCGCAACGCGCCGCGTGGCATCGAGGTGCTCGAGCGATTCATGGACGCCGGTATCGAGATCCATGCGCAGATCGTCTTGTGCCCGGGCCTCAACGATGGCGACGAGCTTAAAGCCACGCTCGATTGGGTTGAGGCGCACGAGCAGATCACCTCCCTTGCCATCGTGCCGCTGGGATTTACCAAATACTCCTCTCGTTTCGACCGCTCGTTCTCCGACGACCCCGAGGCATCACGTGCCGTCGTGCGCCTGTTGGAGCCTTATCAGGCGCGCGCTCGTAAGACCCTCGGTATCACCCGGTTCCAGCTTTCCGATGAGTTTTACATCGATGCCGGCCTGCCCGTTCCGGCCGCCGAGACCTACGACGGTTTCCCGCAGTTCTACGATGGCATCGGCATGCTGCGAAGCTTCATGGATGAGTGCGATGCGGTGGCACGGGAAAGGGCAAACGAGATTTCGCATGTCAAAGATGCGCTCCGCAATGCCTCCATGCGCTTACTCGTTATATCCGGCGAGGCCGCCCTGAGCACGTTCGAGCGATTCGGCGCGTTGTTCAACGGCGATGGCCCCTGCGCCGCAACGCAGGCGATTGAGAACCGTTACTTCGGCGGCAACGTCAACGTCACGGGCCTCATCTGCAGCTGCGACCTGCTCGATCAGCTGGAAGACGAACTTTCAAACACCATCGTCTTGCTGCCCGACGTCATGTTCAACTACGACGGGCTCACGCTCGATGGCGAATCCCGAGAGCATGTCGTGACCGAACTTGAACGTCGCGGCGCCACGGTGACGTTTTCGGTTCCCGCGCCGGCCCGCATGCTTGAAGCCTGCTCCGCCGCGCTGGAAGCCCTGTGTAAAGTATCGCCAGGGGCATAGGGGACGGTTCGCGCATGGTATCCTAGATGCACGTTTAACTACGCAAGGAGTACTCATGTCTCGACCCATCGTCGCGATCGTCGGCCGCCCCAACGTGGGCAAGTCGACGCTCGTTAACCGTATTTCCCAGACCTCCGACGCCATCGTGCACCAAAGCCGCGGTGTCACGCGCGACCGCAGCTACCATATCGCCGACTGGAACGGCCGCGAGTTCATGCTCGTTGATACCGGCGGCATCGAGCCCATGAAGAGCGATGACGTGTTCGCCACGTCCATTCGCGACCAGGCGCTTGCCGCCGCTGAGGAGGCGGCGGTCATCCTGTTCGTGGTCGACGGCTCCGTAGGCGTCACCGAGGAGGACGAATCGGTCGCCCGCATGGTGCGCAAGCTCAAAAAACCCACCTTCCTGCTGGTCAACAAGCTCGATAATCCCGACCGCGAGAACGATTCGCTGTGGGAGTTCTACTCCCTCGGCGTGGGCGACCCCATTGCGGTCTCGGCCCTGCACGGCCACGGCACGGGCGATCTGCTCGATGAGGTCGTCTCGCTCCTCCCCGAGGACACCGAGGACGAGGACGATGAGCCCGACACCCTGCGCGTCGCCATTATCGGGCGCCCTAACGCCGGCAAGTCCTCGCTGTTCAACAAGATGATCGGGTCCGACCGCTCCATCGTCTCCAATATCGCCGGCACCACACGCGACGCCATCGACACCGTGGTCGAGCGCAACGGCAAGCGCTACCGCATGGTCGACACCGCCGGCATCCGCAAAAAGAGTACCGTGTATGAGAACATCGAGTACTACTCCATGGTTCGCGGCCTGCGTGCCATCGATCGTGCCGACGTCGCCCTGCTCGTTGTCGATGCCTCCACGGGTGTCACCGAGCAGGACCAGAAAGTCGCCAACATCGCTATCGAGCGCGGTTGCGCCCTGGTGGTGCTCCTCAACAAGTGGGATCTGCTCACGGACGACTACGAGCGCAACGCGGCCATGGAAACCGTCGACCGCCGTCTTAAGATGTGCCCGTGGGCCCAGTACATGCGCATCTCCGCGCTCACCGGCCGATCCATCCATAAGATTTGGGATATGATCGACTTCGCCGCCGAGCGCCGCGCCGCCCATATCACCACGTCCCAGCTCAACAAGCTGCTTACCGACATGCGCGAGTTCGGCCATACGGTCTCCGATGGCAAGCGCCGCCTCAAGATGTACTACGTAACCCAGACGGGCGATAAGCCGCCGGCGTTCACGTTCTTTGTCAATTACACTGATCTGGTGAGCGACAACTACAAGCGTTATATCGAAAACCGCATGCGCGTCACCTTCGATTTCAAGGGCACGCCCATCCGCCTGCGCTTCCGCAAGAAGGAGCAGAAGGAGAAGGAGGCCTAGCGCATGGCGAATACTTCAGAGGTGTTTTTCGCAACGTTTTGCTGCATGGTTGTAGCGTACTTGGTGTGTGGCATCCCGTTCGGCAAGATCTTCGGTTCGCTGTTAGGTCATGTGGATATTCAAAAAGCCGGCTCGGGAAACATCGGCACCACGAACGCCCTGCGCGTGGCCGGTCCCAAGGTCGCCGTCCTCACGCTCATCTGCGATTGCCTCAAGGGCGTTCTTGGCGTCGCCATCACGCGCCAGCTCCTCGCATCCCTGTTTTTCGACGGCTCCTATGCCGAGCTCATCCCCGGCGGCACCTATGACTACCTGGTGGCACTTGCCGCCCTGGCATGCGTAGTGGGGCATATCTTCTCGCCCTATCTGCATTTCCACGGTGGCAAGGGCATCGCCGTGGGCGTTGGCGTTCTGTTCGGCTTGTATTGGCCCATGGCCCTGGTTCACCTGGCGATTTTCATCGTACTCGTGGCCATCACCAAGATCGTGTCCATCGGTTCCATCGCCACGGCCGGCCTGGTATGCGTAACGCTACCCATCATGCTGCCCGGCGTCTCCCTGCCGAGCCATATCATCTGGAGCCTTTTAGGGTTCCTGGTGGTATGGGCGCATCGCAGCAATATCGTCAAACTCATGCATGGTAAGGAATCCAAGCTCTCCTTCACCAAACGCGTCGACAAAATGGATGATGCACAATGAAGATCGCACTCATAGGAACCGGATCGTGGGGGACCGCCATGGCGGGTCTTGTCGCCGGCCACGGGCACCAGGTGACCATGTGGTCATACGAAAAGGCCCCCGTCGATGAGATCAACTCCAAGCACACCAATGCCTGCTTCCTGAGTGATTACACCTTGCCCGAGTCCGTTCGGGCAACGCGGTCGCATGAGGAGGCGCTTGCGGGCGCCGATGCGGCGATCTTCGCCGTCCCCTCCGCGTTCCTGCGCGGGGTCGCTCGCGATTGCTCGCCCTATATCACCTCCGATCTCCCCATTCTGTGCCTCGCCAAGGGCATCGAACTCGGTAGCGGCCTGCTGATGAGCGATGTGATCGCCGACGAGATCGGTCATCCCGAACGCATCGCCGCGCTCTCGGGCCCCAATCATGCCGAGGAGATCTGCCATGGCTGCCTGTCGGCCGCCGTCATCGCGTCCGAGGATTCGCAGATCGGTGAGTTCTTCAAGTCGATCACGCTTTGCCCGGAGTTCCGCGTGTATCTGTCGACCGATATGTGCGGCGTGGAAACATGTGGGGCGATGAAGAACATCATGGCTATCGTCTGCGGCATCGCCGCGGGCTCCGGTCTTGGCGACAACGCCCTCGCGCTCATCATGACGCGCGGTCTGGCCGAGATCTCCCGTCTGGTGCACGCCTGCGGGGGAGAGGCGATGACCTGCATGGGCCTGGCGGGCATGGGCGACCTTATCGTCACCTGCACCTCGCAGCACTCTCGCAACCGTACGTTCGGAGAAGCGTTCGCCAGGGGTGAAACGCTTGAAGAGTATCAGGCCCGCACGCACATGGTTGTCGAGGGCGCAGCCGCCGCGGCCAGCGTTTCCGAGCTTGCGCGCAAGCTCGACGTTGACGTGCCGATCACCTTCGCCCTGAACGATACGCTCTGGAACCATGTCCCCATGAGCGACTGCCTTGCAAAGCTTGTCGATCGCTGTCCTTCCACCGAGTTCTACGGCCTCGATTCCTAGATTCGCCACGCACGAAAGGATCACCATGTCCCGCAACGTCTTCATCTCCCCATCCATTCTCTCTGCCGATATGGCCCACCTTGCCCGCGACCTCGAGCGCATCGCGAGCGCGGACTATGTGCATGTCGACGTGATGGACGGGCATTTCGTTCCCAACCTGAGCTACGGCACTGCAATCGTGTCCGCATGCAAGGCCTCCACCGACACGCCGCTCGACGTCCACCTCATGGTCGACAATCCCGATTCAACGGTCGATTGGTATCTGGACGCGGGCGCCGACCTGGTAACGGTTCATGCCGAGGCATCGGTGCATCTCAACCGTACCGTCGCCCATATCAAAGACCGTGGCGCCAAGGCCGGCGTCGTGCTCAACCCGGCAACCCCGGTGAACGTCCTCGAGGAGATGATCGACGAGCTCGACATGGTCTTGCTCATGTCCGTGAACCCCGGTTTCGGCGGGCAGAAATTCATCCCCTTAACTATCGCCAAGCTGCATAAGCTCTCAGCTCTGTGCGCAGATCACGGCGTAAGCCCCCTCATCGAGGTCGATGGCGGCATCAATGCGTCAAACGCACACGATGTCGTGGCCGCAGGCGCAAATGTGCTGGTAGCGGGCTCGGCCGTCTTTGGGACCGATGATCCCGCACAGGCGATAGCCGAGATTCGCAACGCGGGCGAGCTCGGTTTCGAAACCCGGTGATCGCGCGCATGGTTTCACAAGAACAGCTGCATAACCTCGACTTCGCAGCCTCCACGCCCATGAGGCGGGAGGCTGTTGAAGCCCAGCTCGCCTACGACGGGTCCGCCATAGCGGGGGCCAATCCCAACAGCCTGCATTCGCTCGGACGTCAAGCTGCCTCCACGCTGGAGACCTGCAGACGTACGGTCGCCAAAAGCCTTGGCAGGCGCGTGCGGTCCAGCGAGGTCATCTTCACGGGCGGCGGCACCGAGGCAAACGTGCTCGCTCTCCACGGACTTGCGGAGGCCGCGCGCGAGAAAGACCGCAATCGCACGCGCGTTATCGTGTCAGCCATCGAGCATGATTCCATTCTGGACAACTTGAACGCCCTGCACTCCATGGGCTTCACCACCGAGGCCGTCAAGCCCAATGCCCAGGGCTTCGTTGACCCTCACGCGCTCGAGGCCCTTATGGACCAACATGTGGCGGTCGCTTCAATCATGCTCGCCAACAACGAGACCGGTGTGGTGCAGCCCGTTCGCGAGCTCGCATCGGTGGCGCACAGGTACGGGGCGCTGTTCCATACAGACGCCGTGCAGGGCTGGATGCATATTCCCTTCGATGTGAACGAGCTTGGCGTCGATGCCCTGTCCCTGGCAGGCCATAAAGTCGGCGGGCCCGTGGGAATCGGAGCGCTGTATCTCAAGTCTCGTACGCCTCTTCGCCCGCGCAGCTACGGGGGCGGCCAGGAGATGGGGCTGCGCCCCGGCACCCAGGATCTGCGCGCCATTGTAGGTCTTGCCGCAGCCGCACAGGCGCTCGCGCCCCGCGTGGCTGCCGACTATACGGATCTCCTTGCCCGAGCAGACGCGCTCTACAGCAAGGTGTGCAGCTCATCGCGCATCCATCCCACCATGGGCGACCCCTTCGGGCTCAGCCGTTTGCCCGGGATCGTTTCAATCTATGTCGATGGCATGGACTCCGAGGAGCTCATTTTGCAGCTCGACCGCAGGGGCTTCGAGGTTTCGGCGGCAAGCGCCTGCTCAAGCGGCTCAATGGACGCAAGCCATGTGCTTATGGCCATGGGGGTCCCTCGCGAGAAAGCCCTCGGCTCGCTGCGCATCTCATTTGACGACCGCACCGAGCCGGCCGTCCTCGATGCTTTCGCACGGGAACTTTTGGGGTTGGTGTCCTAAATGATCGTTTCGGAGCTTTTGGATGCTCTCCTCGAGGCCTTCCCGGCTCAAGATGCAGAGACGTGGGACCATGTCGGCCTGTCCGCCGGCGACCAAAACCAAGAGGTCTCGGGTGTCCTGTGCGCGCTTGATGCGACCGAGGCGGCACTTGAGCAGGCCGAGGCTTTAGGTGCCAACGTGCTGCTCACCCATCACCCGGTTTATCTCAAAGCACCTGATGCGTTCGGGCCGTCCCGCAGCGACCTGCCGGCCTGTTCATCGGTTGTCTATCGAGCCATTCGCAACGGCATATCTATCATCTCGATGCACACCAACCTGGACCGGTCGTTAGCCGCTCGAGAATATCTGCCGGCCCTCGTTGGGCTCTCCGCCGTGCGCTCGCTCGAAAGCGATGATCCGTCTCATCACGGGCTCGGCGCGCTCTGTCCATGTCATGGCTTGTCGCTCAAAGATCTGGCTCAAGCATGTGCACGTGCGTTTGGGGGCGCGCCGCGCGTATGGGGCGATCCGAGCCGGCGAGTTTCTGCCGCAGCGTTTTTGGGCGGGTCCCTCGGTGACTTTGGCGAGCTTGCCCGTAAAGTGGGAGCGGATGCGATTATATGCGGGGAAGTGGGCTACCATAGGGCCCAGGACTTGCATGAGCGCGGCTGTGCGGTGATCGAGCTTGGCCACGATCGCTCGGAACAGCCGTTCGTGCAGATACTCGCACAGGCCGCCCGGCACGCCGGCGTCCCCGAACGCGTCATACATTGTTATTCCGGTGCACCCAATTGGTGGACCGCAACGTTAGGAGAATCTGAATGGGAGTAGGAACCGACCTCATCGCGATGCAAGACCTCGGTCTGGAGATCTCGCGCCAGCAGGGCATGCTGTCCTCGATGCCCGAGCTCAAGGAAATCGCCAAGAAGCGCGCCACGCTCGCAAAACTGCGCACCGAGCAGACGAAGCTCATGGCCCAGCGCAAGGATGCGCAGACCGACCTTGATGACCTCGAGGCCGAGGCGGAGCACTACAAGGCTCTCGCGGTCGAGACGCAGACGCGCTCGGTGGACCCGTCTGACAAGCAGGCGTTCCGCGAGCTGCAAGACGAACTTGCCCTGTGTGCCAAAAAAATCGATCGATGCGATTTCAACCGCGGTTCCGTTGAACATGCGCTTCAGGAAGCGAAGAAGAAAGAGAGCGCATTCGCCGAGTATATCGGGCGCTTCGAGCAGGACCTGTTGGCAGACGCGCGTAGGGCCAAGCAAAAGGCCGAGGTCGCCCAGTCCACCATCAATGAGTCCCAGGAAAAGATCGACGTGCTCCGCAAGCGTGTCCCCGCAGATATCCTCGATCGTTTTGATGCAGCCGCCAAGCGATTCCGCGGCCTGGGCGTTGAGCGCCTCGAGGGCAAGGTTCCCACCATCTGCCGTACCGCCCTGCAGGCCGCTTCTATGGATGAGCTGCGCCGCGCCGGAGATATCGCCGAATGCCCCTACTGCCACCGTATCATCGTCCTCAACACCGAGGAGTAGTCCATGTCGTGCGCCCTGGTATGCGTCACCGGCTGTATTGCCGCCTATAAGTCCTGCGAACTCGTGCGCATGCTGCAGAAGTCCGGCGTGCGCGTCAAGGTCCTTATGACCGAGCATGCTGCCGAGTTCGTTGGCCCCACAACGTTCAGGGCGCTCACGCGGGAGCCCGTCGCCGTCGGACTCTTCGACGACCCGAACGACCCGATTCATCATATCTCGCTGGCAAAAGAAGCCGATGCGGTCATCATCGCCCCGGCAACGGCCAACGTCCTGGCTAAGCTGGCCCACGGTGAGGCCGACGACCTGCTCACTACCACGGCCCTCGCTACCAACGCGCCCGTTGTGATCGCGCCGGCGATGAACGTTGGGATGTGGCAGGCTTCAGCCACGCAGGAAAATCTCGCTGCCCTCAAGACGCGCGGATATGAGATCGTTCAGCCCAGCACCGGCTATCTTGCCTGCGGCGACACAGGCGAGGGCAAGCTAGCGCCCATCGATGACATCTTCAAGGCGTCACTATGTGCGCTGGCGCGCTCTGAGCTGCTGGCGGGGGAGTACGTGCTCATCACCGCGGGTGGAACGCAGGAAGCAATCGATCCGGTACGTTTTATTGGCAACAGGTCCTCGGGAAAGATGGGATATGCGCTGGCAAAGGCGGCGCTCGCCATGGGCGCACGCGTGACGCTCGTTACGGCACCCACCAGCCTGTCCGTCCCCTTTGGGGTGGAAGGCGTGCGGGTCACCAGCGCAGACGAGATGTATCGCGCCGTCGACGAGCGATTTTGCGATACGAGCATTTTGATTTGTGCTGCCGCCGTGGCAGACTACACTCCCGCGCAAACCGCTTCCCAAAAGCTCTCTAAAGCCGATGGAACGCTCGAGAGCATCGAATTGGTGCAAACCCGCGACATCCTCTCCGACATGGCCCATAAAAAAGGCCAGAGGACGGTTGTCGGCTTTGCAGCAGAGACGAACGATCTCGTGCGCCGCGCCACCGACAAGCTCGAGCGTAAGCAGGCTGACGCCATTGTGGCCAACGATGTTTCCCGTGACGAGTCGACCTTTGGATCTAACACCAACAAGGTGTGCTGGATCGATCATTCCGGCTCGAGCGAACTTCCTGTGATGGGAAAGCAGGAGCTTGCCTTTGAGCTCCTCAAGCGCGTTGCAGATCTTCGCAGGTAGATAGTCTGTTTTCACTCCGCCTTCAATGCAGGCAATTTTTTAAAAATCTGCTTGCACAATTGGAGTGATGTGAGTATAGTTATTCCTTGCTTCGGGACGTGGCGCAGCTTGGTAGCGCACTTGACTGGGGGTCAAGGGGTCGCTGGTTCGAATCCAGTCGTCCCGACCATTCGAAGCATCAAACCCGCTGGTAACAGCGGGTTTTTTTGTTACCAGGGTAGCATTAATCACTTTTTAATCACGGATTAATCACGTTTTAATCACGGGCGTTTTCGGGCATATCGCGCAACGGGAATGCCCGCGTTTCGGTACCTGTATATAATGCCGCTTATAACCATATGCATGAATATTTGCCTCCGCCGCACAACCTGCTCTGAAACCGTGCCCGAAATCGCAGCTCATCAGCGGTTTCCCGTGCTCCAGGGGATCCCCCTCGGCGCCACGCTCCATCGTTTCCCCACAATACCCTGTCGCTCTCCGTGCCCTCTTGTCGCTACTGTCGTTCTTGTCGTGTTGTGGCGGCGCAACAGGGTATGTTTGTCGCTTCTTTCCGTTTCAAAACCTCCGCGTATTGCAAACACACGCGCTGCGCGTAATAATATCGGGCGAAGCACCTGACCGTCACCGATGGGTCCGCGACACCGGTTATGCGTTCCCGGAGGGGGCTGTGCCTGGAAGCCCGTGCGGCTGCAAAGGCACCGGGCGGGACCGCTCGCCTTCCGGGGCGGACGGGGAGTGCGGCGTATACGGGTCCCCGATGTCCTTTCGGGAATCGCGCGGTCGATGGCCGAGCCTCCTGCGCGAAGAGAGAGTCCTTTTGGGACCTGTCGAGCCGCTTCCCCCTAGGCCCCTACTGCAGCGGGCCGCCCGCCGCGTCTCGGCTTCCTCTCTCGGCCCCCATGCGCAATGAACTCGCCTGGGGGCCTCCTTCTTCTTCGGTCCAGATCGCGCCTGCGCGCTATCATCCCGATACCCGCGAATCGCGGTACATCGTATAAAATTCTTTCCCATATCGCGTAAAACCATCTAGATACCTGCAAACGGGTGGAGTATACTTATAGTCAGTGGCGGGGCGGGAATGCCCCGCGCCGCGGTACGCGCAGACGATAAGGAGATCCGACCATGACGAAGCTTCCCGATAAAGAGACACGACCGCTCGGTCTGGCCGTGGCGTTCGCCAACCAGAAGGGCGGCGTCGGCAAGACCACCGTGTGCGGCGGCATGGCCGAGGCGCTTGTCCGCAAGGGCTACCGCGTGCTCGTGATCGACCTCGACCCGCAGGGCAACATGTCCTTCGTCATGGATGCGGACATGGCCGCCCCCGGCACCGATACGCTGCTGGCGAAGGGCTTTCTCAAGACCGCATCCGACCCCATGGCCTGGGTGCAGCACCCCGCCTACGTCGACCTGATCGCCGCGGGCCCGATGGGCGACGGCGCGTCGGCGCTCGAGGAGCGCGAGTTCGAGATCAACACCGACCGCGCGGGCGGCGCCTATCGCCTCGCCGACGCCCTCGCGCCCTTCCGGGCCGAATACGACTTCATCATGCTCGATACGCCGCCCAACATGGGCTCCATGACCGTCAACGCCCTGGCGTGCGCCGACTACGTGATGGTGGTCTGCGACCGCGACTCCATGTCCGCCAACGCCCTCGCGCGCTTCATGGCCGATATCGAGGAGTACCGCGCCCACATGAACCGCAACCTCAAGGTCGGCGGCGTCGTCTTCAACAAGTACAAGCGCTCCGGCAAGGTGTCGTCCGATTTCGTCTCCTCGGTGACGGAGGTGATGGGGGAGGCGGGCGTCCCCGTGATCCCCACGCCCATCCGCGAGACCGATGTGGTGCAGCGCGCCCACGACGAGGCGGTCGGCATGGCCGAGATCGTGGCGCGCCGCCGCGCCGCCCGCATCGACCTCGATTTCGATGTGGCGACCGACGAGTTCCTCGCCAACTGCGGCATCGGAGGTGAGCGCTGATGGCCTCCCGCATGGCATCGAGGGAATGGGGCTCGCGCGTCCCCGCCGCCGCCCCGACCGGGCCGCAGCCGCCGCGGACTGAGTCGGGGTCCGAGGCGGC
>ERZ1032357.226-NODE-226-length-18784-cov-13.079556_pt1 | contig 18784 bp, 10 predicted proteins | sample MGYA00517100_ERZ1032357 | MGnify/ENA primary metagenome ERZ1032357 (study PRJEB33719, sample SAMN04262589) | wastewater metagenome | biome: periurban shantytown; feature: animal feces; material: feces | host: Canis lupus familiaris | place: Peru: Lima | collected...
AGAGATAAACGGTAGTAAAGCAGCCGTGAACGGTATTTTGCAAACTAGTATGACGGTCTACGGCAAACAGGGTTCCATCATTGGTATAGTGGTAACTGGTAAGTATGGTTACTACCAGTTGGAAGTGCGTTACAGAGACGCATGGGATTGTTTTGTTTACGAAAGGAGCCCGGGATGATCGGTTTTGTCCTTACGGGTCATGGTCAGTTTTCTAACGGCCTTAAGAGCGCTGTTGATATGGTTGCCGGTGAGCAGCCCAACTTCGAGATTGTCCCCTTCGAGGGATCCGAGGCCGTCACGTTCGGTGACGATCTGCGTAAGTGCATCTCCGATATGCGCGAGAAGTGCGATGGCGTCCTGGTCTTTGTCGACCTGCTCGGCGGCACTCCCTTCAACCAGGCCATTCCTATGACCATGCAGCTGGATAACGTTCAGGTTATCACCGGCACCAACCTTCCCATGCTCGTTGAGCTCATCATGACCCGTGCCTTCGGCGATCCCACGCTCGAGGAGCTCGTTGAGCGCGCCCAGACCGTCGGTCGCGAGGGCATCGATGCTAAGAAGCTCGAGCCGGTCGCCGACGATGATGACGACGAGATGTAATTCATCGTTTATTGGGTTTGTATGACTCTAAGGTTCGCCTCCTGCCCCCTGGCAGGGGAGCGAACTTTTTTTCGGCGTTGAAATGCCATATATGTGAGTGAGGAAGTGACGTGAGATGGCGATCGGGGCTCGGAGGCAGCCGCTGTACGACCAGCTTGTCGATATTCTGACAGACAAAATCGAGCATGAATATCGGCCTGGCGACTTGTTGCCGTCAGAGCGTGAGCTTTCAGATCGTTACGGACTATCGCGTACGACCGTCCGCCTGGCCCTACAGGAGCTCGAGCGTTTGGGCCTGGTGATACGTCAACATGGGCGCGGCACGTTCGTGGCCGACCGTTCAGCGCAAACCACCAACCTCTCTCAGGCATACAGCTTCAGTGAGCAGATGCGTTCGATGGGGCGTGAGCCCAGCACGACGATTCTCGAGTTCAGCGTGATCGAGGCCGACAAGAACCTTGCAGAGCATATGGGTACGCGGATCGGAGAGCGACTGTACAAGATCAAACGCCTGCGTTCCGCTGATGACATGCCGATGATGGTCGAGCGTTCATATCTACCTGTTCGCAAGTTTATGACGCTCAAGCGCCCCATGCTCGAGAAGAAGGCCCTGTACGATATCGTGGAGCAGGATTTTCGAGAGAAGATCGGTGTTGCCGAGGAGGAGTTCTTCGCAAGTATCGCTCGTCCCGCAGATGCGCATCTGCTGGATATCTCGGAGGGCGCGCCTGTGCTCGATTTGATCAGAACCACGTATAACACGTCTAACGAGATCGTGGAGTACACGCTGTCGGTGGCGCGAGCAGACCAGTTCAAATACAAGGTCTACCACCGCCGCGGAGAATAGCTAGACGATTGGGCCAATAATGTCGATGGTGTGGCGATGCTGTCGCAAAATGGGTTTAACTGGTTACTACCAGATTACCAATATAGAATGTAACCGCTAGTAAAAATCGTTCACAAGGAAAGAGGTATCTTCCATGTTCGAGAAGACTGAGCAGGAGCTCACCGAGCTCGGCGCACAGATCACCACTGCTGAGATCAAGCAGCAGCCCGAGCTGTGGCACGACACGTTCAACATCTACCAGTCCAACAAGGATGCCATCGAGCAGTTCCTGGCAGAGGCTCGCGAGATGGCAAACGGCCAGCGCGTGAGCGTTGTCTTCACCGGTGCCGGTACCTCCGACTACGTCGGCGACACCTGCGCTCCCTACCTGCGCCATGTCGGCAACACCGATGTCTTCGACTTCAAGCCGATCGCTACCACCGACATCGTGTCCGATCCTGCCGGCTTCCTGCGTGCAGAGGACCCCACCATCCTGGTTTCCTTCGCTCGTTCCGGCAACAGCCCCGAGTCCCTTGCCGCCGTCGAGATCGCTGGCAAGTTCGTCAAGAACATCAAGTTCCTCAACATCACCTGCGCCCCCGAGGGCAAGCTCGCCGTCGAGTCCGCTGACGACCCCCGTGCCCTGACGCTGCTCATCCCGCGCGCCAACGACAAGGGCTTCGCCATGACCGGCTCCTACAGCTGCATGACCCTGCTGTCCACCCTCATCTTTGACGCGTCCTCCGACGAGCAGAAGAAGGCTTGGATCGAGCAGGCCGCTCTGATGGGCGAGGAGGTCGTTTCTCGCGAGGCTGAGATCGCCGACTTCCTGTCCGGTGACTTTAATCGCGTGACCTACCTGGGTTCCGGCTCCTTCGTGGGCCTGGCTCAGGAGGCTCAGCTCAAGATCCTCGAGCTGGCTCACGGCCTGGTTGCCACTTCCTGGGATTCCTGCATGGGTTACCGTCACGGGCCCAAGTCCTTTGTAGATGACAAGACCCTGGTCTTCGTCTTCATGAACAACAACGAGTACACCCGTCAGTACGACCTCGATATCCTGAACGAGATCGACGGCGACGGTATCGCTGCCAAGACCATCGCTGTTCAGCAGGACGGCGCCACCTCCTTCGAGCACACCGCCTTCACCTTCGCCGGTCGCGACGCTCTGCCCGAGGGCTACCTGGCTCTCCCGTTTGTTATGGTCGCCCAGGTCATCTCCCTGCTCAACTCCGTGCGCGTCAACAACACGCCCGACACCCCCAGCCCCTCCGGCACCGTCAACCGTGTCGTCAAGGGTGTTACCATTCACCCGTTCGAGGCCTAGGGAATAGCTCAGGCTTTCAGTGAATCGGTTTCTAGCCGTAGCCCAATATGCGGTTAGGATACATTGGGACGCCCGCTCTGCCATTTCGGCGGGCGGGCGTCTTATTTTGGGGTAGCATCAATATGTAGCTCAATGCCGCATGTCGGCGCATACGTAAAAGGAGACGTTACATGAGCACCTATGCAATCAAGGCGGATACGTTCTTTATGCCCACCGGTCCGGTGACCGGTGGCTACCTGATGGTCGAGGATGGCGTGTTCGGCGTACATACCGCAGAGCAGCCCGAGTGCGAGATCGTCGACCTTACCGGCAAGCAGATCGCCCCCGGCTTCGTGGATACCCATATCCACGGCTTCGATGGTGCGGACATCATGGACTGCAAGGTCGAGAGCGTGGCAACCGTTTCCCGCGGCCTGCTTCGCAACGGTGTGACGTCCTACCTGCCCACCACGCTTACCGCTTCCACCGAGCAGCTCAACGCCGCATGCGCCAGCGTTGCCGAGTACGTTGAGGCCGGCGACGATACGCCCCATACCCGTATCGAGGGCATCTTCCTCGAGGGCCCCTTCTTCACCGAGAAGTTCAAGGGCGCTCAGAACCCGGCATACCTGGCCGCCCCGTCCGTGGATACCCTCAAGGAGTGGCAGGACTCCGCGCACGGCCTGATCAAGAAGATCGCCGTTGCCGCCGAGTACGAGGGCGCTCAGGAGTTCATCCGCGGCGCTCGCGATATGGGCGTCGTGGTGGCCCTCGGACACTCCAACGCCACCGCTCGCCAGGCTCTGGATTGCCTCAACGCCGGCGCCTCCGTGTTCGTGCACACCTATAACGGCATGAGCCCGCTGCATCACCGCGAGCCGGGTATGGTCGGTGCCGCCCTGTACTCGGGCGACAAGTCATATTCCGAGATCATCTGCGACGGCCATCATGTGAACCCGATCGCAGCCGGCATCGTGATGAACGCCAAGGGTCACGAGCACACTGCGCTCATCACCGACTGCATGTGCGCCGGCGGTATGCCAGAGGGCGAATACAAGCTGGGTGAGCTGCCCGTTATCGTGAAGGACGGCACCGCCCGCCTTACCGATTCCGGTTCCCTGGCCGGTTCCATCCTGCGCATGAACAACGCCGTCAAGAACGTTTGCGATTGGGGTATCGCCTCTCAGGCCGAGGCCGTGTACATGGCCACCCAGTCCCCCGCGGAGGCCAACGAGATCGACGATGTGTGCGGTTCCATCCGCGCCGGCCGTAACGCCGACTTCGTCGTGCTCGACCATGCGCTCAACCTCGAGGCCACTTATCTGGGCGGCGAGAAGGTTTACGAGGCGTAATCCTTTATATATTAGATTTGCTTGCGAGCGTCTTTGATGCATCGCTTGTGCAGACCGGTCGAACGCAGGGGCGTTCGACCGGTCTGTTGCTATGGCAGCATATGCAGTGCGGGCCGGACCGGCAAGAAATGCCAGATACATATTGTCCAGTGAGCAGGCGGGAAAGATTCTTAGGGGAAAAGCGCGGTTACGGCTGCGGTATACGGAATAATCGTATGCACATGTATCTGTACTTTTCAGTTTATGGGCTTTGAGGGCGTTACCAACCTCTCGATTGCCTCCGAGCTAAGCCTATCGATTGGTAAGACTATATATATGTGTGTGGCATTCCTTGCCATCTCTCGTGTGCGGGTTGCCAAGTGCCTCCAAACCCTGCCTTCGTTTCTGCTCAGTTCGCGGTAGCGTACAGGCGCGGTGCATGTCGGATTTTTATGAAGAACGATAATAGACCTGTCTGCATAGGCAGATACCAGTCCACTGACAACCGGCCGCTCGGGGATGAATGCCGGCCGTACGCCGATAAGTGACTCCTGTAAACATATTCAAAATCATTTAGGAAGAGAATCTGTGGGTAATTCCAAGAGGTCTGCTGGTGCATCCCAGTTGCCCTGCCATGTCGTAAAGAAGGAGAAAGCCCGTGAACCGAGATTCCATTTTAAAGCGCAGTTGGGTGCGCGGTTCGGCGGTCATCGCTACGGCCGCGCTTTCGCTGGCGTTGGCGGCGCCGGCTCAGGCGGCGCCGTTGACGGGCGTGAAATCGGCCCAGGCAGATAAAAACGTTGTGACGGTAACGTTTACCGATGGCTCGAAAGACGTCCAGGGCAAAATCACGTTGCTGGAAGACGGTATCTTCCGTTACAACGTGGACCCCTCTGGTGCGTTCGATCCGTATGCGAAGCCTAAGAGCGAGTCGCACACGGCGAAGATCCAGGCGCAGCCCGATACGTCAGAGAAATACTCTCGTCCCAACGCATCTGTTAAAGATGAAAACGGCAAGTTCGTAATCAGCTCGCAGGGTGGCAAAACCTCTATCGAGCTTGATAAGGCAACGGCGAAGATGACCGTCAAGAGTGGCGGACAGGTTGTTATGGAGGAGAGTGCTCCGCTTGATTTGGGGGCTACGACCGTTCAAACGCTCAAGAAGCACGAGGGGGAGGATTTCTTCGGAGGCGGCACGCAAAACGGTCGATTCATCCATACGGGTAATTCGATCCACATCGCTAACGAAAGCAACTGGGTCGATGGCGGCGTGGCCTCTCCCAATCCGTTTTATTGGTCGAGCGAGGGCTACGGCGTGTTGCGCAATACCTTTGCCGACGGTACATATGACTTTGGAAGCGCAAAGGCGGATGCAACCACCGCGAGCCATAACGAGAACGAGCTCGATGCATAGTACTTTGTTGCCGACACGAAGTCGGGCAAGGCAACGGCGCCTATTGCCCAGGACTTGCTGCAAGGCTACTTCAAGGTGACCGGCAACCCCGTGTTGCTGCCGGATTACGCATTTTACGTTGGGCACCTGAACGCCTGGAACCGCGATATGTGGTCTGCAACGGCGCTATCCGGATACAAGGGCTGGCAGATCAAGGGCGGCACCCCGGCATCGGGCAACGGTGGAGAGACCAAGTATGAAAAGGGTGGAACGGGTACCGTCATGACTCCCGGTACCACGGTGGAGACCCTCAACGGCACCGGCCCAACGGTCGCGACCGACAAGATCCCCCAGGGCGTTACGTATTCCAAGGAATTCTCGGCTCGCGATCGCCTCGATAACTATCAGGAAAACGATATGCCCCTGGGCTACTTCCTGCCCAACGATGGCTATGGCGCGGGCTACGGTCAAAATGGCTTTGGCAAGACGGGCGGCGTTGACCCCAAGACGGGGGAGAGCTCCAAGGAGCGCCTGGAGGCCGTGGCGGCAAACGTGGAAAACCTTCGCCAGTTTACCGAGTACGCCAACGGCAAGGGCGTTGCCACCGGTTTGTGGACGCAGTCGTATCTCACCCCCGATTCCAACCCCGGTACGCAGTGGCAGCTACTGCGCGACTTTAAAAACGAGGTCAAGAAGGGCGGCGTGACCACGCTCAAGACCGATGTCGCGTGGGTTGGCCCCGGTTACTCGATGGCGCTCGACGGCACGAAAACCGCGTATGACATCGTAACCGAGGAGGCGAACAAGCGCCCCAATATCATCACGCTCGACGGCTGGGCGGGAACCCAGCGCTTTGGTGCCATTTGGACGGGCGACCAGACCGGCGGTAACTGGGAGTACATTCGCTTCCATGTGCCCACGTATATCGGCCAGGGTCTGGCCGGTAACCCCAATATCGGTTCGGACAACGACGGCATCTTCGGCGGCGACCCCATTGTGGCTACGCGCGATTACCAGTGGAAGTCTTTCGCCCCGCTCATGCTCGACATGGACGGCTGGGGAGCATATGTCAAGGCCCCGCAGACGCACGGCGATCCGTACACGGGTATCAGCCGCATGTACCTCAAGCTTAAGTCCCAGCTCATGCCATATATCTATACGACCGCGGCCTCTGCGGCAAACATCGATACCGGCAACGGCGATGAGGGCCTGCCCATCGTTCGCGCCATCTTGCTCTCGGATGATTCGGCCTATGCCCATAGCACCAAGACCCAGTACGAGTACACCCTCGGCGAGGACTTCCTGGTGGCGCCGGTGTATCAGAACACGGCTGACACCGACAAGGATGGCAATGACGTGCGCAACGGGATCTACCTACCGGGCGATCAGGATGATATCTGGATCGACTACTTTACCGGCAAGCAGTATCGCGGCGGCCAGGTGCTCAACAATTTCGACGCGCCTTTGTGGAAGCTCCCGCTTTTCGTTAAGGCGAACGCGATTATTCCCATGTACGATCCAAACAACAATCCCAAGGATGTCGACCGTTCCGTGCGCAACGTCGAGTTCTTTGCGACGAACGGCGAGAACAGCTACAACCTGTTCGAGGATACCGGATCGTATATCGATAACACGATCGACAACTCCGACAAGGCGTATGGTAAGCAGAGCACCGTCAACTACGGCAGCAGCGTGAAGACGAAGTTCTCCTCTTCGGCCGATCAGGCTAAGAAGACGGCTACGTTTACCGCCGGAAAATCGGAGGGGACCTACGAGGGCTATAAGAAGGACCGCACGACCACCTTTGTGGTGAACGTGACGGCGGAGCCGACCTCGGTTGTGGCCAAGAATGGCAATCAGGAGCTCAAGGTTGTTAAGGTGGCCTCCGAGGATGAGTTCAAGAAGAAGACCCCGGCTTCTGGCGAGGCGGTTTACTTCTATAACCAGGAGCCGAACCTCAACTACAACGCCGGTGCCAAAAGCGAGCAGGTGCGCAAGGAGGGCTTTAGCTCCCAAAAGGTGACAACCACGCCAAAGCTGTACGTGAAGTTTGCCCAGACCGATGTCCAGGCCAACGAGCAAACGCTCAAGCTCGAGGGATTTGTCAACGACGGCAAGCTGCCGGCCGATACGGTGGTCGATGGCCTTGCGGTGCCCCAGCTCGCCGCGCCGTCTGACGGCCTTACCCCCACGAGCGTCAAGCTCGCCTGGAACAAGGTGGAGGGCGCGACCGGGTACGACATCATGATAGACGGCATGCTCAATGCGATTCCCTCGGGCGATACCGTTGAGTTCAGGGTTGCCGACCTCGACTATCACTCCAAGCATTCCTTCAAGATCCGCGCGCGTTCCGCGCGGGGCGTTTCCAAATGGAGCGACGAGGTCTTTGCCACTACGCTTGAGGACCCGTGGCGCAACTGCCCCAAGCCGGTCCATGTTGACTGGAAGGGCGGCGACGGGTGGGGCAAGCTCGACCTTGCATTCGACCACGACGATAAGAGCGGAAGCAATTTCCACTCCAGCGAGGCGAACGAGGCCATTGGCATGCCCATGACCATCGATTACGGCAAAACCTACAAGCTCGATAAATTTGTTTACACGCCGCGCCAGGATAACGGGGGCAATGGCAATGTTGCTCAAATGAAGGTGGAGACGAGCCTCGATGGCGCCCACTGGAAGGACCATGGTATCCAGAACTGGGATAACTCCGGCGCCGATAAGATGAAGCCCAAGACCGTTAACCTTGAGGGGGCTTCTGCTCGCTATGTGCGACTGACGCCGATGAAGTCTGTCGGCGGGTTCTTCTCGGCTACCGAGCTGGCCCTGTACAAGGCGGATAAGACCGAGGGAACCGAGACCGGTTCACTGAAGGCTCCTGCAAACGTTGGCAGCGAGGACTACGAGCACCTGGGCAACTGCGTGGGCCGCGAGAATCACGGTTCGGGCGTGACCGACTGGAACTCCCACATTGCCCAGTCCAATGCCGACTACAACCTGAACAATGCGTACGATGTGTACGACATGTCCTTCACCATGAGCAAGCTCGATGGCGGCACCAAAAAGACCGACAAGGTCGCGGGCTCAATCGGCGTTGTCCCCTCTAAGACCACGGTCAAGGCGGGCGAAACGATCGATGTTGCCGTTAAGGTACAGGGTGCCAAAAATGTAAACGCCATGGGCGCTTTGGTGCACTATCCCGCCAAGGACTTCGAGTTTGTGTCCAACAGCCTCAAGGTGACGGGCAACAAGGGCGAGATGGAGAACAGGTCGGGCAACTACGCGTTCGGCGACGACACCAACTCCGTGAACATCATGCTTGCCAACAAGGGCGACAAGGCGCTGTATGCGGGCAGCGAGGATATCGCAACCTTTAAGCTCACCGCCAAGCGCGATTGCGAGGTCGCGCTAAATAGCGAGGCATGGCTGATCGGTCCCAAGCAGGACTTCATCACCGCCAACGGCGCCGATCTTGGACCGGAGCTGCAGGAGCTCGGCCAGGATGCGTTCAACATCAAAATCACGAACAAGGGTTATCCCACCGACGACGGCGATAACGTTAAGAAGCTGATCCAGCAGAACAACTACGACGGCCTGTTCAACAATAAGAACGATGACCGTAATTTTGAGTTGAAGTGGTTCATGGATGCCCAGTCCTTCGATAAGAAGGTCGGCCTGCCGGTAACGATCTCCTTTGAGCTGAAGCAGCCGCGCCCGCTTTCCAACATTGAGCTCTTTAACGGCGCGAAGGCATCTAACGGCTCAATCAACAGTCTTGAAGCCGTCGTGACGTTCGAGGACGGTTCGACTCAGGAGTTCAAGGGCGGAGCGTATGGCGAGAACCACCCGCAGTACGTGTTCGAGGTTTCTGAGGCAAACAAGGGCAAAAAGGTAGCCAAGGTTGATATAAAGCCGCTAACGTCCACGGGCATGGCAACGGGAATCGAAGACCCCGCGAACCGCATGCTGACCATAGGAGAGATCAACTTCAACTATACGGAAGGCGAGCAGGCCCCTCAGGCGGATAAGAGCGCGTTGCAGGCAAAGTACGATGAGGTGAAGGACTACCGGGCCGACGGGTATACGGTCGAGTCTTGGAAGCCGTTTGACGAGGCGCGCGATGCCGCCAAGAGCGTTTTGGACAATGCCGAAGCGACGCAGCAGCAGGTCGATGCCGCTTTGGAGGCGCTGACAAAGGCCGCGGCCGGTTTGGATCCCTTGCCACCCGCCCCCGCCCCGCAGGCCGACAAGAGCGGCCTCGAGGCTCTGTATAACTCTGTAAAGAACAAGAAGGACGAGGGCTATACGGATGAAACGTGGGCGGCTTTCGATGCCGCTCGCGCCGAGGCGCAGCGCGTGCTTGGCGATGACGCCGCAACGCAGGACGATGTCGATGCTGCGCGAGATGCGCTCCAGGCTGCGCTCGACGCGCTGGTTAAGGATGAGAACGGCGGCACCGGCAACGGCGGCGCCGGCGGGAACGGTGGCACCGGGGACGGTGGCAGCGCCGGCAACGGTGGCAACACCGGCAACGGTGGCGGCGCCGGGGGAGACAGCACCGGGAACGGCGGCACCGGCGGGACCGGCAACGATGCCGGCCCGCATACGAACGGATCTTCCTCCAAGCCGAGCGCCGGCGGAATTCCCCAGACGGGTGACCCGACAACGATTGCCGTTGCCGGTACGGGCCTCCTCGGGTCTGTAGCTGCCGCGCTGGGAGCTTTGATTCGTCGCCGTCGGGATCGTTAGGATCGCGCTGCGCTGCGGGTGTTTGTGGATAGCTTGAGTGCAAGCGTCTGGTAATAATGGGCGGTCGGTTCTCCGGCCGCCCATTTGTGTCTGGAGCCGGTGAGGGGTTTATCGAGATTGATCGCCTTGCGATAACGGGTTTACGGGAATCGGTGCGAGGCTGAGCGATAGGCTCTGGGTGGCGTTCCGGCAAAACTCTCTGTCGATTAGAAACAGGCGACCAGATGTCGTGTGGGCAATCCGTGTTTCAACTGATAAACCCACAAAACCAGTATGAAAATAAACGAGAAGATACCATTATGTAGGGGACAATACGTTTTGCACAGGTTGCTAAGCTGGATTTGTGATTTAGATACCAATTTCCGTGGAACGGTCTCTCGACATTTCGATCGAGTACCGTTCAGCAGAAAATCAAAACCGGCCGCCGATAACGAACTAACTAATAGAGTTAGTGGGAAAGCGTGCTAAGTGTTACCCCCCCCTACATAGCAATGTATATATAATTTCATTCAGTCATATAACTGAATATTCATAGCGAGATATGCATCCACATTTGAAAGATGGATGACTTTGCCTAGCTAAAATAAAGAAGTCTGTCTGTGTGCATGTGCGGGTGTGCATGCGATTGACTTGTGTAGGAAAATGCAAGGAGGATGCATGAAACGCAATGTGGGCAAAACGCTCGCCGCATCGTTTGCGCTTGCTTCGGTGCTCGTTGGCACCGGGCTTGCAACCGCTCCGGCGTATGCCGAGCCGGTAAATCTTGCCCTGGGAAAAACGATCCAGGCAAGCAAGGATTACCACCATGAAAATGGCCGTCGTTTGACGGATGGCAAGAAAACGAATACCAAAACCGATCGCTGGATGACCGAGGCGCCAAAGAGCGAGACCCATTGGGCGTTGCTCGACCTTGGCAAGACCACGACGGTTGATCATTTTGTCGCCACGTGGGAGAACGCGCAGAATTCTGCCAAGTCATTCAAGATCTACGTGTCCGACAACAAGGACAGCATGGGCGACCCGGTCTATCAAACGACCGATAACAAAAATGCCGTAAGCGACATCAAACTGCAGACACCCGCATCCGGCCGATACGTCAAGCTTGAGGTCAATGAGACCAACGGCGCATATGGCGTGTCGTGCATGGAGCTCGAGGCCTATAACGGTGATGCGCCGGTGGAGGGGCAGCAGCAAGAGGGCGTAAACGTTGCCTCCAAGCGGCCGGTAACCGCTTCTGCTAGCTACGAGAATACCGCATCGCGTTTGACCGATGGCAATATGGATAAAGATGACGGTCGCTGGATGACCGAGAAGGCCCCCACGCAGTGGGCTGTCATCGACCTGGGCGCCGTCAAGGATCTCGACAGTTTCCGCATCACCTGGGAGAACGCTCAGAACCACGCCTCCGACTTCAACATCTATGTGTCCGAGACCGAATCCAATGGCGGGGCCAAGAGCTGGGGCCAGCCCGTTAAGGCCATCAAGGGGAATAAAGATGCGGTGAGCAACATCAAGCTCGAGACCACCGCGCGCGGCCGCTATATCAAGCTCGAGGTCACCAAGGTCGAGGGTTGGAATGCTGTTTCCGCCATCGAGCTCGAGGCATGCAAGGGCGACTTCAAGGCTCCTGAGAAGAAGCCCGCCGACTACCTGAATGACATCACCGTCGATCCGGTAACCAAGGACACGCGCAAGCTCTCTTATCATCTTCCGGCCGCTCCCGAGGGCTATGAAATCAAGTACAACGGAACCGACTATGAGCAGGTCATCGGTGCCGACGCGACCATCTTCCATCCCATTGCCGATGTGACGGTCAAGGCTTCGTTCAAGATCCAGAACAAGACCGACAAGACCGATTACGCGTTCCGTGAGATCGACGTCCGCGTGCCCGGCACCATGACCGCGCCGGCCAACGCCAACCCCGCTCCTCAGATCCTTCCCGAACTGCGCGAATGGGTTGGTTCCACGGGCAAGTTCACCGGGGCCAAGCGCGTCGTCTTCGCCGATGCCTCCCTCCAGGAGATGGCGCAGGCTTTCGCCGATGACTTCAAGGTCATCACCGGCCAGCAGCTACAGGTTGTCCAGGGTTCGCAGGCTTCTTCCGGTGACATCCTGTTCAAGCTGGATGCCGATAAGAACAAGGGCCTCGGCGACGAGGGCTATTTCCTCACGGCAGAGGCCGACAAGATTGTCGTCTCTGCGGAGCAGGTTGCCGGTGCCAACTGGGGTGGCAAGACCGTTCTCCAGGGCGTTAAGCAGTCTGGCGACAACTCTTTCCCCTGCGGCACCACGCGTGACTACCCGCTGTATCGCGTCCGTGGCCTGATTCTGGATGTTGGCCGCAAGACCTTTACCCTCGACTGGCTCAAGCAGATGACCGAGCAGATGGCCTGGTTCAAGATGAACGACTTCCAGGTACACCTGAACGACAACTTTATCGGCCTCGAGAACTGCGAGGACCCGATGCAGGCCTACTCGGGCTTCCGTTTGGAGTCCGATGTTAAAAAGGGCGGCAACAACGGCAAGAACCAGGCCGACCTCACTTCCACCGACGTGTGGTATACCAAGGAGGGCTTCAAGGAGTTCATCGAGCACTCCAAGGCCCTGGGCGTGAATATCATCCCCGAGATTGATACCCCGGCACACTCTCTTGCCCTCACCAAGGTTCGTCCCGACTTGCGCAGCGGCACCAGCGGCCGCCAGAACGACCACCTCGATCTTAAAAACCAGTACAACGAGTCCATCGGCTTCGTGCAGGATATCTTCGGCGAGTACATGGATGCCGACAAGAACGGCACGACCGATGCGTCCGACGTGTTCGGCGCCTCTGATGTTATCCATATCGGTGCCGACGAGTATAACGCCGACGGCAATGCATTCCGCCGCTTCAACAACGATATGTTCGGCTACGTCGAGGATCACGGCAAGACCGCGCGCGTGTGGGGCTCTCTCACCAGTATCAAGGGCGATGGTACCGTGGAGGTTCCGGGTGTCGACCCCGAGACCGGAAAGCGTCGCCAGATCGACCTGTGGAACGCCGGTTGGGCGAACATGGACAAGATGTATGAGGACGGTTTCGACCTCATCGACTGCAACGATGGCGACTTCTACATCGTTCCCAACGCGGGCTACTACTACGACTACCTTGGCGATGGCAATTGCTACAACAACAACCTGGCGGGTGTCGGCAAGTTCACCCTCCCGGCAGGCGATCCCCAGGTTGCCGGTGGCGCATTCGCCGTATGGAACGACATGTGCTACAAGTCCGAGAACGGCATGTCCGAGTACGATATCTACAAGCGCATCCAGAACTCCATGGGCCTTTTTGCGGCCAACGGATGGGGCAAGGGCGGCTTGACGGTTGAGCAGGCCAAGCAGCGCTCGAACAGCCTGGGCGATGACCCCACCACCAACTTCGGCTACAAGGCCGCTGCCGATGAGGACGGCCGTTACAGCCAGTACAACATGGACGACCTGAAGGATGCGGCCGGCGGTGACGCCGACTTGGTAGACGTGAAGGACGCCAAGATTGAGAAGGTCGACCACAAGAGCGCCCTCAAGCTCAACGGCGGCGCTTCCTATGCGACCGTCGAGGAGGGTGCGCCCACCACGCTGGGCCTGGACAACAGCCTGCGCGTCAAGGTGAAGCGTACCACTGCTTCGAACGACGAGCAGATTCTGTTTGAGTCCGAGTACGGCACCATCAAGGCTGTTCAGAAGGAAACCGGCAAGGTCGGCTTTACCCGCGAGAACCGCGACTACTCCTTCAACTACACCCTTCCCGTGAACGAGTGGGTCGAGCTGGAGTTCAAGAACCGCTTTGAGTTCGTCGATCTGTATGTAAACGGGAGCCTGGTCGATTCCGTGGGTTCGAGTAAGCGCAAGGACGTCAAGGCAACCGCCATGTTCCCCGTCCAGACTGTTGGCTCCAAGACTCACGCGTTCCAGGGCTATGTCGATGACATCCGCATCAGCGCCTCGGCTGGAGAGGGCGCCTCGGCAACCACCATGGCGCTCGACTACGCCGTCATGAAGGCCTGTGCGGTCCTCGAGAACCAGCAGATCGCCGGCATGGACGAGCTTATTGCCCAGGCCCGCGAACTGATGAATTCCGCCAACCCCTCCCAGGCCGATATCGATGCGCTGACCGCAAAGATCAACGCCCTGCTCGTGGGGGAGGACGGCAAGCCCAATTATGAGGTTGCCGACTACTGCCGCATCGATGCATACAAGCAGATTCTTGGCAACGAGGTCGTCAACGCGTACTTCACCCCGGCCTCTCTGAACGCCGTGAAGGTCGCAGCCGACGCCGTTCGCGCGGATCTGCCGGCAAGCATGCAGGATACCGTTAACGGCTACGAGCTCGGTATCGAGCGTGCTCTCGATTCCCTTGTTCCGCTCAACGGTGCCGATCTGAACTTCATCCCCCAGGATCAGCTCTCCGCCACCGCAAGCAGCTTCCAGAAGGACGGCTCTGATCCCAAGAACGTCCTGGACGGCAATCCGAACACCATATGGCACAGCGATTGGAGCATCAAGAAAGACGGCCACTGGCTCGATATCGCGTCCGCTGAGGGCATGAGCGTCAACGGCATCGTGTACACGCCTCGCCCCGAAGGCACGAACGGAAACATCGAGAAGTACAAGGTCGAGGTCAGCTTCGACGGCAAGACCTACAAGAAGGTCAAGGAGGGCGAGCTCAAGGTTAACGGCACCACGCCCATGACGATCGAATTCGACCGCCAGGACAACGTGAAGAACGTGAAGCTCACTTGGGTCAAGGGCTCCAACAAGAACGCCGCTGCCGCCGAGATTCAGCTGCTCGACGCCGCTGCCGCTCCCGACTATGATGGGCTCCAGGGCGTAATCAACGTTGCCAAGGCCGTGAAGAAGGACGGTTCCTGCAAGCACGACGAGTTCACCGACGCAACGTGGAATGCCCTGCAGAGCGAGATCGCCAAGGCCGAGAAGACCATTGCCGACAAGTCCGGCGATGTGAACTCCGTCTACGCTCAGAAGCTGGCTCTCGCCGTTGCCTTTGAGGGCCTGAGGCTCGGCTCCTCTCAGATGGAGGAGATCGAGCCCGGTGCTCCTGTTGAGCCCGGCAAGCCTGATCCCGAGCAGCCGGAGCCCGAGGACCACAGCGTGCCGATGACGCCGCTTGGACCCTCGACTCCGGTTAAGCCCGAGGATAACTCCGGTTCCAACAAGCCGGGCAAGGGCGACACACTGGTCCAGACCGGCGATAACAACCTGCTGATGATCGGTGGCGTGGCGTTTGTTGCCGTTGCGGCCATCGGCGGCGGAGTTATTATTCGCAAGAAGGCCCAGCGCTAAAAGACGCGTTTCGCTTAGCGTTTGCGTTTGATATGGGAGATGGCTGTGAACGGCCATCTCCCATTTTTGTTTTCGTTTGATTGCGATTTGGCGCATGCCTGCGGCGGTCTGTCCCAGAGGGGCGGGATGAAGCCGATATCCGTGCGATACAATGAATCAAGAGTTCGCGGGTGCGTTGCCCGCCGCGCAGAAAGGAACGTCCATGATCCTCACTGTTACCATGAACCCCTCGATCGATACCGCGTATACGCTCGATCACCTCATCATCGACGATGTCAACCGCGTCGTGCCGAGCAAGACGGCGGGCGGCAAGGGCCTCAACGTGTCTCGCGTCCTGTGCCAGCTTGGCGATGATGTTGTGGCGACCGGTCTTTTGGGCGGTCACATGGGCGAGTACATGGCCGAGCTCATGAAGGCCGACGGCATCCCCGCCGACTTCACGCCTATCGCCGGCGAGACCCGCATCTGCCTGAACATCCTGCACGAGGGCAACCAGACCGAGCTGCTCGAGTCAGGCCCCACCGTCTCCGCCGAGGAGCTCGCCGCGTTCGAGGCCAAGTTCGACGAGCTCGTCACCAAGGCCGATTGCGTAACCATCTCCGGCTCCCTGCCCAAGGGCATCGACGCCGATTTCTACGCAGGCCTGGTTTCCAAGTGCGTCAAGGCCGGCGCTCCGGTGCTGCTGGATACTTCGGGCGCATCCCTGGATGCTGCTCTCGAGGCCGCCGACAAGCCCACGCTCGTCAAGCCCAACCTCACCGAGATCAACGCGCTGCTGGGCACCTCCTACACGCCCGAGCAGGTTTCCGAGCTCGCCGCCGCGCTGCAGGCCGATAGCCGCTTTGCCGGCATCGAGTGGGTCGTCGTTTCCATGGGTGCGGCCGGCTCCTTCGCCTTCCACAACGGCAAGATCTACCGTGCCGTCACCCCGCCGATCCCGGCTGTCAACGCCACCGGCTCCGGTGATTCCACCATTGCCGGTTTCGCCCACGCCATCGCTGCCGGCGCCGACGATGTTACCGTTCTCAAGACCGGCAACACCTGCGGTAAGCTCAACGCTATGGACCCGCAGACTGGTCACCTGGTTATGGACCGTTGGGACGAGGTCTTCAACGCCGTTGAGGTCACCGAGCTGTAGGGATTCATACAATCGGCCGGAGGGGCGCCTGCGCGATGAGCGTGGGCGCCCCTCTTCGTTTCGCGCCCCGAGCCGTCACCGATGGTCGCGTATCATGCGCACCGCTACCGTCTAGAGCTGCGCGGTCTGAGCCCCCGAGATTTCCGATGCGGCCAGGAGCAGGTGCGGTGCAGCATCTCCGCAGGATTCCGAAAGCGCGTGCGCGATGACGCCGTGCGGGTCTTTGTCCATCACGATGGTGTCGATATCGGTGATTGCGGCGAATTTGATAAGGCCGCTGGCATCGACTTTGGATGAATCCACCAGACAGATGCTTTCGCGGGCGGCATGGATAAATGCCGTTTTGACTTCGGCCATCTGTTCGAAGTTCGTCATCAAGCCTCGGTTGGGAACGAGCGCGGTGGGGCAGACGATCGCCTTATCTGGATGGAGCGCATCGATACCGGCCGTGGTGAGAGGGCCGTACAGATAACGGTGCCCTTTGCGCAGGGCGCCGCCAAGCAGGATCACATTGACGCCGGGAAGGCTCTCATCGATGAAGTCTGCGATGGTGATATCGGCGGTGACCACCGTTACATCTTGGCGCATGTCGAGCATCCGAACAAACTCGAGTGCCGTGGTCCCCGAGTCGACCAGGAGCGAATCGCCGTCGTCGACAAGCGAGATCGCCGCCTTTGCGATGGCTTGCTTGGCGGCGACGTTAACGTTTACGCGTCTGTCCTGAACCGAGACGGTGAGCTTGCGGTGCAGCGATACCGCGCCGCCGTGCGTTCTCCGGAGCTTCCCGGCCTGTTCGAGCGCGTCCAAATCGTTGCGAACGGTGACCATGGATACGCCGAAGGCGGCCGCGAGATCGGCTACCTGGACGGAAGACGATGAGTCGAGCATCGACATGATCGCCGCGCGGCGCTCCTCCGCGAAGGAGTGTGCAGGTTGCTTGGAAGTCATAGAGGAGCCTGTCTGCCATATTTGCCTATACATGATGAAATTATGCAGATTCCAGTTTGCTTTAGTTTGCTTTTTGGAAAGAGAACGCATTTCTTTCACTTTCGCAAATTTACACGCTTGACTCAGGGTGCCGCGGTGCGAGGACGATTTCATAGCATGCGTTGGTCTTACTGCCGGCGGGAAGAACCGCATGGGCGGTATAGCCGCGCTTTAAGTTCGGGTCATCGATGGATTCAGACGGAACAAGAGGCTTTTCGACGGAATCGATTCGCTACGTGCGGCGTTCGTGAGCTGGCCGGGGTCGGGGATGCTGTCGTTCTCTTTCGACCTGCATTCCTGCGGACTTTCGGGCCTCAAACACGGCCAAGTTTGAATTTCGTAATATATAAGACGAACAATCGCTGGCAGGGTGCCGGCGGTCCATGCTTGTTCGGCGTATCCCAGCGCCGACGGAAGGGAGCAATCATGCTCGTTACCACCAAGGAGATGCTGCTCGACGCGCAGAAGAACCACTACGCCGTCGGCGCCTTCAACGTCGAGAACCTCGAGTTCGTCATGGCCGTCCTGGCCGCTGCCGAGGAGACCAAGTCCCCCGTCATCATGCAGACCACCTCTGGCACCATCAAGAAGACCGGCCTGGATTACTTCTACGGCATGGTCAAGGCTGCCGCCGAGCGCGCTTCCGTTCCGGTCGCCCTGCACCTCGATCACGGCGACGGCTATGATCGCTGCATGAAGGCCCTTCGCACCGGTTACACCTCCGTCATGATCGACGGCTCTCACGAGGACTTCGAGAACAACATCGCTCTCACCAAGTCCGTTGCCGACGCCGGCGCTGCCATGGGCATCCCGGTAGAGGCCGAGCTCGGCAAGGTTGGCGGCAAGGAGGACGACGTCGAGGTCGAGGGCGAGTCCCCCTACACCGACCCGGCCGAGGCCAAGGAGTTCGTCGAGCGCACCGGCTGCACCTCCCTCGCCATTGGCGTCGGCACCTCTCATGGTGTCTACACCGAAGAGCCCCACATCAACCAGGACGTCGTGAAGGCCATTCGTGCCGCCGTCGACGTGCCGCTGGTCCTGCATGGCACCTCCGGTGTGCCGGACGAGCAGGTTGCCGAGGCTGTGAAGAACGGCATCTGCAAGGTTAACTACGCCACCG
>ERZ1032357.228-NODE-228-length-18608-cov-17.249340_pt1 | contig 18608 bp, 32 predicted proteins | sample MGYA00517100_ERZ1032357 | MGnify/ENA primary metagenome ERZ1032357 (study PRJEB33719, sample SAMN04262589) | wastewater metagenome | biome: periurban shantytown; feature: animal feces; material: feces | host: Canis lupus familiaris | place: Peru: Lima | collected...
TCGCTCAGGTTTACCTCCTAACTGCTTGTCTCATTTATTAAACATACCGTATCAAACACGGTTTGACAACTGTTTCATCTATGGTACAGTCTGTTTAGAAAGTTGAACACGATGATTAAGGAGTGAGACATGGATGGGCTGATGATTTCCCCGAAGTTTTTTGCCTCATTAGAAGAAAGCCGCAATCTCAGCCATGCAGCATTTGTTGCAGCGTGTGGTCTAACCGATGAACGTTACCGAGAACTGGTCAATGGCAGGACTCCATCAGCGCTGGAAATCATCAAGATTGTTTCTGGTTTTCGTCTAACCGATGGCGTGCCGATGGTGCCGCGCTCGCAGAAGGTGGTGGAGCAATGAGCATCGAGACCATGAGCGCGGATGCCTTGAAGGACATGAGCCGTGTGCCGTTGGGCGAACGTCTGGCGTGGACGCCGGCGCAGGCCGCGCAGGTGTACTCGCTCGACTACAAGGGCGTGCTGCTCGCCATCCGCAACAAGGACCTCGACACGTTCCCCGCCGTCACCCGCTACGGCCTGTCATCAACCAAACGCATGGTCACGCGAGACGCGATGGACCGCTGGATCAGAAGCATGGAGGAATAACCATGAGCCACAAGATCACCGTCACCGAGGAACGAATCGACGACCTCGCACGGGTGCACCGTCTGAGCCGGAACCAGCTCGCCGACGCGACCGGCCTGACGGCACGGGAATACGCCGACAAGAAAGCCGGCCTGATCCCATTCACAGACGGCGAGATCAACCGGCTCGCCGAGCTTCTGCACACGTCCGTGGACTATCTCATGGGCCGCACCCTTGACCCGTGGCCGGTGGACAACCCCCAACCGGAAGAGGCGGCGAAATGAGCGTGTTCTTCTTCGACCGTGATGGCCGTGTCGAGATCATTCCCCGGAGTCCGGCGACTCTTCCTTGCCCTTCGAGTCAGGAGCCGACCAAGGGTCGAGGTCTTCAAGGTCGATTCCAAGCATTTGCGAGGCGAATTGCTCGTATGGGTAGCCATACTCCGCAGCCGTCGTCTGGATCATGTGAAGCGCCAGTATTCTTTCTTGGCGCAGGAGCGGACGCCTTCCTGGCAGTCGATACGGAAGCGCGACTCGTTCTGATCTATGACCCATCCTCAGGCGGGTTGGTGACTCTTTCCAGTCCAGCAGGACAACGGGCTTGCCGACATCTTCCGTGGAGGTCGGCAGGATGATCGCCTCGAAACTCTCGCCCGGCTCCATCTTCCCCACGCTGTCCACGAAATCGAACCCGCTCGGCTTCGACGTGTCCGGCACGGCCATGCGAACCGCGCATGAACCGTCCGACGCTTTGACGGTGACGGCGTATGCGGTTCCGTCCCCGTCGTTGCGCCAACGCACCAGCAGACGCGGACGCTGCAACCCGCACGTCACCAACAGATGCGCCATCGACTCGCGCGTCACCGAAAACTCATCCTTCTCATGGCGCAGGTCGGGGCCGGCCTTGTATGCCAAGGCCACCACACCGTCACACCGGCGAACACCGCCGACACGGCGGCGCATCCCACCGAAACCCAAGTGGCGACATCCACGCTCGCACCCATGCATTCCTCCTCATTGAAAGAAGCAGTCATGACACACACTACAGCAACCACGACGACCACAGGCAAGGGCGGCGACGGCATGAGCGAGTCCAATTGTGAACCTGCGTTGCTGTCTTCTCTGGAGGCATTGCAGCACAATCTTCAGGACGCCGGCATGCTGCGCATGAAAGCGTCCCTGTATTCAGAGGCTGCCGTGCGCGAGGCACTGGGGGACTCCGAATACAGGCGAATCTCGGAGAAGCTGGACAGGCGTGCGCTTCTGGCACAGCTCGACGCGGTGTCCCTGTTTCTCCTACAAGTCCTTGGTCTTGTTTCGGTCGGTGAGGGCGATGGCGATCTGCTGAGCGCCGAAGCCGATGTAATGAACGGCGCGGGCGAGTTTCCTCACCTCTTCGCTTTCTGCATGATCCCGGAGCCAAGCGGCGCTACTGGTTCCGACACGGAGATTGTCGAGCGCTTCGTTAAGCGCCTCTCGTTGTGTCTGCATTGAAAATTCTTCCTTTCCCCGCGTCGTGCGGATTTTTGGTTGGCACCTCAAGCCTACCGGCACGGGGAAAGGGCCTTATCCTCTGAAAGGAACCCTCATGATCTGGTTCGTCATCTCCATCGTCCTGCTGCTCTTCAGCGCCGCCGTCACCGGCATCGCGCTGTCCAACAACGTCAAGGGGGCCGGCATCGGCCTCATTCCGGGCCTCGTCGGATTGATACTGCTGATCCCCGCATGCCTGTACTCCGTGGACGTGGGCGAGGTCGCGGTCATCCGCAACATGGGCGGCAGTCTGGCCGGCCATTCCGAAGACGCGGGCTTCCATTTGAAGACGCCGTGGCAGAGCATCGTCAAATACGACACCCGCAACAACCTCATCAACTTCTACAAAGACATCGATTACAAGTACGACGGCGGCAGCGCGGTCGGCAAGCAAGTCACCGTCAACGACAGGAGCGGAGCTTCCGCAGACATCGACATTCAGGTCAACTACAGCCTTGATCCAAGCGCCGCCGAATACCTGTACTCGGAGTACGGCAAGCAGCAGACGTTCACGCAGAACTACATCAGCAACGATCTTCGCAGCGTGGCCCGTGAACAGTCCGGCCGGTTCGACACTTTGACGATGCTCACCAACCGAGGCGAATACACGAAGGCGGTGCAAGATGCGCTGGCGGCCAAGTGGAGGAAGATCGGCCTGACCGTCGAACAGGTCAGCGTGCAGGACGTGCGCTATGGCGACGAGATCGTCAAGAAATACAACGAGGCGCAGGCCGCCGAGATCGACAAGCAGAAGGCCATGAACGAGCAGGAAGTCGCCAAGACCGAGGCCGAGACCAAGAAGATCAAGGCGCAGGGCGAGGCCGACGCCAACGCCGTGCTCAACGAGAGCCTGACCGACAACGTGCTCAAACAGCACTATATCGACGCTCTGTCCAACGCGGATCAGCTCGTCGTCGTCCCGGACGGCGCTGACACGCTCGTCCAGACCAAGTAAGGGCGGCGTCATGTTCAAGCGCTACCCGTACACGATCGGCCTGCTGCTGGTGGTCTCCATCGTCTGCTGTCTGGCGTGGCTGTTGACCCATGACGCCTGCATGCACCCGCTGGGCAATGGTCTGGCCGCGTGGTGGGCGTTCGTCAACGCGCCACTGTTCCTCATCGGCCTCATCGAAGAGGCGGGAGGCGAATCGGAATGAGCCTGTGCTGGCAGCAGATCACGTTCTGCGCCGTCGCCCTCGTGCTCGTGCTGGCCAACGTCGGCACCGCGCAGAAGCGCAGGGAAAAACCCTCAACGACGGTGTCCTCCGTATGCCTGTGGGTCGCCCTGTGCCTTCTTGTGTTGTCCATCTAGTCTTGCCTCCTCTTCCCGAGGTGGCGGCGGAAGGAAAACCGTACAAACCCGAATCGAAAACTCAAAATCTCTTCTCCTCTCAAACAGCGTCGGCGGTTCCCCGGCCGCCGGCGCATAGGGCGGGCAGGTTAGCCCCCGGCCACGCAGGCGCACAAGTGCCGGCACAGGGCCGGGACTCGGTTCGATTCCGAGGCCGTCCACTGGGGCCGCGTCAACGTCGGCCGCGATCCATCCCCATACGACAGGAAGTCAGTGGATAGCGGAAGCGATGGCGTGCGAGCCGGTGGTCTCCATTGCCGGCGTCGACCACGCCAGCGCGGCCCCGTGCCAAACGAAGGAGTCCCATGAACACCCACCGCAGCCTCATGATCTGGCCCATCACCGAACGGGGCCTGACCATGACGCCCGGCGAACTGATCGCCGAGACGCTGGACGCGATCTGCGAATGCAACTCACGGCTCGACTACCCACGCCTCATCCTCATGCCGTCGCCCGCCGCGTTCGTCATCGACCGCAGCACGGCGACCATCGGCGCGGAATGCGAATGGGCATGGAAACGGGACATCAGGAAAGGAAAATCATGACATCCAACAAGGAAATGGCCGAAAAACTCGCCGAGAAGTTCTACGGCCTCATCGAGGGCGACGTGTCCGTCTCCGACGGTGAGCTGGCAAAACCGTTCGTCACGGCGCTCGACCAAGCCGGCCTCGCATTGAGCGAGAAAGTCAAGGCCTGCATAGCCGTCGAACCTGTGCTGCCCAATGGCAAGACGCTCGCCGACATGTTCGCCTCCAGCGACCGGAAGCCGCTCGGCGCCGTCATCGACGACGAAGACGACGAGGAAGAGGGCGACGGCCCGGATGACGCCGGCGAGCTTGACGAGCTGGAGCACATGCGCGACGTGGCCGACATGGCCTATGCGGCGCTCTCCGACCTCGCCCTGCACTGCCACAACCGCCGCGAAGACGTGGCATGGGGCATCGCGAGCAGCGCAGCCAAGGACGCGCACGTCCTCGCCACGTTCGTCGGCGACTGGATCGAGGACATGGAGGACGAGGACTAGTGGCCGGCGAAACCATCCTCACGATCGTCGGCAACCTGACCGCAGACCCCGAACTGCGCACCACCGGCACCGGCACGCAGGTGTGCGGCTTCACCATCGCCTCCACGCCGCGCGTCTGGAACCGGCAGGCCAACCAGTACGAGGACGGCCAGTCATTGTTCATGCGCTGCTCCGCCTGGCGCGACCTCGCCGGGCATTGCGCCCAGTCGCTGTCCAAGGGCATGCGTGTCGTCGCCACCGGCCGGCTCTCCCAGCGCTCCTATCAGGCTCAGGACGGCACGAACCGCACCGTGGTCGAAATGACCGTGGACGAGATCGGGCCCAGCCTGCGCTACGCCACCGCGCAGGTCACGAAACAGGGAGGCCACGACGGCTATCAGGGTGGCAGCACGTTCGGCAACCCGAACGGCCAGTCCCCGCAACAGCAGCAGCCGCAGCAGACGACACCGCCGCCGGCGTCCGACCCGTGGGCCAACGGCGGCAGCGGCTACACGCCGGACACGTTCACCACCGACACCGGCGACCCGGAATTCTAGAAAGGACACTCGCATGGCGAAGAACAAAAGCAAGGGCGTGCAGGACACGCTCATCCCCGACGAGATAACCCCGTTGCAGCTGCTGCCATTGTCCGCAGCCGCAGGCTCGGTCAAGAAGGCCGCCAGCGCGTTCCGCGTCAGGGCGTCGAAGCTCCTCGAATGCGCCGACAAGGAGGAATACATCGAACGCTACAAGGGCATCAGCCCATACGTCGAAGCGCTCTACGACGCCGACGAGCTCGCGCAGCGCATCATCGACGAGGCCACCGTCCTGGACGACCTCATGACCTATCCGAACTCCACGCGCCACCGGATCATGCTCGACGACTTAAAACGCAGCCTCGACCCGTTCGGCGAACTGCCCACCACGGACGACGACGGGAACGACGGCGGGGAAACCGTCGACCCCGACACCGGCGAGATCGAATAGGCCGACCCGAGAGGAGAAGACACCCATGACTTGGTTCATGATCGACGATGGCATCTACGACGCCCCGCAATGCGAGGAGCTTCCATTGTCCGCGATTGGCCTGTGGGCGATGGCCGGCAGCTACGTCGGCCGCCAGCTGCGCCACGGCGACTACGACGGGGCCATCACCATGCAGCGCGTCAGGAAGCTCGGCGGCAGCCCGAAGCTCGCCCGCCAGCTCGTGGACGCCGGCCTGTGGCGCGAAACCGAGCCCGGCGTGTTCGAGATCGTCGCCGCCAACCCCGACGGCACCATGCTCTGCAAGTACGCGGCCACCAAGGAATTGCAGGAGAAACGCGCCCGCGCCGGCCGTGCCGGTGGCAAGGCGTCAGGCCGATCGAGACGAAGCAAAAACGAAGCAAATGCTTCAGCAGACAGCGAAGCAAACGCGAAGCAAATGCTTCAACCGGACGAAGCAAACGACGAAGCACTTGCCGAAGCAAAAGGTGAAGCAAACGCGAAGCAAACCGGCAAGCAAAAACGAAGCACCCTTACCTATACCTATTCCCATACCGATATAACCTCCCCCAACCCCTCCACGCCGACGCCCGAACCGGAGCCGGAGCGCACCACCATGGCCGAACTCGAGGCCAAGATGCTCGAAGACCCGTTCGAGACCGCGTGGAACGCCTACCCACGCCACACCGGCAGCAAAACCGAAGCCGAAAAGGCGTGGAACCTCGTCGTCCAAGGCGTCGCAGGCCGGCCGCCGGCCGACCCCAGACAGCTCATCGGCAGCGTCATCGCCTACGCCAAGACCGTGGACGAACCCAAATACGCGCCCAACATGAGCCGATGGCTGCGCCAAGGCGCATACACGGACACCATGCCCAGCCAGCCGAAACCCTACCGGCACGCACTGCCCGACGGCACCGTCATCGACGACCGGTGGATCACCGGCCACATCCGAGACCACGTGCCCGTAGGCACCTTCACCGACAGCATGCGAACCGACTTCTGGGCCTGCGTCAAAACCGGCATCGACCCGGAACAAAAAGCCAAGGAAATCATCAACGAATGCCAACGAAAGGCCCAGAGATGAGCACCAAACCCACCGACGAAACCCGCCGCATCGTACAACGGCGAGACCGATACCGATGCGCCATCTGCGACCGGGAAACCGGCAGCCACTGGAGCGGCGACAGCATCCACCACAGGGAACCGCGAAGCCACCCCTTCGACCGGCTCCACCAACCCGAAAACCTGCTCCAACTCTGCGGCAGCGGCACCACAGGATGCCACGGATGGGTCCACGCCCACCCCGCACGCGCCTACCGGCTCGGCTACCTCGTCCACATGGGCAAAGACCCCGCCACCATCCCCGTCTACTACCGCACCGGCGGCTGGCAGCAACTCCACACGGACGGCACACGCCACCCCTGCCCGCCACCCGAAGACCTCCCCACCCACATCAACATCAAGAAAGGCAACGAATGAACGACACCACGACAACCCTCGCCATCGGCCACCGGACCATCCCCCTCGACCCGCCCCGCCCGCCAAGAAAACCCGACATGCTCCTCTGGATCGACACCGAAACCACCGGCGTCGACCCCTACCAGTGCGAACTCCTGGAAGTCGGCATGCAAGTCACCGACATGACCGGCAAACACCCCCACGACAGCCTCCACCTGATCGTCCACCCCGACAACATACGCAACTGGGCCAACTACCCCGAACTCCTGAAAGCCTACGAAATGCACCTCGCCAACGGACTCATGCTCGCCAGCGCCGAAGCACCCAAGGACACCTACGACTACCAGCACACCGCATGGAACATCCACGAATTCCTCAACGACCAACTCAGCCAATACACACTCCACCCCGCCGGCACCAACGTGGACTTCGACCTACGCCAACTCGACGTCCACCTCAGCCGCCACCTCAACCACCCCATCGCCGAAGGGCTCCACCACAGAAAACTCGACCTCACCACCCTGCGCCTCACCGACCAAGCCATCGGCCGCGACCCCTACCAGAACCACGCAGGCACCCACCGAGTCCAAGACTGCATCCGCCGAGACCGCAACGACTACGCCAACTACCTCGACATCATGCGAGCCGGCATCCAAGGAGCCCGATCATGAACCCCCGCAAACGAATACCCGCAACCCTCACGGCGATCCTCGCCATCCTCGCGCTCACGGCATGCGGAGAAACACCCAAAGGCTGCGGCCAGGGCACCGTGAACAACCCCGACCCCGGATACGTCCGCTGGTACGAACTGCCCGACGGCAGCGCGGCCGTCCGATGCTTCTCCGACTCCGGCGGAGCGTCATGCGACTGGGAACACATCAAACTCAAGGACAAGCAATGAGCACCCACACCACAACCCCCGCCCCGCAGACCATCGAACTCATCCGCCGCCTCCTGGAAGCAGCCCACCGACCCGAACCGGCCAACGATCCGACCATCTGCGCGATCTGCGGCGCACCGCTCACCGACAGCACGTCATCCATCTGCCCCGACTGCCGGGAACTCGAAAAGGACTGGTAAGCATGCACACCACATGGGCCAACGACCCCGTCAACTCACCAAACCACTACACACGCTCGCACCCGGGCATGGAGTGCATCGAACTGACCGCAGACACCAGCTTCTGCCTCGGCAACGCCATCAAATACCTCTGGCGCTACCACAGCAAGGGCCGACCCGTCGAAGACCTCGAAAAAGCCCGATGGTACCTCTGCCACGTCATCGACCACGACGAGAAGATCGCATGGACACGCCAACAACACGCCATCCTCGACACCCTCGCCAACGATCCCGCCATCCCCGACGCCGAAGCGCACACATGGGCGAAACTCCGGCAAGGCTTCCCCTATTCGGCCCTCGCCTGCCTCGACCGCCTCATCGAACACGAAAGGAACCAACAATGAGCACACGCATCTACTGCGACCAATGCGGCACGGAAACCAGCAAACGCAAGGCACTGCGATTCAGCCTGTCCGGGTATTCGGCCAACCGCACCTCCATGGGCCAGCTCAACGACATCGAGATCGACATATGCCCCGACTGCGCCCAACGATTCAACGACCAGACCATCGGCACCATCCACATACGCCGAGACCACCGAGACAAGCTCAGCCCCTACCTGCTCGAATACCAGTCCACCGATTTGAAAGAAGACCAAGCATGACCAGCATCATCACCCACGAAATCGAGGAACGCTACCCCTACCCCGACAACGGCGAGCGCCCCGTCACTCAGACGAGGCTCGGAGCGTGTTTGGCGTCGCGGAAGGCGTACAGGGCCGGGGCGACGAGGAATCCCACGGATCGTGAGATCGATATGGCGGCGCTCGCCGTCGGGTACGGGCTCGGCGAACAGGCGCAGCTCGGCGAACAGGAGGCGCAGACCGTCACGCAGGAGGTGCGGCACACCGGCGACGTGAAGCGCCTGTGCCTGACCGTGAAAACAGGCGGGCGTATCGACGCGATCACCTGTCAGGTGCTCGACGACATGACGGGAGCGCTCTCATGAGCGATCGGATCAGACTCACCCCGGCCATGCGAGACCTGCTCTTGGAAATCTGGCAGAACGGCAGCGCCTACCCGCTCGACCGCAACCACAAGCGCACCTTCGAGGCGTTGGAGGCGCGGGACTATATCGAGCACGTCACTTGGGGGCGATGGCAGATCACCCCGCTCGGCGAGATCGTCGCCAAACAACTAGCCAAGAAAGGAAACCGGTAATGCAGGTCAGCTTCACCGCCCACGCGCCCAATCACAGCATGCTCACCATCCAGCAACGCCTCGAAGCCGCCGGCTTCACCAACGTGCACGTCAACGCCATCAGCGACAGCACACAACCCTTCACCCGCACCAACCCGGAAACCATCCAAGCCTACGAGGAAGGCAAACAACTCATGCAAGCACGATACGGCCGCTTCGACGCCATGAAAGAAGCCCGACACATCAACCCCTACCGCGACGGCGACCGATGAACTGGCGACACCAAGCCGCATGCCGCGACCACGACCCCGAACTCTGGTTCAGCGGCAAACCATACGAACAGGCGGCGGCGCTCGCCGTGTGCCGGCAATGCCCGGTCATCGACGAGTGCCGCCAGTTCGCCGACCATAACAACCGGATCAACGGCTACCCCCTGCAAGGCATCTGGGGCGGCCGCCAATACGGGGTCAAAGGACGACCCAGAAAGGCCCAACAATGAACAATATCGACACCAACGTCACCGCCTACCAGCTAGGCCCCATCACCATCATGCGCGGCACCGCCACCCCCACCCACAAGGTCGCCCACCCCGAATGCTTCGGCCGGTTCACCGTCATCGCCCTGTCACCGGCCACGGCGATCCGCAAATGCATACGCCGCGTCGCCCGGATGTGCGCCGACTGCTCGGCACGCGAACAACTCGACCAACAGGAAGGAGCAAGGGCATGAAAGTCACCACTGGCATCAGACAGATCATCGAGGACTGGCACACCAAAGGCGTCAGCCCCGAAGAGACCGCGCAATCCCTGCGCATCCCCATCGACGAGGTCAAGGCCATCATCCTGCAAGCCCACCCCGCACCACCACAGCCCAAACGCCCCGAATTCCTCGAACCACACCTGCCCGCACTGGAAGAACCCGCCAACATCGGGGATAATAGGAAGGAAAGTTAAGGAAAGTACGCAAACCGTTGAAACGACGCCATTCCCAACCCCATCAAAGCATCGTGGACGGCGTTCGGGCAAATAAAAAGCCCCCACCTTGCGGCAGAGGCGCATTGTCCAAAAGGCAAGTCTACCAGCAAGGGCGGGGGATAGGAATGAACCAACAGGCATGCACGGCGTGCGGCCACCAGAGCGACGAAGACCGGAACCTGTGCGACGAATGCACCAAGGAATGGGCCCGACGCCTCGCATGGCTCCTCAAAGCCGGCATGCCAGCCCTCCAACAAATCGCCTACAAACAAGCCACCACCCGCGAGCGCAGCCCCCGCCACGGCAACACGGCGTATGCGGCCCCGCCGGTCAACGAGACCGCCCAAGCCCTGTTCAACGCGGTGGAGGTGCACTTGCAGCTCATGGGCGGCATGCTCAACATCACGCCCCTAGGCTACGACCGCTACGATCGGCCCCGCACGCTCAGGCAGTGGGCCGAGCTGATCCGCCTGCTCCTGCACCACATGGGCGCGCTCGCCGGGTTGGATTCGGCCGGCGACCTGTACGCGGACACCACGCGCCTCGCGGAAAAGGTGGATGCGGCGACCACGCGCACTGCCGAACGCCGGCTGATCGGCGTATGCCCCGACTGCCTCAACGAGCGCGACGAGCATGGCGAGCCGGTGCGCACGCCCATCTACGCCGCCCAATCCTCACGGTACGCGGTATGCCCCGTCTGCGGCGCATGGCTCGATTTGAAGCGCACCAGGCTCGAATACCTGCGCAGCGCGGGCCTCATGCACATCACCCGCACCCAAGCCGACGCCGCACGGTGGATACGCGAGAACACCGGCGTCAACGTCACGGGCAAGGACTTGGCGAACTGGCGCAGCCGGGGCAAAATGCCATCCACGCGGCGCATCGACCGCCATTACTGGGAGTGGAACATCATGGAGCTATTAGCCTGCGCGCAGGATCGCGCGGAACGCGACCACGGCGACGTTTGAGGTTTGAGACAAAAACGTGTTACGCTGTCGCGTGTAATCGGAGTATCGAAAAAGCCCTGCCCATGCCGGCGGGGCTTTTCTCGTATCCGGGATGGTTGGCCGAGCGGCCGAAGGCACCCGCTTGCTAAGCGGGCAAGCATGACACAAGCCTCATGCTTCGCGGGTTCGAATCCCGCACCATCCGCCAGCCGCCGCCGGCATCGTGCACAGCCGGCCATGCGGCACCCGAGAAACCACCACAGACAGACGCCTCGCCGACGGTTCTTCCCTCTTCTTCCCGCCGGCGAGCGCAGTCTGTCGATCCATACAAGCGTTCGATTGGAGGCATGCGTGGGCAATCTGCGATACAGCAATGGCTATCGCCGTCGGCGCGAGCGCGAGCGGTGGCGGCACATGCGGGCCGACTGCTACATCTGCCATCGTCCCATCGACTACGAACTTAAAGCGCCGCATCCATACAGCTTCGTTGTGGACGAGACCATTGCCTTGGCTCGCGGCGGCACACTCACGCACGACAACAGCGGGCCCGCGCACCGATGGTGCAACGCCATCAAAGGCACGCACAGTCTGGCATGGGCACGCGAGCGCGTCGCCCAACTCATCGCCCAAGGCAAAGCCCCGCAGCGCATCGCGCCAGCCTCGACCGAGCCGATCCGCTGCTCGGACTGGTTCGGGGGTGGGGAGTAGACCCCACCCACCCCCGCCGGGGCGACCACGGGCAAAGCGCCGTTTTTTCCCCGGCCGTTTTTCCACACTTGGCAAGGAGCCGTCATGGTCGCCAGAACGTCAAAAACCACCCGGTCGAAGACCGCGTCAAGGTCGCGCAGGGTCAGCAATGCCGCCGCTTCCGGGGATCGTCGCCGGCTCCTGGTGGCGATGCGCAACCTCATCGCCGAAAAGCTCGACGAAGGGTCGATGAGCTCACGCGACCTCGCGTCATTGACCAAACGGCTCGCGGACATCAGCGCCGAGATCGAAGCGATCGACAAGGCGTCGAACGAGCACGATCAGGCCATGCAGGCCTTGGACACGGAGGACGAACGATTGAATGAGCACGAGGATTGACGGGGCGGCCTGCCAGATCATCCCCGACGAGTTGTACACCAGCGGCGAACCAAGCCTCAACAAGCTCGCCAACGCGGCCGGCGACCGTTTCGACCCGTGGCAGCGGCAGATCAACCGGATCGTGCTCGCCAAAAGCGCCGACGGCTTCTGGTCGGCACGCAACGCCGTCCTGTCGATCCCGCGCCAGACAGGCAAGACCTACGACATCGGCTGGATCGCGATCCACCGCGCCGCCCGAACCCCCGGCACCCGCATCGTATGGACGGCCCAGCACTTCAGCGTCATCAAAGACACCTTCGAAAGCCTGTGCGCCATCGTGCTCCGACCGGAAATGAACGGCCTCGTAGACCCCGACCACGGCATCAGCCTCGCCGCCGGCAAGGAAGAGATCAGGTTCCGCAACGGCAGCCGTATCTTCTTCCGCGCCCGCGAACGAGGCGCGCTGCGAGGCGTCAAGAAAATAGCCCTCCTCGTCATCGACGAAGCCCAACACCTATCCGACTCGGCAATGGCGTCGATGCTGCCGACCCAGAACCGCGCCTACAACCCCCAGACCATCTACATGGGCACACCGCCCGGCCCAAGGGACAACGGCGAAGCATTCACCCGCCTACGCGACAAAGCGCGCGCAGGCCGCACCCACAGCACCCTCTACGTCGAATTCGCCGCCGACCGCGACGCCGACCCACTCGACCGCGACCAATGGAAGAAAGCCAACCCCAGCTACCCGGCCCACACCAGCGACGAATCCATCGCCAACCTGTGGGAGAACCTCACCGGCGACGACTTCCGGCGCGAAGCCCTCGGCATCTGGGACGAACACACCCTCAGCCGCGCCATCGACCCACGCCAATGGGAAGAAGCCACCATCGACAAACGCCGCCCAGGCGGCGTCATGAGCTTCGGCATCGACATGAACCCCACACGCACACGCCTGACCATCGGCGCATGCATGCGCTACGACGACGGCACCGCCCACATCGAACTCGCCGAATACAGGGACACCAACCACGACGGCACCATGTGGGCCGTCAACCTCATCGACAAGGTCTGGGAACAAACCGCAGCGCTCGTCATCGACGGGCAAAGCCCCGCCACCGCGCTCCTGCCCGACCTCGCCGAAGCCGGCGTCACCGTCACCGTCACCGCCGCCACCGACATGGGCCGCGCCTGCGGCCGCCTCCAGGACATGCTCAGAGACGGCACCCTCACCCACCTGCCCGAAGACGGCCAACAACCACTCTGGCAAGCCGCCGCCAAAGCCACCACACGCCCCATCGGCAAAAACGGCCTCTTCGGATGGAACCGACCCGACGACGACACCGACATCAGCCCGCTCAACGCCGTCACCCTAGCCCTCCACGGGGCCATGACCACCAGAAGAGACCCCACCGCACAACAGGAAGCATGGTACTAATCATGAACACCGACGACGTCCTCATCCTGCGCGGACAAGCCGGCTGGCTCGCCATCGAAAGCGCCTACGCCAACACCATCGCCGGCGTGGACCCCGACGACCAACCCACCATCAACGAACTCCTCAAACAATGGCGACGCCACTACACGCGCAACACACTGCGCACCAGCTACTACCTCGCCCACTACCACTACAACGGCGTCGCCTACAGCATCCCGCCGGCCATGAAAGCCCTCGCCAAACCAATGATCGGCTGGCCCAACAAAGCCGTCCGCGCGCTCGCCGACCTTTCCGTGTTCGAAGGCATCGACGCGCCCGAAACCCTCCAGACGCAGGTAGACGACCTCGTCGCGGCGAACACGTTCGGCGTGAAAATCCAGCAGGCCATCGTGTCCGCATACACGCACGGATGCAGCTTCATGACCATCTCCGGCGACGACGACGACATACGGATCACGCCACGCGCCGCCGACTGGAGCAGCGCCATATGGGACTGGGGCAACGACAGGATCGGCGCAGCCATGACCATCCGCGACAAAGACAAAGACGGCTACATCACCCGCTTCGACGTATGGCTGCCAGGCAAGGTCTACCTGTGCCGCCGCAACAGCGGCACATGGCAGGCCGAACGCATCGAAACCGGCTTCGACCGCCCCACCGTCGTGCCGATCGTCAGCGACCAGCAGCTCTACCGCCCCCTCGGCTCCAGCCGCATCACCCGCCCGCTCATGGCCCTCACCGACCTCGGACTGCGCACCCTCGTGCGCATGGAAGCGACCGCAGAATTCTACGCGGCACCACGCATATGGTTCCTCGGAGCCAACAAAGGACAGGTAAGCCCCGACACATGGGGCAGCATCGTCAGCGTCATCAACGGCATCCCCGCCGGCCGCAACGGCGAAAAACCCGAACTGCGCCAACTCACACAGGCCTCGATGCAGCCACACTCCGACATGCTCAAAACCGTCGCCCTCATGGTCAGCAGCGAAACCGACATCCCCGTCAACGACCTCGGCATCACCATGGACAACCCCGCCAGCGCCGAAGCCATGGCCGAAGCCGAACGCAAACTCTCCCGCACCGCCGACCGGCAAAACAAACGCTTCGGCGAAAGCATCAAAAGCATCCTCGCCATGGCGCTCGCCGCCCAGGGCGCGGACGAAGCCGACATCCGCCAACTGCGACCGATCTGGGCACCCACCAAGGAAGCCAGCGACGCCGCCCGCGCCGACTGGTACCAGAAGGTTGCGTCCACCAACCCCGCCTTCGCCGACAGCGACGTGGGCCTGAGCCGCGCCGGCCTGACATGGGACGAGATCGCCGCCCATCGCGCCTACGAGAAACAGCAGCGCACGCAGAATGCCATCGACGAACTACGCGCCAAGATCGCCACCGCCAAGACCGACACGCAGGAGGCCGCAGCCAATGGACAGCAACAGCCTGCCGCTGAGCAACCTCAGCCCGGCGCAGCGTAAAGCGTTCAACGGGCACCTCAACGACATGTGGGACGACTATCAGGACGAGCTCGCCGACCTCATCATCGAAGCCAAGACGATGGTGCCCAACAGCCTCTACTTCGGCGATGATCCCACCACCGAAGCCCGACGCCAACTGGAAGACTACGCGCGCAAGGCCAACCTCATCGCACAGGACTATTACAGGAACGTGCGAGCCGCATGGGCCGAAGCCGCCGGCATCAGCATGCCCGACTACAAGGAGGCGCAGGTCAGCTCGGACCGCGCCTTCTGGCAGATCGTCGGCGGCTACAACAACACCATGCACGTCGGCGCGAAATTCACCGACATCATCAACGGACGAAGCAAAGCCGGACTGACCATGGATCACCTCTGGGCCATCAACACGCAGGGCTACACCGAAGACGACTGGGCGCGCCTCGCCAAGGACGTCATCAACGAGACCGCACGCCTCACAGGACGGTTCACCGCCCAGAACGACCCCACCCGCCCCAAATACGCGCGAGTGCCCCAAGGCAAGACCTGCGCGTTCTGCGCCATGCTCGCGTCCCGAGGCTTCGTCTATGCCAGCGAGGACACCGCCGGCAAGTGGCACAGGTACCACCACGACTGCGACTGCAAGATCGTCCCCTCGTGGGGAGAGACCGAGATCGACGGCTACGACCCCGACAAACTCAAGGCCATATACCAGCAGGCAAAGAACGCCGCCAAAGCGGCCGGGGACGGCAGCGATCCCAACACCGTGCTCTCGTGGATGCGCAGCGAATCGCCGGACATGTTCACCGACGGATCGGAATTCGCGCCAGACCTGCGCATCCCGCGAGGCAGCAGACTCGAACAACAACTCGGCGAAGCGTATACCCGCCGCGTCAACCGGCTCCTCAACAAAACCGAGCACAAAGACGCGGCGAGGCTCTGGGCCAAATACGCCGCCCAATACGACATCAAAGAAACACGGCTCCCCAAAGGCGCTTACTTCAGTCCCTCCGACGGCGGCATCCACCTCAACCTCGACACCGTCATGGCCGGAGACAACGCACACCGCCCAGTGCAGAACCTCTTCCACGAAAGCGGCCACATGCTCGACTGGCTACTCGACAAGAACTCGTTCTCATGGGCCCCTCACAACGGCAAACTGTTCAACGACGTGCTCAAAAGGGATGCCCAACGCATATTCGACACCACACAGGCAACCCTCATGGCCGAAGACAAGCCCGCCGGCCGACAAAGCGTCATGAAGGCCATCGCCCGAGAGATCGCGACGAACTCCGCAAAAACCGACCGCAACGTCGAAGACATGCTCCAAGCCGCCCTAGGCGACGACTACCACGGCAGCGTCGGCCACCCCAAAGGCTACTTCCGGCAAAGCGGACAACTCCAATCCACCGAAGCGTTCGCCGAAATGCTCGACGCGCAGATGGCAAACCCCGAAGCATGGCGGCTCATCGCCAACTACTTCCCCGAATCGGCTAAAATGTTCAATACCATGATTCAGGAGGCATTGTCATGAGCGAAGAAGAATACTTCACCCAACACCACAACGACAACACCGACCTGCTCCTACTCGACTACTCCGAACGCTTCGAAACCCCTTACTTCAACATCGAAGACACCGGCGTCACACTAACCGACACGGAGCTGCGTGCCGACCTGCTCCACTGCCTCTACCACAACAAACCCAAAGACCACATCGACCAGCCCAGCCGCAACCTCATCGCACTGGCGCTCGCCGACTGATCCCAGCCCCGGCCGACATCCGCCGGGGCTTTTTCATGCCCGCCAACCGGGCCAAGAGTTTTCAGCCACCCGCACGGGTGGCTTTTTCAATGCCCGGAAAGGGCCCGAACACAAGGAGAACAACCATGTTCCTCAACCTCCAGCACCCCCATATCCGATACATCGCCCCGCCCGCCGAAGGCGGTTCGGACACCACCGACCCCACCCCGCCGGCCAAACCGAACGGCAACGGCGAGGAGACCGACTGGGAAGCCAAATACAAGGAAGCGCTCGGCCACTCGCGCGACTGGGAAAAGAAGGCCAAGGCCAACAAGGCCGCCGCCGACGAGCTGGAAAAGCTCAAGGAATCCCAAATGAGCGAGACCGAGAAGGCCGCCAAGCGCACGCAGGAACTCGAAGCGCAGGTCGCCGCCTACAAGGCCAAGGAACAGCAGGCCGAATGGAAGACGCAGGTATCAGCCAAGACCGGCATCCCGGCCGAAGCATTGCGCGGCAGCACCCTAGAGGAGATTCAGGCGCACGCCGACATCCTCAAACCGCTCATGCACCCAGCGCCGAAGCTGCCGAACGTGCCCAACCCGGCACAGCACCCCGCCGGCCAAACCGCCGACGAACGAGCCAAGGCATACGTGCGCAGCCTCTTCGGCAACAAAGACTAACCGCCACCAACCATCCGAAAGGAAACCATCATCATGGCACTCGACACCAGCAAGGTGCTGCTCCCCAAGGAAGTAGCCACCGTCATCACCAAGCGCGCCAAGGACACCAGCACCATCGCCGCACTGTCCCCGAGCGAACCCCAGCTCTTCCTCGACAAGGACTACATGGTCTTCACCGGCAATTCCGAAGCCGAGGTCGTCGCCGAAGGCGCGCAGAAGTCCAGCTACGAGGAAACCCTCACCCCGGTCGTCGGCAAGCGCTTCAAGGTGCAGACCACCACCCGCCTCAGCAACGAGCTCCAGTGGGCCGACGACGACGCCAAACTGGAGATCATCAGCAAGATCCAGGCAGACCAGGCCGCCGCGATGGGCCGCGTCCTCGACTACGTCGTCTACCACGCCTTCGACCCCAAGAAGAAAACGACCCTCGAAGGCTTCAACGCGCTCGCCAAAAGCGCGGTCAGCGTGCCGGCCACCGACGATCGCGTCGCCGACATCGACAGCCTCGCCGAGGCCGTCAGCGACGAGTACGACATCAACGGCATCGCCCTGTCCAAGACCATGGCGAACGAGCTGCGCAAGATCCGCGTTCCCTCCACCGGCCAGCGCTTCTACCCGGAGATCCCGATCAATCTTCAGGTCGGCAACCTCGACGGCATCCCGGCCGCCACGTCCGGCACGGTCAACGGCCGGCTCGTCACCCCGGCGACCGGCATCCTCGCCTTCCTCGGCGACTTCCGCCTCATCAAGTGGGGCATGGTGCGCGACATCTGGAGCGAGATCATCGAATACGGCGACCCCGACAACACCGGCAAGGATCTGAAGGGCGTCAACCAGATCGCCTACCGCACTGAGGCCATGTACTCCTACGCGATCCTCGACCCCAAGGGCATCGCCGTGCTCAAGAAGTCCACATCCTCCGTCAAGGCGAGCAAGTGATGGCCGCGCCCCTCACCCAGACGCTCGTAGTACAGGAACACGACGAGGCCGACGAGATCGGCCTGTCCATTCCCGTGCGTCTGGTCAAGCCCGACGGCACCCCGTTCGCGGAAGGCGTCGCAACCATCGCATGGTCGGCCATCTCCGGCAAGCCGTCTACGTTCACGCCGCCCGCGCCGACCGCCGGCGCGCGCGGCGGCGTGCTCC
>ERZ1032357.229-NODE-229-length-18587-cov-14.951813_pt1 | contig 18587 bp, 18 predicted proteins | sample MGYA00517100_ERZ1032357 | MGnify/ENA primary metagenome ERZ1032357 (study PRJEB33719, sample SAMN04262589) | wastewater metagenome | biome: periurban shantytown; feature: animal feces; material: feces | host: Canis lupus familiaris | place: Peru: Lima | collected...
AGAGCATCGATGATCTCATCGGTGGTAAGCTTAGCCATTTCTAAGTCCTTTCGGTATCCCTACGTTAGCGCAGGGAGATCAAATGAATGTGTGACGCGCAAGCGCCGGGGTGCGGCCCATGGGATATGCCCGGGACCGCGAGTGAAGGCAGCGTTTAGGCTGCCTTCTGCTCGGAGACCTGCTGGATCGAACGAGCAAGACCGCTGGATACGCCGTTGACGCAAACAGCGATGTCGCGTGCGAAACCAGAGATGAGGCCTGCGATCTGACCGAGAAGCTGGTCCTTGCTGGGGAGCTCGGCGATAGCCTTGACGTCCTCTGCGGAAACAGCCTTGCCCTCGGAAATACCGCCCTTGATCTCCAGAACGCCCTTGTTCTTAGCGGCAAAGTCCTTGAGGGCCTTGGCGGCCTCCACGGGCTCGGTCTCGAAGAACACGTAAGCGCAGGGACCAGCCAGGATCTCGTCGATCTCGGGCTGCTCCTGGTTGTGCAGAGCGATGCGGACGAGATTGTTCTTGTAAACCTTCATCTCAGCGCCAGCCTCGCGAAGAGTATGACGCAGCTCCTGAGCCTGAAGCACGGTGAGGCCGTTGTAGTTAACAACGAAAACGCCGGCGTGGGACTGGATGTGAGACTCGATCTCGGCAACCTTGTCGACTTTGTACTGCTGTGGCATGTGTGGTGCACCTCCTTCTCAACTTTTCCCAGGCACGACCGCCTTAGAGGGGCGGGGGCGTGTCCTCAGAAAAGAAAACCCCCGCGCTGCATAGAGCGACGGGGGCGAGAAGACATATCTACTCGACCACCTCGGCTGGCGGGAATTCCCTTTACTCCACGCTGAACGTGCGGAACCGGCTGTCTCTGGCAGCGAATCGTGCGATTAACCTGTATTAGTATGGCGAGAACCGATGGGCACGTCAAGGGCAAGACACGCTCGCTTGCCATCCCCATACTTTACCCATAACTTGGGGATCGGCCGCCTGCCGCCCATAACGCCGAGCGCAACCCGGGCAACAGCCTTACGCCATCCCCAGTGCCATGCCGATCATGCGAACGGCAAACGCAACGATCCACGCCACCACGCACTGCAGCGCGAAGACCGCCATGGCCCACTTGGCGCCCAGCTCGTTTTTAACGGCACCGATTGCAGCCACACAAGGGGGATACAGCAGCGTGAACACGAGGAACACGTAGGCGGTCAGCGGACTGAACAGCTCGTGCAGCACGGACGGGGTAACCGAACCCATGAGCACCGTGAGCGTGGAGATGACGCTCTCCTTTGCCATGAGACCCGTGACCAGAGCCGTCGATGCGCGCCAATCGCCAAAGCCCAGGGGCGCAAACATCGGCGCCAACAGGCCGCCCAGCCCCGCAAGCATGCTCTGGGACTGGTCGCTCACCACGTTGAAGCGGATATCGAACGTCTGCAGGAACCAGATCACCACGCTGGCCGCGAAGATGATGGTAAACGCGCGCGTGATGAAGTCCTTCGCCTTGTCCCAGGCGAGCATGGCCGTGGTCTTGACGCTCGGCAGGCGGTAATTGGGCAGCTCCATGATGAACGGAACCGGTTCGCCCTTGAACGCCGTGTGCTTGAAGATGACGGCCATGACCGCACCGACCGCGATGCCGAGCAGATACAGCGAAACCATGGCCAGCACACTGCCGCGTGCGAAAAACGCCGCGGTCAACAAACCATATACCGGCAGCTTTGCCGAGCAGCTCATGAACGGCGTGAGCATCACCGTCATCTTGCGGTCGTGCTCGGAGGGCAGGGTTCGCGTGGCCATGATGGCGGGCACCGAGCAGCCGAATCCCACGAGCATGGGCACGAAGCTACGTCCCGACAGGCCGAACTTGCGCAGCACCTTATCCATCACAAACGCCACGCGCGCCATGTAGCCGGAATCCTCGAGCAGCGAGAGCAGCAGGAACAGGACCACGATCAGCGGCAGGAAGCTCAGCATGGACCCGACGCCGGCGAAGATGCCGTCGATAACCAGCGACTGCACCACGGGGTTGGTGCCAAAGCCCGCCAGCCAACCTGCGGCACCATCCGTGACGGCGGTGACGCCCCGCTCCATAAGCCCCTGCAGCCACTGACCGAACGGACCGAACGTGATCCAAAACACCAGGCCCATTATCACGATGAACGCGGGGAACGCCGTGAATCGACCGGTGAGCACCCGGTCGATGGCCACGGAGCGCTTATGCTCGCGACTCTCATGCGGCTTGACCACGCAGCGACGGCACACCTCGCCGATAAACGTGAAGCGCATGTCGGCCAGCGCGGCGAGGCGGTCCTTGCCCGACTCCTCCTCCATCTGGGAGATGATATGCTCCAGAGCATCGAGCTCTTGCGCATCCAGATGCAGAGCATCGCGAATCAGCTCGTCTCCCTCGACGAGCTTGGTTGCCGCAAACCGCGTTGGGATATCCGCCGCCGCAGCGTGATCCTCGATAAGATGGGCCACCGCATGGATGCAGCGATGCAGCGCTCCCCCATCGGGGCCGTCGGGTGAGCAGAAGTCCAGACGCCCGGGGCGCTCGCCGCGATGCGCCACCGCCATGGCATGCTCGACCAGCTCATCGGTGCCTTCGTTTTTGGCGGCCGAAATGGGCACGACCGGGATACCGAGCAGCTGCTCCAAAAGGTTGACGTCGACGGTGCCGCCGTTTGCCGCGACCTCGTCCATCATGTTGAGCGCCAAGACCATGGGGCGGTCGAGCTCCATAAGCTGCATGGTGAGATACAGGTTGCGCTCGATATTGGTGGCGTCGACGATATCTATAAGCGCGTCGGGCTTGGACTCGAGGATAAACCGGCGGCTCACCACCTCCTCGCTGGTATAGGGAGACAGCGAGTAGATTCCGGGCAGATCGGTGATCGTCACCTCGGCGTGGCCGCGGATCTTGCCGTCCTTGCGGTCGACCGTCACGCCGGGGAAGTTGCCCACGTGCTGATTCGACCCCGTGAGCTGGTTGAACAGGGTGGTCTTGCCGCAGTTCTGGTTGCCTGCCAAGGCGAATTCGATGGGATCGCCCTCGGGGATGGAACGGTCGCCGGGACGCGGCCTGTACGATCCCTCGCCAATGGCCGGATGCTCGGTTGTCCCCACCGCGGCATTTTCGCGCGGGGCGTTGTGGGCATCGTGCACATCGATCAGCTCGATGCGGGCCGCATCGGCGCGGCGCAACGTGAGCTCGTAGCCGCGCAGGCGGATCTCAACGGGATCGCCCATGGGGGCGTATTTCATCATGGTGACCTCGGTACCCGGGGTCAGGCCCATGTCGAGGATATGCTGCCGCAGTGACGGGTCGTCGGAATCCACCGATGCCACCACGGCGTCCTTTCCGATCTCCAGCGCATCAAGCCTCATATATCTTCCTCTCCCGGTACATATTTCCCTGTTCAATATTAGCCTTGGCTAACCTTTGATGGCACCCCGATACCGAGCTTAACGGTATGCACAAATGCGCGCCCGCCCAAAAGCGCCGTGCCTGCAATCGGGCCTTCGCCCTAGTTCACCCCGCGAAAACCCTTGCCCACGATCTCGGAGCTGTCGACGATGGTGATGAACGCGCCGGGATCCACCTCGCGCGTATAGCGGCGAAGCTTCACGGCCTCGCAACGCGACAGCACGCACATGATCACCGTGACCAGCTCGCCCGAAAACGCACCGTACGCGCGCGAGATGGTCGCCGTGCGGTTCAGATCGCGCACGATGTACTTCTCCACCGTGAGCGGCTTGCGGCAAATGATGGTGCACACCTTGCGCAGGTGGATGCTCTCGATGAACTTATCGACAACCAGCGTCTTGGCGAACAGGCCGAGCACGCAGTACAAGCCGACGCGCGGTCCGTACAGGCACGCGGCGATGCATACGATCCCCACATCCACGAACATCAGTGCGCGGCCGATCTCCATGGTCGAATGCTTTTGCAAGATCATCGCCAAGATATCCGTGCCGCCTGTGGACGCACCGATATCGAATACCATAGCGCTGCCCACGGCGGGCAGAATCACCGCCATGCACAGATCGAGCCACATATCGCCCGTGAGCGATTGGGTGCCCGGGAACATAATCTCGAACAGGGACACGTATGCCGAAAGCGCAAAAGAGGCGAATACGCTCCAGATGATGGTCTTGCGCTCCAGGAAAATAAAGCCGAGCGCCACCAAGACGATGTTGATGATCCACATGAAGGCGCCGACGGGAAGGTTGGGGAACAGCGTGGAGAGAATCACCGAAACACCCGAGGTCCCACCGAATGCAAAGTGATTGGGCGTCTTGAACAGCACGATCGACACGGCAGTCAGAATAAGGCCGGCATTAAGCGTAAGGAAGAACTGAAGGAACTTGGGATCCTGCCCGCGTTTGCGTCCCACGCGCTCGCCGCGGTCGATGTCCTCCTGCGTCACCAAATGCTCGATGGGCTCAACGGGCGGATTCCGCAAAGCCGCCTGCGCCATCGCGGCCGCGGCGGCATCCTCCGGCGACACCGGCCTGCCGGCGGGCTCCGAAACAGCCGTGCGCTCAACCCGCTCGTCCAGATCCTCAATTACAGGGCACTCGCGGTCACGCCCATCATCCGCCGAGGACGCGGCGGGTTCATCACGCCAGCTCGAAACGGCCTCGCGAACCAAGCGGCTGAACGCAGCGTTTGCCGCAGAGATTGCGCCCACGCCGCTCAAATGGCGCTTGGGCGATCCGTTCTTCGATTCGTCTTGCTCGGCCATGCCCGTAACCCATCCTTCGCGTAGTCTCGTGCGAACATGCGCCCTGATGGTAACGCGCGCGCCTTCCTTTCGAAAGGACAACGCGAAACTCGTGTAAAAGAAAACGGCCGTAGGCATGCACCTGCGGCCATTGCAAGCAGCGCCATTAGAACACCGGCAGCACGTCCTGCCCGTAATTCTTCTCGAAATACGCCTTGAAGTCGTCAGACTGCAAAACCTTGAGCAGGGCGGCCACGCTCTTGTCATCCTTCTTGTCTGCGGCGACGCAGATGATGTTGGCATATTGCTCGACAGCAGCGGAATATGCCGCCTCGTGCGCCAGGACGTCCTTCACGTGATAGCCGGCCTCGACCGCGTAGTTGCCGTTGACCACCGCAAAGTCAACGGAATCGAGAGCGCGCGGGAGCGCAGCGGCCTCGAGCTCCTTGAACTCCAGCTTGTGCGGATTCTCGGGATCCTTGAGCTTGATGAGGCCCTGGTCCTGTAGGAGCAGCCGTGCCCGCCCCTCGCTCGGTAAGGAGAATTTATTCCTCGTCGCTCTTCTTCGTATCGACCAGATGCTTCTGCGAGGCCTCGTACTCCTCGCGCGTCACCACGTCCTCGATGCGCAGGTTGATACCCGCAACCTCCAGGCCCGTCATGGCGCCCAGGCGCTCCGTGACACGCTCTTTGACATCCTCGAAGATCGCCGGGGCGAAGCAGCCGTACTCGATGATGACCGAGATGTTCACGACAACACGATTGTCATCGGTGACCTCGACGGTGACACCCTTGGTGAGGTTCTCGGCGCCGAACTGCTCCTGCACGAAATGCATGAGGTTGCCCTTCATGCCGAGCACATGCGGCACCTCGCGCGTGGCCATGGCAACGATCTTCTCGATCACGCCGTTGGAATACGTGAGGCTATCCTCGGAGTCGTCGTCCTCGTCCAGCTGATCTGCGAGCTCGACTTCCTCATCTTGCATGGCCTCGGAGTCCTCCGCGGTATCAAGCGCTTCAGGCTGATCGTTTTCTTGCGTCATCTTGCACTCCCTTTCGAGCACACAGCCTATCGATGGTGCCCACCGAAGATCTTACCCAACATGCCCGCAGCTCCCCCGCGGCTATCGACCATATGGCCCAACAGAATGCCCACGCCCGAAAACACCGTGATCACGATGGTGTCCCACAAGCCGATGACCAAAATGAGAACGGCCAGCACAAAGCCGACAAGCCCGTACAAGACCGCATGCGGATGCGCATCGGCATATGCCCATGCCCTACGTCCCACGCCCTGGAAAAATCCAACCGTGGCATCGTGGAAACTCTCTTGCCTGGAGCCCTCAGGCTGCCGCACATCGTCGGGATCAGCCTGTTCAATCACGGGACGGGGCGCTTTAGCCGCGCCGTTATTCATATCATTCACCGGTTACCTCCCTGGTGACCGTAGTCGTCTTGCTCGGCAGGAAGCACACGCAGACCGTTGCGCCATCCAATCCCAACGCCTCATCGCATGCCCGCTGAACCGCCCGCTGCATGCATCCGGCGAGCTCAGACAGGCTCTGCTGAGTAAGCGCAATCGCCTCGATACGTATCCGCGCATGGTCGCGCAAAGGCCCGGCGACGCGTGCACGCACGTCCTCGATCAACACGTCGTCCCGGCGTGCGGCGATGCGGGCGATGGATTCGATCGCCTCGCGGGACACCTCGATATCCTCGCTACCGGCGAGCCTCATGCTCCGCGGCTCAGGGCGTTCGAATACCAGGCGCACAATCGACACCAGGACCTGAACGCACACGATCGCCAAGCACGTCAGCAGGACAACGCGAACGGCATCGTCGCGAAGCAGCAGGGCAACCCTATGGCGGTACGGCCCCACCAGCAAAGCGCCCAGCACGGATGAAACAACCAGCGCGGCAACAATAAATAGGAATCTACCGATTCTCTCGATCCGTCTCATGCGCCTCCTCTTTCGCGTCGTAGCCATTGCGCCTCTTGTACCCCGTTCGCGCCCATCGCAAGCAGCGCAAACAAGAAAGCGGCGGGGCACTTGAGCGCTCCGCCGCTTAGTATCTCAGCTTTTGCTGGCCGAAGGTTACCGGATTACTCCTCCTCGAGGGCCGCAATAACCTCGTCGGTCATGTCCATGGTGCTGTAGACATCCTGGACGTCGTCGAGCTCCTCGAGACGATCGATGAGGCGCTGGACCTTCTTGGCGTCGGCGGGGGCAACGGCCGTGGGGGTGGTGGGGATCATGGTGAGCTCAGAGCCCTTGACCTCGACACCCTGGCCCTCGAGACCCTTGGAGACGGCCATGAGCTCGGTGGGGTTGGTCCACACGATCCACTCCTCGCCGGCGTCCTCGTAATCCTCGCCGCCAGCCTCGGCAACGGCCATCATGAACTCGTCCTCATCGCCGGCAGCGCCGTTGGCCATGAGGTTCTCCTTCTTGTCGTTGGGATCGACGATCTGCTTGGAGACCACAACCTGGCCCTTGCGCTCGAACTGGAAGGAAACGGAACCGGTGGTGCCCAGGTTGCCGCCAGCGTGGGAGAAGGCGGAGCGAACGTCGGCAGCCGTGCGGTTGCGGTTGTCCGTCAGGCACTCAACGTACAGGGCAACGCCCGCGGGGCCGTAGCCCTCGTACACGATGCTCTCGTACACGGCGGCGTCGGCACCGGCACCAAAGGCCTTGTCGATAGCTGCCTTGATCTTGTCCTTGGGCATGGACTGAGCCTTGGCCTTGGCGACAGCGGCGGCCAGGGAGGCGTTGTTGTCCGGGTTGGGATCGTTGCCAAGGCGGGCGGCAACGGTGATGTTGCGGCTCATCTTGGAGAACAGGGCAGAACGCTTAGCGTCCTGTGCGCCCTTGCGGTGCTTTGTTGTAGCCCATTTAGAGTGTCCGGACATGCGAGTCTCCATTCGATTCACGTTCGATCCGCGCGGCGGACGCCGTCGGAATCATCACATACATACGTGGGCAAATGATATACCCATTGGCTTTCCTGCGAAAGGGGTTCTTACGGCAACCCACCTAACGCGCACGCGAAAGCGGCCTGGGATGCGCCGAATGGCCACCCGATACAGCGTCACGGCCTTGTTGCACACCTTCGACAGGAGCGATTCGTCGTGATGGAAGTCGAAATAGTCGCTATTGCTCGGAGGCGCCATGACCTCGGGACTCGACGCTCGGCTATACGTGAACACGTCGCGCTCGCTCGGATAGAAGCACCCGTAGTAGTTGTTGACGAACGCCGAGAGATAGCAGGGCGGGCCGCGCAGGAACATCGATGCCCATACCCTGAAGTACGCCTGGACATCCCCGGTCATCGCATCCTCGTTGAACGCGTTTTTAACTTCATCGGACTTATCGGGATCATAGCGCGTGGCGAGCGCCCCATACCCCAACACGCTATCGATCACCTCGCGCTCGGCCGGGCTCACCGAGCCGTCATCGACCACCCCTCGCCCATGAGAAGCCCAGCGCGGAGGCTATCGTGCTTCCGCACAAAGCGGCCCGTCTGCTCAAACGGGATGGACAGCACGGCATCGGTGTGGCCCGCAAACGACAGCAGCACCTCGCAGCAGATATACAGCGCGCCGGTCGCATGGGGGTCGATATCGCGGATCGCGCCATAGCTTGCCGCCGACTGATCGACTGAAAGCGCCGCGGTGACCAGGAGCGCCAAGAGAAACGCGGCGAAAGTCTGGGTGCCCGGTTACCGGCAAAACCAAGGCGCACGGTCGAAACCGTGCGCCCTACCGTCAGCGACGTCCGTTGTGGTTCGCTGATCTTGATTCATATACAACTCCGATTAAAGGGAGTTGATCGCAGAGATGACGTTGTTAACCTGCTGCTCGCACTGCTCCATAGTGGGGGCCTCGACCATCACGCGCACCAGCGGCTCGGTGCCGGATGCACGGACGAGCGCGCGGCCGTCGCCCTCGAGGGCTTGCTCGACCGCCGCCACGGCCTCCTTGACCACGGGGCTCTCCATAACGGCGTGCTTATCCTCGACCTCAACGTTCTTGAGCAGCTGCGGGTAAATGGTGAGGGGCTTGTGCAGCTCGGCCAAGGACTTGCCCGTCTCCACCATGGTCTGGATGACGCGCAGACTCGTGCTGATGCCGTCGCCGGCGGCAGCGTACTTGGAGAAAATGACGTGGCCGCTCTGCTCGCCGCCCAGGGAGTAATCGTGCTCCTGCATGCAGGCGCTCACGTACTTGTCGCCCACATCGGTGCGCTCGTAGGACAGGCCCAAGCGATCGAGCGCCTTGTACAGGCCGATATTGCTCATGACCGTGGTGACCACGGTGTTGTCGGCCAGCTCGCCGGTCTCGGCCATATGGGCACCGCATACGTACATGATGGTGTCGCCGTCGCACACGTTGCCGTACTCGTCCACCGCGATGCAGCGGTCGGCGTCGCCGTCGTAGGCAAAGCCCACGTCCAAGCCCTCCTCGCGCACGAACGCCTGAAGGCGCTCGATGTGGGTGGACCCGCAGGCCAGGTTGATGTTGAAGCCGTTGGGCTCGTCGGCGATCACATGGACCTCGGCGCCCAGGCGACGGAAGACCTCGGGGGCGATGGGCGTGGAGGAACCGTTGGCGCAGTCGAGCGCCACGCGATAGCCCTCAAGGGAGAACGGCGCGGACTCGATGAGCGACTCGGTATAGCGCACGCGGCCCTCGACGTAATCCACGGCGCGGCCGATCTCCTCGCCCGTAGCCAGCGGGATCTCGGTCTTGCCGTCGATGTAGGCCTCGACCTGCTCCAGGACCTCGGGGGACATCTTGTAGCCGCCGCCGTCGATGAGCTTGATGCCGTTGTCGTGGAAGGGGTTGTGGCTTGCAGTGATCATGATGCCGCAGTCGAAGTCACCGTGGCGCACCACATAGCTCACGGACGGGGTGGTGGTCACGCGCAGAGCATAGGCGTCGGCGCCGGAAGCAACCAGGCCGGCGATGAGCGCGTTCTCATACATATAGCTGGAACGGCGGGTATCCTTGCCAAGAACGACCTTGGTTTTGCGGCCCAGACGAAGACCGTAATACCAACCCACGAAACGACCGATCTTGAACGCATGATCGACCGTGAGGCCAACGTTTGCACGACCGCGGAAGCCGTCGGTGCCAAAGTACTTCAATGCCATAAATGTCCCCAATCATCGGGTGCAGTGATGGATTCACCATACCTATTGCGCACGCCGCTTCGCGCCCAGGGGCGCACTTTCCATGCAAAATCGCTAGTTGATGTCATTTTGAGAGACACCTGTACCTAATTTGACCGTTATTGACGTGGCGTCTTTGCACATATCGGGCAGTACGTTGCAGTCGGAGCGGCCTGATGGCGCTCCTTGCAACTTGACTGCATGCTTTTGTCATATTTCGGTCTTTACAGCAGCCTTCTCATCGTTTTCCAAAATGCGATATTTGCAGATATTAATAATTGTTTATATAAATACATTTTTTTGATAATCGTCGGATTTAACGGACCGGGATGTCCGGACCAAAGACCGAAATATGACAAAAACATGCATCGTTTGGCGGCTCACGCAAAAACATCCCGCGAATGCCCGCGAAACCACTTCCTTCGCCCGCGCGCAAACTGGATCATGAGCCAAACAGACCAGCCAAACGCATGCGGGGCCGCATGTATCCCGACCTTAACGATCCGGTCGCATCTTGCGCGGACGCTTTGCACGATATGCATACACCAGGAGCCCGGCGCCGATCGCAATCAGCGGAAGGCTCAGCAGCTGCCCCATGGTGATACACCCGAACAGATACCCTAGCTGGGCATCGGGCACCCGCACGAACTCAATCAAAAAGCGAACGATGCCATAACCCAAGATGAACGTACCGATAAACGCACCCTGGGGAGGAAGATTCTTGCGGCGGCTCATAATATAGAGAACGGCAAAGAGTACGATACCTTCGAGAAACGCTTCATACAACTGTGAGGGATGGCGCGGCATATCCCCCGCCGGGCCCCCAAACACCACGCCCCACGGCAAGTCCGTGGGCTTTCCCCATAGCTCTCCGTTGACGAAGTTGGCACACCGTCCCAAACAGAGTGCCAGCGGCACACCCACGATAGCGACATCGGCCATGGTCCAGGCGGAAATCTTGAGCATGCGGCACGCGATGTAGCCGCCCAAAAGACCGCCTATCAAGCCGCCGTGGAAACTCATGCCGCCCTGGTTGACCGCGAGTATCTCGGCCGGATGCTGGAAGTAGTAACCGTTTCCGTAAAAGAGCACGTAGAAGAGGCGCCCGCCGATCAGCAGGCCGAACACGGCGACGACGGCGATCGTCATGATGTCATCAATCGTGAGGTCGAAGCCCCAACGCTTCTGCGTACGGTAGGCGACAATCGCCACCAGGATCGCACCGACGATATAGGCGATGCCGTACCAATAAATGGTAATCGGGCCGGCCGATATCGCCACCGGATCGAGGCTGTGGTAAAGCTCGTTAAGCACGGTAACCTTCTCATATGAATCGCGCGGATAAAACGAAGGCGCCCGCACCGCCGGCAGCGGAACGCGGGCGCCCATGCACCTGATAGTTGAGGCGTTATTTTGAGCCCTCGAGCGGTTGACCGGCGGTTGCGCCCATCTGGCCCTGGTAGTGGCTACCAAGCTCGGGGGAGCCATACGGCAAATCGACCGGCGAGCTCATACGCTCGAAGGAGATCTGGCCGATACGCATGCCGGGGCGCAGCAAAATGGGCAGGCTCGCCACGTTGGACAGCTCCAGGGTGACCTGACCGGTCCAACCCGGATCGATATAGCCCGCGGTCGAGTGGATCATAAGGCCCAAACGGCCGAGTGAGCTCTTGCCCTCGAGCTTGGCCAAGATGTCGTTGGGCACGGTGATGCACTCGAGCGTGGTACCCAGCGCAAACTGGCCGGGATGCAGCACGAAGGCGTCGCCCTCCTCCACCACGATGTGCTCGGTCAGATCGGGCTGATGGACCTCCGGGTCGATGGCAACATGCGTGGAATTGCGGAACACGCGGAAGTCGTTGCCCAGGCGCAGATCGACAGACGCCGGCTGCACCAGGCCCTCGCCCAAAGGCTCGATCCCGATGCGACCCTGCGCAAGCTCGATCTTGATGTCATGATCGGAAAGAACCATGATTGCCACTCCTATGCGCGGTGCGCGAACTCGGTCTTAAAACGGGGCGTACTCGTCGTACAGGTCGTTGGCGGCCTCGGCGGCACCGCCCACCTGCTCAACACGGGTTACGCCGGGCACGTGCTCCTTGAGGATGCGCTCGATACCCATGGACAGGGTGAGCGAGCTCATGGGGCAACCAGCGCAAGCGCCCTGCAGCTCCAGCTGGACCACACCTTCGTCGTTGACGCCAACATAGCGCATGTCGCCGCCGTCAGCCTGGAGGTTGGGGCGGATCTCCTCGAGCACCTCAAGAAGGAGCTTTTCGTTAACAGCCACGGGGGCTCCCTTCATACATATCGAATCGCAGCGATGCCGCGCCGTATAGGCGCAGGTCCGCAGATGCTCAAATAATACTACAAATGAAAGGTACCCAATTTTGGCACGCGAATGCAGGGGACGCGTCTTAACCAACGGTTACATTTTGCGGCATAAACATAACGCCCCGTCGATTGCGCAGCACCGCCGCGCCCACTCCGGCGGTCGGGACCCCCGGCTGCCGCCCGCACCATATCCCGCAACCCGCTTCGCATATTTTGCACGCCCTCTTCTGCAATACACCCAAGCAGAGGAGGGCACATGCTTCATCCTGCATCAGCGCGGCTCGATGGCGCCCGAGCAAACATCTCATCGGCACATCCCGAAAGCACCCGGTCGCGCGCGGCCAACACCGCACGGCAACGTCAACCAACCCCAAGCACCGCGCCGGCGGCCCGCTCCCAATCAAATCTTGCTGTTCACGGATTGAACAGCTTTGGTAGAAACGGGAGGAGGGTGCGCATGGAGTCAAACGACCGGCAGCAAGGCTGGGTTATCTCGCAAATCGAGCGGCTCATCGAGATGCCGCGTCGCGATATCCAGCGCGCTTGCTACACCGGTGCAGGCGGAACGGGCACCGTCACCCCCAAAGATTCCACCTGGGGCAAACGAGCCTACGAAGTCGAAGACCTCGCGCTTCTGCTCCTCATCAACCTGCGGCGCTCAGAGCAGCGCGGTCTCACCGCAACCGCCCGCGAGGTTGCACGCGACCTGCAGCGCAGCGATCTTGTCGATCTTCTGCAAGCCCAGCGGGAACGTATAGAGGAGGAGCTCGAGCGGGCCGAGGCATCGCTTCTGCGCGTTCGGGCAGCTCAAGCGGCGCTCTCGGGAACAGATGCCGACGATCAGCTCAAGCGGCTTGTGGCATCCGTCATGCGGCACGCGTACCTCAGTTCGCTCACCGAGCGCGACCGCGGCCGCGATCCCATTGACGCGGCCCTCCAGACACCCGGATTCGACCTGCTGCTCGACCTGTGGGCAGGACCGGGATCCTTCGACCGGCTGATCGATGCCCGGGAACAAGGCGGTCGCCGCGAATAGCATCGAGCCCCGGTCCATCGCCAGCATTGCACGATGGGCCGGGGCCCGTTCTTGCTTATTCCTTTGGAGCGTTGTACGACTGATCGGCATCGAGCGCGGTCACCAACGCATCGTAAAGCTCCCCCGTTTTTTCGGCCGCACAGGGGAACAACAGCACATACACATGCTGTCTGTACTTCACATCTGCATAGATGTCGACGTTGCCCAAACCAACGATGTCCCGATAGATATCAGCACCCATTCGCTCGGACTTACCCACAAACAGCTCCTTGAACGTACTGAAATCGTCCTTTTTGACTGTTGAGGCAAACGTTGCCAGCACATAGCATCCGGCATAGGCCAAATAATCGCCAGCGAGCATCCCGGACGCCTGTTTTTGAATTTTCCAGTTCTCTATGAACTGCTCGACCGGCATGCGGATTCCCGCGCCGTCAAGCAGGGCTTTTCTCGCCGCGATACGGGCCTTTTCCTGTTCACGTGCCTCCCTTTGATCACGCATGGCATCAGCGACCTCCTGACTCTTTTGCTTCAGGCAATCCGTCGAACTCTGCATCATGGCCCGTAGTTTGTTCTCTTTTGGCCCCTTGTACCGGGACCTCTCCCTCATTGCCTCGGAGGCCTTATCAAGGGCGGGCTTTACCACCGGAATCATATCGGGCAAATGCTCCGCAGCAGCCTTTACCACCGGCGCGGCCGTCGCCACGACCTTGGCCGCATGCTCCGCCTTTGCCTCAGGCACGATAAGCGGAATCGCTATCTCGGCGATCTTTATTGCGGCGTTCGCCGCCGCCGCATACTCGTTAGCCGCACGATCGGACGGCTTCAGCTCAACCTCGGCCCCCGTATCCTTCGCAAGCTTTTCCTTTTTCTCCGCCATTGGTCCCTCATTCCTTCCCGTATCGACTCACGTTGCAGATCGGCCCGTGGACATGTCCTCTCGACCCATCCAACCCGTTCATGCGCTGAACAGCAAGGTTTGCCGAGCCTGCGCCCCAACAAAAAACGTGCCTCCAGGCGGCCTGCCCGGAGACACGTTTAACCATACGTCCATTACGTGTCGAGCTATCGACAGATTTCGGCGAGCTGTAGACATACCCCCCTACGAGAGGAACCCCGCCACAGATGCCAGCGCGATCAGCACGCCGATGATGGACTCGCCGCCCAGTACGCCGGACGCGACGATCGTACCCGCCTCGTCACCGGCCTCGGAGCCCCGAGCCCGGCGCACGCGATCGTGCACAAGCTTGATGCCCGCGCCGATGCACGCGGTAATGGACATGTAAAACGGCAGGTAGACGCCCAGTCCGAGCATCATGGCGGGCACGCCGACCGCGTACAGTGCGATGCCGGCCACCAGTCCCACGCCAAACGCCGCCGGGCTCGGGACCCCGCTCACCATCGTAGCCACCACGCTCGCCTGCGCCGACACGAACTCCCTGCCCGGGCCGAACGCCTCGGGACCGTATGCCTGCACCAGCACGACCATGACACCGGCGGCCACGACGGTGCCCACCAGCGCGCCGAGCGCCTGACCGCACCACATGGCGCGCGGGCTCGTACCTATAATGGCGCCGGTCTTGAAGTCGCTCATGACATCGCCCGCCAAACCGCACGCAACCGCCACCACACCGGCGATGTAGAACAGCTTGACCTCGCCCACCTGCGAAACGGCCGCGATGCCCAGCAGCGCGATAAGGCCGAAGATCTCCATGGGGTCGATACCCGTGCGCCCGACCGATTGCGCGCTCATGATCGCCGTCACAAAGGATAGGGCAACCAACGCCACGCACACCAACACGGGGAGCCTCAGCAGTATGCATGCAGTCAACACGGCCGCAGCAACCAGCAATGCCAGCATGCCCGCATCGAAGCGGCCCAGGTGTGTCGGGCGCTCAGAGCCGGCATCCGCGACGCACGCCTCGCGGCTGCCCATATGACGGAACATGCTCGGCAGAATATCCTTGAGCACCACGCCCAGGCCCGATCCCATCATGAGACCCATACCCAGGCTGCTCGCCACGCCCGAGGCCACAGCAGCATCGCACCAGCCGAGAGCTGTTGTGGCAACGGGAATGCCCACGTTGCCCGCAACCGCTCCCATCAGCCAAAACAGCGCCGGAACGCCGCCCAGCAAAAACCCAACGGCCACAAGCATCGGGGAATTGTAGATGGCCACGCTCGCGCCCGGAACATTCAACGGGAACAGCAGCGTTGGGATCGCACCGGCGGCATCGCGCAGCGCGCACCACGCGCCCGAGATGCCCATGGCGCCGAACAGCTGCCGTGCGACCTTGCCGCCCTCGGCCCCCGCGTGCAGCGTCTCGGCCGCAGCCACGCCGATGGGATACTCAAGATCGGACTCGTCCACAAACCTGCGACGGATCAGCGCCGTCACCACCAGGCCCAGCAACGTGCCCGCAAGCGCCACGCCCAGAATCTGGACCCAACCCATTTCCGTGTAGCCGAGCATCCAGGCAGCGGGCAGCGTAAACGCCAAACCGCCGGCCACCATGGAGCCGGCCGACATGATGATCTGCGTGATATTGACCTCGTTGAGGCTTCTGCGGCCAAACGCCCGCAGCAACAGCAGCGAAACGATCGAGGTGAAGATGGTCGGCCATGGGAGCGCGCCCATTTTGAGCGCGGTGTACACCGATGACGACGTGATGATGACGCAGCCGACGATACCGATGACCAGGCCCGGTAACGACAGCTGCCCGCGCAACGAGGCGCGCGTGCTGCTCCTATGCATTTGTACTCCTTCGTATATCCGCTCCCCCTCAAACGGGAAGTCGGGTTACGGCATTGCCGGTTCAGTATAGAACAGCCGGCCCGTTATCACGAGAAAAACTACGCGCTCGTACAGGCCCGCACGCACGAGAACGAGCATGCCACCGCTCCGCAGCGCAAACCCGTATAATCAGGGAAGCCCATCCGAGGGATCCCAGCCAACGAAAGAACGAACCATGAACTCGCCGATCTTGCTAGCCGTCAACATCCGTAACGACGAGACCGATATCGGCATCTTTACCCGTAGCGCCCCCGGCAGCGACCCCGAACTCGCCGGCTCGTGCACCTATACCACGCCGCAGCACATCACATGCGACGAGGCGCGCGACCAGATCGAGCGCGCCTGCAAGCGAGCCGGACAGTCTCTGGAAGCCATCACAGGCGCCATCATGTCCTGTGTGGCGCCGCATCTCGACTACGCCTGGCGCAAAGCGCTTGCAGAGCTCTCCCCCGCGCGCGTCCTCACCATGGGCCCGGGGCTCAAGAGCGGTGTGCCCGTACGTTACAAAAACCCGCGCGAGGTCGGCGCGGACCGCATCGCCGCAACCGCGGGAGCCCTCGCGGTCTACGGGGCGCCGTGCATTGTAGTCAACTTGGGGGCAACGACCACGTTCGAGGTAATCGACCGCAACGGATCGTTCCTCGGCGGCATCATCGCGCCGGGCACGGGCCTTTCCGCGCAATCGCTCGCGCACGAGGCCGCCCAGCTGCCCGTCGTGGACCTGTTCGTCCCCAAGCGCGTCATCGGGCAGACCACGCACGATGCCATCCGCTCCGGGGTCGTCCTCGGCGAGGCGTTCCGCATCGACGGCCTGCTCACCGCCATCATGGACGAGCTCGGCTACGAGGCCCCGGTGATCCTCACCGGCCCCGATGCCGGCAAACTCGTGTGGGCCCTCGATCATCACGGCACAGTGGATGAGACGCTCGTGCTGCGCGGGCTTGCCCACATCTGGACCCTCAACACGGCGAATTAGAGGGCGTTGAGCGTACCCATGGCCGCACCGCGGCGCTCGTTAGTCAGCGCGCAAACGCGCCGACCGGACTGACGCTCGATCGGCGCGTTTGCGTTTACCATGGCGAACGAAGCGGAGCCAGCAGCCCCGCGCTTCTCGTCCTACTTATCCCGATGGTGGCGCAGGCCTCGGCCCAAACGGCGCGCGGTCGCATCGACCTCGGCCTCAAGGGCATCGGACGCGGTGCCGGACCCGCCGCAGCCGCAGCCGTCCGCGCACGCGCTCTCCCCCGCACGGGAGCCCGGCGTGAAGTGATGCGGGCGGAACTTGCTATCCACCGCATCGAGCTCGAGCGGCTTGATGTGCTCCATGGTAAAGCCCTTGCCCGCGCGCAGGTTCTCCTTGGCAACCGAGATCATGAGCTTGATACGGTTGAGCTGGTTGACCTCGCTCGCGCCCGGGTCGTAGTCAACGGCCACGATGTTGCTCTGGGGATGCTGGCGGCGCAGCTCCTTGATCACGGCCTTGCCCACCACGTGATTGGGCAGGCAGGCGAACGGCTGCGTGCAGATGATATTGGGGGTGCCGTGCTCGATCAGGTCGATCATCTCGGCCGTGAGCAGCCAGCCCTCGCCCATGTTGTTGCACAGGGACAGCACCTGGCTCGCCTCCTCGGCCAGCTGCGAGATGGGATCGGGCGCCGAGAAGCGCTCGCTCTCGCGCAGCAGGTCCTCCATGGGCTTGCGCATCCAGTCCACCATGCGGATGGCGGCATGCATCGTAGCGCGCGAGGCGACCGTGGAGCCGAGCTCGTCTTTTTGCACGTCGAAGCCGACCATGGAGTACAGGAAGAACTCGAGCAGGCCGGGGACCACGGCCTCGCAGCCCTCGGACTCGATCACCTCGACCACATGGTTGTTGGCCGTGGGGTGGAACTTGACCAGGATCTCGCCCACCACGCCCACGCGCGGCTTGGAGCCCTCGTCCACCAGCGGCAGCTCATCGAACGCGCGGATGGCGTCGGCGCACAGCGCGGTAAAGGAACGGCGGCCAAAGGTCGGCGCCTCCTTGCGAGCGCGGGCCATGAACCGCTCGAACAGCGCCATGGTCGAACCCGGCTCGGCCTCATACGGGCGGCAGTGGTAGAGCATCTGCATCATGAGGTCGCCGAACAGCACACAGTACACCGCGGACTTGATCATGGACACCGTGAGCTTCCAACCGGGATTGTGCTCGTCGAGCTTTGCCACGGACAGTGAGATAACCGGGATCTGCGGGTTGCCGCTCTCGCGCAGGGCCTTGCGGATCAGCGCGATGTAGTTGGTGGCGCGGCAGCCGCCGCCGGTCTGGGAAATGACCACGGCGGTCTTGTTCAGATCGTACTGGCCGCTCTCGATGGCCTCCATGATCTGGCCGGTCACCAGAATGGACGGGTAGCAGATGTCGTTGTTCACGTAGCGCAGGCCCGCATCCACGGCCCCGCGGTCGGTGGATGGAAGGAGCACCAGGTTGTAGCCGGCGGCACGGAACACCTCTTTGATGAGGTCGAAGTGGATGGGCGCCATCTGCGGGCACAGGA
>ERZ1032357.232-NODE-232-length-18535-cov-16.750649_pt1 | contig 18535 bp, 18 predicted proteins | sample MGYA00517100_ERZ1032357 | MGnify/ENA primary metagenome ERZ1032357 (study PRJEB33719, sample SAMN04262589) | wastewater metagenome | biome: periurban shantytown; feature: animal feces; material: feces | host: Canis lupus familiaris | place: Peru: Lima | collected...
GTCGCCGGCGCGGGGGCCTTCGGGCCCCCTTTTTTCATGCCGCGATTCGCTGCGGCATGAGGGATGCTCAAACGGGATACAATTGTCTTATCACCGTTTGATTGGATGCCCTGTATGTCTGAAGCTGCTGTCGGAGTGGACATTGTTGAAATTCAGAGGATGGAACGGATTTTATCCAAAACGCCCTCGTTTGCTCAACGGATGTTTACCGAAGAAGAGCGTGTATACTGCGAGTCGTCTTCTAGGCCCGCTGCTCACTATGCCTGTCGTTTTGCTGCGCGTGAAGCCGTCCTTAAAGCTCTAGGCACCGGGTTCGGTAAGGGCGTTGGACGCAAAGACGTTTCCGTATCGCGTGATCAGAATGGAAAGCCTATTGCCGTGCTCTCTGGTGGGGCCCTTAAAGCAGCGCAAAGCCGCGGTATCGTCGAGGTTGCTATTTCCTTATCCTTCACATCTGAATTGGCTGTTGCAAATGCAATGGCGATTACAGAGGATTCGAAACCCCGTCCGAAAACTGAAAAGAAGTCCGAGCGCGAGGTCATCGCGGAGACATTTAGAAATGCTCGTGCCGTTCTTGACGAGCTCGACCGTATGCAGGACGATGAGTTGATTGCCGTCACCGGTTTGTCGGCAACATCCGAATAGGGGAGTATCTATGAGGCCCGTTCTGAGCACTGAGGAAGTCATTCGACTTGAGAATCTGATTGATAAAGAAGGCATGTCCAAAGCTGAGCTCATGGAGCATGCCGGTGAATTTGTTGCTCATATCGTTGAGAAGGTTCACCCTGACCACGTTGCTGTCTTTACGGGCTTTGGTAACAATGGTGGCGATGGTTGGGTTGCAGCTGATATCTTGTCCGGGGCTGGTATACAGGTTGATGTAATCACGCCTGTTAGCCCGGATGAGATCAAGTCCTCACTTGCCCGCCATGTTGCCCGTCGTACGGCTGAGCGTGATGTAAACGTTGTCGTCGGTCCCTCCCGCGACGAACTTGTCGATCTTCTTAACGAATGCGATCTGATTGTTGACGCCATTCTCGGAACGGGATTCTCGGGCAATCTTCGGCCCCCGTTCTCCATATGGATTCCCACCATCAACGAGTCTGGCTTGCCAGTCGTTTCCGTCGATGTCCCCTCCGGTCTCGACGCGGATACCGGTCACATTGCATCCGATTGCGTTTGTGCCACAACCACCGCTACGATGATCGTTCCCAAAGTAGGGCTTTATAGTGGCGAAGCCTCCGCTTATGTGGGCGAGCTCGTTTGCGGGTCTTTGTACGAAGGCCTCGATCGGGTCATCGCCGATGTCGACCATGCGGCGGAGATTGTTGATCCTGCCGATCTGATCGATGTCACCCCCGATCTTCCGGCATACGCAGACAAGTACAGTCGCGGTTCGGTTCTGGTCGTCGGCGGCTCTGCACAGTATCCGGGCGCAGCCATCATGGCCGCCAAGTCCGCGGCACGTGCCGGTGCCGGTTATGTTGCCGTTGCAGCTCCGGAGGATTGTGCAAACATCATCCGGCTTGCTCTCCCATCGGTTCCGGTCTTTAGCATCCCGGCCGATACGCGTGGCGCATTCGGTGCGGCCGCGTTTTCTGCCGTCCGTGAACATGCAAGGAAATTCGATTGCGTTGTGTGCGGTCCTGGCATGACCACAACTTCCGGTGGCATGCAGGTCGTCACTGACCTGCTTACGCTCGATGTCCCGTTGGTTCTCGATGCCGATGGCCTTAATTGCCTCAGCCGCTTGGCCATTGGTGGCATCGATGCCACACCGGAGCTGTATCGCCGAGAGGCGCCATTGATCCTTACGCCGCATTATCGCGAGCTCTCTCGACTGGTGGATGATGAGGATGTGTGCGATCTGACTTCAGCGGTCGAAGCGGCCCAGAAGATCCTTTGGGCGGCCGGATCCGACAATATGGTCGTGGTCGCTAAGGGGCCGACTACGGCCATTGTGGGTGTTGAAAAGGTTTTCTTGCCGCAATCCGGGCCTGCCTCGCTTGCGACTGCGGGTTCCGGCGACGTTTTGGCTGGCATAATCGCGGCGAATGTGGCGACATCTCATGGTGGCGTCGACCGATGGGAGCTGCTCGTGGCGTATGCCGTCGCAGTTCATTCCTATACCGGTTATGCCGCCGCTTCGCTTATGGGGGAAAAGAGCGTCATCGCGACCGACCTGATCGATTGCATAGGCGATGCGATGCAGATGGTTGAAACGGCTGCGCTAAAAGATGCCGGTATCGAGATGGGGGAGTAAGCATGGCCCTTCAAAAGGAGCCCCTGACCCGCGATGCATGGGTTGAAATCGACACCGGCGCATTGAGGCGTAACACAAAGGCGTTTAAAAAACTCCTCGGACCTCGTCAGCGTCTCTGTTGCGTCGTCAAGGCCGATGCATACGGTCACGGTGCTGCCGCGTGTGCCAAGATCATGCATTCTGCCGGGGCCGATATGTTCGCCGTTGCAACGGTGCAGGAGGGCATCGATCTGCGACAGTCGGGTCAAACGGCGCCGATTCTCGTGTTGAGCGAACCGCCTGCAACGGCGGTCGAGGCGTTGCTGTCCCATGACATCATGCCGACCATCTATACACCGGAGTTCGCGCTTGCATATGGCGAATGCGCCGTGCATATGGGCAAGGTGGGCAAGTACCATATGGCCATCAACACGGGAATGAACCGCATAGGGGTTCATTATGCCGAGGTCGTTGAGTTCCGTCGGGCCATCGACTTCCATCGCGGTATCGCCTGCGATGGAACGTTCACCCATTTTGCAACGGCCGACGATCCCGATGGATGGGATTTCCAGCTTCAGCGCAAGAGGTTCATCGAGGCGGTGGGCGACCTGCAGGCGGCGGGATTCGAAACCGGTATCATACACTGCGATAACACGCCGGCGTCGATTCTCGATCGGGACTCCCATTTCGATATGATCAGGGCCGGCGTCGGCCTATATGGATTGCAGCCGTGCGCGGCAACGGCTTCGGTATTTCCGCTCGAACCGGTCATGAGTGTTCGCGCGCGGGTTACGCATACGGTGTATCCGGCGATGGGCGAGGGCGTGGGGTACGGCTTCACCTATCGAGTTCCCCGCGCGAGGGTGGAGATCTGCACGCTTCCCATCGGATACGCGGATGGTCTTGCCCGCGGCCTGTCGAATAAAATGGATGTTCTGTTCCATGGGGAGCGCCTGCATCAGGTGGGCAATATCTGCATGGACCAGTGCATGGTGGCGATCAGCGAGACTTCGCTCCGTCCGGTCGAGGAGGCCGAAGTCGGCGATTTGATGACCATCGTCGGTTCTGACGGGGACGGTCAGATTACGATGGACGAGATGGCGCGGCTGCGCGGCACGATCAACTATGAGGTCGCGTGCGGCTTTGGCATGCGGCTCGACAAAATCTATCTATAGGGGGCTGTATGGGAGTTATGCATATCCCCGGGCACGAGAGCCAGAAACCTCGCGAGGTATCGCTTGATGAGATCCGCGGGCTGATGGGCGACTGTCGCCTGTGTCCGCTGTGCGAAACGCGCACGAATCTGGTATTTGGCGTGGGAAATCCACGCGCACGTGTCATGTTCATCGGCGAGGCTCCGGGCAAGAACGAGGATCTGCAGGGCGAACCGTTTGTGGGCCGCGCGGGCGAGAACCTTAATCGCGTACTTGAGCTTGCAGGCTTGAAGCGCGAGGAAATCTATATTGCCAACGTCCTCAAATGTCGTCCGCCGGGAAATCGCAACCCGCAAGCCGACGAAGTGCTCGCCTGCTCGCCGTTTCTTCGTGAGCAGATCAGGAGCATCTGGCCGGATATCATCGTGACGCTGGGTAATCCCGCGACGCATTTCGTGCTTAAGACCGAGACGGGCATCACTAAGCTGCGCGGCCGATTCCATCAGATGGGCCATTTCGTGGTCATGCCCACCTTCCATCCAGCGGCCGCATTGCGCAATCCCGCGTGGCAGGCCCTTTTGGAGGATGATCTGCGGATGCTGGGCGAGTACTTGCGGGAGCATCCGGTCGACGAGGGGCTACGAATTGCTCGCGACCGGGCCGAGCGCAAGTCCGCCGGGGCGGCTGCTCCGCTGGAGCACTCCGATGCGCTTCCAAGGATCGGTGAATAGCATGCCCGTGCATAGGACGGACTCGTTGCGGTATGTAAGCGAGTGCGTTGACGATACGATCGCGTTTGGCGAGCTGGTGGCTGGCTGTCTTCAGGATGGCGATGTCTTGGTGCTGACGGGCGGGCTGGGCGTGGGCAAGACGCATTTCACCAAGGGCGTGTCGCGCGGCCTGGGCGACGGGCATCCGGTGACGAGCCCGACGTTTGCGCTGATGGCCGTTCATGATGGCGGACGCATCCCCCTATTCCATTTCGATCTATACCGCCTGGAGCATGCCTACGAGCTTGAGGACACCGGCATCTTCGATGTCTTGGGGTATGAAGGCGTCTGTTTGTTGGAGTGGGGCGAGCAGTTTCAGGACGACCTGACGGATGAGTACCTGTCGGTTCGTCTGGAGCGCGTGGATACACAGCCTGACGTGCGTACGATCTCGTTGGCGGCGTATGGCCGTCGTGCCGAGGAACTCGCGCGGGCGATCGATGAAGCCGTTGCAAAGAATTAGCAGAGTGTGAGAAAAGGGGCGCCTACGGGGCGCCCCCTGTGGGAGAAAACGATGAAGCTGACCGATTTTCGCACGTTGATCGTGGCGATTGATACATCGACGGATATGCTGGCCTGCGCCGTGGGCTGGTGGACCCCCGAGGTGTTCTTTGACGACACGCCATCGCGCGCGGATATCGAGGTACTCGCATCGCGCGACCACCTGTGTCGTCGTCATGCGAATGTCGAGCTGGTGGAGACCGTTCGCGCAACGCTGGCGGACGCCGGCAAGACCATCGAGGACGTCAACGGCTTTTTGGTCGGCCGCGGTCCGGGGTCCTTCACCGGTGTGCGTATCGGCATCTCCACGGCAAAGGGCCTGGCCCGCGGCGCAAACGTTCCGCTCATGGGCGCCTCGACGCTCGATGCCTGCGCCTGGACGGCGTGGCTGGCGGGAACGCGCGGCCTATTGGGTGTTGCCGCCGATGCTATGCGCGGAGAGGTGTACCCGGCGCTGTACGTGCTCGGCGACGAGGGTCCCGAGCGCATGTTCGAGCGCGAGCGCGTGGTCAAGGCCGCTGTGGCGGTTGAGGAGTGGTCGGCTCGCCCGGATGCCTCCAGGATCCAGCTTACGGGTGACGGCCTGGTGCGGTACGGCAAGCTGTTCGAGGATGCGGGCTTTGCAGGCATGGTGGGGCGCGATCTGTGGTGGCCCACGGGTGAGGGTCTGCTGCGTGCCGCCGCGAGCCCGATCAATTACGGTGCCGCCCCGAGCTGCGACCCGGCGGCGGTGCTGCCGGTGTACACGCGTCTTTCCGACGCGGAGGAGAACGAGCGCAAGCGTCTGGGCCTGGCCGAGAGCGTCAACACCGGCGTGACCGGTGTGGCGGACGAGCTGGCCGGTCGGCATATGCAGATGCGCCCCATGGGTGCCGCCGACGCCGAGGCCGCCGCGGCTCTCGAGGAGGCCTGCTTCGCCGGTGCCGGTCACGAGCCGTGGAGCGCCAATATGTTCCTGCAGGAGTTTTCCGAGCAGGCTGCGGCGGCGCGCTCGTGGTGGGTCGCCCACGACAACGGCGAGCTTCTGGGCTTTGCCGGCGGTATGGTCGTGGATAAAAACATCGAGATCCTCGATGTGGCCGTGGCGCCGGAGCATCGCCGCGAGGGCATTGCCCGCAAGCTGCTCTCGCACGTGAGCTACGATGCCCAGATGCTTGGCTGCATCACCGCCTCGCTCGAGGTTGAGGACGGCAACGAGGGCGCGATCAAGCTGTACGAGAGCCTGGGCTTTGCGCGGGAGGGGCGCCGCCGGGGCTACTACGGGCCGGGCAAGGATGCGCTCGTCATGACGGCGCCACTGCCGCTGGTGCTGCCTGTCGACCCGGCATCTCCGGAGCCCACGGCTGCCGCTGCGCGCGAATGGCCGCAGGAGGAGCCGTGCCGCACGGCCGAGCAGCGCGCCGAGCTCGAGCGCCGTCAGCTGGTGCTCGCCATCGAGAGCTCATGCGATGAGACGGCTGTCGCGATCGTGGACGCCGAGGGCAATATGCTCGCCAACCAGGTCTCCACGCAGATCGATTTCCATGCTCGTTTCGGTGGCGTCGTGCCCGAGATCGCCTCGCGCAAGCATGTCGAGGTTATCGTGGGCGTGGTGGATGCTGCGCTTGAGGAGGCGGCGACCGCACTTGGCCTTGACGCGCCGATTATGCCTTCCGAGCTGGCGGCTGTAGGCGTGACGCAGGGTCCGGGCTTGGTGGGTGCCCTGGTGGTCGGCGTGGCATTTGCCAAGGGATTCGCGTTCGCCGCCGGCAAGCCCCTGATCGCCGTCAACCATCTTGAGGGCCATCTGTTTGCCAACAAACTCACCACGCCCGATCTGGAGCCCCCGTTCATCTTCACGCTCGTCTCGGGCGGGCACACCATGCTCGTGCACGTGCGTGCCTGGGGCGACTACGAGGTTATGGGCGAGACGCTCGACGACGCGGTGGGCGAGGCGTTCGACAAGGTTGCCAAGGCGCTTGGTCTGGGATATCCGGGTGGCCCGATCATCTCCAAGCTGGCCGAGACCGGTGATCCCAAGGCGATCGACTTCCCGCGTGCGCTCAACAGCCGCGGGGATTATCGCTTCAGTCTCTCCGGTTTGAAGACGGCGGTGACGCTCTACATCGAGCAGGAGACGGCGGCCGGCCGCGCGCTTCATCTGCCCGACCTGGCGGCTTCGTTCGAGGCGGCCGTGTTCGATGTGCAGTATAAAAAGGCCAAGAACGCGCTGCGAGAGACGGGTGCCAAGGAGTACTGCATCGGCGGCGGCGTGGCGGCCAATCCGCATCTGCGCAAGATGATGATCGAGAAGCTGGGCCGTCAGGGAATCCGCGTGACGGTGCCGCCGCAGAATGCCTGCACGGATAACGCCGCGATGATCGCCGTGGTGGCGCGCGAGAAGTTCCTGCGTGGCGAGTTCGCCCCGTTCGACATCGATGCCGACCCGAATATGACGCTGTAGGCGGTAACGACCGATGCAAAAAGAGGACCTCGTGCCCGTATGGGTTCGAGGTCCTCTTGCGTGAGATGGAATGCAGTGGGATATTTGGCGCTGCGCCAGTTCGCGGTGCGGCCGCTACCCAATGAGCGCGGTGTCGGTGATGCGGAACAGCAGGCTGTAATCGTTCAGGCGATCGTAGTGCTCGGCCACCTTGGCATATTCCTCCTCATCGGGGCGGATGAGCTCCAGGCTCATGCGGGCGCCGCGATGCTGGTCGGCCTTATCGGCGGCCGCTGTGTCGACCACGTCGTATACGAGTGCCGCATGGCCGGTGCGCTCGATGTTGGCGCGCGTGCGGTTCTTGGCCAGCACCATAACGATGTGCTCGCAGTCCGGCATCATCGGGACGAAGATACCGGCGTTGGGTGTGCCGTCCTCGTTGACCGTGGCTACGACGCCCACGCCCTCAACGCGGGCCATGGAATCCTTGAGCTGGTCAAAGGTGAGTGTGGTGTACTTGCCGGTAGCTGCGTAATCCTGTGACATATATGCTCCCTAGTCGATAAGTCCGAGCGCGCGTGCAACGGAAAGATAGGCCGCATCGCGCTGCCGTGTTGCCTCGAGCGCCTGATCGCCCTCGTAGGAATAGAAGCCCTTACCGCTCTTGACCCCGTGCGAGCAGGATTCGTAGAGCTCTTTGAGAAGCTGCGCGGGCTCGGCATCGCTGCAGAGGTCGCGATTGAGGTAAGAGGCGATGTGATAGAAGGTGTCGAGTCCGCCGAAGTCGGCAATGGCGAGCGGCCCAAGACAAGCATAGCGCAGCCCAAGGCCGTAGCGCATCACATCGTCAACGCCTTGCTTGTCGATGATTCCCTCTTCGACCATGTGCAGGGCCTCGCGCAGATGAGTGCCCGAGATGTGCGGGACGAGGTTCGCGGCGTGCCTGGAGGGCATGGGTGAGCGACGAGGTGCGCATGGGGTGCGCTCAGGTCTATGGTAATGCGTTTAGCAGATCCGGGGAAGCTGCTCGCCCACGAGCATGTCGAGGATCCGCGTGGAGCCCCAGGGGGTGCGAACGCGCACGTGCGCGCCGGTGCCGGAAGCGGGCAGGACCTCGCCGATGATAGCGGCGTTCTCGCCGTATGCGGAGCTGCGCATGGCGTCGAGCGCGGCCTGCGCCTCGCCCGCCGGTACCACGGCGACCATCTTGCCCTCGTTGGCAACCTGCAGGGGATCGTATCCGAGCATCTCGCACGCGCCGCGCACGGCATCGCTCACGGGGATGTCGGCCTCGCGCACCTCGATACCCACGCGGGAGGCCTCGGCGAACTCGTTGAGCGTGCTGGCAAGCCCGCCGCGCGTGGGATCGCGGAAGCAGCGCGCGTGCGGGGCGGCGGCCAGGACGTTGGCGATGAGATGGTTGAGCGGCGCGGCGTCGCTGGCGACGGGTGTGGTGAACGCCAGGCCCTCGCGCTGGCTCATGATGGCGATGCCGTGGTCGCCCAGCGTGCCGGACACCAGGACAACATCCCCGGCCTGGCAGTTTGCGCCCGATAGGTTCACGTCTGCGGGAACCTCACCCACGCCGGCGGTGTTGATGTAGATGCCGTCGGCCTGCCCGCGCCCGACCACCTTGGTGTCGCCGGTGACGATGCGCACACCGGCCTCGCGAGCCACCTCGGCCATGGATGCGCAGATGCGGCGCAGGTCGGCAAGGGGAAAGCCTTCCTCCAGGATAAAGCCGCAGGAAAGGTATCGCACGGTGGCGCCGGATGTAGCCACGTCGTTGACGGTGCCGCATACGGCGAGCCGTCCGATGTCTCCGCCGGGGAAGAACTTGGGCGTGACCACGAAGCTGTCGGTGGACAGGGCGATGCGGGCGGGCGCGTCAAGGCCCTCGGTGTCGGGCAGCTCGCCCACGCCGGCATCGTTGCCGGCAAGGAGCTCGGGGCCGCCAAAGGCCTCGAGGAATATATCGTCGATCAGGCGTTTCATCATCTGGCCACCGGATCCATGGCCAAGCAGGACGGTTTCTTCTGTCATGAGGTGCCTTTCGAAAAGGGGTGACGGGCGGGGCTGCCGGTCGCTTTTTCAGTCGCGATAGCGGAAGCGGGCGGCGCAGCTGCCTTCGGTGGAGACCATGCAGGGGCCCACGGGGTGCTCGGGGGTGCATGCGCGGTCGAAGAGCGGACACTGTGCAGGTGAGATGCGGCCGCGCAGGACATCGCCGCAGCGGCATCCGACGGGCTCAACCGTGGGCTCCGGCTGGATGTCGAAGCGCTTGTCGGCATCGAAGCTGGCGAAGGCGGGGCGGATGCAAAGGCCCGACGCCGGGATGGCGCCAAGCCCGCGCCAGATGGCATCGCACGGCTCGAATACCTGCTCGACAAGAGCGCGCGCGGCGGGGTTGCCGCAGGCGTTGACTCCGCGCGGATAGGCGTTTTTGATGGCGGGCGTGCCGGTGGCAATGAGTTCCATGAGCTCGGCGATGCCGCGCAGGATGTCCACGGGCTCGAAGCCGGTCACCACGCCGGGCGTGCCGAATTCATCGACAAGGAACCCGAACGGCGCAAGACCGATGATCGTGGCCACATGGCCGGGCAAGATGAAGCCGTCGATGGCGGTTTGCGGGTCGGATGCGATGACGCGCAGCGCCGCCGGGGTGGTTTTGTGCATGCAGAGCACGGAGAAGTTCGGCAGGGCGCGGTCGGCCGCCTCCAGGATGGCGGCGGCGATGGTGGGCGCGGTGGTCTCGAACCCAACTCCGATGAACACCACGTGCTTCCCTGGGTTTTCCTGCGCAAGGTCGAGCGCGTCGAGCGGGGAGTAGACGATGCGCACGTCGTGCCCGGCCGCCTTTTGGGCGGCAAGCGAGCTGGTGGATCCGGGGACGCGCATCATGTCGCCGAAGGTGGCGATGATCGTATCGGGCTGCTGGGCGAGCGCGATGGCGCGATCGATGTCGGCGTTGGCCGTGACGCAGACGGGGCACCCGGGGCCGGAAAGCAGGCTGAGGCCCGCGGGCATAACGCTGCGAAAGCCAAAGCGGCCGATACCCATGGTGTGGGTGCCGCAGACCTCCATAAGGTTGATGGGCCTATCCGGCGCGAAGCGCTGGATGCGGTCGATCAGCTCGCGGGCGAGCGCGGGGTCGCGAAAGGTGTCGAGGCCGCTCATGCCCGTGCCCCGGCGGTGCTGGGGGAGCCGAGCTCGCCGCCCTCGATTTCGGCCAGATCGTTCAGGATGTCGATGGTCTCGGCCGCCTGCCGCTCATCGATGACTTGGATGGCAAAGCCGGCGTGGACGAGCACGTAGTCACCGGGCTTGGCCTCGGGCGTGAGCCGCAGCGACACTTCGCGCCGAGCGCCCATCATGTCGACGGTCGCGCGCGCGTGGTCGCCGATGCTCACAATCGATCCGGGAACAGCAAGGCACATGCCTGCCTTCTTTCTGAGATGCTGCGGCGGGGCGCCGCATGGACAATCGAGATTAATCGTACCCCTCTGAGCGGTGGGTTTACAGGGCGGAGGGGGATTGTTTTTGCGCGAGCCTGGCGCGCGCGACGGCGGCCTGCCCGTAGGCGATGCACCCGTCGTTGAAGGGCAGCTCGCGCGGCGTAAGCACGGTGAGGCCGCGATCGCGCAGTGCCCCGAGCGCGGTGGACAGGATAAGCCGGTTCATGAAGACGCCGCCCGAGAGCGCCACGGTTCCAATGCCTTGGCTCTCGCAGGCCCGTTCGGCTGCTTGCGCGAATGAGCGGGCGAGCTCGACCTGGGCGCTGCGGGCCAGCTGGCCCGTGGGAACGCCGTCGCGCAGCCCCTCGAGGACGCGCAGGAGAATAGCCCGCTGGGAGAGGCTGCCGGGGTGGACGGTGGACTCGTCCACGTCGCCCTGTGCGCTATTCGCCGCGGCTTCGAGCGCGATGGCGGGCTCCCCCTCGTAGGTTGCGCGGGTGCAGACGCCCAGAATGGCGGAAAGGGCATCGAGGAGGCGTCCGGCGCTGGTGGTGAGCGGCGAGTTGAGGCCGCGCTCGATCATGGTGCCGGTGATGGAGCGTTCCTGTTCGGTCATGTGCGAAAGAAGTGACCGCGCGCCGGGGTGATCGAGTAGCCCGTAGGTCTTGAGCAGGCTGAATGCGTCCCGCCGCGGGTCGAGGATGCTCGCTTTGCCTCCCGGGAGGGGCCAGGGGTCCAAATGGTCCTGGCGCTCGAAGCGCGTGAGGCTGACAACGAGCACCTCGCCGCCCCATATGGTGCCGTCGGTGCCGGCGCCGGTCCCATCGAGTGCGATGCCCACGACGGGTTCGGAGGGGTCGTGTTCGCCGCGGGCGGCGGCCTCGGCGATGACCGCGGCGATGTGGGCATGGTGGTGCTGGACTTCGACCAGGGGGAGCTGGCGCGTGTGTGCGGCCTCGCGCGCCCATTGCGAACTGAGGTAGCCGGGATGAAAATCGCAAGCCAGGGCTTTGGGGTGGAGGCCGAAGAGCGCTTCGAGCCGCTCACGTGCGGCGTGCCAGGCGGCGAAGGTCTCGGCGTTTTCCAGGTCGCCGATATGCTGGGAAACAAAGCAAACGGCGGTTCCATCGGGGGATTCGCGCGTGATCGCGCAGGTGGCTTTCTGCTCGGGTCCGCAGGCGAGGATCGAGGGCGCGGAGCCGCTGACGGTCGGTAGGTCGATGGGACGTGGGGCGTATCCGCGCGCGCGGCGCACGAGCTGCTGCTCGCCGTGGACGATGCGTGCGACCGAGTCGTCGTATCGAGACAGGATGGGACGGTCGTTGCCCAGCAGGGCGTCGGCCATGCCGCCTGCGACCAGACGGTCGAAGGCGCGGGCATCATCGGTCTCTATGGGTTCCTCGCTCATGTTGCCGCTGGTCATGACGAGGGCACGCGTACCGCGGGCGCGGCAGGCGGCGAGCAGGAGGTGCTGCAGCGGCGTGTAGGGGAGCATGATGCCGAGCTCGGGCAGATCGAAGGCGACGGAGCGCGCGAGTCGACGGCCGCCGAGCTTGCGCCGCAGCAGAACGATGGGGCGCAAGCTGCCGGAGAGCAGGTGCGCTTCGGTAGCGTTGACGGCGCACAGCTCGCGGGCGTCATCGAGGGCCGGCACCATGACGGCGAGGGGCTTGTTGCTGCGGTGCTTGCGGCGCCGCAGCCCGGCCACGGCGTCCTCGTTGCCGGCGTCGCACGCCAGGTGAAAGCCACCCAGACCCTTGATGGCGACGATTCCGCCGCTTGCAAGCAGCGTGGCGCAGCGCTCTATGATGGCATCGCTCGATTCGCGCGTGGTGCCCGCGATGGCGGCGGCGTCGCCCATTCCCTGCCAGGTGATATGCGGCCCGCAGGCAAAACAGGCATCGGGCTGGGCATGGAAGCGCCGGTCGAGCGGGTCGGCGTATTCGGCGGCGCATTCCGGGCACATGGGGAACGCGTCCATGGAGGTCTGCGCGCGGTCGTAGGGCAGGCCGCGGATGATGGTGAAGCGCGGCCCGCAGTTGGTGCAGTTGATGAAGGGGTAGTGATAGCGCCGGTCGGCGGGATCGAACAGCTCGCGCAGGCAGTCGGGGCATGTGGCGATGTCGGGCGACACCAGCGTGGTGTGGGCCGTTTCGTCCTTTGAGGCGATGATGCGAAACGTCGGCCGCCCGTGAGCGCCACCGGCCTGTGACGTTGCCGCATCGAGTTCGGCGACCTCAATCGCCTCGATGCGGGAAGCCGCCGGGGCGTGTTCACGCAGGGCGTGGACAAACGCATCGAGGGTACCGTCCGCCCCGTGCGCCTCGATGTGCACACCGTCCCCCGCGTTCAGCACCCAGCCCCCGATGCCATGCGCCACGGCCTCGCGGTACACGAACGGCCGCATGCCGACGCCCTGCACGATGCCCGTGATGTGGATGCGCGCGTGCTGCATGGTGCTACAGGTCCAAGCTGGCCTCGGTGGCGGCGCAGGTCAGCTCGCCGTGCTTGACGCCGCGCAGCCCGAGCAGGCGGTCGGCCAGCTCGTATACGCGCTCGCCCCGGCCCTTGAGGGCAAGGATCTCCAGGCAGTTGTGGTGATCAAGGTGCACGTGCATGGTCGAGACGATCTCGGCGGTGTAGTCGTGTTGGACCTCGTCCAGACGGCGCGTGAGGTCGCCGGTGTGGTGGTCGTAGATCATGGTGAGCGAGCCGATGACCTGCGCCTCGGGCGTGCGCTGCTCTTCTTTGACCAGGGATCCGCGTATCAGGTCGCGGATGGCCTCGGAGCGGTTGGTGCCGTCGCCGCGGCGGGTGATCTGCGCGTCGAAGGCGGCGAGCAGATCCTCGGGCACGGTGATGGAAAAGCGGGTGAGCTCGCTGGTGGGTGCCGGTGTCGAGGCGGGCGTTTCGGGTGCCACGGCTACACCAGCTTTACGGTGCCAACGGAGTTGTGGTCGGCCTCGATGGCGTCCTCGTACCCCTGCAGGGCGCTGCGTGCCTCACAAAGGGCGGCCATGCAGGCGTCGAGTTTGGCCCCGATGCGCTCCATGTCGAAGTTCTCGGTTGCATGCAGCAGCTCGTGGCTCCACTCGTGCGCAAGCTCGATCGTGTCGTCGATATGCTTCACGCTCATCTCGAGCTGGCTCATGTTCATTCCGACGTCATGCATGGTGCCTCCTTGGAACGCGGTAATGCTACAAGTGTACTACCAACGGCGTGGGAGGGTTTGAGGACACGTTTCTTTCGAGTAGGTCTGCTGGCGGTGGTGACCGGATACGCATACGGACCGTTCGCCGGGAAAAATCGGCCGTTTATCGATGAGACCCCTCGAATTACCCCATTGCGAGCTTGACGCTGCCGATATTTGCCCGTACATTCTTCAACGAAAGAAATGAGGAAGGTTACCTCGGTTCCCGTGGGCCTAACCAAAGTCTTTGCGTGCATGGATTGCACGGATGACGTAATGGTTGGGTCTATTTTTATGCCGCGATGGCATATGGGAGCGCATGATGGGTTTTCTTTCCAATCTGTTTGACAGCACGAAACGTTCGTCTTCGTATGCCGTCGTCTGTCCGGTCGCCGGTGAGCTCATGGATGTCTCGCTTGTGAACGATCCGGCATTTTCAAGCAAGGTAATGGGGGATGGCGTGGCCATCAAGCCGAGCGAGGGCAGGCTTTGCGCCCCGCTTTCGGGTACGGTGGAGGCTCTCTTTCCCACGGGGCACGCGCTTGCCATCAAGGGTGACGATGGCGTGTCCGTCCTGCTGCATATCGGTATCGATACGGTTTCGATGAATGGCGAAGGGTTCACCGCCCATATCGCGCAGGGAGACCGTGTCGAGTCCGGTCAGCTTCTTGTTGATTTTGATATTGCGGCAATCGAATCCGCAGGTTTTGAAGCGACTACGATGGTGCTGGCTTCCGAGTTCCCTTCGGGGCTCAGCCTATGCAAGGCTTCTTCGGGTGCGGTCTCCCAGGGCGATCGCGTCCTTTGGTTCGAGTAACGACTGCCGGTTCCGACGTTTTTCATGGGGTTCTGTTCGGATGATTATCAAGCGGGTCTTCAACAACAACGTTGCAATGGTTGACGATAGGGGTGCCGAGCGCATCGCGATCGGTCGCGGTATCGCATTCCAGAAGCATCGCGGCGATTCCGTTGATCCCTCGACGCTCGAAAAGCTCTTCACGCTCGACGACCCGGCGTCTCTCAACCGTTTGGAACGGCTGGTGAAGGGAATCCCAAGCGAGTATCTTGCGCTTGCCGAGGAGATCGTCGCCATGCTTCGCACCGAGCCGTCGCTGGTGGTGGACGATAACGTGCTCATCGCGCTCACCGATCACATCTCGCTATCTCTCGAGCGCGAGCGGGCCGGCGTGCCCTGCGAGAACCCGCTCCTGTCCGAAATCAAGGCGTTTTATCGTAAAGAGTTCGCTTTGGCCTTGCGTGCAAAGGAGATCATAAAGCGGCGTACGGGCATCTCCATCTCGGAGGAAGAGGTCGGTTTCATCGCGTTGCACATCGTCAATGCCTCTATGCATCAGCGCGCGGATCATCTGGTGCTGTCCATCCAGATGATCCAGGAGATTTTCGACATCGTCGGTTCCGAGTTCGACCTGGAGTTTGACGAAGGTTCCATTCAATATGAGCGCTTCCTGCGCCATCTGCAGTTCTTTGCACAGCGTGTCTTTGGGTCCAATGCGTCCCAGTCCGACGACACGTTCCTTTTCAATTTGGGAAAAGACCAGTTCCCCGCGGCGTTTGAGTGCACCGAGCGCATTCGGGATCACGTGCGGCAGACCTATAAGGTCTCCATTACGGATGCCGAGTGCGGGTATCTGGCTTACCACATCATGAATCTTGTTCATGCTGCCGGGGCTCCGGTCCCGCAGCCCTCCGCTCGGACGGCGGAGTAGCAGAAAGGAAATTCCCCGATGGCACGTAACGTCAAAGGCGCGCTGGAGGTGTTTTCCAAGTCGATCGTTCAGCCGCTGATGTACCTGTCGGTGGCGGGCACCGTTTTGATCTTGGGCATCCTTCTGACCAACCAGACCATTGTCCAGACCGTACCGTTTCTGCAGCTTCCCTTCTTTGCTGTTACGGGCAAGCTGATCTACAACAGCCTGATGTTCATCGTGAACAATCTCGCCGTCATCTTCTGCGCCGGTATCGCCGGTGCCATGGCCAAGAAGGATAAGGGGCATGCCACGCTGATCGGCTTGATGTCGTTCTTCCTGTTCCTCAACGCCAACAACATCATGCTCTCCTCCATGGGCATGCTCGCCGAGCCGACCGCACTGGGTCTCGTCGGCACGGGTCAGAGCACGGTGCTGGGTGTCCAGGTGCTTGACATGGGCGTTTTCGGCGGCATCATTTTGGGATGCATCGCGGGATGGGTCTTCAACCGCTTTGGCGGCAAGCAGTTCCCGATCGCGTTGTCCATGTTCTCGGGCGTTCGCTTCCCGTTCCTGATCATGATCGCGGTTTCGCTTCTTCTGGGCGTGGGGTCTTGCTTTGTGTGGCCTCCCGTTCAGGGTGCAATCGCCTCTCTCGCCGGTATGATCCAGCAGAGTGGGGGAATCGGCCTGTTCGTGTACGGCATGTTGAACAAGCTGCTCGTTCCGCTCGGACTGCACCATCTCATCTATACGCCGTTCCAGTTCTCCGATGTCGGCGGAACGCTTACCGTTGCCGGTCAGACGATTGCGGGCGCCTATCCCATCCGTGTGGCCGAGATGGCCATGGTGGGTCAGCCGTTCTCCGATAGCACGTACTTCAACAGCTACACGTTCAATAACCTGTGGCCTTACCTGGGCATCGGCGCCGCCTTCATCGTGACTGCCTACAAGAAGAACTGCAGCAAGACCAAGGCCATCATCATCCCGCTCATGGTCACGGCCGTTCTCACGTGCATCACGGAGCCCATGGACTTCCTGTTCGTGTTCGCCGCTCCCGTGCTGTTCGTGGTGCATTCGATCCTGTCCGGCGTCAGCATGGTGCTGCTGCAGGTGCTCAACATCCCCGCATCCACCGCAGGTGGCATCATCAACATTGCCGTTTCCAACCTTGTTCTGGGCGTCGATAAGACCAATTGGCCCATGATGCTGGTGCTCGGCTTTGCAAACGCCGCGGTGTACTTCGGCATCTTCACGCTGCTGATCAAGAAGCTTGACCTGCATACGCCTGGTCGCGAGCTTGAGTCCGAGGTTACGGGCGGGGCCGAAGAGACCTCTATCGAAGAGGCTCCTGTCGATGAGGGCGAGTCCAAGGTCGCGACAACTCCGGTCGTCGATCTTATCGCCGGGCTTGGCGGCAAGGCCAACATCGAGGCTCTCGAAAACTGCTTCACCCGCCTGCGGGTAAGCGTAAAGGATGGGTCGGTGGTTGATGAGGATCTCATCAACCATATGAAGAACGGCGGAATCGTCCGCAACGGTACCGATATCCAGATCATCTTCGGCATGGAGGTCGCGCGCGTGCGCGGCGAAGTCGAGGAGGCGCTCGAAGCCATGTAGGGCTTTGGGTGCCGGACGGCGGGGCCACGAACCGGGTCCCGCCGTTTCTTTTCGTAAGCAAACCTGTTAGAAAAGAGGAACATCCATGATCATTACACTCGCCGGCGGCGGCTCCACGTTTACCCCCGGTATCGTCAAGTCGATCGCCCTGCGCAAGGATGAGCTCGAGGTCGAAGAGATCCGCCTGTACGACATCAATGAGGAGCGCCAGCGCAAGGTCGGCGTATTGGTCGACTGGATCTTGCACGAGGACCTTAAACTCGATATCAAGCTGACGGTGACCACGGACAAGGCCGAGGCCTTCGCCGATGCCGATTTCGTGTTCGCGCAGATGCGCGTGGGCGGTTACGCCATGCGCGAGCAGGACGAGAAGATCCCGCTGCGTCACGGTTGCGTGGGTCAGGAGACCTGCGGCTGCGGCGGTCTTGCTTACGGCATGCGCACCATCTTCCCCATGGTCGAGCTTATCGATGATGTCGAGAAATACGCCAAGCCCACGCACTGGATCCTCAACTACTCCAACCCTGCGGCGATCGTATCCGAGGCTTGCCGCGTGCTGCGTCCCAACGCGCGCATTATCAATATCTGCGATATGCCTATCGCGATTATCGATCTGGTATGTGCCGCCCTCGAGATCGATAAGGCGGACGTTGAGTACGATTACTTCGGCCTCAACCACTTCGGATGGTTTACCAGCATTCGCCATAAGGGCGAGGAGGTGCTGCCGAGGCTTCGCGAGTATATCAAGGAGCACGAGATCCTGCTCCCCAGCAGCTACCTCAAGGGCATGAGCTCCCTGATGAAGTCGAACGAGGACAACGAGGACGAGAGCAAGCAGAACCGTCACACGAAGGGCAGCTGGTACTACGTCTGGAAGGGCGTCTACGAGATCATGGAGCTCTTCCCGGAGTATCTGCCCAACACGTATCTCAACTACTATCTGCAACAGAAGGAGTTCGTTGAGCACTCCAACCCCGAGCGCACGCGCGCGAATGAGGTCGAGGAGACGCGCGAGCACAACCTGTTTGCCGGCATCGACCGCTATGAGGCCACGGGCGAGATTGACGAGAGCACGTTTTACGCCGGCAGCCATGGCGATTGGATTGCAGATCTGGCTGTTGCCCTCAAGAACGACACCAAGGCGCGCTTCCTGGTGATCTGTCAGAACAAGGGCGCGATCCCGAACATGCCCTACGATGCCATGGTGGAGCTTCCCGCGTATATCGGCAAGAATGGACCCGAGGTCATCAGCCGCGACAACATCCCGCTGTTCCAGCAGGGCCTCATGATGCAGCAGCTTAATTCCGAAAAGCTGATCGTCGAGGCATGTATCGAGGGTTCGTACGAGAAGGCCCTCCAGGCATTTACACTCAACAAAACCGTTCCGTCCATGACGGTTGCCAAGGAAGTACTCGATGAGATGATCGAGGCCAACAAGGATTATTGGCCCGAGCTGAAGTAGCGGTCCGCCAAAA
>ERZ1032357.234-NODE-234-length-18376-cov-6.902735_pt1 | contig 18376 bp, 8 predicted proteins | sample MGYA00517100_ERZ1032357 | MGnify/ENA primary metagenome ERZ1032357 (study PRJEB33719, sample SAMN04262589) | wastewater metagenome | biome: periurban shantytown; feature: animal feces; material: feces | host: Canis lupus familiaris | place: Peru: Lima | collected...
CCTGCGCGCTCATCATGATCTGGAACAGGTCCACGCCGGGCATGATGACCAGCAGGGCGGACGCGACGATGACCGCGGTGATGATGCCGCGGTACACGGGCGCCTCATCCCAGCTGCGGTCGGCACCGCGCTCCCACCCGAACGCCTCGCAGATGGCGCTCGAGGTAACGCCGGGCAGCACGCAGGCCGCCAGGAAGCTCGCCGCCACCAGGCCGGAAGCGAACAGGATCGTGGAGAACTCGCCGGCGATGGGCTCGAGCGCGAGCGCCGCGTCGGCCGCGTCGGCTACCTCGATGCCCGCGGGATGCAGGACGGCGCCGGTGGTCACGATGATGAACCACGCGATGGCGCAGGCGATGATGGAGCCGGTGGCGGTATCGATGCGCTGGAGCACGATGCCGTCCTCGTCGATGTTCTTATCGACCACGTTGTTCTGCGCCAGGAAGATCATCCACGGCGCGATGGTGGTGCCGATGGTCGCGACGAGCAGCGAGACGTACTGCGGTTCGTTCACCAGATGCGGCGTCACGGTCGCGACGGCCACCTGCCCCCAATCCGGACCGGCGAGGAACGCGGCCACGATATAGGTGACGAAGACGCAGCTCACGAGCAGCAGGATCTTCTCGATGCGGCGGAAGCTCCCGGACATGGTGAGCATCCACACGAGCAGCGCCACCAGCGGGACGGACACGGTCTTGGGCACCCCGAAGAGCGCCAGGCCGCTCGCGATGCCCGCGAACTCGGAGATGGTCACGGCGGTGTTCGCGATGAGCAGCGCGCCCATCGCCAGGGCGCTCTTGCGCACGCCGAACTTCTCGCGGATGAGCGAGGCGAAGCCCTTGCCCGTGACGCAGCCGCACCTCGCCGCGGTCTCCTGCACCACGATGAGCAGCAGCGCCATCACGGGCAGCATCCACAGCGTGCCGTAGCCGTAGCTCGCGCCCGCGCTGGAATAGGTGGCGATGCCGCCGGCGTCGTTGCCGGAGAGCGCCGCCAGCAGGCCGGGGCCCATGGCGCCCAGCACGGCGGCGACGGTCAGCTTCTGCTTTGTCTCAGGTTGCATACCGTATCAGCCGCCTTACAGCAACGGCACGGCGCCGAGCACCGTGTACGCCAGGGCCGACAGAAGCACCGCGGCGAACGTGAGCGAGGTTCCCGAGGTACCCCGGTCGCGCTCCTCGCCCCGCACCAGAACGGCGAAGTAGGCAACGGCGCTCGCATAGGTCGCCGCGATCACGACGGCGGCGGCGCGGAAGCACTCGAGGTACGTCGAGATCGCCAGAGGATCGCCCCCGGCGAATATGGTGGTCGCCATGAGCTCGCCACACAGGTAGACCACGGCGGCAAGAACCACGCCGATGAACGTGGACTTGAGGAAGAATCCCAGGTAGGGCTTTGGCTCGTCGTCACGCTCATCGTACTCGAGGAAGGTGTTCTTCACGAACGCCGTCATGCGCATGGCGGCGAGCAGCACCACCGGCATGATCGAGATGGGCATGAGCGCGTAGAGGCCCTCGCTGGTGATGACGCGCGAGGCGTCCATGCCGGCACCGATGGCGTCCGGGGACGTGACCGCGATCGCGGCGATGGCGCACGCGGCGATGGCCCAGACGGCGATCCAGTACTGACGCTGCGCGAACCACACGAAGGAGTGCGCGGACTCGCCCGTGGTGGACTCGCCGGTGGAGAGGCCGGCGATCTGCAGGTCCTCCTGATGCTCCTCGGCGATGACGTCCATGGCGTCATCGAAGGTGACGATACCCAGGATGTGGCGGCTCTCGTCGCAAACGGGGATGGCGACCAGGTCGTACTTGGTCATCTCCTCGGTCACCTGCTCCTGATCAAGGTCGGGCTCGACCCATACCACGTCGCGGTAGGCAAGATCGGACAGGCGGTCCTCGCGCTCCGCCACGATCAGGGTGCGCAGGGACAGAACGCCGGTGAGGACGCCCGCGGGATCGGTGGTATAGACGTAGTAGACGCTCTCGAAATCCTCATCGAGCTTGCGGATGGCGTCGATCGCGTCCTGCACGGTCGCGGTGGAGGGCAGCGCGACGAACTCGCTCGTCATGATGCGACCCGCGGTGTCCTCCTCGTACCCGAGCAGGTTGCGAATGGCCTTCTCCTCCTTCACGCCCATGAGGCGCAAGAGCTTCTCGGCCTTCTCGTTGCCGAGCTCCTCGATGAGCTCGACGGCGTCGTCAGGATCCATGAGGGCAAGCATCGAGGACGCGTCGCGGTCGGTCATGCCCTCGATCATCTCGGCCACGAGCTCGTCGTCGTCGAGCTCGGCGATGGCCTCGGCGGCCTGGGCGGTGTCGAGCTGGGCAAACACCTGGCTGCGCAGGCGCGGATCGAGCTGCTCGATGATGTCGGCGATATCGGCCGGGTGCAGTTCGTCGAGCGTCTTATGGGAGACGGAGAGCTTGATGTTCTGCGTGGAGCGCTCGAGCAGGTCCATATAGGACCACGCGATGATGTCCTCGCCGAGCGGTTTTCCAATCGCCTTCGCGGCCCGCTCGACGGCGTGCTCCAGCGCGGGATGGATGGCGCGCAGCAAACCGCGGGCGCCCACCTCGGCACCGAGCAGGCGCAGCTGCAGCTGGTTCTCGCCGGAGATGGAGAACTTGATGTCGTTCACGCGGACGACCTTCATGCCCTGCGTGTCCACGATCTGCTTGTTCAAGATGTCGCGCGCCAGCAGCACCTCGTCGGGCTGCAGGTAGGAGAAGCGAATATCGGTATCCGGGCAGTTGAGGTAGACGCCGGTGTCGTCCACGTGGTCGACGTACTTGCGCCAGCTGATCATGAAGGGCGTCTTGCCCGGACCCTGGAACGCCAAGGACGTCACATGCGGAAAGACCTCGCCCGTAGCGATGCCGAAATCGTTGACGATGCCGAGCTTCTCGCCGTTCACATCCAGAACGGGCAGCCTGAGCATCTCAGATAGATAGTTCATGGTTCTCCTTCGCCGATACGCGTGTCATACGGTATGGGGCGCGCGACCCCGCGCGAGCCGCAGCGAAGGGCGGCGCAGGGTCAGCAGCTACTGTGTGGTCGGGGTTTCGATTTCACCTGAGGCCTTTCTCGTGACCCTGATTCCAAAACAAAAAGCGGTCGCAGACAAGCCGCAACCGCCCTTTACTATAACATCCATGCGCGCGCATCGACCGAGTTTTACGCAAACCTTGCACGCGCGTCCTGCGCGGTCGCGCCCGCGCGGCATCCCTCGACGCCTCCAGCCGTAAACCACCCCGCTTGGTGCAGGGACCCGGCTCGAACGCCGCGCAAGAGCCGGATCCCTCGAACCGGCCCGTCGTCCGCATAGCAAAGGGGCCCGGCTCGAAAGCCGGACCCCGTATGCTACCTCACAGGTAGGAGACGAGAGCCTCCATCCCGGTATGGTGCCGAGATGACGCTACTTCACCAGGCCCTTCTGGTCCATGCGATGCAGGAACGCGGCCATGTCGGCGCGGGTGATCTGGGCGTAGGGCCGGAACTCGGCGGTGCCGTCCTCGTGCTCCCAGCCGGTCGAGATGCCCTCGGTAGCCAGCCACAGGATCGCGTCGCTATGCACGGTGCCCTCGTCCACGTCGGTGAAGCCGCCGAGCTCGGGGCCCTCAACCTTGGGCTTTCCCGCCATGCGGTAGAGGAACGCGGCCATGTCGGCGCGGGTGATCTGGGCGTAGGGGCGGAACTCGGCGGTGCCGTCCTCGTGCTCCCAGCCGGTCGAGATGCCCTCGGCCGCCAGCCACAGGATCGCCTTGTAGTGCGGCGTGTCCTTGTCAACGTCGGTGAAGGACGGAGCCTTCTCGGCATCGACCTCGGGCTCCCCCGCCATACGGTAGAGGAACGCGGCCATGTCGGCGCGCGCCACGTTCTCGTACGGACGGAAGCTGAAGGTGCCGTCCGCGTTCTCCCAGCCCTTCGAGATGCCGTTGGCAGCAAGCCAGACGATATCGTCCTGGTGGGAGACCGTCGCGTCCACATCGGAGAAGGAGACCTTCTCGGCAGGCTGCAGACCCGCGTGCGCCTCGACGAGCGCCGTCGTGGCGTCGTCGATCTGCGCCTGCGTGGCATCGTCCGCGTCGAGCACGCCCTGGGCGGCCTTCAGCGCGGCGGCGTACGCCTTCCAGCTGTCGGCGGTATACCGAGACTCGTCCAAGCCCTCGGACGCGAAGTTCGCGACGACCTTCCGCAGATAGCCCTTATAGGGCGCCGCGGGGGCCTGCTTGAACTCCAGGCCCTTGAACGCGCTCGTCAGCGCATCGGTGCAGGCGTTAACCTGCTCCTGGGTCGCATCGTCCCTGGCCAGGACGTCCTTCGCTGCGGCCAGCGCGTCGGCGTACGCCTTCCAGCTGTCGGCGGTGAAGTCCGCAGAGGCCATGCCGAGCGAGTCGAACATGTTCACGAAGCCCTGGAGGGCCGCCGTATCGACCTCGGCCTCATCGGCCAAGCCGTCGTAAGCGGCCTTGAGCTCGTCGTAGAGCGCCTTCCAGTTGCCCTCGCCGGCCTTGAGCGCCTGTTGGGCAGCCTTGAGCGCGTCGCCGAACCGCTTTGCCGTAGCCTCGGTCTTGCCATCCAGATCGGTATCCTTCACCAGATCGACGACAGCCTGCAGCTTCTCCTTGTCGGCATTGACCACCGGCGGGATCTCGGTCTTCTTGAGGCCCGCGAACGCCGTGTCGAGGCGCTCGCCCACCGCGGCGATCTGCTCGGCCGTCAAGCCGTCGCCCTCGATAGCGCTCTTGGCATCAGCCAGCGCGTTGGCATAGGGCAGCCAGGTGCTCGCGGTGTAATCGTCGGCGTTCAGGCCCTTGGCCTCGTACTCGGCGACCTTCGTCGAAAGTTCCGCCTTGGCGTCACCGATGGGATCGGTGTGCTTCTCGCCGTAGAAGCGGGTCTCGGCGATGCTGCAGTAGCGGTTGCCGGCGCCGTCGGAGCTGCCGGACTCGATCACGTTGATCTTGACGTAGCGCGTCGTGGTCGCGCCGAACGCCATCTGCTGGTACTCGTTGCGGTTCGTGAGCGTCTTGCCGTTGTTATCGAACGAGAACGTTCCCACCAGCGTGCCGCTGTCGGCGGCAGCCGTGAGCTCGTCGACGGAATCGGCGACGTAGACCTGCGCCTTGAAAATGTCGCCGTTGAGCGAGCCATTCTGGCGCGGCAGGAAGGTCACGTCCGTGAGGTCGTACTCAGCGCCCAGGTCGTACACGATGTATTGGGGCAGCCTCATGCTCGAACCGTAGTTGGAATGCCACAGGGTGTCCTCGTCGTAGTCGAGCGCGAGCTCCATGGGGGACTCGCCGGCATACGAGGAGACGCCCGCCACGCTCATGCCGCTCGAAGCGTCCTTGTTGAGGAGCTTCGCCTCGTCGACCGGGCGCATCTTGAGACCCTTGATGGCGTTCTCGATATCCATGCTCTTCTGAGCCACATCGTTCTTAGTGAACGAGCCCTGGCCCTGGGCGAGCATATCCTCGGCGGCCTTCAGCGCCGCCTCGAGCCTGGCGAAGCTCGCCTCGGTATACGCCTCGCTGTCGTAGATGCGACCCTCGTCGATGATGGCCTGGAGGCCTGAGACGTCGACGCCGGCACGCACGGTCACCTCGTAGGTCGCCGTCTTAGACGGGTCGGCCTTGGCCGCCACGGTGATCGTCGCGGTGCCCTCAGCGTTGCCGCGGACATACCAATCGACGCCCTCGCCGGATTGGACGGCAGTCACGCTGGCGACCTCGGGCTTATCGCTCGAGACCTCGAAGTAGGGGTAGTCGTCACAGTCGACCGTCGCGAAGACCTGCGCCAGGTCGCCCTGGTAGAGCTCGGTCTGGGTCTTGTCGTCGATCGTCACGCCGGCAACTTGGGCACCGGGCGTGGCATAGGTGAAGTCGATCTCGCGCAGCGTGAGCATGTTGATGCCGGTCGTGGTGTTCTTCGGGGTGATGTCGACGCGCGCGACCTTCTTGCTGGCGTTCTCCTGGGAGACGGCAAGCTCGAAGGTGTTCTGCTTCGCACCGAAGGTGAAGTCCTGCGTGGTGCCGTCCTCGAACACGATGGAGGCATCGAGCTCGGTGACGCAGCCGTTGCCGGACGTGCGGTTGTAGACCACCACGTTCCCGAGCGCCGAGGGCTTCTTGAACTCGAAGCGCAGCGTCGCCGGCAGCTTATGGAAGCTGGCGTCGAAGTCGCTCGCATTCTGCCATTCCATCTCGAAGTCGTTGCCGTTGACGTCGCCGTTGAAGAGACCGTTGAAATTCTCCTGATGGATGTACTTCGAGACGTCGACCGCCTCGCCGTTCTCGTTCAGGATACTGCAGTTGAACGCGGACTGCGCGTACTCCTCCTCGTGCTCGCCGGGGACCTCGGGCCAGTCGATCGTACCGTCGGAGGCGACGTCGACGCTGTCGTTGGTCGGACCGATGAGCCATGCCGTGGAGTCTAGGTTCACGTCGCCGGCTGCCACCGCCTTGAGCTTGAAGCTCGCCACGACACCGGAGCCGTCATACAGCTCCTTGTCGCCCTTGTTCGCGAAGGCGAGGTTCACCGACTGGATGCCGTCGTCGAACTCGGTCTTGGCGATGGAGAGGTTCTCCATGGTCGAGGTGTAGGGGCTCTGCTCGATGCTGTCCTTCACAAACTCGAACTGATCGCTCCTGAAGTGCACGAGGGCGCCCAAAGCGTTGACGTTCTTCGCGTCGCTCGCATAGACATCGACGGTGATGGTGTCGCCTGCCTCCACGTGCGCCGCACTCGGGATGACGGCGATGGCGCCGGAGACCTTCCCGGTCTTGGTGGCGCCGCCGTCGAGCTTGCTCATGGTGAAGGCCATGTCGTAGACGTCGTACGCGCCGTTCTGGTTGAAGTCGGCGCCGTTCTTGGCAACGTGCGTCTGGAACGACTGAGCCTCGGGCTCGCGGTTCTCGCGCCCCAGGCAGTTGCCCGTAAGGTGCTGGTAGTCGGCGTTGTCGACCACGGCATCGCCGTTGATGGAGCCGAGCTCGGCCCCATCCGTCCCATCCGCCTTGTAGAAGGCGATCTCCGTCGCGTTCCAGTAGCTCTTGCACTTCACGGCGGTCATGCGGATATAGCGCGCCGCAACCGGCTCGCCGAATTCCACGGTGTTGAGCTTGTCATACGAACCAGAAAGGTCATGCGTGCCGCGGTCGGTCCAGTGGACGCCGTCCAAGCTCGTCTCGATCTTCATCTGCTCGACGCCGCCGCCGTATTTAGAACCGCGGTACTCAAGCTTCTCGAATTGGTAGACCTTGCCGTAGTCGAGGTCGAGCGCGAGGCCGGTGCCGTTCGTTTCCTTGGACACGAACGAACTCGCATCCGCACCGATGATGTGGTCGAACGCGAACCTGACGCCGTATCCCGAGCCGAACTCCGAGCCCTCGAAATCCCAATCTACGGGTACGGGTACGTTGCGCCACGGATCGAGCGCGGTCTTCGTGGTGAGCGGCTCGCTCCACGCGGAATATCCGTCGGCGTTGACGGCGCGCACGCGGTAGGTATGGCTGCTGTTGTAGGCCAGGTTGGCATGCGTGAACGTGGTCGCATCGCCCACGCTGCTCAGCACGCCGTCGAGCTCGAGCTCGTAGCCGGTGGCGCCTGCGACGGCATCCCAGGTGAGCTTGATGCTCGTGGGCGTGATGCCGTCCTCGGGCGCGGCCAGGTTCGCAGGGGCGGCCAGGTTCTCGTTCAGGCTGTTCGCGGGCAGGTCGCCCTTGTTCTCGAAGCCCTTGAGCGTGAGCGTCTGGGCATCCTTCGTCACATCGGTCTTGGCGAACTTGACGTAGAGCTTCGGCGTCGTCGTGATCGCGGTCTTTGAAAACGCCTCGTTGCGAACCGCCTCATCCGCCGCCGTCGCGTTGTAGTTGAGGTTCGGCGCCTCGTTGTAGAAGTAGACATTGCCCTCGGACTGGTCGAACGCCTCTTTCGAGGTGACCTCCGTGAGCTCGAGCGTCTTGTCACCGTTCTTGGCGACGAGCTCGCTGGGCTTGGCGGAGACGTTCACCACGAAGGTGGTGGTGCGGCTCGCATCGTAGCCGTCGTAGCCGCCCGTGGACTTCGCCGCGGTGAACGTCGCTGTACCGTCCTTGACCGCGGACGTGATCTTGGTCGACACGTGGTCTCCATAGGAGATCGTGGACTCGCGGCCATATGCCTCGTCGGATTCGTCGATAGCGTTCTCGACATACGAGCCATCATCCTCGAACAGCGTGTACTCGCTCTCGCCATCGATCGCGAAGAACTCGATGTCGCGCTGGGTGCGATCGATATCGCTCGGGTTATCGTTGGGCTTGTACATCGGGATGATGGCGTTCGCCTTCACGAAAACCGGGGTCTTCCACAGCGGAACCGCGAAGTTGTTGAGCACCTGGCCGCCGCGGTACTGGTCGCCGGTCCAGTAGTCGATCCAGATATCCTCGGGGGTTCCGGGCAGGTAGATATCGTTGCGGATATCGTTGCCGTCGCCCAGCCCGCCGTTGGCGGAATCACCGTCGGTATTCTGGTATACGGGCGCGATCAGAAGGTCCTCGCCGAGGGTGTACTCGTACTGCGTCGCGGTGCTGTTCGCAATGTCCGAGTTATCGGAAAGCGCGATGGCGCGCACGATCGGCAGGCCCTCGTCGCCGTTACCCGTATCGATGTTGGCAGCGCTCGCCGCCGTCGTGTAGATGTAGGGCAGCAAGGAGCTCTTGAGCTTGAGGTACATGCGGTTGATACCGGTGTAGGGATCGCCGTATGCATAGGGCATCTTGGCATAGGAGCCCCAGCCGTCCATGTCGAGCATGAGCGAGGAGAAGGACTTCCACTGGTAGTCGCGGCATGCGATGAGCGGATGGCCGCCGAAGATGCCGTCCATGTCAGAGCCGATGTTGGGGTTGCCCGACAGGCCCGAGCCGATGAACGTCGGGATGTGGAAGCGGATGTACTCCCAGTTGCCGCCCGTCTGGTCGCCCGACCACAGGCCGGCGAAGCGCTGCGAGCCTGCCCAGCCATCGAGGGAGACGATGTTGGGACGCGCACCGGTGCCGTCGCCGTTCTTGGTGGTGACGATATCGTAGGCGGTCTTGGTACCGTTCAACTGGAAGGAATAGCCGGACCCGACCCACGCGACGTCCGTCTTGAGGGTGGTCACGCCGCCCTTCTTGACCTCGGACTCGAAGTCGCGCAGCGTCTGCCACTGGGTGTTGGCGTTGCTATCGGGCGAGAGGTTTGACTGGGTCCACAGACCCGTCGCGACGCCCTTGCTCTTCGCGTAGTCGGAGAACTCCTTCAGGTTCTGGACGTTGTCCGCCACCGCCTGCAGGCGCTCTGCAGAGCTGGAGCCGTCCTCGTTCACGCCGCCGGTCCTTTGGTAGCCGTTCTGACCGTAGCCGCAGCCGTAGCCGTCGTTCGGCAGGATATAGCCGAACGGCATATCCATGCCCTGGTACTCGTCGACGATGGCGCGGGCGGAGAAGTCCTTGCTCCATTGAACGCCCTCGGGGATGTTCTCGTTGGTTGCAGCATCCTTGGGAGCGGTGCCGTTCAGCGATTCGACATAGGAGTTGGCGAGCATCGTCTGGCCGGTGCCGCCCTTCTCGTAGCGCTTGGACGGAGCCGGCTGGTTTGCAGGCTCGTGGCCGTGAATCGACCATTCCTTATAACCGTTCTTGGCCTCGGGAGACCAGGCGTCGCGATTATAAGCGTTGTAGTTGCCGACGTAGAACGCGTACTCGGGAAGCAGAAGCGGATTGCCCGTAACCTTGTAGTACTCCTGGAGCACGTCCTGGGCGACAGACGCCGTGGTCTTCGCATCGTCGCTCACGAAGTAGTAGGCGTCGAACTCGCCGTCCTTGTGCAGGGCGTCCACCGAGCCCGCCACGGCGCTGCCGAAATCGTACTTGCCCTCGGCGAACGTGTTGCGCATGACGCCGTAGCCCGCCGTGGACCAGTAGAACGGGTTGGGGCTGGACACGCCACCGTCAACCCAATTGCTTTCATTCTTGATGTTGATGGCCTTGCCGGTGTGGATAAAGCGACCGTTCTGGGTGCCGCCGCCGAAGTAATCGGCGTCCGCATCGGCGATGCTCTGGGTGGTTGCGCCCTTCGTGATGGTAAGCGGCTCGTCCTCGGCGAACACCACGCGGTCGCCGCGTTTGAGCGTCATCTTGCCCGTAGCCTTCTCGAAGGACAGCGTCACGGTGCCATCGGACACCTCGAAGGCGTCTGCGGTCTCGTGGACCGTCGCCGCGGGTTTGCTGTACTTGTCGGACGTATCGGGCTGCGCCTGGATCTTGGCCGTGTGGCTTTTAGCGCGCGGCGTGGCATAGGCGGAGAAGTTACCCGAAAGGTCGACATTGTACCTGAAGATGCCCGGCTCGAGGAAGGTGATCTTCGCCGTCACGTTGTCGTTGAACGTGACGTAGGCGATGTTATCGCTGTTCGCATCCTTCTTGGCCGCCGTTGCACTCGTCAGCGTGCCCTGATAGTCCGAAGCCATCGCCTCATCGGCGAAAGCCGGCGTTGCAAGCGCGGGGTTGAGCGCCCATCCCGCCGCAAGCGACGTGGCGAGTACGAAGCCAACCCCCCCTATCTTCCAATGCTTGGGAATGCTGCTTCCCATGGTTCTCCCCTTTCTTTCGGTCTGATCGGATTCGATCGGCTCATGTGCCGCGTTATCGCCGGACAAAGAGATCCTTACGAGCCATATGGCGTTCGCGATGGCACGCGCGACGGCACCGGGCCGGCAACCGCCCCTCCCTTCTTTATAGATTCGCCCAATCGACCAACGCGGGTACAGACGTCGGCCGTGGTTAAAATGTTAGACATCGCGCAAATTGGAAGCCCATCTGATTCCGTAAGAGGCGATACGTCGCCGACGAACGGATTGATCGTTCATCACGCAGAACGATGTGATCGGATGGGTCGATTATGGGTACCGCGTGTGGAGAATCCGGTTTTCATGGGTGGCCCGCCGACGCTCGAAGCATCAAGGCTCCCGTCAAGGACGGGCGGCATGGAGGCGTCCCGGTTCGAAAGCCAGATCCGTTATGCTACCTCGCAGCTGGTAGATAAAAACCACCGCCTGCAAAACGATGCTACGGCAGCTCGGCATCCTCGGGCATCTTCACGGTGCCGTCGACCACCTCCGCCGGAAAACGATCGTCCTTGGCAAGCAGCTCGCTTACCGTTACCAGCTCGTATCCCGCAGCGCGCAGCCCATCGATGATCCCGGGCAGCGCCTCCACATCCTGCGAGCGGTCGCCGCCGCCATCGTGCATGAGGACGATCGCGCCGTTGAACGCGTTGTCGAGCACCATCGAGGTGATGGCGGCCGCACCGGGGCGCTTCCAGTCGAGCGTGTCGATGTTCCACAGCACGTTGCAGCTGATCAGATCCCCCGCCCGAGCCCAGTCGTTCTCCGTGAAGGCGCCGTAGGGCGCGCGGATCATCTGGGGCCGCACGCCGGCAGCGGCTTCCAAGGCGTCCGCGGACGCCGTGATCTCGGCCCTGAGGGCGTCGGCATCCAGGTCGGGCAGGTATTGATGGGCATTCGTATGGCTCGCCAGCTCCTGGCCCTCATCCACCAGCCGCTTCGCATAGGCGCCGTAGCGCCCCTCGCTGTTTCCCAGGTTGAAGAAGGTCGCCTTCGCGCCCTTGTCTGCCAGGATCTTCAAAATGTCCGGCGTATACCCGCTCGGGCCGTCGTCAAAGGTGAGCGCGATATACTTGCCCGCGCCCTGGGGCCGCACGTTGAGGGAGGACACCACCATGTCGACGGGAGCCTCCACGACCTCCTTGTCGATCGTCTCGCCCGAACGGTCGCCCACCGTGACGACCTTCTTGCCGGGAGCGCCCCATTGCGACACGAACTGCACGGCCCCGCCCGACTCCATCTGGATTTCGGGCGCCATCGCGACGGTCTTCTCCGAAGAGTCCTCCGTGCGGTCCGCTCCCTGCGAGACCTCGATGCTCGACCCCTCGCGCACCTCCGTCTCGGGCAGCTTCACCATGTCGAGGGGCTCGCCGTCCATCGTGACGGAGCAGCGGTCGCCGCCGTCCTCCGCGAGCACTGCGCCGCCGATGGAGAGCAGGCGCCCCGGAGCGGCACCGAAGTACCCGTTATCCTCAAGCAGGGTTTCCAGAGGGGTGCCGACTCGCGCCGCGCACTCCTTGCCGTTGACCGTGAACGGCACCGATCGCCACATCGACCAGTAGCAGATGAACAGCACCGAGCATGCCATGACGGCCAGCACGGCCAACGGGATGAACCGCGTGCTGCCGCCTCGACCGCGCGCACCGCCGCGCTTCCTCGGTTGGGGGATGGGGCGAGAAGGACGGGCAGACCCCCGCCCGCCAGCGTCGTGCGTCGCGGGCCGCTGCGTCTCCGTATGCGGCGGACGCCTCGAAGCCGTTTCACGATGCGGCGACAAAGCGGCGCTCGACGTGTCTCGTTTTGGCTGTTCCACCCTAAACCCCAATCGAATGGTGACGGCTATCGTCTTCGATGATGGCACTTCATGCAGACGAAAAGCTGCGAGCAGACAAGGATGACGAATACGTCAGATTCGGCGGCATCCGAGCAGCCCCTACTCCCCCTCTTTTGCGACCGTCGGCAAAACGGCGTCCTCGGGCATGGACACCGTGCTCGCCGAGGGCAGCTCGTCGGCAAGATCGGGATCGGTCGCGATGAGCTCGGATAGCCCCACGACTTCGTACCCGGCGGCGCGCAGCTCGTCGATGAGCGAGGGCAGCGCTTCCACAGCCTGCTTCCCCGTCGACACGCCATCCGTGAGTAGCACGATGCTGCCATCGGAGACCGAGTCCAGCACCGACTGCACCACGGCATCGGCGCCCGGCACCAACCAGTCGCCCGAATCGACGTTCCAGGAGACCACGGCACCCACCATATCCATGGCATCCGCCCAATTCTGCTCGCTAAACGCCGCAAAGGGCGCCCGCAGCAGCGCGGTCCGCACGCCGGTCGCCTTCTCGATCGCGCTGAACCCGTCCTCGAGCTGCTTGCGCGCCTCGGGCGCCGTCAGCTCGGCGAGGCTCTTGTCCTCATACGAGTTGGATCCGATCTCGAATCCCGCGTCGGCGATCGCCTTCGCGGCCGCGAGATGCGCCTCGACCGCGTCCCCCGAGAGGAAGAACGTCGCGGACGCCTTCTTCTCCTTCAGGATGCGCACGATCTGCTCGGTGTATTCGCTCGGCCCCTCATCGAACGTCAGGGCGACGTACTGCTTGCCCTTCACATCGGGAGAGACGGAGCGGCACGTCACCACGCAGTCCACAGCCTCCTTGAGGACGCCGCGGTCTTGGATCTTGCCCGACGTCTTGCCCGTCCAGACCTCGCTGCGGCCGGGGACGCCCCAGGTCGTCACGTATTCGATCGCACCGCTTCCTTTGACGACCAACTGGGGCGCGATCGTGGTCGCCTGCACCTCATGGGGCTCGTATTCATCCCGGCCGTTCGTCACCTCGACCTCGTCGTGCTCCTGCAGCTTCGTGTCGAGGAGCTTGTCGTCGTCGACCTGCTTCCCGTTCAGCTTGACGGAAACCCGCTCGCCCCCGCGCTTGTCCAGCACGGAATCATCGACCGCCAGCAGCTTGCCCGGCGTGGGCTCGAGGCCCTGGTCGGTAATGAGCTGCTCCAACGAGGAATTGATGCGCGCCTCGACGGTATCGCCGTTCAGCGTGATGTCGACGCTGCGGTTGGCATACCAGATGAGGCTCGCGATAAAGAACAGCAGCGCGCAGCCCACGGCGATGAAGGCATAGGGCCGGCGCGAGTTAGCAGGACGGCGCTTATTCATCTGGCGCGAGCTCCGACGCCCGAATCCCTGCGAATGGCGCAGGTACTGGGCACCGGGCTTGCGCGGGCGGCGTTTATGGGCGCTGGGAAGATGATCCGACGGTCCCTTGCGATACGTCGGCCGCTTCTTTGTGGAGTGGGAGGTGGTGTAGTAAGGCAACGGTTCTCCTTATCCCCCGCCGCCGCACGCGGCGGTCGATCCGATTCGGGAGTCTCGCGCTACTTCTTACCCGACGACCCCGACGCTTTCTTGAACTCGCTCGCAAACGCCTGGAACATGCCCGTCGTCTTTCCGAGCTGCTTGCCAACCGCGCGGGCGGCCGAACCCTGCGCCGGAGCGGTCTTCTTCTTGGCGCCGGCGCCTGAGCCCGATGTCTTCGCGGTAGCGCCCTTCTTCTTGGCCGGCGTGCCCGCGGCCTTGTGGTACTCATCGGAGAAGCCCTTGAGGGCCTCGCCGGTTTTCCCGATGCGCTCGCCGAGCGCGCGGCTCCCCTTGGTCACGGCTTCGGAGCCCTTCTCGTCGAGCGTCTTGGCGCCCTTCTTGACGCCCTCGCTCACCTTGACGGACGCCTCGGCCGCCTTGGCCGCCGCGCCGCCCGAGAACTCCAGCGCCGCCGCCTCGTCGGCGACGACCATGGCTCCGCGCTTATAGCCGAGCAGCATGTCGACCGGCATGGTTATGTGGCCGATCAGGGCGCTCGACGCCGCTCCCGGCGTGATGAGGAACTCCTGCACGGCGCCGGTGCGAGGATGACAGGTTACATCGGCGCAGTAGCCGAGCTTCTCGCCCGCCTTGGTCACGACGTCCATACCCGTCCAGATGATGCATGCATCCAGATCGACGCCCAGCCGCTTCGCCGCCGGGGCATCATAGGATTCGCGCATATCGGCGACGACCAGCTGCCCGTCGCGCACGTCGAGCGCATCGAGCGCGACGAAGCGGTCTTCCTGCTTGATCATGCCGGCGATATCGGGGAGCTTCACCATGAAGCCCACCACGGTGCGGCCGTCCGGCGTGAACACGGGAAGATGGACCTTGCCGAGCCTCTTGGAATCCTTCGGGGTTCCGTCCTTCTTCGTCCGCTGGCCCTCGGGCAGCAGGCGATAGACGCGAGCGCCTTGGAAATCTGCTACGCGCATCTATGCCTCGACGGGACCCTCGGCAACGGAGCTCTCGACCACGACATCGGCGGCGGGCGTCACGTTGCCGCCTGCGATCGCATCGTTGAGGGACTCGCGAAGCTGGTCCATGCGCTCGCGCGCGAGGTCGACCTTGGCGCGGAGCTCATCGGTCTTGGCATCCATCATGGGGCCGAAATCGGTCGCTGCGGCGCGGGCCTGGTCGACGCCCTGCTCATACATATCACGCGCGGAATCCCAGGCATCGTTCACCATGTCCGCTGCCATGGCGCGCGTCTCGGCGCCCGAGCGCGGAGCGACCAGCAAACCGATGATCGTCCCCGCGGCGGCTCCCAGAGCGGCACCCGTTACGAAAGCAAGACCTTTACCCATATCGATATCCTTCCACAAGTCATGATTCGACCTTGTTGATGAACCATTATACCCAGCTGGACGCAAAACACCCGCTATCAAACGTTTCGGAGCGCGCGTCCTCGAGCGCCCGCCGCGCGTTGCGGCGCAACCGCCAGCGGACATGCACATCCCGGCTCCCGCGGCAGTGGCGGGAACGACGCGCGTTGCGGCGACGGCGGTCTAGTCGTTGATCGGAGGCATCATCATGGTCGCGCCTGGATCGTCCGATGCGTCCGCCTCAGAATCGCCATATTCGACGCCATCGGCGGCAGCGCCTCCGAACAGCACGCTCGCACCCATCTCGTTCATGGTGGCGCGCGCCTGCCCCTCTTCATACGCGGTATCGAGCATCTGCGGGTCGGGCGCGTGCCGCCCCGTCTCCTCGTCCTCGCCGCGCAGCTTCAGCATGAGATGGCGCAGGGCCGCCACGGTGCCGGGGAAGTCGGGCGCGGGCTGGTCGCCATACAGAAACGCCCAGTCCATCATGAACGTGGCGGACGACAGCGATCCCACGGTGAGCGCGTCATCGGGGCAGGACAGGTCGATGTCGAAGAGCCGGTCGTCACCGGGGACCGCGTGCGTGCGGCCGCTCACGATGTCGCCGGCGAGCCCCGTCTCGTTCATGATCTCGACCGTGAGATGCTCGAGCAGGTGCGCGACCTCGGTATCGCTCATGCAATCCTGGAAGTGCTCGCCGGCATCGCCCAGGCACGTATGCATGGCGATGGCGGGAGCGAGGTAGTACACGCGCGCCGTGGCCTCGATAGCCTCGCAGGTGCGCACCGGCATGCCGGGGTTCACTTGAACGCGAGCGGTGAGCTTGTCTGCTCCAACCGAGATCTTGATGATGTTGAACAGCTCTGCCATGGCCGTTGTCCCCTTCCTGCTCGCAGCGCCTCAGCCTGCAAGAAGTCTACTCGTCCTCGTGCTTCCCCATGCGCAACGACGGATGCTTCGCATCCTCTTCGTCCGCGGGTTCCTCGGGCGCCTTCGTTTCCGCTGGCGCCGTCACGCGAATCAGCGAGATGCGCTGGCCGCGCATGGACTGCACCTTGAACTTGTACCCATCGACCTCAAAGACCTCACCGATATCCGGCACGGAATCACACAGATCCAAAATCCAGCCGGCGACGGTCTCGTAGTCGTCGCTCTCCTCGATGGGCCAGCCCAGCTCCTCCGCGTCATCGCAAGAGAAGCGGCCGTCCACCAGCCACTCGCGGCGGGACAGGCGCGTGAGGTACTTGTTATCCGGGTCGAACTCGTCCTCGATCTCGCCCACGATCTCCTCGACGATGTCCTCGACCGTGATGATGCCGGCGGTCCCGCCGTACTCGTCCACGACCACCACGATCTGGTCGTGAGCGGTCTGCATCTCGGAAAGCAACGGCAGGATGTCCTTGGTGTCGGGCACGAACGCGGCGTCGCGCAGGTTCTCGGAGGCCATCTCATCGGCCTTGCCGTCCAGTGCCAGGCCGATGAAGTCCTTGATATGCGCGATGCCGATGATGTTATCGGGGTCCTCGTGGTAGACGGGCATGCGCGAGATACCCGTCTGGCGCATGAGGGCCAGCACCTCGGCAACCGTCTGGTCGTCCTCGACCATCGTCACGTCGACGCGCGGCACCATGACCTCGCGGGCCACCGCGTCGCCCAGGTCCATCACCTCGTGGATGATGCGCTTCTCCTCGTCGAGCAGCGTCTCCTGCTCGTTGATCATGTACTTGATCTCCTCTTCGGAGACGTTCTGGCGGTCATCGCCGCTCTTGATGCGCATGAGGCGGGCCAGACCGTTCGCAGAGGCCTGGGTAAACCACACGAGCGGGCGCGCGATCTTCTGGAACACCGTGAGCGGCTGCGCCACGCGCTTCGCCATGCCCTCGGCATCGGCCAGCGCGATGCGCTTGGGCACGAGCTCGCCCACCACGATGGAGAGGTAGGACACCGCGAGCGTGATAAGCACGGGGGCGAGGGCCGGCGCGATCATCGACAGCGGCTCGATGCCGATGCTCGACAGCCACGACGCCAGCGGGTCGGACAGGTTCGTCGACGCCACGGCGGACGACGCGAAGCCGACGAGCGTGATGGCGACCTGGATGGTTGCCAGGAAGTTGCCCGAATCGGACGCGAGCTCGGACGCGCGCCTCGCGCGGCGGTCGCCCTCCTCCGCCTCATGGTCGAGGACCGCGCGCTTGGCGGTGGTGAGCGCCATCTCCGACATCGAGAAGAAGCCATTGACGACGGTGAGGACGACCGTGGTGATGATGCTGATGGTTATGTCCATGGGGACGCGTTAAACCTCCAAGATGGATGGGTGGAACCAAAGTGCGATGTCGCAGGCGACGAGAACTAGATCACGAAGAGGATCACCGCCATGAACTGGCACACGCTGCCCGCCAGCACCCACAGGTGCCAGACGCTGTGCATGTAGCGGATGCCCTTCGCCGCATAGAACGCGGTGCCCACCGTGTAGCACAGGCCGCCGGCGAGCAGCAAGCCGATGCCGACGGGGTCGAGCGCCCCCAGCAGCTGCGGCAGGCGGAAGACCACCATCCACCCCATGACGAGGTAGATGAGGATGGTCACCCAGCGCGGCTGGCGCTCCTGGCCGATGAGCTCGAACAGGATGCCGGCGGCGGCGAGGACCCACATGACGACGCACAGGGCGAACCCTTCGTAATCGGCGAGCGTCACCAGCAGAAACGGCGTATAGGTGCCAGCGATGAGCAGGTAGATGCAGCTATGGTCGAAGATGCGGAACACGCGCTTGGCTCCGCGTGCGGGAATCGCATGGTACAGCGTGGAAAACAGGTATTCCAAGATGATGGTCACGCCGTAGATGATGCCCGCGGCGAGCGCGGCGGGGTGCCCGCCGGATACCGCGACCTTCACGATGAGCAGCACCAGCGCGGCGATGCCCAGCAGCACGCCTACGCCGTGGCTCACGGCGTTGAAGATCTCTTCACCCAAGGTGTAGCGAGGAATGGAGTCGGCGGCCCTCGCCTTCTCGAGGGCGCGCTGCGCGGCGCGCTTGGC